>Ga0326597_10002075_pt1 | contig 30635 bp, 23 predicted proteins | sample RVTome_12_FD_203789 | JGI IMG/M metagenome (GOLD analysis project Ga0326597, IMG submission 203789) | Soil microbial communities from uranium-contaminated site in the Upper Colorado River Basin, Wyoming, United States - RVT100D185 | ecosystem: Environmental > Terrestrial > Soil > Contaminated >...
GCGGCATCCTCGCCGGCACCGCCTCGCCGGTCATCATCGCGCTGCTGCTCGCCGCCTACATGTTCGGAATCGGCAAGGCGGCGCTGATGCCGCTCCATTTCTGGCTGCCGGCGGCGATGGTGGCGCCAACCCCGGTGAGCGCGCTGCTGCATGCGGTCGCCGTGGTCAAGGCGGGCGTGTTCACCGTGGTCAAGGTCATCGTCTATGTGTTCGGCATCGATCTGCTCGCCGAGACCGGCGCCGGCGACTGGCTGATCTACGCGGCGGGCTTTACCGTGCTGACCGCCTCGCTGGTGGCGCTGAGACAGGACAACCTGAAGCGCCTTCTCGCCTACTCGACCGTGAGCCAGCTTTCCTACGTCATCCTCGCCACCGCCATCCTGACCCCGATCTCGGTGGTCGGCGCGGTGCTCCATATCGCCGCCCACGCTGTCGCGAAGATCACCCTGTTCTTCGCCGCAGGCTCGGTCTACACCGCCGCCCACATCACCGAGATCAGCCGGATGCGCGGCATCGGCCGGCGCATGCCGTGGACCATGACCGCGTTCGCCATTGGCGCGCTGTCGATGATCGGCGTGCCGCCGACGGCGGGATTTCTCGGCAAGTGGTTCATGCTGACCGGAGCGATGGAATCGGCGAACTGGGTGGCCTTTACCGTGATCGTGATCTCGACCTTGCTCAACGCCGGTTATTTTCTGCCGATCGTGTTCAGCGCCTTCTTCCTTTCCGCTGATGACGGCAAGGCGCACGGCCACGACCATGGCGAGGCGCCATGGCCGATCGTGCTGGCGTTGACCGCGACCGCCATGGGCACGGTGGCGATGTTCTTCCTGCCCGACATACCCATGGAGCTCGCCAAGGGGCTTGTTCCCGAACAGGTGGCTGAGTAATGGCAATTCCAAAACCCGGCAGTGACCACTGGCTGGTGCGGCCCGGCACCATCCGCGGCATATGGGCGGTTTCGCTTGGCGTGCTTGCCCTCACGGTTCTCGGCGATCTCGTCGTCGAGCACCATCCGCATTTCGGCATCGATGGCAGTTTCGGCTTTGGCGCCTGGTTCGGGTTTGCGTCCTGCGTCGTCCTCATCGTGTTCTCCAAAACGCTCGGCGCGATCCTGAAGCGGGCGGACGACTACTATGACCGCTGAAATCATCATCCCGCCGGGGCTGCTGCTGATCGCGGGCGGCCTCGCGCTGCCGCTGTTGGCGCACGCCGGCCGGGTCGCCGCGATCCTCGCACTGCCGCTCATCGCCCTGGCGCTGGTGTGGATGCTGCCCGAGGGGCCCGCCTTCGCGGTCGACTATTTCGGCTACGAGATCATACCGGTCCGGGCCGATGCGCTCTCGCGCTTGTTCGCCACCGTGTTTCTGGTCATGGCGTTCGCCGGCGGTCTATTCGCACTCAACCAGGAGCGGGTGTGCGAGCTCGCGGCTGCCTTCGTCTATGCCGGCTCCGCCGTCGGCGTCGTGTTCGCGGGCGACCTCATCACCGTTTTCATCTTCTGGGAAGTGATGGCGATCGCCTCGACCGTGGTCATCTGGTCGGCGGGCGCCGGGGCCTATCGCGCGGGCCAGCGCTATGTGGTGGTCCATCTGTTTGGCGGCGTTCTGCTGATGGCTGGAATCGCCGGCGAGGTCGCGCTCACCGGTTCGGTCGCATTCGACGCCATGGACGCCAACTCCTATGCCCGCTGGCTGATCCTCGCCGGATTCCTCATCAACGCCGGCGCGCCGCCGCTGTCGGCCTGGCTGCCGGATGCCTATCCGCAAGCCTCATGGTCGGGAACCGTGTTCCTTTCCGCCTTCACCACCAAGACCGCGGTCTATGTGCTGCTGCGCGGGTTCCCGGGAACCGAAATCCTGATCTATGTCGGGCTCTACATGGTGTTTTACGGGATCGTCTACGCGATCCTCGAAAACGACATGCGGCGCATTCTCGCCTACTCGATCATCAACCAGGTCGGGTTCATGGTCTGTGGCGTCGGGCTCGGCTCGGAGATGGCGCTGAACGGCGCCGCATCCCATGCCTTCGCCCATATCCTCTACAAGGCGCTGCTCCTGATGTCGGCCGGCTCGGTCCTGCTCATGACCGGCAAGCGCAAATGCACCGATCTCGGCGGCCTGTTCCGTACGATGCCGATCACCGCCGCGTGCGGCATCATCGGAGCGCTGTCGATCTCCGCGTTTCCGCTGACATCGGGCTTCGTATCAAAGTCGATGATCAGCCAGGGCGCCGCCGACGCTCATCTGATGGTGGTCTGGCTCGCCCTCGCAGCCGCCTCGGCCGGCGTGTTCCTCCATGCCGGAATCAAGTTTCCCTGGTTCGTGTTCTTCCAGACGGATTCGGGGATGCGTCCGGACGAACCGCCGCGGAACATGCGGATCGCGATGTACATCATGTGCGCATTCTGCATCGGGCTCGGCGTCTACCCCGACCCGCTCTATGCGATGCTTCCCTATAAGGTCGACTTTGTCCCCTACACGGGTGCGCATGTCGTGTTCCAGCTTCAGCTTCTCCTGTTCTCGGGCCTCGCGTTCTTCCTGATGCTGGGCATGCTGCAGCGCACCTTAACCATCACGCTCGATTTCGACTGGTTCTGGCGCGGGCTCGGCCGGGCGCTGGCGAGCGAGTTCGGCGGACGCAGCGCGCGGGCGTGGGTCGCTTTCGCGGAGCAAAGCTATCTCGCGGCAAACCGGCTTGTCGGAACTCTCTACCAGCACCACGGGCCCGGCGGCCGGCTTGCCCGCACCTGGCCGACCGGGGCGATGGCGTTCTGGACAACAGTGCTTCTGGGCGCCTATCTGATCGCCTATTACGTCTGACGATCGCGCCGGCAAGCCGGTTGATCGCTTTTGCAGCACTATGGCAAGTCGCGCTCGTATGTGGTTAAACCTTTGTTAAGATATGGCATCGGCTGGAATCCGCGGCGGCGGATTCACCCGCGGCGGCAGTCGAGGTGTCGCTTGCGTGTTGGGGGACCGGCATGAGGATCGCGTACAGCCGCGAGGCGATGCACGCTCTCCTGGCGCTGGCGGCGCCGGAACGGGCGAGGGCCGTCGATGCGGTCAAGCTGCTCGCCGAGGCGGGCGCGGGCGCCAAGGCGGGGGCCAATTTCAACGAGCTGCTGGCGTTGGCCGACGGCAGCGAGTTTCGTCTCGCGCCGTTCTCCGCCACCGGCGATCTCGTCGTGACCACGGCCGATGGCACGCTGGTGGTCGTCGCCCTGAGCGACGTCATCGGCTCCTTGACAGAGGCAACCGAACAATGAGCGACGACTCCGGGCGGGAGACAACGGTCCAGATCATTCGCGATCGCGCCGGCGAACCGGCATTCGCGACCCTGCCCTACCCCGAATATGAAGAGCTGCTCAACCGGGCCCGGCGGGTGAGCGGGCTCGACGCCGCCATCAACGCGATCCAGGGCGAGGTCAACCGGCTCGGACTGATCCCGTCCGAGGTGGTGCACCGCATCGTCGCGGGCGAGCATCCGGTGAGGGTGTGGCGGCTGCATCGCGGCCTCAAGGCGGTCGAGCTCGCCCGCGAGGCCGGAATCAGCCCGGGCGGGCTTGCCGAGATCGAGACCGCGAAGAAGGACGCCTCGTTCGACACCATGGTGCGGATCGCCAAGACCCTCGGCGTCAAGGTCGACGACCTGATGCCGGCGATCGACGAAGGCGTCATCGAGGAGCACCGAAGGGAGGTGCAGCTGCGCGACATCGCCCGCCGGATCAGCGAAATCGACTCGATGATCAACGGCTCCAAGGGATTCGATTCCGGCGCCGTGCGCGAGACCGCCCAGCATCTGATCTCGGAGGCGAGCTCGTTCATGGCCGATCGCGGCGGCCGCTTCGACTGGCTCGAGGGCATCGTCGAAAAGGCGCGCAGGACCATCGAGGAGATCAACTCGACCGAGAAGGCGATCATGGAGACCGTGACCGGGACCCAGTCGCGGCTGTCCGAGGTGTTTTCCGATTCGCTGGCGCGCGCCGGGCTGTTCCCGCGCGACATGCTGGCGGAAAACAAGCCGGCGGCGGCATCGAACGGCGGTCGCGCCGACAGCGCCGACGACGGCGCGGACGCCCGAGCCGATCCGGCCGGCGAGGAGGGCGAGGGCGGCCAGCTCAAGGCCGCGGGCGAGGAGGGCGAGCGCCCGCGCGGGTGGTTCCTGCGCTGAGCACGGCCGCTGACGTCATGCCGCCGTGGCGCGGGAGACGCATGCTTGCGTCCCGGCTCGAGCGGCCGTATCCCGTCCGCCGGAGGTGAGCCATGAGCGACAAGACAAAGTCCCCCGGAGTGGTGAAGTCCGACGCCGAATGGCGCGAGCAGTTGACGCCCGAGCAGTACCGCATCACCCGCAGGCACGGCACCGAGCCGGCGTTCACCGGCCCCTACTGGGACGCCAAGACGGCCGGCATGTATCGCTGCGTGTGCTGCGGCGCGGAGCTGTTCAGCTCCGAGACCAAATTCGACTCGGGCACCGGATGGCCGAGCTTCCATGCGCCGGTGAGCGATGGCGCGGTCGCGGAGCACAGCGACCGCTCGTTCCTGATGCGCCGCACCGAGGTCAGATGCGCCAGATGCGATGCCCATCTCGGCCACGTCTTCAACGACGGGCCGGCGCCGACGGGTCTGCGCTACTGCATGAACGGCCATGCGCTGTCGCTGGCGCCGGACGGGGCGGGCGAGCACGGCGATGAATGAGGGCCGGCCGGCCCCGGCCGTAGCGGCGCCCGTGGCACGGCGGATTTCCGCCCGGACCAGCCATCACGGCATGTCGAGAACCGACGAGTATGGGTGGCTGCGGGCGGAAAACTGGCGCGAGGTGATGCGCGACCCGTCCGTGCTCGACGCCGAAATCCGCCGGCACCTCGAGGCCGAAAACGCCCATACCGCATCGGTCCTCGCCGGCACCGAGGCGCTGCAGCGAACGCTGTTCGACGAGATGAGGGCGCGGATCAAGGAGGACGACTCCACCGTCCCGGCGCCCGACGGCGCCTGGGCCTATTTCTCGAGCTTCGTCGAGGGCGGCCAGCACCCGCTGGTGTGCCGCGAGCCGCGCGGCGGCGGACCTCGCGAGGTGCTGATCGACGGCAACGCGCTCGCGCAGGGCGAGGCCTACTTCCAGCTCGGCGGCGCCGCCCACAGCCCGGACCACCGCTACATCGCCTTCGGCACCGACGTGAAGGGGTCGGAGTACTACAATCTCTCGGTCCTCGACACGGCGTCCGGCGCGGTTCTGGGCGAGGTCATCTGCGATACGACCGGCGGCGCCGTCTGGGCCGCCGACAGCGTCACGCTGTTCTACACAAGGCTCGACGACAACCACCGCCCGTCGCGCATCTTCCGCCACCGGATCGGCGAAGCGCCCGACGCGGACGTGCTCGTGTTCGAGGAGAAGGACCCCGGCTTCTTCGCCGGCATCGGCAAGACCCAGTCGGGCGACTTTCTCATCATCGCCACCCATACCCATCAGACGAGCGAGCTCCATCTGGTCGCGGCGGCGGAGCCGGACGAGGCGCCGCGCCTGGTGGTGCCGCGCGAGACCGGCCATGAATGCAGCCTCGAGCACCATGGCGAGCGCGTGTTCCTGCTCACCAACCGCGACGGCGCCGAGGACTTCCGCATCGTCGAGGCGCCGCTCGCCGACCCCGCGCCCGCGAACTGGCACGAGATCGTCGGTCACGTTCCGGGCCGCCTCATCCTGTCGATGGTCGCCTACCGCGATCATCTGGTGTGGCTGGAGCGCGCCGACGGCCTGCCCCGCATCGTCGTGCGCCGGCTCGCCGACGGCGTCGAGCACGCGATCGGCTTCGACGAGGAGGCCTATGCGCTGGGTCTCGCGGGCGGCTTCGAGTTCGACACCGCCACGACACGGTTCACCTATTCGTCGATGACGACGCCGTCGCAGGTGTTCGACTATGACCTCGAGACCCGCGAGCGGACCCTCAGGAAGACCCAGGAGGTCCCGAGCGGGCACGATCCGGCGGACTACGTCACAAGGCGCATCTTCGCCGCCGCCGATGACGGCGAGGAGGTGCCGATCTCGCTCCTCCACCTGAGGCAGACGCCGCTCGACGGGTCGGCGCCCTGTCTCCTCTATGGCTACGGCGCCTATGGCATCGCCATTCCGGCCTCGTTCTCGACCAACCGGCTGAGCCTCGTCGACCGCGGCTTCGTCTACGCCATCGCCCATGTCAGGGGCGGCAAGGAGCGCGGCTATCGCTGGTATCGCGAGGGCAAGGGCAAGGCCAAGACCAACACCTTCGCCGACTTCGTCGCCGCGGCCCGCCACCTCGCGGCCGAGCGATACACCGCGGCGGGCCGCATCGTCGCCCATGGCGGGTCGGCGGGCGGCATGGTGATGGGCGCGGTCGCCAACATGGCGCCCGAGCTGTTCGCCGGCATCATCGGCGAGGTGCCGTTCGTCGATGTTCTCTCGACCATGCTCGACGATACATTGCCGCTGACCCCGCCGGAGTGGCCGGAATGGGGCAACCCGATCGCGAGCGCCGAGGACTACCGCACCATCGCGTCCTATTCGCCCTACGACAATGTCTCGGCCCGGCCCTATCCGCCGATCCTGGCGCTGGGCGGGCTCACCGACCCGCGCGTCACCTATTGGGAGCCGGCGAAATGGGTCGCCAGGCTCAGGGCCAGCACGACGGGCACGGCGCCGGTCCTCTTGAAGACCAACATGGACTCCGGCCATGGCGGGGCGTCCGGGCGGTTCGACCGGCTGAAGGAGGTCGCGCTGGCCTACGCCTTCGCGCTGGCGGTCACCGGCAAGGCCGGCAGCCTGGTCCAGACCTCGTAACCCGTCCCGCGACAATCACGACAAGAGCGAGCCATGCCGAAGCCCAGGGACCCCGACCCGCCGTTCGACTGGGCCGACCCGATGCTGCTCGAGGGCGAGCTCAGCGAGGAGGAGCGGCTGGTGCGCGAAACCGCCCGTTCATTCGCGCAAGGAAAGCTCATGCCGCGGGTGCTCCAGGCGTTCCGCGAGGAGTCGTTCGATCGCGCGATCATGAGCGAAATGGGCGAACTCGGGCTGCTCGGCGCGACTCTGCCCGCGGCCTATGGCGGCGCCGAGCTCGGCTATGTGTCCTACGGGCTCATCGCGCGCGAGATCGAGCGCGTCGATTCCGGTTACCGCTCGGCCATGAGCGTGCAGAGCTCGCTCGTCATGCACCCGATCTTCGCCTACGGCGACGAAGAGCAGCGGCGCAGATACCTGCCGAAGCTCGCTTCCGGCGAATTCGTCGGCGCGTTCGGGCTCACCGAGCCCGACCACGGGTCCGATCCCGGCGCCATGGTGACCAGGGCCGACAGGGTCGACGGCGGCTGGCGGCTCAACGGCACCAAGACCTGGATCACCAACGCGCCGGTCTCGGACATCGCCGTCATCTGGGCCAAGGCCAATGGCAAGACCATCCGCGGCTTCATCGTCGAGCGCGGCTCGGCCGGGTTCTCGACGCCGGCGATCGAGGGCAAGTTCTCGCTGCGCGCATCGGCGACCGGCCAGATCGTCCTCGACGACGTGTTCGTTCCCGATTGCGCGCTGCTCGAAGGCGCCTCCGGGCTCGCCGGTCCGTTCGGCTGCCTCAACCGGGCGCGCTACGGCATTGTCTGGGGCACCATGGGCGCGGCCGAATTCTGCTGGCACGCGGCCCGCAGCTACGCTCTCGACCGGCATCAGTTCGGCAGGCCGCTCGCCGCCAACCAGCTGATCCAGAAGAAGCTCGCCGACATGCAGACCGAGATCACCCTGGGGCTCATGGGCGCGCTCAGGCTCGGGCGGATGATGGATGCGGGAACCGCCGCACCGCCCGCGATCTCGCTGATGAAGCGCAACAATTGCGGCAAGGCGCTCGATATCGCCCGCGCCGCCCGCGACATGCATGGCGGCAACGGCATCGTCGACGAATATCACGTGATCCGCCACCTCTTGAACCTCGAGACCGTCAACACCTATGAGGGCACCCACGACATCCATGCGCTGATCCTCGGCCGGGCCCAGACCGGAATTCAGGCGTTCGTGTGAGCCTGTTCGATCCGCTGTCGCTGTTCGGTGTCGCGGCGGTCTCGGCGATGCTGCTCACTTACGCGCTCGAGGACCGCAGCCACTGGTTCGTCCTCGCCTTCGCGGGCGCGTGCCTGTTGGCGTCACTATATGGGTTCGCGCAGGGTGCCTGGCCGTTCGGCGTGCTCGAGGCGGTCTGGTCCGCTGTCGCCTTCAGGAGGTGGCTGGCGCGGCGAACCAGCGAGCCGCGAACGCGCTGATCCCAAAGTTGCGTGGTCGCGGCGGCGCGAATATGGTCACGGCAAACGCCGCGCCCGGCACGGCGAAACACATACCGCCCTAACAGTGGAGGCCAGCCATGGCGTTCGAACTGCCCGACCTTCCCTATGCCCGCGACGCGCTCCAGCCGTATATGTCGGCCGAGACGCTCGAATTTCACCATGACAAGCACCATCAGGCCTATGTCACCAACGGCAACAACCTCGCCAAGGACGCAGGTCTGGGGGCCGCATCCCTGACCAAGATCGTCAGGCAGAGCTTCGGCAAGAACGCCGGCCTGTTCAACAATGCCGCCCAGCACTACAACCATCTCCATTTCTGGCAGTGGATGAAGCCCGGCGGCGGCGGCGCGGCGCCGGCCAGGCTGGCGGCGAAAATCGACAGCGACCTCGGCGGCTTCGACAAATTCCGGGCCGATTTCATCAATGCCGGCGTCACCCAGTTCGGCTCGGGCTGGTGCTGGCTCGCGCTCAGGGACGGCAAGCTCGAAGTCTCGAAGACGCCGAATGGCGAGAACCCGCTCGTCCATGGCGCGACACCGCTTCTCGGCTGCGACGTGTGGGAGCATTCCTACTACATCGACTATCGCAACCTGCGGCCGAAATACCTCGAGGCATGGTTCGACAATCTCATCAACTGGGAGCACGTCGAGAGCCTGCTTGAGGGCGCATCCTGACGCGGGCGGCACACCGCGATCGCGCCCGTCTTCACAAAGCCGTGAGTTGTCATTCGCTCGCCGGGCGGCACTCTGCCCTGTCCGGCGTTTCCAAAAAGCTGAAGGAGTTGTCATGAAGCGAAGTGTAGTAGCGGGCGCGCTCGGCGCCGCCATCATCATGTGCGCCGGCGCGATCGCCACCACGGCGATGGCCGCGGACGACCCGATCACGGCTCGGAAGACGATGATGAAAAACGTCAACGCCGCGACCGGTGTGCTGGTCAGGATGGCAAAGGCCGAAATCGAATTTAATGCGATTTCGGCCGAGTTGGCGCTACGAGTCATCAATACCGCCTCGCAGGGATATGGCGAGCTCTTCCCGGACGGATCGGAGGATGGCGGGCAGACGGAGTTTCGGGCAGGACCGGCAATTTGGTCGAACCGGGACGGGTTCAATACCGAAATCGCCAAGCTCCAGAATGCATCGGCGGAAGCCCTCGTGAACCCACCGACCACCCAGGAAGAGGTTGGGCCTGCCCTGAACTCGGTCGGTCAGGTGTGCAGCAGCTGCCACGAAGGCTTCAGATTGAAGAACTGATAGACTCGGCCGAAACACAAAATGATGAAGCGGTTGGTCGGTGCCGTCGTCCTGATTGGAGCGTTGGTCGGGCTGACTCTGCTGGCGCTGACCGAGCCGGCGCCGCTCGACGCCAAGGCGCTGCCGGCCGGCCTCGCGGGCGATGCGGTGAAAGGTCACTACCTGTTCTGGGCAGGGGGATGCGCATCGTGTCATTCCGCCCCCTGCCCGGATGCGCCCGGCCGCAGCTGCGCCAAGGCCGACGATGAAAAGATGATGCTGACGGGCGGCGTTCGCTTCCGCACCCCGTTCGGCGAGTTCGTCGCGCCCAACATCTCGAGCGACCCGGATGCGGGGATCGGCGGCTGGACCACCCTCCAGTTCATCAACGCGATGAAGCGCGGCATCTCGCCCGCCGGCCACCACTACTACCCGGTGTTTCCATACCCGTCCTACCAGCGGATGACGATCGCCGACCTCGCCGACCTCAAGGCGTTTCTGGATACGCTGCCGGCGGTCTCCGAGACCCCCGGCGAGCACGACCTCGAGTTCCCGTTCAACATCCGGCGCGGCGTCGGCCTATGGAAACTGCTTGCGGTCGACGGACAGGACTTCACCCCCGATCCGGCCGCGGACGAAAATGTCAATCGCGGCGCCTATCTGGTCAACGGGCCCGGCCATTGCGGCGAATGCCACACGCCGCGCCGGCTGCTCGGCATCGACACCGCGCTGGCGCCGCTCGACCATTCGCGCTGGCTCGCGGGCGCGCCCGAGCCCGAGGGCACCGGCTTCGTCCCCAACATCACTCCGGACGGGATCACCGGGATCGGCGACTGGAGCCAGACCGACATCGCCTATGCGCTCGAGTCTGGGTTCAAGCCCGATTTCGACACCCTGGGCGGCACCATGACCAAGGTGCAGGAGAACATGGCGCGGCTCACCAAGGAGGACCGCCTGGCGATCGCCGCCTATCTGAAGTCGATTCCGGCGGTCGAGCTGAAGAAGCCCTGATCGCGGCGTGACCGGCCGCGGCCGGGCCATCATCGCTCGGCCCCGACCGCCAGCAGGCAGGTGGCGCGTCCGGCGGGGCGGTTCAGCGCCGGCTCAGCGAGCCGAGCAGCCCGCGGACGAGGGCGCGTCCGAGCTGGGCGCCGACCGAACGCGCCACCGACTTGACGAGCGCGGCGCCGGCCGTGTCGGTGCGGCGCTGGGACGGGCGGCCGGTCGGCGATCGCGGGACCGACGGTCCGCCTGGAAGATCATCGAGCCATCCGCCTGAACCGCCGGCCCCGGTCTCGTGCATCTCCGTCCCGCCACGCACCTCCTCGCCCGCTCGCCGCTCGGCGCGCTTCTTCAAAAGCTCGTAAGCCGACTCGCGGTCGATGCCGTCGTCGTAAAGCCCTCTCACCGGGCTCGCGGCAATGACTTCGCGCCGCTCGGCGCGGTCGATGGGTCCGAGGCGCGAGGATGGCGGGCGGATCAGCGTGCGCTGGACGATCGAGGGCACGCCCCTGTCCTCCAGCATCGAGACCAGCGCCTCGCCGACGCCGAGCTCGGTGATCACTGTCGCGGTATCGAGCCCCGGGTTCTGGCGAAACGTCTCGGCCGCGGTGCGCACCGCGCGGGCATCGCGCGGGGTGAAGGCGCGCAAGGCGTGCTGGACCCGGTTGCCGAGCTGGCCCAGAACCGTGTCGGGAACATCGAGCGGGTTCTGGGTCACGAAGTAGACGCCGACCCCCTTGGAGCGGACCAGCCGGACCACCTGCTCGATCTTGTCGACCAGCGCGCGCGGCGCCTCGTCGAACAGGAGATGGGCCTCGTCGAAGAAGAACACCAGCCTCGGCCTGTCCGGGTCGCCGACCTCGGGCAGCTCCTCGAACAGCTCCGACAGGAGCCACAGAAGGAAGGTCGCGTAGACCCCGGGCGAGCTCATCAGCCGGTCGGCGGCGAGGATCGACACATAGCCGCGCCCGTCAGCGGCCGTGCGCATGAAATCGGCGATGTCGAGCGCCGGCTCGCCGAAGAAGCGATCGCCGCCCTCATCCTCGAGGGTCAAGAGCCGGCGCTGGATCGCGCCGACGGACGCGCGCGAGACATTGCCGTATTCGGCGGTAATTCCGCGCGCCCGGTCGGCGATGTGGACCAGAACCGCCCTGAGGTCCTTGAGGTCGAGGAGCGTCAGCCCCTCGTCGTCGGCGATGCGGAAGGCAATGGTCAGAACGCCTTCCTGGGTCTCGTTGAGGCCGAGAAGCCGTGCCAGGATCAGCGGCCCCATCTCCGTGACCGTGGTGCGCACGGGATGGCCCTCCTCGCCGAACAGGTCCCAGAAGATCACCGGAAACGCCTCGTAGCGGTAGTCGTCGAAGCCGATCGTGCGGGCGCGGGCCTCGAGCACATCCCTGCTCTCGCCCGCCACCGCGAGCCCCGACAGATCACCCTTCACGTCGGCGGCGAACACCGGCACGCCGGCGGCGGAAAAGCCTTCGGCCAGAATCTGCAGCGAAACGGTCTTGCCGGTGCCGGTCGCGCCGGTGATCAGCCCGTGCCGGTTGGCGAGTTTCAGGGTCAGATATTCCGGCTTGACGCTGGTGCCGATAAAGACCGCTCCTTCAGGTCCCATGACCGTCTCCGAAGATGTGCCCCCGGCATTGTGGCCGGGCCTGGCAAGGCGCGCAATCAACTCCAAAGTCGTCTTGTGAGGGGGCCTCGGCGTCTGCCACAATGACACCGGCAATCAAAACCCGGGAGCGGCGTCATGGATGAGATCGTCAAACGCGTGAGCGATGTCGCCGGCATCGATGCGGATCTCGCCCGGCGCGCCATCGAGATCATCCTCGAGCTGGTGCGTGACAATGGGCCCGAGGACAAGGTTCAGGAACTTTTCGCCAAGCTGCCCGGCGTCGACATGGCGCCCGGCGAGGGCTCGCGCGGCGGCGGCATCCTCGGAGCGCTGGGCAGCCTCGGCGGCGCCATGGGGGCGATGGGCGCGCTCAACAGACTCACCGAAGCCGGCCTGTCGATGCGCGAGGTTCAGACCGTCGGCAGGGAAGTCGTCGCCTATAGCCGCGAACAGGCGGGCGACGAGCTTGTCGGCGAGATCGTCGCCTCGATCCCGGGCCTCAGCCAGTTCGTGTGAGCCTCGTGAACGCAAACCTGCCGGGCCGTGATCGATGCCCGATGAGACCCTGACCACGGCGCCCGGCGACCGGTTCGAGACGCCGTCGCGGGAGGCGTGGGAGGCACTGGCGCGCAAGGCCGCGGGGACCCTCGACCTCGCCGAACTTGCCTCGCTGACCGATGACGGGATCGCGATCCAGCCGCTCTACGTGCCGGCTGACTGCCCTTCTCCCGCTGCGGTTCCGGGCATGCCCGCGTCGGCGCCCGCGATCCGCTCGCTGATTGCCGAGCCCGCGCCCGAGGCGGCCAATGATGCGATCCATGAGGAGATCGCCGGCGGCGCGGACGAGATTCTGCTTCAGATCGAGGCGCCGGGACAGGCTGGGATCAGGCTCGAGGCGCCGGGCGACCTCGAGCGGGTTCTCGGCGGCGTCGGGCCCGGCGGCATCGCCATCCATCTGCGGCACGCCACCGTCCCCCATTCCGGCACCGCGCCCCGCCACCTGTTCGTCGACCTTGCCGATTGGTGGGACCGGGCGGGCGAGGGAAACGTGCTCACCGGCGGGTTCGGCATCGACACCATCGGCGCCGCCGCCGCCGGCCACATTCCGATGTCGTGGCTCGATGAGGATGAGCTCGCCTGGGACACGGGCGCGATGGGGTACGCACTTTCGGGCGCGCCCGGCGCGCTGGTGCTCTGCGCCTCGGGCCTGCCTTATCACGAGGCCGGCGCCTCCGAGGCGCAGGAACTGGCGGCGATGCTGGCCAGCACCGTCGCCCATCTCCGCATCTGCGAGCAGCACGGAACGCCGCCCGCGGATGCGGCGCCGCGCATCGGGCTCGAACTCGCCGCCGACGCCGATCTCTTTCTCACCATCGCCAAGCTCAGGGCGGCGCGTCTCATGTGGGCGCGGCTCGGCGAGGAGTGCGGGTTCGATGTCCGACCCCGGCTCGCGGTCCAGACCTCGGCGCGGATGATGTGCGCATCCGATCCCGAGACCAACATCGTGCGCACCACCATGGCCGTGCTCGGCGCCGGGATCGGCGGCGCCGACGCCGTCACCATCCTCCCCTTCACCCATGCGCTCGGCCGGCCCCGGCCCGATGCGAGGCGGATTGCCCGCAACACCCAGCATATCCTCGGCGAAGAAGCCCATATCGGCATGGTCGCGGACCCGGCGGCCGGCGCGCCGGCGGTCGAGATCCTGACCGAGGCCCTGTGCGAGACCGCCTGGGGCATATTGTCGCGGATCGAGGCGCGGGGCGGCATGGTCGCGGCGCTCACCTCGGGATGGCTGCAACGCGAGATCGCGGCCGTGCGCGGCGCGCGGGCAAGCGCGCTGGCGGCGGGCAGGCGCGTGCTCGTCGGCGCCACCGCCTACCGGCCCGAGCCCGCCCGCCCGCCCGCGGCCGGGACATCGGACGTCCCGGCCGTCGCCGGTCGCTCCGCAACCGTCCTCGCGCCCATCAGGCTCGAAGACGGAGTGGCCGAATGAGCGGGAAACCGTCCAACCCCGGCCGCGGCACGGCCGGTCGGGGCAATCGGCCCGGCGCCGGCGATGTCGAGGCCCGGGTTCGCGAGCAGATCGTGCATGATCTGGAACTCCTCCGCGACAGGCGCGGCAAGCTCGAGCAGCACCGGGGCCCGATGTGGCTCTCGCTGCGATTCATCGGTCTCGTCACCGTGTTTGTCGCGGCCGTTTCCTGGTACACGCGCACCGATATCGGCCTCACCGCCGGCATGGTCCTGTTCGTCGTCGGCGCGCTCTTGATCATGGTGCCGCGCGGCGCCGGCTTCAGCACCATTCTGCGCTGGGACGGGGGCCTGAAGATTTCCAACCCGCAGCTCGATCTGGAAAACCTCGACGACCAGATCGCGGCGCTCGAGCGCGCGCTCGAACGGATGGATGAGGATCGCGGCGAGGACCGGGACAATGAGCCGGCTGCCTGATTTCTCGGCGCTCGCGTGGCGGCGCCCGGCCACTGCGCCCGGCCCGGAAGTTGTGGGCGCGACCCGCACCGCCGAGGGTATCGCGATCAAATCCGCCTACGGCCCCGCCGACCTCGCCGGACTCGACGGGCTCGATGGCCTGCCGGGCCTCGCGCCGTTCACCCGCGGCCCCTATCCCACCATGTATGTGACCCGGCCGTGGACCATCCGCCAGTATGCCGGGTTTTCGACTGCCGAGACGTCGAACGCGTTTTACCGCCGGGGCCTCGCCGCCGGCCAGAGGGGGCTGTCGGTCGCGTTCGATCTGCCGACCCATCGCGGCTACGATTCCGACAATCCCCATGTCGCCGGCGATGTCGGCATGGCCGGGGTCGCGATCGATTCGATCCTCGACATGGAGCTTCTGTTCGACGCCATCCCGCTCGGCGAGATGTCGGTGTCGATGACCATGAACGGCGCCGTCATCCCGATCATGGCGCTGTTCATCGTCGCCGGCGAGGAGCAGGGCGTGCGGCCGGAAGACCTGACCGGCACGATCCAGAACGACATCCTCAAGGAGTTCATGGTCCGCAACACGTTCATCTATCCGCCGGCACCGTCGATGCGGATCGTGGCCGACATCATGGCCTTCACGGCCCGGCGCATGCCGAAGTTCAATTCGATCTCGATCTCCGGCTACCACATGCAGGAGGCTGGCGCGACCGCCGACCTGGAGCTCGCATACACCCTCGCCGACGGGCTCGAATATGTGCGCGCCGGCGTCGGCGCCGGGCTCGATATCGACAGTTTCGCGCCGCGGCTGTCGTTCTTCTTCGGCGTCGGCATGAATTTCTTCATGGAGATCGCCAAGCTGCGCGCCGCGCGCCTTGTCTGGACCGGGCTGATGCGGGGGTTCGCGCCAGGGGACCCACGCTCGCTGGCGCTCCGCACCCATTGCCAGACCTCGGGCTGGAGCCTCGCCGCCCAGGACGTCACCAACAACGTCGCGCGCACCGCGGTCGAGGCGATGGCGGCGGTCGGCGGCGGCACCCAGTCGCTCCACACCAATTCGCGCGACGAGGCGCTGGCGCTGCCCGGCGAGAATGCGGCCCGCATCGCCCGGAATACCCAGCTCGTCATCCGCCACGAGACCGGCGCCTGCCGGACCGTCGATCCGTGGGGCGGGAGTTTCTTCGTCGAACGGCTGACCCGCGAGCTCGCTGACCGCGCGCGCGGCCACATCGCCGAGATCGAGGCGCTCGGCGGCATGGCGAGGGCGATCCAGTCGGGGCTTCCCAAGCTGCGGATCGAGGAGGCCGCGGCACGCACCCAGGCGCGGATCGATTCCGGGGCCCAGACCGTGGTCGGGGTCAACCGGTATCAGGTTCGCGAGGAGCGGCCGGTGGACGTCCTCAGGATCGACAATGCGGCGGTGCGCGCGGCGCAATGCGCCCGGCTCGCGCGGCTGCGCTCGGGGCGCGACCAGCCTGCCTGCGATGCGGCGCTGCAAGCGCTCACGCGGGTCGCCGAGACCGGAGATGGCAACCTGCTCGCGGCGGCGGTGGATGCCGCCCGGGCGAGGGCCAGCGTCGGCGAGATGAGCGATGCGATGGAGCGCGCGTTCGGGCGCCACCGGGCCGAGGTCAGCGCGGTCAGCGGCATCTATGTCAGCGCGTCGGGCGGGAGCGGAGCCATGGAGGACGAGATCCTGCTGGTCCGTCACCTCGTGGACGATTTCGCCCGCAATGACGGTCGGCGCCCGCACATCCTGGTCGCCAAAATGGGCCAGGACGGCCACGACCGCGGCCAGAAGGTGATCGCGTCCGCCTTCGCCGACCTCGGCTTCGAGGTGGATATCGGGCCGCTGTTCCAGACCCCGGAAGACGCCGCGCGCCAGGCGATCGAGAACGACGTTCACGTCGTCGGCGTGTCCTCGCTCGCGGCGAGCCACATGACGCTGGTGCCGCAACTGCGCCGCGCCCTCGACGAGGCCGGCGCGGCACACGTGTTGATCGTCGTCGGCGGCGTGATCCCGGATCGCGACCGTGCCGCCCTGCGGGAGGCCGGCGCCTCGCGCATTTTCGGGCCCGGCACGGTGATCACCGATGCCGCGCGCTCGTTGATCGAGGCGCTCAATGACGCCCTCGGCTACCGGCAAAGGCAGCTCGCGGAATGACGGTCCGGCGCCGGCGAGGCGCGTTCTCCGACCGTAACGGGCACTCCACTTTCCCAGCCATTCCGTTCATGTCGGGTTTAGGTGCGGCGATGTCTAATACCGCGCCGGCCCATCCCCATCGGAGACACCCATGGCTCATCGAGCGAAGTCGTGCGGACTTCTGATCGCGGCTCTTGCCTCACTCACCCTCGCCCTGCCCGCCCCTGCCGTCGGCCAGGAAGCCACGGGCGCCGATCGGCGGCTCATGGTGTTCGAGAACGCCGACTACGCCGGGTTCGACTACGCGACCCGCGAGGATGTCGATCTCGAGGCCTGCCAGAAGGCCTGCCTGGGCGATGGCGCCTGCAAGGCGTTCACCTACAACGAGAGCGCAAGATGGTGCTTCCTCAAGAGCGACTTCGGCCGCCTCGCCACCTTCGAGGGCGCGATCTCGGGGCGCGTCGTCGCCGGCGCACCGCCCCGCGATGACCAGCCCACGCTCGACCTCGGCTTCCTGCCGGACGGCATCGCCGGCGAGGCGGCGCGGCTTTCGCGCAAGGCATCGACCTGGCCACCCGCCGGCGGCGGGCATGGCGCGGCCGTAAGCGCGGCAACCCTCGCCATGGGGCGCGGCGAGCCGCGCGAGGCAGTGGACCATTTGCGCGCGGCGCTGGCGCTCGATCCGGGCAGCTACACCGCCTGGATCGGGCTCGCCAATGCGCTGATCGCGATCGAGCCACGCGACTATTCCGAGCGCTGGGACCTGCCGGAGGAGGCGAGCGCGGCGGCGTTCATCGCCATCGGGCTCGGCGCCGGCGACGAGGAACGCGCCCGGGCGCTCGCCGTTCTCGGCCAGGTGCTCGAGCATCGCCAGATCTGGCGCCCGGCGATCGAGACCCTCAAGGCGAGCCTCGCTCTGGTCGAAACGCCGCGGACAAGGGCGGATTACGAGCGGCTGCGCGCCGAGCACGGCTTCCGCATGGTCGACTATTCGCTCGATACCGATGCGGCGAGCCCACGCGCCTGTGTCCAGTTCTCCGAGGAGATCGCCGGCGCCATCGAGGTCGCCGACTATGTGACGCTGGACGGCGCCCGGCCAGGGGCTGTCAGCCGCGAGGCGCAGCAGATCTGCATCGACGGGCTCCGGCATGGCGAGCGCTACCGGCTGGCGGTGCGCGAGGGCCTGCCGGCGGCGATCGGCGAGCGGCTCGTGAAATCGGTCGAGCTTGCGCTCTATGTCCGCGACCGCAGCCCCTCGGTGAGGTTCACCGGCCGCAACTACGTGCTGCCGAGGGCGGGCGCCAGGGGCGTGCCGGTCGTCACCGTCAACTCGCGTCTCGTCGAGGCCAAGATCGTGCGCATCGGCGGGCGCGCGCTCGCCGAAACGCTGAGAGACGGCGACTTCCTCGACCAGCTTTCCGGCTACGGGGCCGGCAGTCTCGTGGAGCGTCGCGGCAGGCTCGTCTGGACCGGCGAGATGCCGGTCCGGATGGACCTCAACCGCGAGGTGGTGACGGCGTTCCCGGTGGACGAAATCCTGGGCGATCCCGAACCCGGCGTCTACGTGATGACCGCGCGCGCCGCCGAAAGCCCCGATGAGGACTGGGACCAGCAGGCGACGCAGTGGTTCGTGGTCACCGATCTCGGCCTTGCGACGCTGATGGCCGAGGACGGCCTGCACGTCTTCGCCCGCTCGCTCGCGAGTGCGGCCCCGATCGAAGGCCTCGACATCTCCCTCATCGCCACCGGCAACGACGTTCTGGCGAACGTCGTCACCGACGCCGCCGGCCATGCGCTGATCGCGCCCGGCCTCACCCGCGGCGAGGGCGGCATGGCGCCAGCGCTGGTCCTCGCCGAAGGCAGCGGCGATGCCGCCTTTCTCGACCTCGGCGCGGCGCCGTTCGATCTCACCGACCGGGGCGTCGCCGGCCGGCCGGCGCCCGGCGCCATCGACGTCTTCGCCTATACCGACCGGGGCGTCTACCGGCCGGGCGAGACGGTCCATCTCGTCGCCCTCGCCCGCGACGCGGCCGCGCGCGCGGTCTCCTCACCCCTGACCATCATCGTCGGGCGGCCCGACGGCGTCGAGTATGAGCGGGTCACGACCGCAGCGCCCGAAATCGGCGGCCACGGGCTCGACATCGCGCTCGGGCCGGACGTTCTGACCGGGACCTGGCGCGTCGCCATCCACGGTGATCCCGAAGCCCCCTCCCTCGCCGAGGCGAAGTTCCTGGTCGAGGATTTCGTGCCCGAGCGGCTCGACTTCGATATCGAGACCGGCACCGAGGCCGCGCGGGCCGGCGAGCCAGTGCCGGTCCGGATTTCCGGCCGGTTTCTCTACGGCGCTCCGGCGGCCGATCTGGGGCTCGAGGGCGAGGTGACGGTTCGGCCCGCCGCGACCCCGCCCGAGGCCTTTGCCCGCTACCGCTTCGGCCTCGCCGACGAGGAGATCGCGCCGAGCCGCACCACGCTCGGCGATCTTCCGGCGACGGACGCCGAGGGCAACGCCTCGTTCGAGGCGCGGCTGGCGCCGCCGCCGCAGACGACGGGCCTCCTCGAAGCCGAGCTCACCTTGCGCATGCGCGAGGCCGGCGGCCGCGCGGTCGAGCGCGCCATCACGCTGCCGGTGCGTGCCGACGGCCCGCGCATCGGTGTCAGTCCGTTGTTCGATGGCGGTTCGCTCGCGGAGGGCTCGATCGCCGGCTTCGAGGTCATCGCCATCTCGGCCGACCTCGCCCGCGCCGACCTCGGCGAGGCGGAATGGGAACTCCTCAGGCTCGAGCGCGACTTCGAATGGTACCGCTATGACGGGCGCTGGAACTACGAGGCCGTCACCCGCTCGAGCCGGATCGCAAATGGCGACATCGCCCTTGAAACCGGCGCGCCGGCGCGAATCGACGTTGCGGTCGCTTGGGGCCGCTACCGGCTCGAGGTCAAATCGGGTGACGGTGCCGCGACCAGCGTCGAGTTCTCCGCCGGGTGGTACGCGGCGGACGCCGGGGCCGAGACCCCGGACATTCTGGACGTCTCGCTCGACAAGCCCCGCTACCGGCCGGGCGAGACCGCGACCGTGCGCCTCACCCCGCGCTTTGCCGGCACCGCCGTCGTCACGGTGATGGCCGGGCGGGAGCTGGCGATGGAGGCGGTCGCGGTCGGCAGTGAAGGCGCGAGCGTCGACTTCACGGTCGACGACGGCTGGGGCGCCGGTGCCTATGTCACCGCGATGCTCTACCGGCCGATGGACGTCGCGGCCGGCCAGAACCCGGCGCGCGCGATCGGTGTCGGCTGGCTTCAGGCCGACACGTCCAGGCGCGAGATCGCGGTCTCCATGGAGGTGCCCGACATCGCCGATCCGCGCTCGACGCTGGCGGTTCCGGTCTCGCTCGGCGGGCTCGGCGCCGGCGAAGAGGCGCGGCTGACGCTCGCCGCCGTCGATGTCGGCATCCTCAATCTCACCGGCTTCGAGCCGCCGGCGCCGGAGAAGTGGTATCACGGCCAGCGCCGGCTCGGCGTCGAGATCCGCGACCTCTACGGCAAGCTGATCGATGGCCTTCAGGGCGCGCGTGGGCGGGTCCGCTCCGGCGGCGACGAGGCGGGACTGGCGATGAACGGCGCGCCCAAGACCGAGCGCCCGGTGGCGCTGTTTTCGGGCATCGTCACCGCCGACGGCGACGGCAGGGCCGAGGTCGTGTTCGACATTCCGGCCTTCAACGGCACGCTCAGGCTGATGGCGGTGGCGTGGAGCGGAACCCGCGTCGGCCACGCGGCGAGGGACATGGTGGTGCGCGACCCGGTGGTCGTGAGCGCGAGCCTGCCGCGTTTCCTCGCCCCCGGCGACCGCTCGCGGCTGTGGCTCGAGATCGACAATGTCGCCGGCCCGGCCGGAAACTGGTCGCTCGATATCGGCCTCGACGGGCCGGTTTCTGCCGCGGCCGGGGCGACGCGCGACCTCGAGCTCGGCCAAGGCGAGCGGCGCTCGGTCGCGGTGCCGATCACGGCCGAGGCGGTGGGCCCGGCGACGGTTGCGATCAAGCTTGCCCATCAAGACGGAACCGCGATCGAGCGCGTGCTCGATCTCAGGGTGCGCCCGGCCCAGCCCCCGGTCACGCGGCGCAGCGTCCAGACGCTCGCCGCCGGAACGGGGCGGCTCACGATCACGCCCGATCTCGTCGCCGATCTGGTGCCGGGGTCGGCGACGGTCACCCTCGCCGCCCGGCGCGGGCTCATCGTCGACGTTCCGGGCCTCCTCGACCAGCTCGACCGTTACCCCTATGGCTGCGCCGAGCAGATCACGAGCCGCGCCCTGCCGCTCGTCTACCTGAACGACGTCGCCAAGGACCTCGGCATCGCGGCCGATACCGAACTCGACAGGCGGATCGACGAGGCGATCGCCCGGGTGCTGCAACGCCAGAGCGCCAATGGCTCGTTCGGCCTGTGGCACGCGGGGGGCGATGATCTGTGGCTCGACGCCTATGTCAGCGACTTCCTCACCCGCGCGCGCGAGGCCGGCCACGAGGTGCCCGCCCGCCCGTTCGAGCAGGCGCTCGACCGGCTCGAGAACGGCCTTGCCTATATCGGCGAGGTCGCCGGCAACGGCGAGGATGTCGCCTACGCGCTCTACGTTCTCGCGCGCAACCGGCGCGCCTCGATCGGCGACCTGCGCTACTTCGCCGACGCCAAGCTGGGCGACTTCGGCTCGCCGCTGGCGCGGGCCCAGCTCGGGGCCGCCCTCAGCCTGTATGGCGAGGAGACCCGCGCGACGCGGGCGTTCCGGGCCGCGCTCGACGACCTCGGCGCAGACGACGCGGACGAGACCGTCTGGCGCGCGGACTATGGTTCGGACCTGCGCGACAGCGCCGCGACGCTGGCGCTCGCGTCGGAGAGCCATGTGCGCGATATCGCGCTGCCGGCGGTCGCGCGCATTGTCGAGCGCGAGCGGGCGGGCAAGACCTACACCAACACCCAGGAAAACGCCTGGATGCTGGTCGCGGCCCACGCGCTCGCGAGCGACGGGGACGATATCGTCGCGGCGGTTGACGGCGTCGCCCATCGCGGGCCGCTCATGAGGCGCCTCACCGACGAGACGGTCCGGGCAGGGCCTTTGACCATCGCCAATGCCGGCGCCGGCGATTTCGAGGCGGTGGTGACGGTCTCAGGCGTGCCGCGCGAGCCCGAGCCCGCGCGCGCCAGCGGCATCGCGATCAACCGCGGCGTCTATTCGCCCGATGGCACCCGGCACGACGGGCAGGCGTTCGCCCAGAACCAGCGGTTCGTGATCGTTCTCAAGGTGAGCGAGACCGAGGCGCGGCGCGCCCGGCTGCTCGTCGAGGACTATCTGCCGGCGGGGTTCGAGATCGACAATCCGCGCCTCGTCGCCGGCGGTGATACCTCGGCCCTCGGCTGGATCGGCGAGACCGCCAGTCCCGACCATGCCGAATTCCGCGACGACCGCTTCGCCGCCGCGCTCGACCGGTCCGGCAGCGAGGCCGGGACCGTGACGCTCGCCTATGTGGTGCGCGCGGTGACCCCCGGCCGCTACGCCTGGCCGCCGGCGCTGGTCGAGGACATGTACGGCCGCGACATCAATGCCCGGACCGCGCTCGGCGAGATCGAAATCGTCGGACCCGAACCCAGATGAGACGATCGACCATGCGTCGGGCGATGGCCCTGATCGCGGCCGCGTTCCTGCTCGTGTTCATCACCGTGCCGGCCGCCTTCGAGGCGCTCGACACGAGGTTTCCGCCGCCGCTGCATCGCGCCGCCCGGACCTCGTTCGAGGTCGTCGACCGCGAGGGAGAGCTCCTTCGCGCCTTCGCCACCGAGGAGGGGCGCTGGCGGCTCGCCCTCGAGCTCGATGACGTCGATCCGCGGTTCATCGAGCTCCTCATCGCCTATGAGGACCGACGGTTCTGGAACCATGCGGGGGTCGATCCGCTGGCGCTCGGCCGCGCCGCCTGGCAATGCGTGCGCTACCGGCGGATTGTCTCCGGCGGCTCGACCATCACCATGCAGCTCGCCCGCCTCATCGAGCCCACCCGGCGGCGCACGCTGGCGGCCAAGTTCCTCCAGATCTTCCGCGCGCTGCAGATCGAGCGCCGCCTCGCCAAGCCCGAGATCCTCCGGCTCTACCTGACACTCGCGCCCTATGGCGGCAATCTGGAGGGGCTGAGGGCCGCTTCCCTCGCCTGGTTCGGGCGCGAGCCGCGGCACCTGCCGCCGGCGGACGCGGCCATGCTTGTGGCACTCCCCCAGGCGCCCGAGGCGCGGCGGCCGGATCGCCACCAGGCCGGGGCGCGCGCCGCCCGCGACCTCGTGCTGAGGCGCCTTGCCCGCGCGGGAGCCCTCGATGCGCCGGTCGCCGAGGCGGCGATGGCACGACCGGCACCGTCCGAGCGCCGGGAGATGCCGGCGGCGGCCCCGCATCTCGCGCGGGCGCTGGCCGGGGCCGCGGCGGGCGCGGGCCGCGTTCGCACGACGCTCGATGCCGGGCTTCAGGCGCGCATGGAACAGCTTGCGCGCGACCACACGGCGCGGCTCTCCGCGCACATTTCGGCCGCAATCCTCGTCGCCGACGCGGCGAGCGGCGACATTCTCGCCCACGTCGGATCGCCGGGCATGTTCGATCCACGCCGCGACGGCGCGGTCGACATGACGGGCCGCGCGCGCTCGCCGGGCTCGACCCTGAAACCCCTCATCTATGCCATCGGCTTCGAGGACGGGATCATCGCCCCCGGGACCCTGATCGACGACCGGCCGTCGCATTTCGCGGGCTACGCGCCGGAGAACTTCGACCGCTCGTTCCAGGGAACGGTCACGGTCGGGGAGGCGCTCGCGGCCTCGCTCAACGTTCCCGCCGTCGCGGTGCTCGATGCCATCGGCCCGCAGCGGCTCCTTGCGCGGCTGCGCCGGGCGGGCGCCAAGCCGGTGCTGCCGCCGGGCGGCGCGCCCGGGCTCGCGATCGGGCTCGGCGGTGTCGGCCTCACCTTGCGTGATCTGGTCGCGCTCTACGCCGCATTCGCCCGCGGCGGCGATCCGGTGAGGCTCAGGCATCTGCCGGGCCCGCCATCCGCCTCCGGGGCGGGCGACGGCGTCGTCAGCCCGCTTGCCGCCTGGCGGGTGCGGGAAATCCTGCGCACCGTCGCGCCTCCGGACGCGGCGGCTGGCGGTCGCATCGCCTTCAAGACCGGCACCTCCTATGGCTACCGCGACGCCTGGTCGATCGGATTTGATGGCCGCCATGTGGTCGGCGTGTGGGTCGGGCGGGCCGACGGGGCGCCGGTCGCCGGGCTCACCGGCCGCGGGGCCGCGGCGCCGCTGCTGTTCGATGCCTTTGCCCGGATTTCGCCCGAGCCGGCGCCGTTCGGTCCGCCGCCGGCCGGCATGGCCGAGGGCCCGCGGACGCTTCCGCACGGCTTGCGGCATTTCCGGCTCTCGGGCACGGGTGCGGCCGCGGGCGGCGAGGCGCCGCTCGTCCTTGCCTTTCCGCCCGACGGCTCGCGTCTCGACCGGACCGGGAGCGGACCCGACCAGCATCTTGTGCTGAAGGCGGAAGGCGGCATGCTGCCGCTCGCCTGGTTCGCCAATGGACGGCCGGTCGCGTCCGCGGCGCACCGCCGCAGCGCGCTGTGGGCTCCGGACGGGCCGGGCTTCGCCCGGTTCTCCGTCGTCGACGCCACCGGCGCCTCGGCGCGGGCCGAGGTCTTCGTCGAGACCGGCCGCTGAGGCTACCGATCTTCCGTTGCAATTCGCCGCGTCCGGCGGCAAGGCTTAACCTGGACTTCCCGCACCGTCACGGGCGTCACGGAGGCGAATCTGCGGGCAGGCCAGGAAAAGCGTGCAGAGCGTAGTGGGGCTACGGTCAAGCGCTTTGACGCAGCCTGTCCGCAAAAGCGCCCCGCCCTCCGGGTCGCCCGGGGCGGGAAGTCCGGGTGAGACCCGGACCCCCGAGGGCGCTGAGCCATGGCCAATCCGATCCTGGTGGAAGTGACGCGCGGCGGCATCGTCGAGTCCCGGCATCGCGGCGTTGTCGCGGTGTCGCTCGCGAGCGGCGAGCTGGTGCTCGCCATCGGCGATGTCGCCGGGCCGATCTTCCCGCGCTCGAGCGTGAAGCCGATGCAGGTTCTGGCCGCGATCACCGCCGGCGCCATCGAGCGGTTCGGCTTCGGCGACAAGGAGATCGCGGTGATGTGCGCCTCGCACAATGGCGAGGCGCCGCATCTGGATGCGGTCAGGTCGGTGCTGGAGAAGATCGGTGCCGGCGAGGAACATCTCGAATGCGGCGCGCACTGGCCGCGTCATGCCGAGACCGCGCGCGCGCTCGCCCGCGGGGGATCGGGCGCGCTCGCGATCCACAACAACTGCTCGGGCAAGCACGCGGGCATGCTCGCGCTCGCCCGGCTGATGGATGTGGAACCGGCGGGCTATGTCGCGCCCGACCATCCGGTCCAGCTCCGCATCCGCTCGGTCCTCGAGCAGTTCTTCGCCATCTCGCTCGCCTCGGCCCCGTGCGGAACCGATGGCTGCTCGGTCCCGACCTATGCCGTGGCGCCGGCGGCCCTTGCGCTCGGGTTCGCGCGGTTCGCTACCGGAGAGGGCCTTGCGGGCGCACTCGCCGGCGCGGCGAAGCGGGTGGCCGCGGCCATCGCGGCCGAGCCGTTCATGGTCGCCGGCTCGGAGCGGTTCTGCACCGAGGCGATGCGGTCAACCGGCGCGCGCGCGCTCGTCAAGGTCGGAGCCGAGGGTGTGATGTGCGCGGGCCTGCCCGGGCGCGGTCTCGGCATCGCCATCAAGTGCGACGACGGCGCGACGCGCGGCGCGGAGGTGATCATGGCCCAATTGCTCGCGGCCTTCGGCGCGGCGGACCCGGACGAGCCCGGCTTCGCGCGGCTGATGACGCGGCAGATCCTGAATGCCAACGACATCCATGTCGGCGACATCAGGGCGGCCGAGGCGCTCGGCGACGCGATCTCCCGGAATGCCGCCGCGATGATCGCCTGAAGCGCGCTCATCGGGCGGCACCGGCCCTACCCCAGCACGTTGCCGGAGATGGTGAGGTGGCGCCAGACGTCGGGCGCGCCGGCGAGGAGGTCGCCGCCGACGGCCTTTTCGCGCTCGAACCCCTGGATGGCCGCGCCCTCGGGGTCGGCGATCAGATTGCCCGTGATCACGGCGGGCCCGGCGCCAGGCGCCACCGAAACGCCGATCCCGACACCGCACTTTCGCACGATGTTGCCGGTCGCCAGCACGTTGCGCAGATAGGCGCCCCAGCCGAGGGTGATGCCGGCGCCGGGGGCGTTCTCGACCACATTGCCGGTGATCAGCGTGTCGGCCTCGGCGCCGATGCCGTCGCCGCGGCGGTCGAAATGGTCACGGAACCGGAGATTGCGGACGAGGTTGCCGGAGCAGACCGCGAGCCGGCCGCCCTCGTTGAAGTTGGTGATCGAGATTCCGCTCGCGGCATCGTCGACGATATTGCCCGCGATCACCGCGCCTTCGAACGCGAACTCGGCGTAGAGCGCGACCTCGCCGAGGCGGGTGCACGAGTTGTTGACGATCTCGGCGTTGGAGGCGGAGTTGGCGCGGACGGCGGAATAGGCGCAGTCCTCGATCCGGTTGTGCGCGACAATGACCCCGCCGGCGCGGAACAGGTTGATGGCATTGCCGTTCTCGCCGCTGCCGGCCGACGCCGCGCCAATCCGGCGGATGCGGTTGGCGGTGACGATGGTCCCATCCTCGCCGGGCCGCGAGCGCCACACCAGGATGCCGTTGTCGGCACAGTTCTCGACCGTGTTGGCGGTGATTTCGAGGCCGGTGGCGTCGGTCGAATGAATCGCGATTGCGGCACCGTCGATGACGCAGCCCGTCACCCGCCCGGCGCACTCGAACAGCGCGATCGCGGTTCCGGCGCGCCCGAGGGCATGGAGCGCGCCGAGCTCGAGCCCGCCGCAGCGCGTGAATGCCGCGAGCGTGCCCGCGCCGGCGCCCTGACCGGTCTCATCGGTGACCACCGCAAGATCGCTGACGAGAATGTCCGGCGCCGCCGCGGCCGCCAGGACCGGGTCCGTGCCCGCGCGCCTCAACCGCGTCGCCGGGCCGGCGCCGAGGATGCGCGATCCAGATCGCAGCGTCAGCTCGCCGGTGATCATCTCGCCGGCCGGCAGGTAGAGCGCCCTGCGGCGCTCGGCGGCCGTGTCGATCGCGCCCTGAAGCTGAGCGGTCTGGTCGGTGCCGAGATCGGGCGTGATCCCGGCCTCGGCCCCGTCGATCGCGCCGGCGGGCACCGGCCCTTGCGCGCGCGCCGGCCCGGCGCCGGCGGCGACGGCCGGAACGGCGACGGCCACGGTGCGGAGAAACTGTCTGCGATCGGGCATCATCACTCCTGCTCGAGCCAACGCCTTGCCGGCGGGCAAGCGGCGTGCCAATCGAAGCTCTAGCGGGAGATGATCTCGCGCAGGAGAACGTAGAGAGCGCGCCCCGCGACAAGCGCGAACACGCCCGCCCAGAACCACAGCAGCGCCGTGGACACCAGCGCAATCCCCGCCCCTGGCACCAGCGTCAGCGCCCACCACGCCAGAACGGCGGCGATGGAGATCGACGTCGGAGCGATGATGAGGCTGGCCGACGCATCGCCCGCGCGTCTCGCCGCCGCCCGGCGCCGGGACGGCGTGGGCGCTGTCCTGTTTCTGACGGAAATATTCGCCATTTCGTTCACATCCGCGGGCCCAATTCCTGCGCGCATACGATCATAGAGCGAGAGGCGTCGCTCTGTAAAACCGTGAGTTGCCGGAGCCCATCTCCGCGCGACACCCCGCCCGGTCCGCTCGGCGCGGGACTCGGCCGAACCCGACTCAATTTCAGCGACTGAGCCAGCGATCAATAGCATCCAAACATGAAAAAAGGGCGACGCCGTGGCTTCGCCCGTTCGCACACCACGTGCGGGCGGCCGCTCGCGGCCGCGCCCTGCAGGTCTCCGAAGGAAGACCGTTCAGCCGCGATCAGGCAAGGTCGAAGCGATCCGCGTTCATCACCTTGGTCCAGGCCGCCACGAAGTCGGCCACGAACTTCTGCTGCGCGTCGTCCTGAGCGTAGACTTCGGCAACGGCGCGGAGCTGGGAGTTCGAGCCGAAAACGAGGTCGACGCGGGTGCCGGTCCACTTCACCTCGCCGCTCGCGCGATCCCGCCCCTCGAACACGTCCTCGGCTTGCGAGACCGCCTTCCACTGCGTGCCCATGTCGAGCAGGTTGACGAAGAAGTCGTTGGTGAGGCTCTGCGGCCGCTTGGTGAAGACGCCGTGCCGGGACTGCCCGTGGTTCGCGCCCAGAACGCGCAAGCCGCCGACCAGAACCGTCATCTCCGGCGCGGTCAGCGTCAGGAGTTGCGCCCTGTCGACCAGAAGCTCCTCTGCCGAGACGCTGAATTCGGCCTTGAGGTAGTTGCGGAACCCGTCCGCGACCGGCTCCAGCACGGCGAAGGAGTCCACATCGGTCCGCTCCTGCGATGCGTCGGTGCGCCCCGGCGCGAATGGAACCTCAACGTCATGGCCGGCGGTCTTGGCGGCCTTTTCGATGGCGGCCGCGCCGCCGAGCGCGATCAGGTCGGCGAGCGACACCTTCTTGGCGCCGGACTGCGCGGCGTTGAACGCCTTCCGGATGCCCTCGAGGGTTTCCAGCACGGCCGCCAGTCGGGCGGGCTCGTTGACGTCCCAGTCCTTCTGGGGCTCGAGGCGGATGCGCGCCCCGTTCGCCCCGCCGCGCTTGTCGGAGCCGCGGAAGGTTGCCGCCGAGGCCCAGGCGGCCCCGACCAGTTCGGAGATCGAGAGCCCCGATGCGAGGATCCTGGCCTTGAGGTCGGCGATGTCCTTCGCGCCGATCAGCTCGTGATCGACCGCGGGGACGGGGTCCTGCCACAGCAGCTCCTCCGCGGGAACTTCCGGGCCGAGATAGCGCGAGCGTGGGCCCATGTCACGGTGGGTCAGCTTGTACCACGCCCGGGCGAAGGCGTCGGCAAGCTCGTCCGGATTCTCGTGGAACCGCTTCGAAATCGGCGCGTAGACCGGGTCCTCTTTCAGGGAGAGGTCCGTCGTGAGCATGATCGGGGCGTGCGACTTCGAGGGACGGTGCGCGTCCGGCACGGTGCCCTGCGCAGATGCATCCCTGGCGGTCCACTGCCACGCTCCGGCGGGGCTCTTCGTCAGTTCCCATTCATAGCCAAACAGGTTCTCGAAGAAGCTGTTGTCCCACTGCGTCGGAGTGGGAGTCCATGCACCTTCGGGGCCGCCGGTGATCGTGTCCGCGCCTTTGCCCGTGCCAAAGCGGCTGTTCCAGCCGAGGCCCTGCTCCTCGATGCCGGCGGCTTCCGGCTCGGGCCCCACCAGTGCCGCATCGCCGGCGCCATGGGTCTTGCCGAAGGTGTGCCCGCCGGCGATGAGCGCGACGGTCTCCTCGTCGTTCATCGCCATGCGGGCGAAGGTCTCGCGGATGTCCACGGCCGCGGCGAGCGGATCAGGCTTGCCGTTCGGGCCTTCCGGATTCACGTAGATCAGGCCCATCTGGACGGCGGCGAGGGGATTTTCGAGGTCCCGGTCTCCGCTATAGCGCCTGTCGCCAAGCCACTCGGACTCCACGCCCCAGTAGATGTCTTCCTCAGGCTCCCAGATGTCCTCGCGCCCGCCGCCGAAGCCGAAGGTCCTGAAGCCCATCGACTCGAGCGCGCAGTTGCCGGCGAGGATCATCAGGTCGGCCCAGGAGATCCTGTTGCCGTATTTCTGCTTGATCGGCCACAGCAGCCGGCGCGCCTTGTCGAGATTGGCGTTGTCCGGCCAGCTGTTGAGAGGCGCGAAGCGCTGGCTGCCCGAGGAGCCGCCGCCGCGGCCGTCGCCGATGCGGTAGGTGCCCGCGCTGTGCCACGCCATCCGGATGAACAGCGGCCCGTAGTGGCCGTAGTCGGCCGGCCACCAGTCCTGGCTGTCGGTCATCAGCGCGGTGAGGTCCTGCTTCAGGGCCTTGAGGTCGAGTTTCCTGAACTCCTCGGCGTAGTTGAATGCCTCGCCCATGGGATCGGACAAGAAAGAGTTCTGGTGGAGCATTTTGAGGTTCAACTGGTTCGGCCACCAGTCGCGGTTGGACCTGGCTCTAACAGTCGTGTGCATGATCGGGCACTTGCTTGCGTTCTTGTCAGTCTTTGTGTTCATCTTCTCTCCGATCCCGTTCTGCATTTGTCTTCGAGTTGTTCCGTTCAGGCCCATCATGATGCGTGGAATTTATCGCCGGTGATCCTTGCCGTGCCGTGGGCGCCCCCGCCCTTGGCATGGACGGCGCGCTCGGGAATGCGCTCGCGGTTCTGGTGGGCGACGTTCTCGATGCGCTGGACGTTCCGAAGCGGTTCGGGTCCGAGCGCCGCGGCAGTGGCCGAATTCCGATTGTCGCCGACCGCAATACCGGCGGCGATCGTCAGTGCGGGGCGTTCGGCCATGGACTCCTCTCACTGTCTGGATATTGGAGCTGTTCTAGACTGTCGGGGCGCTCCTGCTCAACAATATGTTTGCGAGCCGGCACCGATTCCAGCCGGACGGCCGAAATTCCGGCCCCCGATTGGCTTTTTGCGGTCAAATCATGCTAGGGTGTTCGATACACACAATCGCATCGGAATGCTGCCGCAGGCTTGCGGTCCGTCCGCGGACGTGATCGGGGACTGCCAGCAGGGGCATGGGACATGCCCACGAATGGAGCAGATGACAACAGGGAGGTCGAACCCGATGACAGCAAACCTCAGATCCCTTCTCGCGGCGGCCGTGCTCACGGCCCTGCCCGCCGCGGCCGGCGCCCAGGAGTGCGGCTCGGTCACGATCGCCAACATGAACTGGCAGTCGGCCGAGGTTCTCGCCCATATCGACCAGATCATCCT
>Ga0326597_10002076_pt1 | contig 30615 bp, 25 predicted proteins | sample RVTome_12_FD_203789 | JGI IMG/M metagenome (GOLD analysis project Ga0326597, IMG submission 203789) | Soil microbial communities from uranium-contaminated site in the Upper Colorado River Basin, Wyoming, United States - RVT100D185 | ecosystem: Environmental > Terrestrial > Soil > Contaminated >...
CATCACCAATCCCCATAGCTGGCGCCGGTTTCGTTCAACGCGACTTTTTCACGCATCGCGGGATCGCGCGCCGTCGTCCTTCCTGCTTGGCGGCTCGACGCGCGAAAAAGCCCTCTTCATTATGTCAGGGGGAGGGGGCCCGAGGCCTGGCCGACCCCGCCCGCCGGAGGGGGCGAGAGTTGGCTATGCTCCTTGGTGGCGCGGTGCGGCATCTCGCGGGAGTCGGCGCGGAAGGCACTGCTTAGTCTGGAGCGGGTGGGAGCCATCCACCGAGCGGGGAGCGGGCGCGGGCGGGGGCGTCGGACCGGGCCAGGTGGGCAAGGTAGCCTCTACGGGGTTGGAGGGGTTGGAGGTTGACTAAGAAGCAAGCGACATGCTATAAGCAAGCCGGTTGCTACATGGCCCAGACCCAACACGTCACGATCAGCGCGGTGTCCCGCGCCCTCCAGGCGATGGAGCTGCTCGCCCGATCCCCAGGAGGACTCACTGTCTCGGCCGTGGCCGAGCAGCTGGGCATCGAGCTCAGCATCGCCTCCCGGATCCTCGCCACCCTTGCGAAGGACGGCTACGCCCGGCGTGACGCGAACGGGCTCTATCGCCTCACGTACCGGCTGGTCGCGATCGCTTCGCGATTCGTTGAGGAGGTGGGCTTCGTCGAGCTCTGCGTCCCCTTTCTCCAGGAAGTCGCCGACAGGACGGGGGAGCTCGTCCAGCTCGCGCTGGCCGAGGGGGACTCGCTCTGGTTCGTGGCCAAGGCCGAGGGCAAGCACCGGATCCGGATGCTCTCCGCGCTCGGTCGCGAGGCGCCGCTGCACGCGAGCTCCGTTGGCAAGGCGTGGCTGGCGATGCTCCCCGAGAACGAGGCGCTGCGGCTTACGCTCGCGAAGGGCATGATCCCCTTCACGCCGCACACCATCACGAATGTCTCGCGGCTGCGGACGGAACTGCGGAAGGTCCGGGCGCAAGGCTACGGCGTGGTCGAGCAGGAGTACATCGAGGGAGGCATAGCGGTTGGCGCCGCGATCCGCGTCGATCGTCTCGGCGGCGCCGTGCTGGGTGGGGTGAGCATCGCCGCGCCGAGCTTCCGGGTGACCCGCGAGACGGTCCAGGAGTTCGGCCGCGAGATGGTGCAGCTCGCAGAGCGGGTGGCGTCGATCTGGCCGCTCGGCGCGGGCGTGGGCGACCTCCGCGGGGTCAGGCCCGACAGCCCGGCCAGTGACCTGACGCGAAGTGTCGAGATTGCGGGATCGGCGAGGGTGACCAGGACAACAAGTACGTGACACTACGAGTCCACAGAGGAGGACGTATGTTCAGCTCGATCCGGTATTCGGCCCTCCGTTCCGTCGCGGCGCCCGTCGTCGCGCTCTTCGTCGTGATGCTCGGCCTGCCCGCGATGGCGGCGGCTGACAACGTCGTGAAGGTCGGCGCCGCCGTCTCGCTGACCGGCAAGCTCGCCAAGGAGGGACAGCTCGTCCGCCACGGGTACGACTTCTACGTCGACTACGTCAACAGCCGCGGCGGCTTCGACGTGGCCGGGACGCGGCACAAGTTCGAGCTCAAGTACTATGATGACGAGAGTGACGCCAAGACCAGCGCCAAGCTGGTGGAGAAGCTGATTTCGACCGACGGCATCAAGCTCATCATGAGCTCGTATTCGAGCGGCATCGCGCTGGCGTCGAGCGCGATCACCGAGAAGTACCGCGCCGTCATGCTCGGCACCGCCGCGAATGCGGACAGCCTCTTCGAGCGCGATTACAAGTACTTCTTCGGCGTCCTGAAGCCCGCCAGCTACAACCTCCAGGAGACGCTCGCGATGCCGGCCATGCTGGAGCCGAAGGCGAAGACGGCAGCCTTCATCGTCGAGAACGCGCTCTGGCCACTGAGCGCCGCCGAGGCCGGCGTCGAATGGGCGAAGAAGTACGGAATGCAGGTGGTCATGTTCGAGAAGTATGCGAAGGGCACGCAGGACTTCTCGACGCTCCTGACGCAGATCAAGAGCAAGAACGTCGACGTGGTAGTGCACCTCGGCTACGTCAACGACGCGATCTTGCTGATGAAGCAGGCCAAGGAGCTCCGCGTCAACCCGAAGAACATCGCGTTCGGCGTCGGCCCCACGCTGCCGGACTTCACCCAGGCGCTGGGCAACGATGCGAACTTCGCGACCGTGTCGACGTTCTGGACCCCGACCATGAAATACACCGGCGACATCATCCCGTCGGCGGCGGAGTACGCGACGCTCTTCGAGAAGAAGTTCGGCTACGTCCCGGACTTCCACGCCGCGGTCTCGTCGGCGGCGCTGCTCGTCCTGCAGAAGGCGGTCCAGGCCGCGGGCACGACGGATTCCGAGAAGGTGCGCGCCGCGCTGCAGACAATCAACCTGAAGACGTTCTATGGCGACATCAAGTTCGACGAGAAGGGCCGCAACACCGCCGGGAAGATGGGCGTGATCCAGATCCAGAACCAGAAGCGGGTCGTGGTGTGGCCGGCCGAGATCGGGGAGGCGAAGCCGGTCTATCCGACCCCGGCCTGGGAGAAGCGCTAGGGTTGCGTCCCGGCAGTCAGGGGCGGGAGAGCGCCCGCCCGCGATAGCGCCATGGAGATCATTGCGGCCACGGCCATCAACGGGATTCTCCTGGGCGGGCTCTATGCGTGCGTGGGGATGGGGTTTGCCCTGACGTGGGGGATCCTCAACGTCGTCAACCTGGCCCACGGCGTGATGGTCATCCTGGGCGCCTACGTCACCTTCGCCCTGTACAAGGGCCTCGGGGTCGATCCGCTCCTGACGATCCCGGTGTCGATGGCCGTGCTCTTCGCCTTCGGCTACGGACTCCAGCGCGGGGTCATCAACCTGATCGTGCGGGCGCCCGTGTTCATGACGCTGATCCTGACCTTCGGCCTCGAGATGCTGATCATCAACGCGCTGCTGTTCGGCGCCAGCGCCGACTTCAGGGCCGCCCCGCCGTCGTACGCCGCCGCCGTGATCCGCCTCGGGCCATTCATCGTCCCCGTGCTGCGACTCACCATCTTCGCCGTCGCCCTGCTGCTCACCACGCTGCTGTTCCTGTTCATGTACCGAACCCGTCGGGGGAACGCGATCCTCGCCACCGGGCAAGACAAGGAGGCGGCGGAGCTCGTCGGCGTTGACATCGCCAGGACATATGCGATGAGCTTCGGGATCGCGAGCGCCTTCGCCGGAGCGGCGGGATCGCTCATCGCCTCGCTGTACGCCTTCTCGCCGGTGCTCGGCGGTCCATACACGCTGAAGGCCTTCCTGGTCACCGTGGTCGGAGGGCTCGGCTCGATGGCGGGGCCGATCGTCGGGGGCCTGGTTCTCGGACTTGCGGAGACCGGGGGCTCGCTCGCCTTCGGCGAGACGTGGGTCGAGGTGGTGAGCTATGGCCTGCTCGTCCTGATCCTCATCGTGCGGCCCGAGGGAATTCTCGGGAAGAAGTACTTCGCCGAGGTGAGGAACTGACGTGCGCGGATCCACGCTCCGCCTCGCCATCGCCGTCGCCACGCTGGCGCTGTTCCTCGGCCCGATCGTCCTGGATCAGTTCTGGCTCCGGGTGTTCACCAGCATCTTCATCTTCGCGGCGCTGGCGGAGGGGTGGAACATCATCGCCGGCCTCACCGGGTACCCGGCCTTCGGCAACGTCGTCTTCTTCGGCATCGGCGCCTACACGACCGGCATCCTCATGATCAAGGCCGGCGCGCCGCACGCCGCGGCGGCGCTGGGCGGCGGTGTCGTGGCGGCGGCGGTCGCTGTCGTCATCGGGTTCCCGATCCTGCGCCTGAAGGGGCACTACTTCGCGATCGCCACGCTCGGGGTGAACGAGCTCATCCGCGCCATCGTCACGAACTGGACGGGCTTCACCGGCGGCGGCATGGGCCTGACGCTCCCGATCATGGCGGCCGGCGTCCGCGGCATCTATCTGTACTTCTACTACGCGGCGCTGGCGGTGCTCATGGCCAGCGTCGTCGCCACGCTGCTGATCGTCCGGAGCCGGCTCGGCTTCGGGCTGCGCTCGCTCCGGGACGACGAGGACGGGGCCCGGGTGATCGGCGTGCCCACCACGCTGCTCAAGACCGTGGCGTGGGCGACGAGCGCATTCTTCACCGCCCTGGCCGGCGGCGTCTACGCGGCCTGGATGACGTTCATCGAACCGGCCAACGTGTTCGACATGCTGCTGGCCGTGAAATTCATCGTGATGGCGCTGCTCGGCGGCCTCGGGACGGTGTTCGGCCCGGTGGTGGGCGCGTTCGTGCTCGAGCTGCTGTCGGAGCTCGTGTGGAGCCAGTTCCTGACCATCCATCTTGCCGCCCTCGGGCTGATCATCATGGTGGTCGTCATCTTCATTCCCAGGGGCTTCGCGGAGTTCATCGCCGCGCGGCGGCTCTCGCTCGGCCTGTTCCTCGAGAACGTGCGCCAGAACCGCGTGTGACCGTGGACCGGCTGGAAGTCATGGACGTGACGAGGGCCTTCGGCGGCGTCACCGCCGTGAACGGGGTCTCGTTTCAGGCCGATCCCGGTGAGGTGCTCGGCATTATCGGCCCGAACGGCGCGGGCAAGACGACGCTTCTCAACATCATCAGCGGCCTCATCCGCCCATCGCGCGGTGAGGTCCGCTTCGGGGGCACGGTCATCTCCCGCTTCGCGCCTCACAAGATCGCCCGGCTCGGCATCGCTCGTGCTTTCCAGATCGCCAAGCCGTTCTCGGGCATGACCGTGCGCGAGAACGTGATGGTGGGGGCCCTCTACGGGCGCGGGAGCAGCGAGAAGCGGCTGGCCGACGCCTCGCAGCGCGCGAGCGAGGTCTTGGCGTTCGTCGGGCTCGCGCAGATCGCCGAGCGCCGCGTGCGCGACGTCAGCATCGGGGACCGCAAGCGGCTCGAGTTCGCCAAGGCGCTGGCGACGAATCCCAAGGTGATGCTGCTCGACGAGGTCATGGCAGGACTGCCGCCGGCCGAGGTCGACACCGCGGTGGCGCTCGTGCGCCGTCTGGCCGACCGCGGCATCGCCGTCGTCCTGATCGAGCACGTGATGCGCGCCGTGATGAGCGTGTCGGACCGCATCCTCGTTCTCCACCACGGCCTGGCCATCGCCGAGGGGAAGCCCGCTGATGTCGTCCGTGATCCGCGTGTGATCGAGGCCTACCTCGGGCAGCGGTTTGCGGCGATGGGCGTCCGGCCGGAGGGAGCGGGCGGTGCGTGAGCGGGCGAGGGCGGCGATGGACGTAGGCGCGCGCGGCGTCGCGCCGGGGACGGCGCTCCTCGAGGTGGACAACGTCGACGCCTTCTACGGTGAAGTCCAGGCATTGTGGTCGGTGTCGCTCGCGGTCGGACGCGGCGAGGTGGTCAGCCTGATCGGGCCCAACGGCGCCGGCAAGACGACGCTGCTGAAGTGCGTCGCCGGCGCGATCCGCACGAAGCAGGGCGCCATCCGCTTCGGCGGCGAGGCGATCGAGAGCCGCAAGGCGAGTGACGTGGTCGCGCGGGGCGTCAGCCTCGTGCCCGAGGGCCGGAGGCTGTTCCCCGGGCTGAGTGTTCGCCAGAACCTGTTGCTCGGCGCCTACCTGCGGCGCGACGCCGCCGGCGTCGGCGCGGAGCTCGACGCCGTGTTCGGCCTCTTCCCCGAGCTGCTCGGCCGGACCAGGCAGCTCGCCGCGACACTCTCCGGCGGCGAGCAGCAGATGTGCGCGATCGGACGCGCGCTGATGGCGAAGCCGAAGCTTCTGCTCATCGACGAGCTCTCGTTCGGACTCGCGCCCGTCGTGGTGGACCGGCTGGCGACCGTCGTCAAGGAGATCGCGGGGCAGGGTGTCTCGGTGCTCCTGGTCGAGCAGGACGTGTGGACGGCCCTGACGCTCTCCGATCGCGCGTACGTGCTCGAGGCCGGACACATGCAGTTCAGCGGCGCAGCGAAGGCCCTCATGAACGACGACAAGATCCGGCAGGCCTATCTCGGGATGTGATGGAGGCGACGATCGTGAACCACCCGCTCGAGCGGCTCTTCCAGCCGCGGACCGTCGCGGTCATCGGCGCCTCGACGGCGGGCGACAAACCCGGCGGCCGCCGCTGGCGGACGCTCGTGCAGGGGAAGTTCCCTGGGAGTCTCTATCCGATCCATCCCACGGCTGCCGAGGTGCTGGGTCATCGCGCGTATCGGTCGATCCGCGACGTCCCCGAGCCGATCGACCTCGCCGTGGTCATCGTGCGCGAGGATCTGGTGCCGCAGGTCGCGCGAGACTGCGCCGAGCTCCGCGTGCCCGCGGTGGTCGTGATCACCGGCGGCTTCGGCGAGACGGGAGCGGAGGGCAAGCGCGCCGAGGACGAGATCGTGCGCATCATCCGTGCAGGCGGCGGCCGGGTCGTCGGCCCGAACTGCGCGGGTGTGTTCAGCGCCGCCGCCAACGTGAACGTGCTCGGATGGACCGTGCCCGTGGGCCCGGTGGGCCTGATCTCCCAGAGCGGCAACATGACCCTGACGTTCATGCAGCTGGCGCGGCAGAAGGGTCTCGGCTTCAGCAAGATGATCACGGTGGGCAACGCCGCGGATCTGCGCGTGCCCGACTACGTCGACTACCTCCTGCACGACGCCGACACGAAGGTCATCGTGATCTACGCGGAGGGCTTCCGGCCCGGGGAAGGCCGGGCGCTGTTCGACGTGGTGCGCGGGCGTCGCGGCGACAAGCCCGTCGTGATCCTGAAGCCGGGCCAGACGGAGAGCGGCCGGCGGGCGGCGCTCTCCCACACCGGCTCGCTCGCCGGCGAGGATCGGATCGTGGCCGCCGCGCTCCGGCAGTGCGGCGTGCTCCGCGTGCAGGAGAGCGAGGAAGCCTGGGACGCGGCCATCGCATTGGCCCAGCTCCCGCCGATGGCCGGCGACGCCATCGTCGTCATCTCCGACGGGGGTGGCCACGCCACGGTCGTGTCGGACACCGCCGCGCGGGCCGGGCTCTCGGTGCTTGCGCTGGCGCCGGAGACGGTGCAGGCGCTCTCGAAGCACCTGCCGCCCCGGAGCGGACTCGCCAATCCGGTCGACTTCGCCGGTCAGGCGGAGGTGGAGCCGGAGGTGATCCCGCCGGTCGTCGACGTCTGTCTGGGTGATCCCGCGGTCGCCGGAGTCATCTTCGCCGGGCACTTCGGCGGGTATTTCCGCATCGCCACCGAGGAGATCGGGCGCCGCGAACGGGTCGTCTCCGGCGCGCTTGCCGAGGTGGTCGCTCGCCACGGGAAACCTTTCGTGCTCCACACGATCTACGCGCGCGAGGAGCTGCCCACCCTCGAGCTGCTGCGCGAGGCCGGGATCCCGATCTACGACGAGCTCGAGGGCGCCGCGAAGGCCATGGGCACGCTGCGCGAGTGGAGCCGCATCACCGGCGCGAAGCGAGGGGCCGGGCGTCGTCGCAGCGCGCCCGATCGCAGCGCCGTGGGCGGCGTGCTCCGGCGCGGCGCGGGCAGCCCTCCGGTCCTCCTCGAGCCGGATGCGCGAGCCCTCGTCCAGCTCTACGGCTTGCCGGTGCCGCAGTACCGGGTGACGTCGGCGCCGGAAGAGAGCGTGGCGGCCGCGCGCGAACTCGGCGGGCGCGTCGTCCTCAAGATCGTGGCGCGGCGGGCGGTGCACAAGAGCGACGTCGGCGGCGTCTTGCTCGACCTCGGCGGTGCGGAGGCCGTCGCAGCGGGCCATCGGCGGCTTATCGAGCGCGGCCGCGCGGCCGGGCTCGAGGACATGGCCGTGCTGGTGACCCCGATGCTGGACGGCGGCGTGGAGACGGTCATGGGCGCCTTCCGCGACGAGCAGTTCGGCCCGGTGGTGATGTTCGGGCTCGGCGGCATCCTCGTCGAGATCCTCGACGACGTCGCCTTCGCGCTGGCCCCCCTCGACGAGGCGGACGCTCGCGATCTCATTCGCGGGATCCGCGGCCGCAGAATGCTGGACGCCTACCGAGGCCGCCACGCGGTCGATCTCGAGGCAGCGGTCGACACCCTCGTCCGGCTGTCGGAGCTCGTGGCGGACGTAGACGAGGTTCGCGAAGTCGATCTGAACCCGGTATTCCTGCTTCCCCGCGGCGCCGCCGTCGCCGACGCCCGGGTGGTGCTCGGCTGACCCATGGCTGCGCCGCGCGAACACACGCCACCCTCACCCCTCGGAGGGGGGAGGGATCAGGGGAGAGGCGATGGTTGATCCCATAACGCTGGAAGTGCTGCGGAACCGCCTCGACGCGATCGCCAACGAGATGCAGGTGACGCTGCTCAGGAGCGCCGTCTCCGTCATCCTCAAGGAGGGCGAGGACTGCTCGTGCGGCCTCTTCGACCTCGCCGGTGAGACGATCGCGCAGGCGTGCGCGAACCCCCTGCATCTCGGCATCATGAGCCCCGCGGTGCGGGCGTTCCTCGAGGTCTTCCCCCCGGCCACGCTCGCCGACGGCGACGTGTACGTCCTGAACGACCCGTACATGGGGGGCACCCACCTGCCGGACGTCATCCTCGCCGCCCCCATTTTCGCGAACGGCCGCGCCGTCGCAATGAGCGCGGCGCTCGCGCACCAGGAGGACATGGGCGGCAAGACGCCGGGCAGCATGCCGGCCGACGCGACGGAGATCTTCCAGGAGGGGCTGATCATCCCGCCGTCGCGCCTGTACGAGCGCGGCGTGCCGAACCACACGCTCGTCAACCTGATCAAGCGGAACGTGCGGCTTCCGGACATGGTCATGGGCGACATCGCCGCCCAGCTCGCCTCTGTCAAGGTGGGCGCCCGCGCGTTTCGCGCGATGATGGACGAGTTCAGCGAGGCCACCGTCGCTGAGGCGATGGAGACGTTGCGCCGGCAGGCGGAGGCGCTGACGCGCCGGAGGCTGGCCGAGATCCCCGACGGGACGTACCACTTCCACGACTTCGTCGACAACGACGGGATCGACGTCGACCGGCGCGTGCGGCTCGAGGTTGCGGTGACGGTGCAGGGCAGCGACGTCGTCGTGGACTTCAGCGGGACGGCGCCCCAGACGCGCGGGCCGGTCAACATCGGCTATTGGGGCACCGTGTCCTCCGTCTACTTCGTCTTTCGCGCGTTCGCGGGACCCGACATCCCGGTGAACGGCGGCGCGACAGCGCCGATCAAGGTGGTGGTGCCCGAGGGCACTGTCCTCAACCCGCGCTACCCGGCTCCCGTCTCCATTCGCGCTCACACGGCCAAGCGGGTCGTCGACGCGCTCGTTGGCGCGCTCGCTCAGGCCGTTCCCGCCGGGCTGCCGGCGGCCTCGTCGGGAAGCATGAGCGTGTGCTCGTTCGGCGGCATTGACGCGCGCAGCGGCCGGCGCTTCGGCTGCACGGACATCGTCGCGGGCGGCATGGGGGCACGGCCGACCAAGGACGGCATCGATCTCATCGAGACGGACATCACCAACTGCATGAACATCCCGGCGGAGGCCTTCGAGGCGCACTATCCGCTGCGCGTGCTGAAAACACGCTACCGCGCGGACTCCGGCGGGCCGGGCCGGTTCCGGGGCGGGATCGGCATCGAGCGCACCATCGAGGCGGTGCAGGGACCGATCCAGTGCTCGTTCCGCTCCGATCGGCACTACACGTCGCCCTGGGGGTTGCGGGGCGGGCTGCCGGCTGCCCGCTGGGTCACGCGCGTGGAGCGCGTCGGCGGCGCCGTCGAGACCGTCCCGTCCAAGCGCGTGTTCGTGCTGGAGACGGGAGACCGGCTGATCATGGAGACCGGCGGCGGCGGCGGATTCGGTGATCCCCTCGAGCGCGCGCCCGAACGCATGCTCGAGGACGTCATCGACGGCAAGGTGTCGGTCGAGGCCGCGCGCCGCGACTACGGCGTCGTGGTGACCAGCAAGTGGCAGGTGGACGGCGCCGCGACGGAGGAGCTCAGGGCGAGCATGCGCCGGACCCGCGGCCCGGTGACGTGGATCTTCGACCGCGGGGACGGTCTGCGCGCCTAGCGGAACCTGGAGCCACCCGCCCGAGCTCGGCATCATCGTTCATTTAGCGGCGAACAACTCAAGCAGGAGAGGATCCACATGATCATCGATTTCCGGGTGCAGGTGCCGAAGAAGGAGCGGATGGAGAGCCGCCCGCAGTACATGAAGCGCTACAACCAGGTGTTCGACATGCCGGGGGTCTCGTACACCGAAGGCGAGCTCATCGAGAAGATGACCGGCGCCGGCATCCGCCGGGCTGTCATGCAGGCCGAGTGGTCGTCGGGCGACTACCGCGCCGAGAACGACCAGGTGGCGGCCATCGCCCGCCGGCATCCCGACCTGTTCATCCCGTTCGCGTCGGTGGACGCCAGCGACGGCATGGTGGCCGTCGACGAGCTCAAGCGCTGTGTCGAGACACACGGGGTCCGCGGCCTGAACGTTCAGCCGTTCGCGTCGCAGCTCCGGGCCAACCACAAGAAGTTCTACCCCCTCTACCTCAAGTGCCTCGAGTACGGCATCCCGGTGACGATTCACACGGGCATCAACTACTCGTCCAGCCGCACCATCGCGTACGGCCGCCCGCTCTACGTCGACGAGGTTGCGTGCGACTTCCCCGGTCTCAAGATCGTGCTGAACCACGGCGGCTGGCCGTGGGTGCACGAGAGCGTGGCGATCGCCCGCAAGCACAAGAGCGTCTACATCGAGATCGGAGGCATCGCGCCGAAGTACCTCGGGAAGGCGAATGCGGGCTGGGACATCTTCATCGCCCTGGGGGACAACGTGCTCCAGGACCAGATTCTGTTCGCCACCGACTCCATGATTCCGTTCAAGCGCGCGGTCGAGGAGGCGCAGGCTCTGCCGTTCAAGGACGCCGTGAAGGAAAAGCTCCTGGGCCGCAACGCGGCGGCGCTGCTCGGCCTCGCCGGAGCCTGAGAAGCATGCGGGAGATCGGCATCGACATCGGCGGCACCTTCACCGACGTCGTCTGTCTCGTCGACCGGCGGGTGATGTACGCCGTCAAGGTCCCAAACAGCAGGGACCTGCTCGGGGCCGTGATGGAGGGCGTCCAGAGCGTGATGGCGCTCTCCGGCGACAGCGAGGTGGCGCGGCTCGCCTATATCCACGGCACGACCGTCGCGACCAACGCCGTGCTCGAAGGGCGGGGGGCGGTCACGGCCTGCCTGACGACCAAGGGCTTCGAGGACGTTCTGGAGATCGGCCGCCAGAAGCGGTCGAGCATGTACGACCTGTGGATGGATCCGGAGACCCCCGCGTTCGTGTCGCCCCGGCGCCTGCGCGCGGGCATCACCGAGCGCGTCGACGGAGAGGGCAACGTGCTCCAGCCGCTCGACGAGGAGGAGGTGATCGAGGTCGTCAGGCGCCTCCGCGATCGGTTCGGCGTGCAATCGGTGGCGGTCTGCTACCTCAACTCCTACCGGAACGGTACGCACGAGACGCGGACGCGCGACGTCCTGCGCCGTCACTTCCCCGAGCTGGCCGTCTCCCTGTCCTCGGAGGTGAACCCGGTCTTCCGCGAGTACGAGCGCACCTGTGTGACCGTGTTCGACGCCTACGTGCGCCCGATCGTCGAGGCGTACCTCGAGCGGCTGGCCCGGGGCCTCCACGAGCTCGGCGCGCGCGGCGAGGTGCAGATCATGCAGTCCCGCGGGGGCGTGAGCTCGGTGAAGATGGCGGTCGCTCGTCCCGTCAGCATGCTGCTCTCGGGCCCCGCGGCCGGCGTCGTCGGCGGCAGGCTGGCTGGCCAGATGTCGGCCGAGCCGAACGTGATCACGATGGACATCGGGGGCACGACCTGCGACGTGTCGCTGGTCCGCGACGGCATCGTCCAGATCACCAAGGAGGGGCGGCTGCGCGGCTATCCCTTGCGCCTGCCCACCGTCGACATCACATCCATCGGCGCGGGGGGCGGCAGCATCGCGTGGCTCGACAGCGCCGGCGGGCTCCACGTCGGGCCTCGGAGCGCCGGCGCCATCCCCGGGCCGGCGTGCTACGGCCTAGGCGGCGCCAATCCGACGGTGACGGATGCGAGCGTCATCCTCGGCTATCTCAACCCGGACTACTTCGCCGGGGGCTCGATGCGTCTCGACGTGGGTCTCGCGCGCGAGGCCGTCACGCGCCTGGCGTCCACCGTGGGGCTCGATCTCGACGCGATGGCCCTCGGCATCCACCGCATCATGAACGCGCAGATGGCCGAGGCCGTCCGGCTTGTCACCGTCAAGCGGGGCTATGATCCGCGCCGCTTCGCGCTGGTCGCTTTCGGCGGGGCCGGCCCCGTCCACGCGCCGCTCGTCGCGCGGCAGCTCGGCATCGCCAAGGTCATCGTCCCTCACAGCCCGGGGACGCTCTCGGCCTTCGGGCTCCTGGTCGCGGACATCGAGTACGACGCTGTCCGGGCCTTCCTGTGCCGCGATGAGGAGCTCGACCCGAAGGCCCTCGAGGACGTCTTCGGCGACCTCGAGTCCGAGGGGTTCCGTCGACTGCGCGACGAAGCGCTGCCGTCGGACGAGATCGGCGTCCGCCGTAGCGTCGACGTCCGGTACGTCGGCCAGTCGTTCGAGCTCGAGATCCCGATCGCGGCGCCGGCGTCCGCTCGATCGACCGCGGACTGTATCGCCGGCTTCCATCGCCGTCACGAGGAGGTGTTCGGTCATGCCGACCCTGCGCGGCCGGTCGAGCTCGTGAACGTGCGCACCGTGCACTACATCGCGGTGCCCAGCCCGGAGCTCGAGCCGCCGGTCGCCGAGGCGCGGAGTGGGGCGCGGCGGGCGCCCACGCGCCCGGTGTGCTTCGAGCGCAGCGCGCGCGTCGATGCGGCGATCCATGCCCGGGCGGAGGTGCTGCGGTCGGGCCGCGTCGAGGGCCCGTGCATCATCGAGCAGGCGGACACGACGACGGTCGTCTATCCGGGGATGCACGCCGTCGCCGACGCGGCGGGCAACGTGATCGTGTGGACGGCGCCGTGAGCGGCGCGGCCCCGACCCGGCCGAGGCTCGCCAACATCGACCGCCTCCATCGCCTGATGGAGCGCAACGACCTCGCCGCGGTGGTCGCGCGGTCGGGGATCAACGTCACGTATCTGGCCGAGTTCGGCTATCCGGGCACGCTGGCGCGCCATCTCGAGATGACCAGCTCCGTGCGCGGCGTCGCCGTCGTATGGCCGCGGTCGGGGGAGCCGATCGTGATCGTCGACCCCGCCGCGGAGCCGGTGACGCGGCTGCGGGCCTCGATCGAGCGTCTCGAGGTATACGTCCCCTACGTCGAGACCGTGTACAGCCGGCTGGCGGACGTCCTCCGCCGCATGGGGCTCGGGCGGGAGCGCGTCGGCTTCGAGAAGGACGCCGTGAGCGCGCTGCACTGGGAGGAGCTCGAGCGGGCCCTGCCCGGCCTCGCCATGGTGGACTGCACGGCAATGCTGGATGAGGTGCGGCTGATCAAGACGCCCGCCGAGGTGCTCCGGTTCACGCAGGCCGCGGATCTCCTCGACGAGGCCTACCTCGAGGTGTTTCCGACGATCCGCGCCGGCGAGACCGAGCGCGAGGTCCACAGCCGCATGCTCGCCGCGTGCATACGGCGCGGCGCCGGCTGGGCGCACGGCATTCTCAACTCGAGCACCAACGAAGCCATCTACTGCGGCGAGGGCGACACGGCGTTCCAGCGCGGCGACCTCGTCCGCACCGATTACGTGGCATACGTGGAGGGCTACCCGGGGCACCAGTCGAGGATGGCCGTGCTCGGCCGGCCCTCGGCCGCGCAGCGCCGCGACTACGCGATCACGCGCGACGTTCATCGCTCCGCCATCGCGGGATGCCGGCCGGGCGCCCTGGCGAGCGACCTCTACCGGGAGGTGGTGCGCGCCTTCGCGGCGCACGGCATCCGCTACACGGCGTCGCTCGTCGGCCACGGCGTCGGGACGTGGTTCCACCAGCAGGAGCCGATACTGACGCAGAGCCGCGACGTCCCGCTCGAGGAAGGGATGGTGCTCGCGATCGAGCCGTACCGCGGGTCCTGGCACATCCAGGACCTCGTCCTGGTCACGGCGGCGGAGCCTCGGCTGCTCTCCGCGCGCTTCTCGACGGGCGAGCTGTTCGTCATCGACTGACGGGAGGACTCGATGGAATTCGGACTGGCGCTGAACATCATGGGGGCCACGTGCGCCCCGGCCCTCCTGGTCAAGCTCGCGCGCGCCGGGGAGGACGCGGGGGTGGAGGCCCTCTGGGTGGGCGACCACGTGGTCTTCCCGCGGGAGATGCCGAGGACGTACGGGTACACGCCGAACGCGTCCTACTTCCAGAAGCCGACCGACGATGCGCTCGAGGCCATCTCGGTACTGACCTACCTGGCCGGCGTGGTCCGCCGTCCGAAGCTGGGCGTGAGCATCCTCGTGGTGCCGTATCGCAACCCCGTGCTGACGGCCAAGGTGCTCACAACGCTCGACGTGCTGTCCGGCGGGCGGCTGATCTATGGCGTGGGCAGCGGGTGGCTGGAGGGAGAGTTCGCGGCGCTCGACGCGAGCTACGAGCAGCGCGGAGCGGTCACCGACGAGTACATCGAGATCTTCCGACGGCTGTGCACCGACGACTGGCCCCGCTACGAGGGCCGCTTCTACCGCGTCCCGGAGATCGGCTTCTACCCGAAGCCGGTGCAGAAGCCCTGGCCGCCCATATGGGTCGGGGGGAACACGGAAGCGGCGCTGCGGAGGGCGGCGCGGCTCGGAGATGGCTGGCATCCGCTGGGTCTACTACCCGGTGAGATTCTCGGACGGCTCGGGCGCCTGCGGGCGCACTGCGAGGCAGTCGGCCGCGACATCCGCGACCTGACCCTGTCGCTCAGGACGTGGAGCCACGTGGGCTCCACCGCTGAGCTCGGCGATTTGCCGGTGGGGCAGGGCTCCCTCGTGGGGGACGCGGGTAACATCGTCGACCAGGTGCGGCGTTACGAGGACGTCGGGGTCACCCACCTCGTGGTCAAGCCGCTCGACATCCGTTCCGCGGAGGGGTTCGAGCGGCAGACGATGCGCCTCCTGAATGAGGTCGTCGCGAAGCTGTGAGCCGTCTCCCCTGGAGCGACGGGACGAAGTCTCTGCTCTTCGCGAGAAGCTGGCGGCCCTTGACGATGTCCCTGTCCCGGGAGCAGGATCGCCGCGGGAGCCGGATCAGAGCCGGGCGGTCTCGGCTCCAGGGAGGGCTGCGGGGCCGGCGGCTTGACGACGCTGGGGTCTTTCAGGGGGTTCTGGATGTCCGCTGCATGGGGCCGCGTGATGCGAACCGGCGTTAAAGTTTCCTATGGGCGCTGGTGCAGCATGCGCTGCATGAGGGGAACGACCTCTGGTACGTCGCCAAGTCGGAAGCCAATATCGTATCCGGATGCTGTCCGCTATTGGCCGGAAGGTGCCGTTCCACGCCCGCGCCGCCGGCGCGAGCCGGAGCGCCCATGAAAGCCATGCTCATGCGCCAGTGGGGTGAACCCTCGCAGCTCGAGTACGCCGAGCTCGACCGCGCAGCGCCGGCGCCCGACGAGGTGCGAGTGGACGTCCGCGCCATCGGGTGCAACCTCCCTGACATCCTCATCGTCCAGGGCAAGTATCAGCGGCGCCCGCCGCTCCCGTTCGTCCCCGGCTGGGAAGTAGCCGGAGTGGTGGAGAGTGTCGGCGACACGGTGAAGGATCTCGCGCCGGGGGATCGCGTGTTCGCGCTGCCCGGACTCGGCGCCTACGCGGACTCGGTGTGCGTTTCTGCCGCGCAGACGTACCGCCTGCCTCCCGAGCTCAGCTTCGAGCAGGGCGCGGCGTTCGGCCTCGTCTACCTCACGTCCTACGTCGCGCTCGTGGAGCGCGGCCACCTCCGCGCGGGCGAGACGCTGCTCGTGCACGGCGCGGCGGGCGGCGTCGGTCTCGCCGCCGTCCAGATCGGCAAGGCGCTCCGCGCGCGTGTCATCGCGTGCGCGAGCTCCGCGGAGAAGCGCGAGGTGGCGCGCCAGGCCGGGGCGGACGTCACGTTGGACTCGGGCGGCGACTGGGTGGAGGGCGTGAAGGCGGCGACGGGCGGCGCCGGCGCCGACGTGATCTACGACCCCGTCGGCGGCGACGTCTTCGACGGGTCGATGAAGTGCATCGCATTCGAGGGGCGGCTCCTCGTGGTGGGGTTCGCGGGCGGGCGCATCGCGGACGTGGCGACGAATCGCATCCTCCTGAAGAACGTAGCGGTGATCGGCGTCCATCTCGGGCTCTACCGCCAGCAGCGGCCGGAGCAGGCGCGGCGCTGGATGACGGACCTGCTCGCGCTGGTGGAGGCCCACCGGATGCAGCCCGTCGTCTTCAAGACGTTTCCGCTGCGCGAGGCCGCGCAGGCGCTCGGCGTGCTCGCCGGGCGCGCCAGCTACGGAAAGGTGGTGCTGATCCCGTGAGGAGGACACGTCTGAAGGACAAGATCGCCATCGTGACGGGCGGCGGGCGAGGCCTCGGGCGCGCCATCGCGCTCGCCTTCGCCGACGAGGGGGCCACCGTCGTCGTCGCGGGCCGGGTCAAGGACGTCCTCGATGACGTCGTGCACGCCATCGAAGCGCGTGGGGGAGCGGCGTCCGGTCTGGTCGCCGACGTCACGGACGAAGCGAGCGTCAACGCGCTCGTCGACGGCACGGTACGGGTGCACGGCCGCCTCGACGTCCTCGTGAACAACGCCGGGGTGATCGTGCGCAAGCCAGCCGTCGAGACGACCAGCGCCGAGTGGCGCCAGGTCATCGACGTCAACATGACGGGCGCATGGCTCGGCTGCGTGGCCGCGGCACGCCACATGGTTCCCGCGAAGTCCGGCAAGATCATCAACTTCGGGTCGACGGCGGGGGCACGCGGCCGCGCGGGAATGGCCGCGTACTGCGCGGCGAAGGCCGGCGTCATCAACCTCACCCGTGCGCTGGCGCTGGAGTGGGCCGATGCGCGCGTCTACGTCAACGCGATCTCGCCGGGGCAGTTCGATACGGGCATGGGCGCGCCCGTGCTCGCGACGCAGGCGCAACGGGACGCGGTCCTCGCGCGGGTGCCGCTGCACCGCATCGGCCGGCCGGAAGAGATCGGGCCGCTCGCCGTCTTCCTCGCGAGCAGCGACTCGGACATGGTCACTGGCGAAACGATCTTCATCGATGCCGGCGTCACGGCGGCGTAGCCCCAGGGAGCCTCAATGTCGAAGGTGATCGGCATCGACGTCGGCGGCACGTTCACGGACCTCGTCTTCTTCGACGAGGGCACCCGGACCTGCCGCGTCGCGAAGGTCTCGTCCACGCCGGCCAACCAGGCGGAGGGCGTGCTCACGGGCATCGCCAGCCTCGGAGAAGGGCTTCCCTCCGTCGACGCCATCGTCCACGGCACGACGGTGGCCACCAACGCGCTCCTCGAGCGCAAGGGCGCGCGGCTGGCGCTGGTGACCACGCGCGGCTTCCGTGACGTGCTGGAGATGCACACGCGCGAGCGGCCCTTCCTCTACGGGCTCAAGGGCGTCTATCGGCCACTCGTCCCGCGCGACCTCCGCTTCGAGGTCACCGAGCGCACGGCCGCCACCGGCCGCGTCTTCGTGGACCTCGACCGCGCGGAGCTGCGCGATCTGGCGCAGCGTTTGCGCGCGACAGGCGCCGACTGCGTGGTCGTGAGCTTCCTCCATTCGTACGCGAACCCGGAGAACGAGCGCCGCGCGCGCGCCGTCCTCGAGGAGACCTTCCCCCCCGACGCCCTCGTGCTGAGCTCGGAGGTCCTGTCCGAGGTGAAGGAGTTCGAGCGCACGAGCACGGCCGTGATCAACGCCTACGTCCAGCCGCTCATCGGGCGCTACTTCAACCGCCTGCAGGAGCGCCTGCACCCCGCGGGCTACGAGCGCGACGTGCTGGTCGTCCAGTCCAACGGCGGCCTCATCGCCTCCGGCATCGCCGCGCGCGCGGCCGTCAACACGATCCTCTCCGGGCCCGCGGCCGGGGTCATTGCCGGTTCCTACATCGCGAGCAAAGCGGGTTTCGACAACTGCATCACGTGCGACATGGGCGGGACCAGCTTCGACGTCTGCCTGGTGCCGGGCGCGCACCCCGCCATGACCACGCAGACGAAGCTGGGGTACGGGCTGCCGATCGGTATCTCGATGATCGACATCACCACCATCGGAGCGGGCGGCGGCAGCCTCGCCCGCCTGGACGCCCGCGGCATCCTCGCCGTCGGGCCCGAGAGCGCGGGCGCGATGCCGGGGCCCGCCTGCTACGGCCGGGGTGGCGAGCGGCCGACGGTGACGGACGCGAATCTCCTCCTCGGGCGGCTCAATGCCGGACGCAGCGGGGGCACGCAGCGCGGCTTCCGACTCGACCCGGTGCTCGCCGAGCGTGCGGTCGCCACGCTGGCGACGGGGCTCGGGCTGGGGGTGATGGAGACGGCGCACGCCATCATCACGGTAGCGAACCGGTTGATGTCGGCGAGCATTCGGATGGTATCGGTGGAGCGCGGGTACGATCCACGCGAGTTCGCGCTCGTCGTGTTCGGTGGTGCCGGCCCGCTCCATGCAGTGCCCCTCATGCGCGAGCTCGGCATGGCGAAGGTCATCATACCGTACTATCCGGGGCTCGGATGCGCGCTCGGCTGCGTGATCGCCGATCTGCGCCATGACTTTTCGAACTTCATCGATCGGTCGCTGTCGGTGCTCACGGCCGCCGAGCTCGAGCGCACCTTCGCGGAGCACACCCGGGAAGGACGCGAGCTGCTTCAGCGCGAGGGCGTCGACCTCTCGGGAGTGGCCGTGGTGCGCGAAGCGGACATGGCCTACGAGGGCCAGCTGCACAACGTGCGCGTGCGTCTCCCCGACGGGCCGCTCGACGGTGCCGCCGTCCGCCGCGCCTTCGACGAGAGCTACCGGATCTCGTACGGACGGCTCCTCCATGGACTTGAGGTCCGGGTCGTGAGCCTCCGCACCTCGGTGATCGGGCTCAGGCCGAAGATCGATCTGCGCGACCTCGTCCGCCCCGCGGGAGCGTCCCTCGAAGCGGCACAGCGCGGCGAGCGCGACGTCTTCTTCGGGGGCAAGATGCTCCGCACGCCCATCTACGAGCGGCACGTCATCCCGCGCGGCGCCTCCTTCGTGGGGCCCGCCGTGGTGGAAAGCGACGACGCCACCGTGGTGGTGGAGGCGGGCGCCGAGGCCACCGTGGACGAGTTCGGCAACCTGCTCCTGGAGGACCTGTGATGACGCCCGATCCGCTCACGCTCGCCGTGGTGAAGGGAAGCCTCGAGGAAGTCGTCGAGGAGATGGATCGTATCGTCGAGCGGGCCGCCTTCTCCCCGGTGATCTCCCAGGCGCGGGACCGCGCGAGCGGCGTCTACAAAGGCACCACGGGCGAAGTGGTCGTGCAGGGCGAGAGCGGGCTGCCCATCTTCATCGGGGCGATGCAGTTCAGCACGCAAGCGGTGCTGGAGCAGATCGGCCGCGACAACATCGGGCCGGCCGACCTCTTCATCGTGAACGACCCGTACTCGGGCGGGACGCATCTCATGGACGTGAAGCTCGTGAAGCCGGTGTTCCTGGGCGACGAGCTGTTCGTGTTCCTCTCCAACACCGGCCACTGGATCGACGTGGGCGGTACCGTGCCGGGGGGCTTTCCGGTGAGCGCCACGGAGATCTTCCAGGAGGGCCTGCGCATCCCGCCCGTGAAGCTCTACGAGCGGGGTGTGCTGAACCGTTCGGTGCTGTCGCTGATCATGAGCAACATCCGCGTCCCGCAGGAGAGCCACGGCGACCTCATGGCCATGGTGAACGCCCTTGAGGTCGGCGAAGTACGTCTCCGCGAGGTCATCCGGCGCTTCGGGCGCGAGACCATCGACGCCTGCGTGGAGATCCTCGAGGGCCGGTCGGAGGCGCAGATGCGCGAGAACATCCGGCGAATCCGGCCCGGGCGCTACTCCTTCGAGGACTTCATGGACAACGACGGGATCCGCGACGAGCCGCTCCGCATCGCGCTCGATCTGGACGTGACAGACGGCGGCATGCGCTTCGACCTCTCGCGGAGCAGCGGGCCGTGCCGCGGTCCGATGAACCTCGCGCGGGCGACGACGGTGTCCGCGCTCCTCGTGGCGGTGAAGCATTGCTTCCCTGACGTGCCCGTGAACTCGGGCTGCTTCCGGCCGCTTTCTTTCGTGATCCCCGAGACCACGTTCCTCGCGGCCACGCCGCCCCGGCCGGTCTCCGGGTTCGCGGAGGTCACCCAGCGCGTGATGGACGTCGTCTTCGGCGCGCTGAACCAGGCGCTGCCAGGCGAGCTCTTCGCGGCCCCCATGGCCACTGCCAACAACTTGACCCTCGCCGGGCACCGCGAGGACGGCAGCCGCTTCGTTGCCTATCTGTTCCACGGCGGCGGTCACGGCGGCAACGCCGAGACCGACGGGCTCGTGCATGCCTCGCCGACCCTGAGCATTTCGCGCATTCAGCCGGTGGAGATCCTCGAACGCCGGTACCCACTGCGCTACGTGCGCTACGCGTTGCGCGAGAACTCCGGCGGCGCGGGGCGCCAGCGCGGCGGCTGCGGGACGGAGTACGAGCTGGAGGTGCTTGTCGACGACGTGCGCATTTCGCTGTGCGGCGATCGCGCGCGCTTCGGGCCCTTCGGCGTCGACGGCGGCGCCTCGGGCGCGCGCAACGAGGTGGAGTTCGTGGTGGCGGGCGAGCGACACCAGCCCCCGCTCGGGGCCAAGCAGGACGGCGTGATTCTGAATGGCGGCGACCGCATCGTGATCCGCTCGCCGGGCGGCGGCGGGTTCGGCGATCCGATGACCCGCGCGGTCGACGCGGTGACCGATGACCTGCGGCTCGGCTTCGTCGACGCCGGCGCTGCGCGCACAGTCTATGGCGTGGCGCTCACGAGCGACGGCGCCGTGGACCAGGCGGCGACGGCGCGGCTTCGCGCGCAGGCGGCGCATGACTAACGACCTGCGCGCCCTCTTCAACCCGCGCGCGGTCGCTTTCGTGGGCGTCTCGCCGGACCCCATGAAGTACGCGGGCCGCGCGCTGACGTTCCTCCGCAAGCACGGCTTCGCCGGGCCCGTCTTCGCGGTCAACCCGAAGTACCAGGAGGTGCTCGGCGCGCCCTGCGTAAGGGACACGGGCGAGCTCCCCGCGGGCGAGATAGACCTCGCTTTCGTGGCAGTCTCCGCGGATCGCGTGCCCGGCGTCATCGAGGAATGCGGGCGCAAGGGCATCGGGGTGGCCATCGTGGCGAGCTCGGGCTTCCGCGAGTCGGGCGCAGAGGGCGCAAAGCGCGAGGAGATGCTCCGCCGCGTGGCGCGCGAGGCGGGCGTGCGGATCTGCGGGCCGAACTGCATCGGCGCCGCGAACCTGCTCGACGGCGTGGTGGCCTCGTTCGGCACGGTGTTCGAGAAGGACGTCCCGCGCGGCCACATCGGCGTCATCTCCCAGAGCGGCGCCTTCGCGAGCAACCTCGTCGATTCGCTGCGGCGGCGCGGGCTCGGCATCAGCTACATGGTGTCGTCGGGCAACGAGGCCGACGTGACGACGGGCGAGTACCTGCGCTTCGTGGCCGCCGACGAGCGGACGCGCGCGGTGCTCGTCTACATGGAAGGCATGCGCGATCCGGCGGCGTTCCTCGCGGCGGCCGGCGAGGCGCTCGCCGCCGGTAAGCCTGTCGTGCTCCTGAAGACGGGGAGGACGCCGGCGAGCCGGCGCGCGATCCTCTCGCACACGGGCAGCCTTGCCGGCGATCAGACCGTGGAGGCCGCCGCGTTCGAGCGCTACGGCATCGTCGTGGTGCCCTCGATCGACGACATGATGGAAGTTGCGATGCTCGGCGCGCGGTCGCCGAAAGCGTTCGCGCCGGGCCGCGACGTCGGCGTCGTCTGCATCGGCTCCGGCGGCGCGACGAGCCTCGCGTCCGATCTCCTCGAGGCGGCCGGCCTCGGCATCCCCGCGGTCTCGGACTCGGCCATCGCGCGGCTGCGCAAGATCATGCCGCCCTTCGTGACGCCGCAGAATCCGCTCGACGTGGCGGGCTACTCGTTCGACGATGAGGCGGAGCTGGCCGGCGCCGCCCTCGACACTTTCGGCGCTGACACTGCTTTCGACAAGCTCCTCGCGGTGGTGCCCGGGCTCCCGCACGTCGAGCGGTGCCTGCAAGCGGTAGGGCGCGTGACAGCCGCGTCGACCAAGCCCGTGCTCACGGTCTTCGTCGGCGGACCGTATACCGACCGGGGCATCCAGCTCGCGCTCGCCGCCTCACTGCCGTGGTCGGACGATCTGGAGCGCGCCGGGCGCGCGGTGGCCGCCGCTACGCGCTTCGGTGAAGCGCGGGCGCGCGGGCCGGCCGCACCACCGTCGTCCCGCCCAGCGCCGCCGTCGGGCGCCACGGTCACGCTGATGGAATACGAGGCGAAGCAGCTCCTCGCGCCCTACGGCATCGTCACCCCACGCGAGCGCCTCGGCCGGACGTTGGCGGAGGTCGTGGCGGCGGCACAGGCGATTGGCTATCCCGTCGCCCTGAAGGCGCAGTCGGCGTCGCTGCCGCACAAGTCCGACGCGGGTGGCGTCGCGCTCTGGATCACGAACGAGCAGGCGCTGCGACGCGCGTTCCGGACGATGCGCGGACGCTTGCACGAGGTGGCGGAGGACGACGCCATCGCCGGCTACCTCGTGCAGGAGATGGCTGCGAGTGGCGTGGAAGTGTTCGTGGGCGTGAAGAACGATCCGACGTACGGGCTCACGCTTCTCCTCGGCCCCGGCGGCATCTTCGTCGAGACCATGCGCGACATCGCCGTCGGCCTGCTGCCGACCACGGCCGCGGATGTGGAGCGGCTTATCGCGCGCACGGCGCTCGACCGGCTCTTCGCGGGCGCGCGTGGGCGCAAGCCCGTGCATCGCCCCGCCGTGATCGACGCCGTGCTCGCCCTGAGCCGTTTCGCGGTCGAGCACAGTGACAGCCTGGTGGACCTCGACATCAATCCGCTCATCGCGGACGATACGCGTGCCGTCGCCGTCGACGCGCTGATCGTGCGGTACCCCACGGCAGGAAGAGGGAGGACACGATGATGCGGAGACACTGGCTTCTGTACGCCACGATAGTGCTGGTGTGCCTGCCGGGAATCGCGAAGGCCGAGACCGGCGTCACCGACGGCGCCATCAAGATCGGCTCCCTGTACGCGGTGACCGGTGCCAACGCGCAATACGGGCTCGCCCGCACGAGCACGAAGATGGCCTTCGACGAGATCAACCGGAAGGGCGGCATCAACGGCCGGAAGATCGAGCTCGTCATCGAGGACGGCGCCTGCGACCGGGCCAAGTCGGTGGCCGCCGTCAAGAAGCTCCTGCACAGCGACCAGGTCTTCGCCCTCTTCGGCGGCGTGTGCTCGACGGCGGTGAAGGCGGCCACGCAGTCCACCATCGAAGCCAAGGTGCCGTGGTTTGTGCTGTCCCCCGCCGCGCAGAACATCATGGACCCCTTCACCCCGTACGTATTCGGGGCCAGGCCGTCGTCCTTCGACCAGACGGACGTTCTCGTGCGCGCGAGCAAGCAGTCGAACTACAAGCGCATCGCCCTCATGAGCTCGTCCGATGACTACGGCGTGCAGGCGCGCAAGGGCGTGGAGAAGGCGGCCCCGCGGCTCGGGCTCCAGCTCGTGGCCGCCGAGGTCCACAACTTTGGCGACACCGACTTCACGCCGCAGCTCCTGAAGATCCAGGCCGCCAACCCTGACGCGATCCTCATCACCTCGTACCTGAAGGAGATCGCGATCATCCTGCGCCAGTCGTACGAGCTGGGCCTGAAGGCGCCGCGCCTGGCCACCGCCTCCGTGACGACGACCATCGAGAAGATCGTGCCTAAGGAAGCGCTCGACAATCTCATCGCGGTGACGCCGCTGAAGGACGTCGAGGACGGGCCGACGTTCGCGAGCTTCCGTCAGGCTCTCAAGGACGCCGCCCCGGATCTCGCAGCGCAGCCCGGCATGCCGGACTACCTCGTGATCATGGGCTACTACAACGTGTCGATCTTCGCGGAAGGCCTGAAGCGGGCCGGACGCGATCTCACCCGGGAGAAGTTCATTACCGCACTGGAGTCGATCAACAACTTCGACACGGGCGCGCTAGGGGGGAAAGTGAGCTTCAGCAAGACCGACCACGACGGCCTGCGCTCGCTCGGCTACTACCGCTACACGCTCGACAAGGCGTCCGGCACTCTCGGACGCAAGTTCATCGGGACGATCGATCTCCGGTAGGAGACTGCAGCCCTCCGGCGCCCGCGGGCCGGAGGGCTGACCCATGACGCTCCTCCTCGCGCAGCTCATACTCAGCGGCCTCGTGCTGGGCGCCATCTATGCGCTCATCGCCCTCGGCTACGTCATCATCTACAAGGCGACGTCCGTGGTGAACTTCGCCCAGGGCGAGGCGGTCATGGTCGGCGCCTACATCGGCCTGAGCGTGTACTCGTTCATGCATCTCCCCGTGCCGCTCGTCTTCGCGATCACGATGACGGTGGCGGCGCTCCTCGGCGTCATCATCGAGCGCGTAGCCTATCGCCGTCTTGTCGGCGCCCCCGTGATCAGCCTCATCATCGCCACCCTCGCCGTGGGGCTCATCCTGCGGAATGTCGTGCGGCTGATCTTCGGGCCCAACGTGTACCCGTTTCCTCCCCTCATCGCGAACCGGCCGCTTCGGTTCGCCGGGCTCGTCACCACGCCGCAGAACCTCCTCATCCTGGGCGTGTCCGTCACGTGTATGGTCCTGCTGTTCCTCTACTTCCGGCTCACGAAGTGGGGCAAGGCCATGCGGGCCGTCTCGCAGAACGGGACAGCGGCGGTGCTGATGGGCATCAGCGTGCGGAAGGTCTTCTCGATGATCTGGGCGCTCAGCGCGGCGCTCGGCGCGCTCGCCGGCGTGCTCCTCGCGCCGCTCCTCGTGGTGAATCCCGACATGGGGTGGATCGCGCTGAAGGCCTTCGTGGTAGCCATCCTCGGCGGCTTCCAAAGCCTGCCGGGCGCGGTGCTCGGCGGCTTTGCCCTCGGGATCCTGGAGAACCTCGCGGGCTTCTACATTGGGAGCGCCGTCAAGGACATCGTCGCGTATGTCGTCCTCATCGCCATCCTGATCGCGCGGCCCACCGGGCTCTTCGCCGAGCGGACGGGCAAGCGCGTATGACGAGGCGCGCCGCCGGCATCGCGGGCGGGCTCGTGCTGATGGCGACGCTCCCGTGGCTGATCAATGTCTACCCGCTCTACGTCCTGACGCTCGTGCTCGTCTCCGTCATCAGCGCCGTCGGCCTCTACTTCGTGACCGGGCTCACGGGGCAGGTGTCGCTCTGCCATGCGACGTTCTCCGGGATCGCCGCCTACGTCGTCGCCGTGCTGGGCCGCGATCTCGGCGTACCGTTCTGGATCGGGTGGCCGCTCGGCGCCGTCGCCGCGGGGGCCATCGGTTATCTTGTCGGCATTCCGGCGTTGCGCCTGCAAGGCCATTACCTCGCGCTGGCCACGCTCGGCCTCGGCGAGATCGTCCTCCTGCTCAACGTGCACTGGGAGCGACTGACCAATGGCCCGAACGGCCTCGAGGTGCCCGCCCCGCGCCTGGGGACGGTGGTGCTGTCCAGCGAGCGTGGAAAATATCTCCTCGTTCTCACCGCGGTCGTGGTGATGGTCGCCTTCGCCGCGAACCTGCAGCGCTCGAAACTCGGGCTAGTGCTCACCGCCGTCATGGACAGCGAGGTGGCCGCGCAGGCCTTCGGCGTGCGCCTCGCGCGCTACAAGGTCTTCGCGTTCGCGCTCAGCGCCTTCTACGCGGGCGTGGCGGGCGGGCTCTACGGCGTGGTAGTCGGATTCATCACGCCCTACGAGTTCGGGCTCTGGCCGTCGCTGTGGACGCTGACCATGGTCGTCGTCGGCGGAATGGGGTACCTCTGGGGCGCGGTTCTCGGAGCCATCGTCATCACCGCGCTGCCCGAGGTGCTGCGCGGCCTCAAGGACTACCAGGAGCTCCTGTACGGCGTCCTGATCCTCGTCACCCTCGTGTTCAAGCCGTCCGGCCTCTACGGTCTCGTGACCGGACGACGCTCGACGGCGTCGAAGGGATCGTCGTGACGACGCCGCTCCTGTCGGTCCACGATCTCACCGTTCGCTTCGGCGGCGTGCTCGCGCTGGACGGCGTGAGCTTCAACGTCGGGGCGCGCGAGCTCGTCGGGGTCATCGGGCCGAACGGAGCGGGGAAGACGACACTCTTCAACGTGTTGTCGCGGCTCGTCTCGGTGGAGCGCGGCAGTGTCCACATGGGCGCCGTGGATCTGCTCGGCCTGCGGCCGGACCAGATCATCGGCGCGGGCGTTGCGCGGACCTTTCAGAACGTGGAGGCGTTTCCTCGCATGACGGTGCTCGAGCACCTGCTCCTCGCGCTGACGCCGGCCATGCCCGGGGGGATGTGGGCGTGCGGCCTGCGCCTGCCCGCGTACGGTCGTGTGGAGCGCACGGCGCGGGCGCGTGCGCTGCGCACCCTGGAGCGTTTCAGCCTCGCGGCGGAGGCTGACGAGCCCGCGCGCGACCTGCCGTTTGGGCGGCTGAAGCTCGTCGAGATCGCGCGCGCCGTTGTTACCAATCCGCGCGTGATCCTGCTCGACGAGCCGATGGCGGGCCTCGGCAGCGCAGAGAAGGACGCGGTACTGCGCGTGTTGCTCGATCTGCACGGCGACACCGACGTCGCCTTCGTGCTCGTGGAGCACGACATGCGCGTGGTCATGGACACGGCGCACCGCATCGTCGTGCTCGACCACGGCCAGAAGATCGCCGACGGCACGCCCGCCGAGGTGCAGCGGGACGCGCGAGTGCTGGAGGCCTACCTCGGGCGGCGGGATCATGCAGCTCCAGCTTGACGATGTCGCCGCGGGGTACGGGCGGCGCCCCGTGATCACGGGTCTGTCGCTCGCGCTCGAGGCCGGCGCGTTCGTCACCATGCTGGGCCCGAACGGCGCCGGCAAGACGACGACGGCGCGGGTCATCGCCGGGCTCCTGCCCGCGCGGCAGGGTCGCATCGCCTTCGAGGGTCGCGACATCACGCGGGCCACGCCGGACGCGCGGGTGGCGCGCGGGATCGCGCTGGTGCCCCAGGGCCGCGAGATGTTTCCCGCCATGTCGGTGCTGGAGAACCTTGAGATGGGTGCCTTCGTGCGCTGGAAGGCCGCCGACCGCCGCGCGGAGATGGACCGGGTGTTCGCCGTCTTCCCGCGCCTGCGCGAGCGGCTGCCGCAGCTCGCGGGCACGCTGAGCGGCGGCGAGCAGCAGATGCTCGCTATTGGGCGCGCTCTCATGGCGCGGCCCCGTCTTCTCGTGCTCGACGAGCCGTCACTGGGTTTGGCCCCCCGGCTCGTCGAGGAGATCGTCAGCACGATCGCGAGTATCAACGCGGGCGGCACCACGGTGTTCCTCATCGAGCAAAACGCGCGCATCGCCCTGGAAGTCGCGCGCTTCGGTTTCGTCCTGGAGGCGGGCGTCGTCCGCCTCTCCGGCCCAACGGCGGAGCTGCGGCGTGATCCCGACGTCGAACGCGCCTATCTAGGCATCCACCGCGCGCCCGGCGCGCACGAAAGGGGAACGTAAGCATGGAGAAGACGGTCCTGTATCAGCGTGACGGGCACGTAGCCTTCATCACTCTCAACCGGCCGAAGGTGCTGAACGCCATCAACGATGCGTGGATAAACGATCTCGTCGCCGCCGCCCGCCAAGCCCATGAGGACGACGAGGCGCGAGTGGTCGTGGTGCGGGGCGAGGGCCGCGCCTTCTGCGCAGGCGCGGACCTGAAAGAGACCCCGAGGCGCCAGGAGCTCATGGCCTACCGCGACCACCACACCGACCCCATGCAGGAGATTGCGCGGCGTTTCCGGAGCCTGCGCAAGCCGGTGATCGGCCAGGTGCACGGCTACGCGGTAGGCGGCGGCTGCGAGCTCGCCATGCTCGCCGATATGCGCATCGCGGCGGCCGGGACGAAGTTCGGGTTCACGGAAGTCCGGGTGGGCGCCACGGTGACCATGGGCGGGCTCTACAATCTTGCCCGCATCGTGGGGCTCGGCCGCGCCTTCGAGCTCCTCTACACGACGGAGATGATCGACGCCGAAGAGGCGTATCGCATCGGCCTCGTCAACCGCGTGGTGACCGCGGAGCAACTCGCGGAGACCGTGCGCGCGCTGGCCGAGAAGATGTCGGGCAACTTCCCGTTCGAGATGTCGCTCACCCGCAACTCAGTCTACCGCGCGCTCGACATGGACTTCGACGCGGCGGTGGAGGAAGAGACCGCGGCGGCCCTGCTGTCCTACATGGGCGGCTCGCGCAACACGGGGATGAGCCGCGCCATGGACAGCATCGCGGGCAAGTCGCCGCGCGCCGAGTGACCGGGGACCGATGTCGGTGCTCGCGTCCCGAACCCGCTCGGCGTCGCAGGGCTTCGGCAAGTCCGTGCGCCGCCGCGCCGGCGCCCGCGGTCGATCTCCGGCGCGCCGTTGGCGCCGCGCGAGACATGCCGCTGGCGCGTCGGGTCGCTCCCTGGGCGGATCGCGGCGAAGCCGTACGGCTTCTAGGAAGCCATTTTCTCCAGGAAGCTCGAGTCGATGTAGCGCGTGAACGTCTTCGGTACCGACGAAATCCCGCCCTGGTCCTTGAGAAACTGGGCCTGGAGCATCAGGCTCTGGTTGATCCCTGAATTCTCCGGGTTACCTTTCCCCATCCATTTCGTCTCAATCATCTGGGCGGGAGTGATCGGGTGAAACGTGTCAACGTAGCCCTTGGCCTTGTCAAGCGGCAACTGGCCACAATCACCGCCGGGGAGCTGGAAGCGTACTGCCGGCAGAATCTCGCCGCCTACAAGGTTCCCCGCGTCATCGAGTTCATGGACGCCATTCCCAAGACGGCGTCCGGCAAGACCAAGCGCTTCCTGCTGCGGCAAGTGGCCTGACCGCGGGGCGGCGCGGATCGCCTCGCAGACGATGAGCAGGGCGTCGGACGTGACGGGCGCGGGCGCTAGACTCGCAGGTGGTCGAGGCGGCCCGCCAGGACGAGCAGGCTCTCCAAAAGGTAGTAGCTTCCCACGATGAACTCGCAGCGGTTCGCGCGGTCGTGCGGCCGAGCATCGGCGCGTTTGTTGAAGCTGTGGCATCGGGCTCCTGGAGCGGCCGGCGTCTGAGTACTGCGATTATGTCAGGGGGAGGGGGCCCGAGGCCTGGCCGACCCCGCCGCCGGAGGGGGCGAGAGTTGGCTATGCTCTGGTGCCAAGCTGGTGCCAAACGTGGCCGGTCTACCGCGTACCATCCGCACGCGCCCTCACGCGGGAGGTCCGTCACTTTGCTCGGTTGGCTTCTCTTGATCCGCCTGAGTTGGTTCCGGAGCGGGATTCGTAATCAGTAGGTCGCGGGTTCAACTCCCGCCCCCGGCTCCACACTTTCCGCATACTTCCCGCCCCCGGTATTCGCCCGCCAGTACACACAGCGTGACCCCGAGCTGGCCGAGAGCCGCTTGACGCAGCGCCTGTTTGGGCAGATCCTCGGGCGCATCGAGCGACTCGCGGGGCACCCGACCTGATTCCCGAGTCCTGCACAGGGAGCGGGGGCCGCGGCGGTGGTGTCTTTGCACGACCCGCTCGGAGTGACCACACCAGGAGGCAACGGGCGGCGATCGGTCCATACCGGAAATCCCGGCTAGCACGGCCTGCCGCATCGAGTCGGCTCATCGTCAAGATGGGTCTCCAGAAAGGAGTGCAGCGTGCGCATCGCCGTCGCCGCATCACCCAACGACCTCAAGTTCGCGGTCATCGACTTCAGTAACGCGGCCAGCCCCGGGGTGGTGCAGGCCAACCCCGGCTTCGGCGGCCCGTGCGTGGTGGATGCGGACGGCCGGCACGCCGCTGTTGGAAGCGTGAACGGCGGCGACATCACGCTCTACGACCTCAGCGTTCCAGCCAGTCCGGCGGCACTCGGAACGATCGCGACCGGTCTCGTTGGTATCGGGTGTCTCTCCATCGAGGGAATGCGCGTGCTCGCGGGGGAGGCGAACGGGCTCCGCGCGACGCTGATCGACTTCACCACGCCAGCGGCGCCCAAGCTCCTGTCGACGATCAACACAGGACTGTCGAGTCTTGGATCAGTCGCGCTCTCGGGCGCCCGCGCGATCGCCGCCGGACCCAACGATCCGACGCTCCGGATCATCGACTACTCGTCGCCCGTGAGCCCGTCGCTCACGAGCTTCAATCCGAAGATCGGCGGGCCGCTGGTGTCGGACCTCGACGGCACGCGCGCGGTCGTCGGCGACCAGACGGGCTCGATCGTCAAGCTCGTCGACGTGACCGTGCCGGCCGTCCTCGGAACGGCGAACACCACCCTCGGCGGCATCGCCGGCGTCAGCATCGCCGGATCGCTCGTTGCCGCGAGCTCCACGAACGACACAAACATCGCTATCATCAGCTTCGCGACGCCGAGCAGCCCCTCCGTCAAGACGTTCAACCCCGGGCTCGGCGGCGGCGCGACCGTTTTCGTGGGCACGGAGCTCGTGGTCGGCGCGGCGCTCGGCACCACGGTCAAGCTCTTCGGCCTGGCGGGTCCAACGGCGTCCTTGCTCGGGACGGCGAACAGCGGTGTCTCGGCCATCGCGTCGATCGCGCTCACCCAGTTCACGCCCTCG
>Ga0326597_10002077_pt1 | contig 30613 bp, 31 predicted proteins | sample RVTome_12_FD_203789 | JGI IMG/M metagenome (GOLD analysis project Ga0326597, IMG submission 203789) | Soil microbial communities from uranium-contaminated site in the Upper Colorado River Basin, Wyoming, United States - RVT100D185 | ecosystem: Environmental > Terrestrial > Soil > Contaminated >...
ATTTCGGAGGCGTTCTGGTTTTCGCCCGCAATTGCATCTCCTGAGGACACGCACGGAGATGACTGAGGAGGACGGGCCGCCAGCGACAACCGCACTCCTGCGCGCCTTACCGCACGCCCCTTGTGTCGCATGATCACGGCTCCCGCGGTCGCCATAACGATGACCTCCGCAAGGCGATCAACGCCGACAGAGAGAACGGCCATCTCAACATCGATTCCTGTGCCAGCAGCGAGTGCTGCGACGATTCCCTCACGGACTCCGACCCCTCCGGGCGTTACCACGGAAAGACGTGCGAGCACCCCACCGGCGATAAACAGCAACGTGTGCACGTACGATACTTCGACTGCGAGAATGGTGAACGCCATCTGCAGCCGCCATGCACTGAAAAGCGCCAAGAGCACGAGCAGAAGGCCAATCGCCGGACATACCCGCACAAAGTGCTTTCTAGCCACTTCGGATTCCCGCAATATCCGCCACCGGCCAACCATGGGCACCGACTGCAGCGGAAGGACAATTATCGCACCGGCGGCCGCCATCACGGTGAATCCGCCGATCAATGGTATGCTGGACGCGTCTATTACGACGAGCGACAGCAGTCCCGCCGATCCGCTGATCGCAAGCGCCACCGCAAACGTATAGATCGAGATCGCTGCGTACGTGTCGTACCGCAACCGGAACAACTTGTTCAGGGCGATCCCCTTTGCCACCAGTCCTGCCGAGAATGGCATGTAATTCCCCAGGGTGTGCAACACGGCGAGTTGAACCCCCCATCCGAGTGCCAGATGGCCGCCCGGCGGCCGAAAGGACACCGAGTTCATCAAGCCGCGGATCACTACGCTTATGCTGGTGATTCCTAGCATGACGCCGAACCAACTCAGATCACCGGTATCAATTGCTGCGAGCGATTCTCGCTTCCGAACAATCACGATCAGCAGCACCGCCGTGAAAACCACGTAGACACAGGTGACCCCAATCCGCGATCGCAGACCCCGGCGTAGCCATCGTTCGAGAACCTCCGGTTCTTCAACCATCTTTGATCTTCTCCAGCCACTCGGGCTCTAGGCCGTAGCCGAATTGCCGCATCAGATCCCCGCAATGCTCGTGCAGCGTCCGGGCCTGATCACCCGTCCAGTCCCGCCAGCAGGGCATCCTTCGACCCTTTGACGAATGTTCTCGACGATCCAAGCCCGCCTTACTCAAATCGACGCCCACAACGCTCCCGTCCGGGAAGGACGTTATCGCCTCCACAAACTCCTCGAACGCCGCCACTTTTTCGTTGCACTCGAGTATGTCTTCGTATCGGAACACACGCGCTGTCGCTGTCCTCGCCACGAGGCCCAACGAATATCCATTGGCTACATTCCATGTCCAACACAGTTGTTCGAACTGCTGCTTTGCGGTCCACCGACCCATCCTTGCTCCTTGATACACCTCGGGCGTGAGCCTCGCTCCAAGCAGTCGATACTTCATATCGAAGCGTCCATAGTGGCCAACCTGCTTGTTCATCCACGATCGCACCCAGTTTCGTGGATCCCGAATGATAAACGCCAATGTGCTATTCGGGAACACCGCCCCAATCAGATCCACCAATGGATTGAATTCACCGTTCGCTTCACAGTACACTGAACCTGGTGCATGCACGACAAAGTCCCGTCGCAGTCGCGTTAATAACTCGATGGCCCGCCCGTCCGACACCTTCCCACGACGTCGCGCCACACCGACCGCATGTAACGACCGCAACCCCACAATCCTGTCAATCGTGATCCGCCTGGGCCCAAACCAGTTGAGCTTCATCATCCACTCCGACGGCCTCAGTAGGGAGATCGCATCCGGCTCATGCACCGAAAAGCAATCGTGGATGATCTCCCCCAGCTGACGCCCCAGGAACATTGTTCCTGTTCGTCCCATGGAAGTAACGAAGATACACCGTTTGTTCGTTGTCACTGACGAGACACGCAGGGTGCTCACTGCTGCACTCTCCTGCATAGAGCCAGATATCCGTCGCCAAAGTCCCGCTCTCGAAATACCAGTTGGCTCACATGGGCGATGCGCCCAACCACTTCGATGACCGACGCAGCGAGGTTTCTGCCTCGCTTGATCCCCAGTGTGGATTCGAATGACGACTCGAATGTCCTATCCCTTACATCAGGACTCGAGGCCCGGCGCTTGCGCCAGTAGCGAAAGCGCGCCAACGGTGTCATTACCAAGCGCAAAGGAAAGCCGCTGCTCCAGAGAACTTCCACGGTCAAGCCGCTTTTCTCGATCAGCTCTACAAGTTGCGCCCGCTCGTATCTCCGCACGTGGCCCACAGCTTCATCTGATGCACTCCAATACCGCATGTGCGCTGGGACGGTGATAATCACTCTTCCATCGTCTGAAAGCCACTGGCACCACTGTCGCAGCGCTGCCTCGTCATCCTCCAAATGCTCCAGGATTTCCATCGCAATCAGGTACTCATACTTCTGCCCGTCCAATTCTGCAGGGTCCGAGACGAACCGGACTCGCGATGAGTACGGTTTGACGATTTCGCGCGCAACAGGTGCAACTGCAGGGGAAATATCCAGACCTGTGCCCCAGAATCCCAACTCTGCGAGTCGTGGAAGCAGCTCACCCCGGCCGCAGCCGATGTCAATGAAGGATCCGCGCGGCAACCGGTTCAGGAGGTGTAGAACCAGGTTGCGACGCGTCACGTATCGAGGGGTGTGCACCCATCGCACTGTTTCCGGGGCTTTCATATGGTACATTCCACCTCCTCCCTCCACGTCTTCATCACCTCCCTGAACGTCGACATATACCTTCGACCGACTGCCGACCAATCATGTTCGACCGCCGTGCGACGGGCCGCCTCAGACATTGCAACGGGCGACGCCAACATTTTCAGGATCGTACTGGCCAGGTCCTCAGCGTCCTTCTCGCGGCTCAGCCATCCGTTCACGCCTTCCTCAATGACGTCGGGGATCCCATCCACAGCGCTTCCGACGACCGGCAGACCTGCCGCCATCGCTTCAACGACGACCGTCGGCATTCCCTCTGTCTCCCCGTTACGATCGACGATCGACGGTACGACCGCGAGTCTGGCTCCTCGAAGGTATCGAACGACGCATTCGTGAGCGATGCGCCCCGGCATGAGAACGCTCCTCTCAATTCCGAGTTCCCGGCATTCCTGACGCAATCGCGATTCCTCAGGCCCGGATCCAATGATGACGAGTCGCAGACTGGGGTATCGTCTCAAGACGGCGGGCATTGCACGGAGCAGATACGCAAACCCTTTCTTCTCAACCATACGACCGACCGCGACAAGATACTCCCCATCGACCGGCGCCGGTTCTGACGCACATCCGCCAAATACACTCGTCTTCACACCCATGGAGAGAATCTCAGCTCCTGAGTCCCACCCCACCAGTGCGTTGAGCGTTTCTCGAACGTGACTGCCTGCGGCGAATACATGATCCGTCCGGTTGAGCACGAAACGCGCAATGGCGCGGCCGGTGCGCATCTTGGCCAGCAAGTACACATCACCCGCGTGTACGTGCACGATATGCGGGATGCGCCGCCGAGTTCCAAGCGCGAAGGCGCCGCAGAGGCCCTGAGGTATGAGCCAATGAGAGTTCAGCAGGTCGCACGTTTCGGAGTACAGCACTCGCCGAATTGCGAGGCACTCAGCGACCAGAAACGACGGAATCTGGAACCTTGCCAGCCATGATCGCCGGATGTTCTCTCGGACTCCGTCGCCATAGGCCAGTTGCTGCAGGTGACGAGGGATGAAGTAAGTAAAGCGACGGACCTCGACGCGTCCCATTTGTTCGCGCACCCGAGCGCCGGGTGCGTCCGGTGCCAATGCGATTACCCGACAGTGCTCGGCAAGGACTGCTGCGAGGTCGAACACGAATCGCGGTAATCCGTCGCCGTCCTGGACGGGGAACGTACTGGCTGTAACGAGAACTCTTAGCATCATCAGTGAACCAGTTCCGATGACCGTCGCCGAGTAGGATCACTGCCTACATCGTCCTCCGAGCGTGAATCACACTCTACATCCCGCACCTTCTCCAGCATCATCTCCAGCAATTGGCGATTGAACGAGACCAGATCAGCCACGACACCAATCATGAGGGTGATGAATCCCATCAGTACGAAGACGCCGCCGAGAACCAGCGACTGGATGTGCCCGCTGCCGTCGCCGGTGAAGTAGAAGAACAGGAACCGCACTATCGGTATTGCACCGATCACCGTCAACACCAGACTCAGTCCGAAGAAGATGCGCAAGGGGTGATACATCGTGTACACGCGCACCATCGTGATGAGGGACTTGCAGATGAACTCCGGCACGGTGCGGAACAGCCGCGACTCGCGCATGGGCGCATTGGTGCGCACGGGAACCGATCGCACCGCCATGCGCTTCCGGCCCGCCTGGATGATCGTTTCGATCGTGTAACTGAACGACGAGACGATGTTGATGTTCAGCGCTGCTTCACGGGTGAACGCGCGGAAGCCGCTCACCGCGTCGGGCACGCTCGTTCCCGAGAGTTTCCGAACCGTGAAACTGCCGAGCCGCTGCAACAGCTTCTTTGAGCCGGAGAAGTGCGCGTTTTCCGCGGTGTGCCGATCGCCGATCACGACATCCGCTTCGCCGCGCAGAATCGGCGCGATGAGTGCGGCGATATCGCGACCGCAGTACTGGTTGTCGCCGTCGGTATTGACGATGATGTCCGCTCCGCGGCGCAGGCAGGCGTCGAGGCCGGTGCGAAAGGCGTGGGCGAGACCGCGCTTGCAGCGGTGGGTGACGATGTGGTGCACACCGTGCTCGCGCGCGACGGCCGCGGTGCCATCCGTGCTGCCGTCATCGACCACCAACCATTCGACGACGTCCACGCCGTCGATCCGGTGGGGCAGGTCTGCGAGCATAGCGGGCAGCGTCTGTGCCTCGTTGTGACACGGGATCTGGATCAGCAGTTTCGTCATCGACTCTGGCGCATGCGGCTCAGCGCCCCTCCGATTATCGTCGATCCGGAGCAGTTGGGTCCTCGGATTTGCAATTCTCCGGGTCAGCCGTTTCCGAAACGCTCCCTTCCATGGGATACGGTGACAGGCGCGGCCCGCCATCAGTATCCGGCTCCAGCAGCCAGACGGTTCGCTCGCTGAAGACGCTGATCAACGCGGCATTCTTCTCAGGTCCGAGATCACGTGCCCAAACAACCTTGGCATGGTCGATGTCGGCCTCGTTGTAGACCCACTCCTCCAGATAGACATGGCGGTCGCCATACCTGACGATGACCAGATCATCGACGGCGGATGCGCGAAGTTCGGCGAGTATACGTGCGCGTTCAGACGCCGCCCGTCCGAGGTCGGAGTTCATGCGTTCGGTGGGAAGCAGAACAATTCCGATCGCGCCCGCGATCATCCAGATCGATGCGACGGCAACGAAGATCCGGTGACTGACGCGCCACCGCCGAACGCACGCTGATCCGACACGCATGCCGCTGATCAAAAGATACGCGAACAGCGCCGTCACGGGGGCGGCGTAGTGGGGGTTGCCGATCGTGCTCTCGAAAGCAACTGCAGCCGTGACGAAAACCACGCTGGCGGTTGCGAAGAGTTCCCAGCCAACGTGCTTGATTCGTGGAACGGCGAACAGAACCAATGGGGCAAGCACTCCGAGATGGAAAACCCAGAGGATGACGAACTTCCTGCCGACGTTCCGTACCCACTGCCGTCTCGTTTCGATCACGTTCAGATTGTGCTGCATGGCCTCTTCGGGAACGAACAATCGCTGTCCTGTCCCTTGGGAAGGAAGCGACGCGAGACTGACCGCTGCCGGAAAAAGCGCCGATCCGCCGGCGTGCTGACTGCTCCATGTCTGGTAGGGCATCCTGAACGGGCTTCCAGTCACGCGCTTGTGGTACAGACCCAGGCAGCATGCACTGACCAGCAACACGGCTGATGCTGGCAGGACGAACCGAAGTACCGGTCGGACGGCGCGCGAGCGGAAGCGGCCGACCATCCATGCGAGGACAATCAGCGCTACGGGAATGCTCGCGAGAAGGCCCTCGAAGGGCCGGCTGAGCGCGAGAACGACGAGTCCGATGCCGAAAACGAGGCCATCGCTCAAGCGGATGTCTCGCACCACCCTCGTCAGCGCGCCAAACAGACACGCTCCCCCCAGCATGGCCACCCCGCCGCCCCAGTAACCCTGACCCCAGTCAACGGCCAGGAATGGATTGAAGACGGTCACCAGTCCCCCCACCAGCGCCCATCTTGGAGGAACCCATGCTTGGAGCATCCACGTTACGGCACCACACGCCAGCGCCAAGGAAAGCCAGACGCCCCAAATCGGATGGCCGAATGCCGCCTGTCCCAACGCAAGGAACAGACTCTGACCCGGCGGATACTTCGATTGGTAGGTCGGATGATGGATGATGTGATAACTCTCGAAGTGTTCCCACATCGGATGCGTCGGGTTGGTCAAGCGCCCCGCGGCGAAGGTATCCGCGCCGAGAAGATAGGCGAACTCGTCATGTACGACAGGAACCGGCCATTGTACGAAGTACCCGATCACGATGTGGAGGAGGAGCGACAGAAGCGCGACCGATGCAACCGTCAGCCGTCGCCTTCGCGCCAGCGCACCGATGGTTCGCCATGCCCCGCGAAGGAGGCCATCGCCGAACTCCGGCCGGAGAATTGACACCACGACGACCAGCGGAATCGTGATGATCGCGAACAGAAAGCTGGCAGTCATGGACGACCCGATTGGCAGAGGCCGTGCGCCCTAGCGCGCCGGCGTCGATGCGGCGCGGTCGGAATCACTCGACGAGGTAGACAAAATTGGCCGCGGCCGGAATGTGCCCGAAGAATCGAATCGTGACCTCCCCGGTTCCGTGGATCTCGAGTTTGTCGGCGATGAGTTGATGGAAGTTCAGACCTGATCCGGTCCCCCGGATTTCCAGTTTCGCGTTGGGTAGATACACTGCGCCGACGCCAGCCGCGAAAAGTTCACCTGTAGCGAAGCCCGTCCCCGAGACGTACCCCAGCGAGGTATTGTCCCGGGCCTGGAAGATGCTGACTCCGTTGTATGTTCCTGACGTTGGTGGAGTAATGAGCACATCCCCGGACCCACTGACGTTGATCCCCGCCGGCGAAAGAATGTAGAACATCGTCTCCAGACCGGACAGGTTCGCTCCAGCCGACACGTTCAGGCCATCGCCACCAAGCACATAGATCCCCGCCTGGAGAACCACCACGTCACCCCCGCCGAGGTCGATTCCATCGGGATAGTACCCGGGCGCGTAGACCCCGCTTGCGGTGATTCCTGAGGGAGTCATGGGCGAGCCAACTGGTGGAGCCGGGAGCAGCCGCAGCGGATCGCGCAAAGGCGGTTTATCCGTGTAGATCTCGCCGCCGTACACGCTGTTGCCGCCGATGGCCACTCCGGGGTCCATTCCCTTGACGTTGATCCGCGGGGCGTTCACGAGGTTCGCCCCCCAGAAGTACCCCCCATTGGAGTGCGAGGAGTTGATGTGAATGGCGCCGCCAACCACATTGAGATCCACGGTGCCGTGCGCATACAACGATCGCTCGTCGGTTCGATTCAGCACGACCAGCCCCGCGCCCGTCCCGCCGCCAATCGCCGCGATACTCGAGGCGGTCACCGACGCGCTGTCAGCGCCAAACGCGGGTCCGAACAGAAGAGGCAGCGGACCGCCAGGCGCACTGCTCGAGCGGCGTGCGACGACCTTGACGGCGTTGGGATCCTCGAGCGTCGGCGTGAATGTCCGTGCCGCCTCGTCGTACTGGCCGATGACGATGTCACCGGCCGGGTCATTCTCCTCGTTGAGATCGAGTTCGACGGGCGCCTTGGCCGCAGAATTGGCAAGCGCCACGTTGTACGCCTCGGCGCGCACTTCATTGAGGTCCCCGTGGACCTGAGCCACCGCAGCAAGAGCCGCCGCGTCGGCCGCATTGCTCAACTGCTGCTTGGTCACAAGCACATACGCCGAGTCGATGCCCACGCCGATGAGCGTGACGAAGAGGACCAGCAACGCCGCAACCCACACAAGGACCACGCCCCTGCGATCTGACGCGTGAAACCGCATGAACAACCCCTTCTAGCATTCGCTCACGCCTCGTCACACCCCCATCGCGACCACGGATCAACCCACTACACGTACCCTGGGCCGTGGGGGGCATTCGAGTTCGCAGAGCGCAAGGACAAGACTACCCGATCGGTCGCTCGACTGCAAGACGCTTCTTGCCAAGCCGCCGGAATCCCAAATCGCTTGGAATGAAGGGTTTGAGATTCTTCGCGGTCAAGAAGATGGGCAGAGTGACGTCACCGCGATGTACGGACGCCTGCCGCACTGCGACGAGCGGATTTAGTCAATGTCGGTCAGCCATGACGGACGGCAGAGGCGGCCGACAAACGTCCCGGCTCCAGTCCGAACGCCGTCCTTTCCGAACACGATCTCTCGATTCCCGAACGGCACATCGCCATAGATTCGAGGTCGGAATGGATCGTTTGCATCGGGGGATTCTCTCGAATTGCAGCGTCAGCCCCGATACCGGGTCCTCGATGATCTGCTCACGAACGGTCCACGACTGGCCGTCTGGTTTCATCGACCTAGATGACCTCCATAGGCGTTTCCGCCATCAGAACGCTGGTCGGTTATGGGGTGGTTGGATATGGGACGTTAAATCCATGTCGACCGCTGCTGAGTCAAAAGGGCTCATCACTAGAAACTATCAAATTTCTCTGCTGCCCCCTTCCACGATGCCGCAGAAGTAGTAGAGTAGGGCGTTCTCGGGAGGGACCCCGGGCGTCACTGGGGGCAGGAAGCCAAGGCAACTCGACTGTTCTCTACGAGGCCGACTGAGCCAGCGGCCCATTGTTATGGCGCCCCGGGGCGCGAAGGCCATTTTCAACCCAGAGTGCGATCCCGGAAAGCACTCACCATGAAGGAGATCGAGGATGTCAAGGATCATTCGCAGAATTCGCACGTTCGTACGCAATCAGGAAGGTCTGGAGACGGTGGAGTACGCGATCATCACGGGCCTGATTGTGGCCGCGACCATCGCGGTGATCGCCGCGATCGGAGCATGGGTGCTTGCTCAGTTCCAGGCCGTCCAGACGGCCGTGGGCGCCTGAAGCGAACACGACGCAACGCGACAGGCGGATGAACGGACCCGGGCATTGGCAGCCCGGGCCCGTTTCCGCCTCAGACCGTTTTCCCCTGACCAAGTGATCGTTCGCACCGCGAGGAGCGATATCTTGGAGGCTATTGCATGTGGTTCACGGGTTTATGGGATCTCGACCACCAAGTAGTTCAGTGGCTCGTGGTGGTGTCCGCAACCGTGATCTGTACGATCACGGACGTGCGCAGTCGCCGTATCCCCAATCTGGTGACGCTCCCGCTTCTGATCGGGGGGTTGGTGCATGCCGCCGCCGCTGTGGGGTGGCGAGGTGTGGCGGATGGCGTGACGGCGGCAGTTCTTCTTGCCTTGCCGTATGTCATCCTGTATGCGCTGGCCCGCGGCGGAGCTGGCGATGCCAAATTGATGGCGGCGATTGGTGCCTGGCTCGGGGTGATCAACGGGTTCGCGGTTCTCTTCGCGGTCGCGATTTTCGGAGTGATTCTCAGCCCCCTGTTTGCGATGTGGTCTTCGCAGTGCAGGCAGGCACAGGCGATTGCAGTGGGCGAGCTCTCGCTCGTCTCCGGTATTGATCGTGTCAATCTAATTCGGCGAACTCGGGTTCCGTACGGGCTGGCCATTTGTGCGGGCGTCTGTACCGCCGCAGAGGGAGTTCTGTTATGGCCGGGGTGAACGTGTTGCGTCGACGATATGACACCTGCGCTCGGCGGGGAATATCGATCATCGAACTCGCGATCGTTCTTCCACTCGTGCTGTTGTTGATCCTGGGGCTGCTGGAGTACGGCTGGGTGTTCCGGCAATCCTACCACATTGCCAACGCCGCCCGCCAAGGCGCCCGATGGGCAGCACCTCCCGAAGCCACCCGCGCCGACGCCGAGAACGTGATTCAGGTGGCGATGGCGCAGGCCGGTATCGGAGTATCCGACTACACAGTCACGTGGAACCCCGCGTCTGATGTGAGCGCCGGCGAACTGTTTACCTGCACGGTGACCGTTGCCTACGACGACATCGCCCTGGGCATGCCGCTCGTTCCGACGCCTGACACTCTCGAAAGTTCCATCACCATGCGGAAAGAGGGACCGTGAGACCCGGCGCGCTCGCTGGACGGCACATGCTCTGAAGGGGAAGTCGATGAGACTCACAGCGATTGGCCTGATTCTTCTTGGTATTGTGGCGGCCGGGGCCGCCGCGGTGCTCATTGCGGCGTTTCGATTCACTCCCGAGACCAGAATCGTGGAAGTCCAGCCGAAAGTCGACACGGTCGAAATCGTGGTGGCTGGGCGCGATCTCGATCCCCTCTCCCCAATCCAGTCCGACGATGTCTTACGGCAGGCGATTCCCAAGGAAGAACTGACAGCCGATCTGATCACCAGTTCGATGGCCGTCATCGGCAAGTCGCCACGCAAAGCGATGGTGGCCGGCGAACCCTTCCGCGAGGGGGGATTCATCCTCCAGTATGAGGGCATTCCCATTCCCCAGGGGTATCGATGGCATCAAATCGCTATCGATAGCAGTGCAAATATCACCCATTTTCTCTACCCCGGATGTTATGTCGACATCATCGGTAACTTCAAGAACCTTCCAAACATCGATGACGGACGGGCGACACTTACGCTCATGCAGCGGGTTCAAGTGCTGAGCGTTGGAATCAAGAGCGTGCTTGATTCTGAAGTTGAGGACGTGGCGCCCCGGCCGGGAACTCCGGCCAACTGGCTCACGGTGCTCGTGACGCCCGACGAAGTTGAGTTTCTGACAATGGCGGCTTCCCTGGGCGAGTTCTCGGTGACGCTTCGCGATCCTTCTGAACGGGATCTGGTGGATCCCGAAGGAATGGGCGATCGACGCTTCTCTCAGGAAGTCGAGAACCGGCTGGCCAGGGCGTGGCAAGCGGAAGCGGCGAAGGACGTTCAGGCGAGCCCGGAGGCCGAGGAGCCCGCCGAAACGCCCCTCGTTGCCGAAGCGCCGCTCCAACCCGGGCGGCAGACCATACAGGTGATCAAGGGCTCTAACGTTGAAAGCGTCGAAGTCGATGCGGAAGAGTCGTCGTCCGAATCAACCGGCGGCCGCGACTGATCGCGTCGCGCGTCGGAACAAGTGCAGTGCGGGATCATCGGATGACGTTCCGATCCGTCACAAGCTGCGACCGGAGCAATGCAATGAAGTTCACATCGATGGGCCAGCCGACCTTCATCCCACTCTTCCAGATTACGGCTTCCGCCCTGCTTGCCGTCTGCGTGGCCTCCACGAGTTTCGCCCAGCAGCCGCCGCCTGGCGAAGAGGATCTGCAGGCGGAGCCGATCACCATTGCCGTCGGAACTTCGCGGGTGATCCGCCCGGAGTGGCCGGTAGCGCGCGTCTCGATTACTGATCCCGAAATCGCTGATATTCAGGTCCTGACTCCACGACAGATCCTCCTCACGGCGAAGTCACTCGGCGGCACAGATCTGATCATGTGGAACGAGCAGGAGGAGGCCCGCTATCACCGGGTGTACGTGAACATCGACCTGTCCTACGTGCGGGAAGAACTGGAGCGAGTGCTTCCCGACGCGCTCCTCGAGGTGACACAGTCGCGCGACCTGGTCGTCATCACGGGGGGGTTGCGCCGCTTGGAAGACTCCGATCGACTTCGAGCCCTGCTGGACGGATTCGGCGTCAAGTACATCGACGCCACGCGCATCGCTGGGGTGCACCAGGTGCTTCTGCATGTTCGCGTCGCGGAAGTGAGCCGCCGAGCGCTTCGCACACTTGGTTTTAATGCTTTCATTGGCGGCGATGACGCCTTCGGTGCCATCACCGTTGGACCCGACGGCCCCCTGAACCCGATATCCATCGGAGCTCCCGGCGGCTCGCCGATCTCCAACATACCGTTCGAGTTCCTGTCGGATGTAGCGCCAGTCCCGGCAGTGACCCTGTTCGGTGGGTTTCCCAGCGCTGACTTTCAGTTCTTCCTCCAGGCGTTGAAGGATAATCAATACGTTCGCATCCTCGCCGAGCCGACTCTTGTGGCGATGAGCGGCGGGCAGGCGGACTTCCACTCTGGCGGAGAATTTCCCGTTCCGATCGTGCAGGGGACGGGTGGTGGCAACGCCATTTCTGTCCAGTACCGTCAATTTGGTGTACGAGTGCTCTTCGAACCGGTCGTCCTTGGCGACAATTCGATCCGACTGCACGTCGTCCCGGAAGTCAGTGACATTTCCGATGTGGGTGCGGTACAGATCGAGGGCTTTTCCATCCCTTCCGTTCTGATTCGTCGCGTCGAAACGACACTGGAACTCAAGAGCGGTCAGTCGTTTGCCATGGCCGGACTGCTCAATTACTCGGTCAGCGCCCGAACGGCGCGCGTACCCTTGCTCGGCGACCTGCCTGTGCTCGGTCCGCTCTTCCGTTCCGTTCGGTTTCAGCGCGGGGAGACGGAACTTCTGGTGCTTGTGACGGCCACAGTGGTCGAACCGTCTGATCGCGCTGCGGCCCTTCCTCTTCCGGGCGATTTCTACACCGAACCCGACGACTGGGAGTTGTTCGTCGAAGGTCTCATCGAGGGACGTCCCCAGATGCTCGCCTCGCCCGAATCCGAGTGGCTGCGCGAGAAGGGGTTCGATCGACTCGAAGGACCAGGCGCGTGGGAAACGCACGGCCAGCCGCCCGCAATGGGCTATGGACCGATCGTCCCACCCGACTCCAACAACTGATGAGCCGCGCCCGTCAGCTCGCCTTGACACGATCCGTTTACGCTCGAACCGCATTCAGATATGGCCATCATCAGGGATCTCATTCTGGTTGCAGAGGCCCCCGACACCATTCGGGCTGTCGCGGGCGCGGTCGATCGCAGTTCGGACGAACTTCGGTGGGAACGATGTGAGACCCTGGAGGAGTTGGAACTTCGCCTCGACCATGAGCGCATTCCGACTGTGATTGTCGATATCGGATCGCCCCCCGAACGCGCCCTGCGCGACCTCGACCCTATCATCAATCGGTACTCTGAATCGCGCTTCATCCTGCTGAGCGATGAAGCGTCACCAGCGCTCATCCTTCGTGCGATGCAGGCCGGTGCCAGACACCTCCTGCGAAGGGACCAGATTTCCACCGACCTGCTGCCGGTCGTGCGCCGCTGCGCCATGGGACGAGTCTCGCGTAACGGTTCGCTGGGATCCATCATTTCGGTTTTCACAGCCGGCGGCGGTGTTGGCGCGTCGACATTCGCCATCAACCTGGCAAATGAACTCGCGCAACAGAGCGGCCAGAAGGCGCTGCTCATCGACCTCGACTGCGTCCACGGAGCTGCCGACACCTATCTGGCGGTTTCCGCGCAGTTCGGCATCGCTGACATACTCAGGGACGGCGATCGCATCGACGCAGAGCTGATTGAATCCACCGTAGTTGATGCTGGAACGCACCTTGACGTTCTCCTCAGTCCCGCCGCGATCAACTTCGAAGCGCCAGCAGCGCCCATGTTCGATCATCTCAGCCGTCTGCTTTATCAAGCGCGCCAACTGTACACCAATACAGTGATCGATGCTCCTCGCCTTCCGCTGAACGTCACCTATACCATCGCCCGATCCAGCATCGTCGCCTACATCGTGTTCGAGATGAACGTCCGCAGCATTCGGATCGCGCGCAATATCTATTCCGCGCTGACCGCCCGCAACGTGCGGCCGGAGTTCCTCATTCCCGTCGCCAACCGCTATCGTGGCCGGCGCGAGGCGATTTCGCTCGACAAAGCTCAGAGCGCCATCGGATGTGAACGCATCGCAACGCTGAGCAACGACTTCAGAAACGTCCTCGAATGCATGAATTTCGGCCGCACGCTCGCTGACCAGGCCCCGCGCTCTGCCCTCAGGCGAGATATATGCGTGTGCGTCGACTGCGTTCGCTCAGCCATCGCGACCCGGCGCCAATTATCCGAGGATCTCCAGTAACCCATGAGTGCCTTTCACCCGACAACGCGAAGTCACAGCAACAACCGCGCCTCTCCGTCCCAGGACATCAAGTCGCAAGTGCACCGGCGCCTGCTTGAGACGCTGGACCTGAACCAGGCGCGACGCATGCCGCACGATCAACTCCATGCCGAGTGCTCTCGCCGCGTAGATGTGCTCCTGACCGAGCAGGGGATGCCGCTGTCGGCGATCGAAAAGCGTCAGCTACTCGCTGAGGTCATGGACGAAATCTTCGGGCTTGGACCTCTTGAGGAGCTTCTTCGCGATCCCGAGGTCGGGGACATCCTGGCGAACGGTCCCTCCCGCATCTACATCGAGCGCGACGGGCGACTGGAGGAAACCAATCTACAGTTCCGGGACGAAGCGCACCTCGTGCACGTCATTCAGCGCATTGCCGCCAGGGTAGGTCGCCGCATCGACGAGGCCTCTCCCATGCTGGACGCCCGCCTGCTGGATGGATCGCGCGTGAATGCCATCATTCCGCCGCTTGCTCTCGACGGGTCCGCACTCAGCATTCGCCGTTTTGCTGCCCGCCCAATTGACATCGACCGCCTTGTCGACCTGAAGTCGCTGACTGCGGAAATGCGAGACTTCCTGCAGGCATGCGTGCACGCGAGGATGAATGTCCTCATTTCGGGCGGCACTGGCAGCGGAAAGACAACGCTCCTCAACGCACTGTCGCGCTGGATCCCGGCTGGCGAGCGCGTGATCACCATCGAGGACGCCGCCGAACTCTTGCTTCAGCGCTCCCATGTCGTCCGCCTCGAGACCCGGCCAGCCAACATCGAGAGCCGCGGCGAGATCACGCAACGGGACCTGCTTCGAAATTGTCTTCGCATGCGGCCCGATCGGATCGTCATCGGTGAAGTGCGCGGCCCGGAAGCACTGGACATGCTTCAAGCCATGAACACCGGGCACGAAGGATCCATGACGACGGTCCACGCAAATACCGCTCGAGATGCCCTGTCGCGCGTCGAAAACATGGTGAGCATGGCGGGACTGAACTTCCCGGTGAAGGCCATTCGCCAGCAGATGGCGTCAGCCTTGAACCTCGTGTTGCAACTGGGGCGCTTGACCGGCGGCCGACGCCGGGTTCTGGCGATTGCCGAGATTAGCGGGATGGAGGGCGACCTCATCACCCTCCAGAACATATTCGAGTTCCGCCAGGTGGCCATCGCTTCCGACGGACATGCCGCCGGCACGTTCGAAGCGACCGGAGTCCGGCCGAAGCTCATCGATCGCCTCAAGGCCGAAGGATTCTCGTTCCCTCCCAAGATGTTCGAGCGCCGGGTGCTCTGCAAGGTGGAAGGAGGACTCGCCACATAATGTCGGCTGAACTCATCGAACTTGTGCGCATCATCGCGATGACGGCCACGTTTCTCCTTGTGGTGGCGGTCTGGATCGGCGCGGTCATTGTCTGGGCGAGCCGCACCGCCTCGCGCACACAGGCCATGCGTCGTCGCCTCGACCTCGAAGATCCGGTCGAAGGGAAGAGGACGATTCGATTGTGGAGACAGGACTCGGAGGTCACGACCACGGTTCCCGTTTTCAGGCGGCCACGCTCATTCCTGGTTCGACTCGAGATCCTTTTCCACCGCGCAGGTTGGACCCTGACGGCCACGCAGATCATCACTCTGTTCGCCGGTGCGTTCGCGTTGACGTTCGTCTTCTTCTGGATGATCACCGGAAACCCACTGCTGGGAGCCGGCGTGGTCGTGGCAATTTTTATCATCGCGCGCATTTACCTGCTCGCTCGGATCAACAAACGAGAGAAGCTCTTCGAACTGCAGTTCGTCGACGCCTTGGATCTGGCCTCGAGATCCTTGCGCGCGGGCCATCCGCTTCTTGGGGCATTCCAACTCATCTCCGATGAAATGGCCTCCCCGGTGCGCGAGGTTTTCGCCGACATTTGCCAGCGCCAGGGAATGGGTGGCGACCTGGAGGGCATCCTGAAGGAAATCGCCCGCACCTCATCCTCGGAGGATGTCAAGCTCTTTGCGACGTCCGTGGCGATACAGATCCGCTCCGGCGGCAATCTGGCGCACCTGCTCGTGCGCCTGGCGAAAATCGTACGCGAGCGCATGCGCATCAGCCGGAGGATCAAGGTGATTACTGCGCAAACCCAGATGAGCAAACGAGTGCTGCTTGGCTTGCCGGTGATTATCTTCGTCCTCTTCAACCTGATCAACCCAAGTTACATGAGCGCCTTCTATACAACACCTGTGGGACGGCTGTTGATCGCGATCGCCGTCGTGATGCTGGCGCTGGGAGCATGGGTCATGAACAAGATGGTCAATATGCAGTACTAAGGGCGCGCTCCTCGTGATACTTATCGTCCCCATCCTGGTCTTTGTCACCGTTCTCTGCGTCGGTGGAGCCATCGTGCTTTCCGTCAGCCGTCGGCGAGCGCTCGCCTCGCGTCTGCACCCGGCCGGTGCTGTTGCGATCCATCCTCAGGCGGAATCGGCCGGGTTCAAGGTCGCCAGGTCCGTCGGATCACTCACGCAAGGGTCCGCCAAGCTCAAACAGCAACTGATTCAGGCCGGCTTTCATGCCGCGTCCGCTTCGTCAGTGTATCTTGGAATAAAGCTCCTGCTGCTGCTCGCCGGCCTTGTGTTCGCGGCGGCGATTATCCTTCTCCTGAATTTGTCAATGTCGATGGAGCTGTGCGCCGCCACATTTCTCATGGCCCTCTTCTTCTTTGCACCCAATCTCTTCATCACCCGTCGTCGTCGGTCGCGACGCGAGGAAATACAGCGCCACCTTCCCGGGGCGGTTGATCTTATCGAAATCTGTGTATCCTCCGGGCTTGGACTGGACATGGCGTGGAACATGGTTTCGGAGGAAATTCGCCACGTATCCTCGACGCTGGCTGATGAAATGTCCCTCACGACCCTCGAGATGCACCTTGGTTCCAACCGGGCAGCGTCCTTGCGAAACATGTCGCAGCGAACCGGCGCGCAGGAGTTGGCGTCGCTCGTGGCGCTGTTGGTGCAATCGGATCGGTTCGGAACGAATGTGGCCGAAGCCCTGCAGACGTTTGCTGAGAGCATGCGCAACGCACGGAGTTTTCGAGCGGAAGAGGCGGCCGAGAAGTTGGCTGTGAAACTGCTCATACCGCTGGTCCTGCTTATTTTCCCGGTCATGTTGATCGTGATGGCAGGACCCGCATGTATTACGCTGTACAAGTACATGGGCTGACTAATTGTCATTTCCATGAGGAGAGATACGCCATGAAGAGACTTTGTGTCTTCGCAGTTGAAATGATCGTCGCGGTGAGTGTTTTCGCGTGCAGTGAGCCGTCGACATCGGACTACCCCCTCTCAGACCACCACGCGGAAATGAACTCCACTGCGCTTCAGCTCCAGAACCACCTCGCCGAAGAAGCGGCGGTTATCAGACAACATACGATCTTCCCGTACCACTTCCTCGCAGACAGCGCGGAACTGAACAGTTTGGGGCTGAGGGATCTTGAGGTACTGACGCGTCACCGCGCACGGTTTCCCGGTCCGCTGAACCTGAGGCGTGGCGATGCCTCGGAGGAACTGTACGCTCGTCGCATGCAGACGCTCCTCGACCACCTGATTGCCGCCGGCCTGCCGCAAGATGGTATTCAGATCTCCGACTCACTGCCGGGCGGCGACGGTTTGGCGGCGGATGACGTGGTTCTGATCCAATCCGGGAAGAGCGGAAGCGACGACTCGGGTGGCGTCGAAATCCGCACGGGAAGTCAGGGTACTGGACTGCAGGGAGGGTCGTATCAATGAGCAGCACGCAAATCTCAACACGACGTGGTCGCCATCCGGCCAACGGTTCCTACGCTCTGTTAGCAGCGCTGCTCGGGTCAGTCGTGCTCGGAGCAGGGTGTGAAACCACGCACGCAACTCGGGACGCGATCACCTCGGAGGCGGAGACACAGGCGGAATTCGAGCGAGGCGCCCAACGTCCGCCAACCGCGGATACGCTTTACAGGATGGCGAGGATTCTCGCGGCTCAGGGAAAGGACCGCCAGGCTGTTGCAGTTCTTGAAGTCGCGATCGATCGAGACCCATCCTTCGCCCCCGCATATCGGGAACTTGCGGAAATCCATCTCCGAACGCGCAGGCTCGCTCAGGGGATTGAAGTGCTTCGTCTAGGGATCTCGCAGGTGCCCAACGACCCCGTGCTCTTGAACGACCTCGGCATGGCCTACTTCATCGATGGTCAGCATGCGCAAGCGCTTGAGCAGTTTGAGAAGGCGCACGATCTCGTCCCGCACAATGCGCGGTATGTCTCGAACATGGCGATGGCTACTGCGCTGCTCGGCGACTACGACCGGTCGCTTGACCTCTACAGACGGGTCGTTCCCCCGGCCATTGCACACTACAATGTGGCCGTCCTCTGCGAGGCCAATGGCGACCAGAGTCGAGCCGTCCAGGAGTACGCCAGAGCCCTTGAAATCGACCCGAAGTACCAGGAGAAACTGGAAGCAGGAACCTCGGCCCGGCAACCGGCGGGTAATGGTAACTAAGACTCGCCCAAGCCACGTATTTGGGGCAATTTGCCAACGTGAAACAAACGCGTTGATCGCAGGACGGGGACGTAGCAGCTCTGTACTTGCAGAGGCCGGTCAGGTCCGAATCCGGACGCGGATTCTGTCCTCATCGGTACAGCTTCCCGAGACCTCGATGTCGCCTGAGTGCATGGCCCCGCGCTGTCTTGTTGGGCGGACGCGGGGGCCGAATGCTCTCAGCAAGTGCGATCATCGCCTCCGCGACGGGATTCGGACAACTGTCGGCGACGCCGGCACGCATTTGCGATCGGTCCGTTCCGCTCCTGCGGGTCGGATGCACTATGCCCTTCACCTCATCTCCACAGCCAGGCGCGGAGCCGATCAGATGCGGGGCTGTTTGACTTGAATGAGACTGGTCGATCGCCCTCGCGACAACGTGGTTTCCGAACTCAGATACCGGGGGATGTCTGACCGACACGCGCCGAAGTGAGGTCCGCAACCATTCGCGCCAAGAACTTGCGTCCGTGGCGGATGGTGTTCAACGGCCTTGCTCCAAAGGACGGCGCAGGGCGCCCTTCATGCCTGCATCATGCCGTTGCCAGGCGCAAGACAGACGAATAGTCCATCGCCCAACGAAGAACGTCGTGCGAACTCTTGCGCCACGGCATCGTTTGAAGCGCATTCTGAACTCGGACGAGCATCTCCGATTCAGGACCCTTCGCGCTTCTTTCCCCGACGAAGCACGAGAAATGCTGTGACCAGGCACGCAAGCGCGAAGGCCCCGGCACTCCAAAACAGCCACGTCGATACAGCGAGCACCAACATAGAAGTTACCTCATTGAGCAGCAGGGTTTCGTTTCCAGAGTCCGCAGCGTACCATGATCCGGCTCTCGAGGCGACCGCCAATCGGCCGCTTTCCAGATAGCTGGCAGCCTCCTTCTTATCGGAAGCAGGGCTTGCGCGACGCCAGAAAAAGCAGGGAGATCGGCCGCTAGAGCCACTGTTTCGGCACGCCCAGACGGACTGGAGTGAGGGAACGCCCCCTCCAGTCGTGGTGGCCGATGCCGGATTGAAGATGGCTGTGTTTCCCCTGCCGCCACTTCGGAAACCGCACGCCGGACCATCCTTTGAGACGTATTCCTCGCTGACCGCTCTGACTGTGACGCTCTTCGGTCATCGGAGATGGTGACCGCGTGGGCGAAAAACGATCACCTGGGGTTGGAGATTCGGTACGACTTCGCTGGCGGAGTATCGAAATACCGCCCCGACTTCCTAATTCGCCTTCCCGATGGCCCCTTGCTCGTGCTTGAAGTCAAGGGCGAAGATCGGCCACGCGACAAGGCGAAGAGAGCCGCTTTGCGTGAGTGGATCGATGCGGTCAATGCCGATGGCCGCTTTGGGGAGTGGTGCTGGGATGTTTCATTCGCGCCAGGCGAAGTGTTGGACGTACCCGCGAAACATCGTAGAACCGTCGTTGGCACATGAATCGTGATGGTACCAAAGGTGAACCATGTGTTTCGAGGCACCGTATAGTTCATTGTTCCTCTCGATGATTTAGGAAAAACCGGAGGGCTCACGGATGGGCGGATACGGTAGCGGACGGTGGTATCGCAGCGGCACCAAGGAGACCGTTGAGGATTGCCGGACCATCGACATCAACTGGCTGATCCGCGAAGGCATCTTCGACGCAGGCTGGCGCAGGGGGTCCATCAATTGGACTGACTGCTTCACGGGTGAGGAGCGATCCAGCATCAGCTATGAAGTCAACCTGTCGGCACGATGGATGCGGCTGAGTTACCGCTTCACCGGGGAGGATGTGAGCTTCGACTACAAAGTGCCACTGGTGACAACCGAGTTGCCGTGGGGCGGCGTCCGCTGGTGGTTCGTCTGCGCATTGACATGCAACGGTCGGTACTGCGGTCGGCGCGTCGGAAAGCTCCACCTGCCACCCCAAGGACGCTACTACGGTTGCCGCCACTGCTACAACCTGACATACACAAGTTGCCAGGAATCGCACAAGTATGATCGCATGTGGCGATCATTGGCGGCCGAGTGTCGCACCGACGCTGCCACCGCCATGCTACTCTGGGAAGGCGATGTCAACGAGGATCATCGCATCGAACGGGCCGTGAAGCGGCGCGAGCAATTGCGCCGACGACGACAATTGAGGCAACAGAGGTAATGCCACGAATAGTCAATTGCTGGTTCGATGACTCGTTCAGGAGGCAGTGCAAGCCGTTGATTGGGGCTGCGCGGGAACACGCACCGGGTTGCGCGCCAGAACTCCGCCAAGTGGGCGGGTGGTTAGACACGGAGCATTCGGAGGCGATCGTTGGACAGGAGCAAGAGAAGAAGTTTGAGCTGTGGAGGCGACGCGATGCCAGCAGCATGACGCCGCCAAACTACCGCGGCCCGAGGCGCGCGCGGGTAACTCCACAACTGCCGGGCGATGGATTGCGCGCGGACCGAATTGAGCATTCCTTTCGATCGCTCCTTGTGAGAAACCAATCCGGCGAAATCCTGCGACTGCTGGGCGAGAACCTCCCGAGAGGCGAACGCGAAGCGAATGCGCTGCGCGTGGTGGTGGTTGTTGGGTGTATTGTCGATCCTGATGCCGGGGAGTGGCTGTCGAGCGTGACTTCACTGGCAGATGCGCCATGGACCTCCAACCGTTCCGTTTCACCGTGGGTGAAAGGTCGCGCTGATGTGGCTTGCGAATGGGGACACGATGCGTTCCTCCTGTTGCGCGAGGCGATTGGAGCTCTCGGCTGGAATGCAGTGATCGAATCCAGCGCGAACGTGGACGATGGAACCCACAATTTGCCACCGGAACCGCTGTCAGTTGGCCAACAGATCGATCGGGCAATCGGCCTACTTGAGAGAGCAGAGAAGCTCCGCAACGAGGCGCAGGCCAAGGCTATGCTGGCGGCCGCGCAAGGCCGATCCGCCGCGCTCCAGACCAACTCGGCGTCAGTGCTGGGAAGCGCTGGCGAGATGAATGCCTTGAAGTTTCGGTTTGATGCAATTGCCCGACCATTCGTACAGGTCGCCTACGCCCTGAACATCGAGGCCGCCGCATTAGATGATTTTATCCGAACTGGCCAACCACACCTTGTCGGCGCTGCCATCCGTGTCCTGCGCCTTGTGCAAGCTGGATCGCTGCAACGAACCTTGGATGGTAACCAGCCATCATCAGGGGCCGTTGACCCCAGGGCGCTCGGAGCACAACCAATCACCGTATCGGATCGCGGCCACGAGTTGCTCCGGTTCCTTGCCACGCAAACGGGACAAATGTATCCCGTGGCGGACCTGCCGCCAGGGCTTTTGGATGCCGATCTACTCACCGTGATGGATGCCGATGGATTGATCGAGTTCGGTCGCAGAGTCCACGTTACCGCGGGCGGCAGCCTGATTGTAGAGGCTGGCTGGGAGTTCGTGAGCATCACTGGCCCTAACAAGAAGTCGATGGCCGATTTTATTGCGGAGTGCATTGGCTGGCAGGGTGACGAGCGCATTCTTGAACATGTGCGTCTAACTGCCCGAGGTCGCTTAGAAGCAAGCCGCGTTGTGCTGTCAACGCAATCGATCGATGCCAACCAGGTCAACGTCAAACCGACGACAATGGATGGCATGACGTGGCAGGAAGCCAAGGCGAAGGCTGAGCTTCACGTCAAACGGAATGGCGACGTATTCCCCGGAAGAAACACCCTCGCTGAGCTGATCGGCTGTGCGAAAGCCACGATGACCAAGGCGATCCGCAACTCTTCGTATCTTCGCGCTCGACAAGCCGAGAGGGAACAGGGTGCAAAGGCGCGAGAAGTGCCGTGGTCCGTTGCAATCGCTGAGTCACTCTCAGACGAAGCGCATGATGATCAAAACGAACTTCAACGCCTAATCGCCGAACAACAAGCAGAAACTCGACGAGACGAGCGCCAATCCAAGGCAGCGGCCAAAGCGCGATCGCAGGGTGGTCGCGACCGGTCGCAGTAGCAATTAGGGTTGCGAATAAGGGTGTTCAGTCGTGGTCGCGCGTCCTCTTGCGGCCTTCCACAGGCATACCTCCTGTGCGGAGTACGCAAGAAATGCCTACTAAACGACTACCGAGTCTCATCACCGCGGGATCCATCGCCCATGAATTGGGCGAACCGTTGCATCGCGTGTTGTATGTGATGCGCACACGCCAGCATATACAACCGTCCGCACGGGCGGGAATGCTTCGCCTGTTCGATCGGTCGGCCGTGGCAATGATCCGCCACGAGATCAATGCTATCGACGCACGTCGCAGTCGAGGGGGTGCAGCGTGACGACCGATGCCACCCCGATCCTGTTGACGTATCAGCAAGCCGCGGATGTCCTGGGAGTATCCGACCGCACGGTCTGGACATTGGTCGATCATGGCCATCTGCCATGCGTGCGCTTCGGCGGACGGACGGTGCGCATCGACCGCCGCGATCTCGACACATTCATCGAATGGGCCAAGTGCCAGGCGGTGCAGCGATGAGTTGGCGCGAAGTTACGAGAACCAAGCCCTGTCCGGTCTGTCACAAGCCCGACTATTGTGCCTGGACCCCCGATGGCAGGAAGATTCGGTGTATGCGTGGGGGCGATGTGCCTGCGGGGATGCGACGAGTGGGGATGGATGGCAATGGCGGTGAATTATTCAGCTTCGGCGATGGTCCAGCACGATCTAACGGGCACTTTCGCCACACCCTGTCGCAACCTGTCGCCCCCACCAATCGCGCGCTCGACTGGGCTAACCTGATGGAGAAATGTGCGGTCGCGCTGTCGCCCACGGGACGCGCGGAATTGGCAGCCGACCTGGGCGTGTCCCTTGCATCACTGGATGCCGTCCCGATTGGCTGGGCGGATGCAAAGACCCTCCGCGAGATGGGTGCAAGTGGCGAGGGATGGCCTGAGCATTACCCGGACGGTGCGTACTGCTTCTTTGAGCGCTCGGGCGATGGTCGGCTCGTGGGCGCTGGACTGCGCGCAGTAGATGGGCGCAAGGGCTCACCATCGGGTAAGCGAGGCAGTAAGCGCGGTCTGATTGTTCCGACGACGCTTGGGATACTGCCGGACCCGATACTGGTCGTCGAGGGTGCCTCGGATGTATTGGCGGCGCTCACACTAGGCATCGCGGCGGTGGGCCGTCCGAGTTGCAATGCGGGCGCGGATGACCTCGCTCGACTACTCAAGGGTCGAACCGTGCTTGTCGTGGGCGAGCACGATGTAAAGCCGGATGGTCGCTGGCCGGGGCGCGATGGAGCCGAGTCAATCGCGTTACGACTCGCTTCGACGTGGCGATTCAAAGTGGCGTGGACTCTCCCGGCTAACGCGAAGGATATCCGTGCAGGGTTGCAGGAGCGTATTACTGGTGGGCTGGACCCTTCGGACGCACATGCATGTCGCGTGGCGGGCCGCGAGTTGCTGGCCGAGTTGAACGCGGCAGCGGTGGAGGTTGAGCCCGAGAAGGTGAGCATGGCGGAGCGGCTGGTGCGGCTGGCCTTGGAGCATTACCAGATCGGACGAACCGAATCCGACGAGCCGTTCGCTGTCGAGTTGGACGGCCCCAATATCGCGCTCATGTTCAAGGGATCACGGGATGCACTGCGATCGAAGCTGACGCGAGATTATCGACGAGCCACGAACCGGACGCCTAATGCCTCGGCGCTGACGGACGCGATGACGGCGCTTCAGGGCGAGGCGCTGGACGCCGAGGCCGAGCCAGTGGCGCTGCGGCTAGCGGAACACGACGGCGGCATTGTGATCGACCTTGGCGACGCCGAGGGGCGGGCGGTGGTGGTGGGGCCCGGATCGTGGGAGGTGGTGGATCGGTCGCCGGTGTTGTTCCGGCGTACTGCCCTGACAGGGGCGCTGCCCGTGCCAGAGCGTGGTGGAGATATATCCGAGCTACGCCGACTACTCAATGCAACGGATGAAAGTTGGCCGCTTGTGCTGGGCTGGTCGGTGGCGGCGCTGATACCGTCGATACCGCACCCGATCCTGATGCTGGGCGGTGAACAGGGTACGGGCAAGACAACGCTGGCGTGGATGTTAGTATGTGTAATTGACGCATCTCCAGCGCCTCTGAGGAGCCAGCCGCGCGAGCCGGAAGCGTGGGCGATGGCGGCCGCCGGTTCGTGGGCCGTCTGCATCGACAACGTATCCGTCATTCCCGGCTGGTGGTCCGATGCGTTGTGCAAGGCCGTCACAGGCGACGGTTGGGTGCGCCGAAAACTCTACAGCGACTCAGAGCTGTCGGTGTTGGAGTACCGCCGTGTCATCGTGTTGACAAGCATCGATGTCGGTGCGATGCGCGGAGACCTAGGCGACCGATTGCTGCTGGTGGACCTTGAACGGATTGACGACAGTAACCGTCTTACTGAAGCGGAGTTGAAGGCCCGCTATCGGGACGCGAAGCCCCGGATCTTTGGCGCGCTGCTGGATGTGTTGGCCGGGGTGCTGGCGAAGCTGCCCGCGTTGGAGGTTCCTGCTCTGCCCCGAATGGCAGATTTCGCGCGAGTGCTGGCGGCGTTGGACTCATTGGGTGTTGTGGACGGTTCGGCGCTGAAGACATATCTGAATCAGCGCGGCCGGATCGCCGGGGAGGTGGTTGATGCTGACGCAGTGGCGGTTGCCATCGCAAGAATGGTCGAATCCTGCGGTCTGTGGTCCGGGACGGCGGGCGAGCTCCTAACGACGCTGGGACCTCCTCAGCCCGTGCCGAAGGATTGGCCGGGTTCTCCTCGCGCGATGGCGGGACGATTGCGACGGATTGCGCCGGCGTTGCGAGCCGTGGGAATTGAATTGGACTACGACCGAGCGCAAACGCGCGACCGATCGCGCATCTACACGATCCGACAAGTGGTGCAGCCGATCGTCCAGACCGTCCAGCAATGCCCAGATGAGAAATGTGCGGGTGTAGCGGACGGTTTGGACGGTTCAATACCAAAATCATCGGAAGATAGCTGGGGTGAAGTGTGAACACGCTTTCTCACTTCCTGCTCATGTTGGGCCAATCCGGCGTAGAACTTTCCGCCAACGGAGATCGCCTCAGACATCGCCCGTCGATGCTGGCTCCCGATGTGCTCGCGCGGCTGCGGATGCACAAGGCAGCCATTCTGGGGCTCCTCATGGACGGGTACATCGCTGATGGAGTCAGTGATCCTGAAGCGGCATACCTTCTGTTCGAGCGACTGGGTATCGCGGACGACCTCGGGATGCCGACGCACGTTGGCGCGCCCGCGTGGTTGATCGCAGTCGGAGAGTCAATGCAAGGCGCGCGCTGGCGTGGCTCTGACTACGATCAATCGGCGACATCGAATGCGCTCATCGATTTGCAAAACTCCCCTAGGGGGTATGGGGGCGTTGCGCGATGAGGCAAGCGTTCTATTACTGGCCTCAGCACACTGGCCGACCTCGCGAACGCTGGTACGTCAGCGATTACTCGGGTGCGATCGTGGACGCCAATCGCTTACGGCGCAATGCACTGGTGACCTGTGAGGCGCTCGACCGCCCGCTAGCGTTGGTGGTTGCCACTGAGGCAGGCGAGCAGTCCATCCGAATCGAAATCACGCAACATCCGATCTATGGGTGGCGGTGGTGGCTGATTTGCCCGCTCTGCCGATTACGTCGAGTGAAGCTCTATGCGCTGCGGCGGGGATGTGCCTGTCGCCTCTGTCAGGGTATCGGCTATTCGCGAAGGCGTGCCGCTGTCCAAACCATGCCGCCATCACCGCTAAAAAAATCCCGCCTTGATACTTGCAAACAGACGAAGCATCGCGTAGAATGAAGTAATGGGACAACGAGCGAAGAAACTCAGTGACCAAGTTCGCGAAGCAATCGAAGCGAGTGGCATGTCCCGTTATCGCATCTGTAAGACACTTGGGATCGCGGAATCCACCATGAGTCGATTCATGGCAGGCGGCGGGATGGAGACGGCGAACATGGACGCGCTGGCAGACCTTCTCGGACTGAGCATTCAACGGCCGCGCAAGGAGCGGCCATCAGAAGGACGGTGACCAATGGCATCAATCTGCAACGATCCGAATGGAACGAGACGCATTCTCTTCAAGGGCGCGGACAAAAAGCGGAAGACCATTCGACTTGGGAAGGTCTCGCTTCGATACGCCGAATCGGTGAAGGTGAAGGTCGAAGACCTCGTGGCGGCGATCTTCACCGGCCATTCCCCGACTGATGACACAAGCAGGTGGGTTGCGTCGCGGGACGATGCATTGTACCGCAAATTGGCGGCTGTTGGCTTGGTGAAGCCGCGTGAATCCGCAAGGCTTGCGGCATTCACGCGCGCCTACATCGATGGTCGATCCGACATCAAGCCGCGTACCCGCATCAACCTTGACCGGGCCCGGAATTATCTGCTGTCATGCTTCGCCGGCGAGAAGCCGCTGCGAGACTTCACGCCCGGCGATGCAGACGACTATCGCCAGCATCTGATTCGGCAGGGCAAAGCGGTGAACACGATCAATCGGGCAGTGGGGCGGGCCAGCCAGTTCTTCGAGGCGGCGAAGCGCCGCCGTTTGATTGAGTCGAACCCCTTTGACGGCATCAGTGTTGCTGTTCGGGCGACCCCCGACCGCTTCCGCTTCATCAGCCGAGGCGATGCGGCAAAGGTCATCGATGCCTGTCCGGATGCACAGTGGAAGCTGGTCTTCGCTCTCGCGCGATTTGGGGGACTTCGATGCCCGTCAGAGGTTCTCGCCCTGACTTGGGCGGACGTGAACTGGGAGCACAACCGCATCCGCGTCCCCAGTCCGAAGACGGAGCACCATGAGGGCGGCGCGAGCCGTGTCATCCCACTTTTCCCGGAAATCCGCCCTCACCTGCTTGAGGTTTTCGATATCGCCGAGCCGGGCACAGAGCATGTCATCACGCGATACCGGGACAGCAATGCCAACCTGCGGACCCACCTGCATCGGATCATCCGCAAGGCGGGCTTGGAGCCTTGGCCGAAGACCTTCCAGAACCTGCGGAGTACAAGGGAAACCGAACTGGCCGAAGAGTTCCCGATCCACGTTGTCTGCAAGTGGATTGGAAACAGTCACCCGGTAGCGGCCAAGCACTACCTGCAAATGACCGACGAGCATTTCGAGCGGGCCGTCACCGGCGAGCCCGTGGCGGCGCAGAATGCGGCGCAGAAGTCGCAAGAAACCAGCCGAAAAGTCTCGAAGCGCGCTGAATCGGTGCGAGCAGAATCCGTCGGAAACGCGGCCAATTTCGATGATGTTCCGCCTGTTGCGGATTACTTCGACTCAGAGCAAGTGCCCTGTGTAGGACTCGAACCTACGACCCGCTGATTAAGAGTCAGCTGCTCTACCAACTGAGCTAACAGGGCGGCAGCGCGAGGTGGCGCTGGACAGGGCCAACTCTATCGGAACATGGGGAGGGGTCAACCCGGACCTTCGAGGTGCCCAATCGCCGCGCATCGCGATTGGGATCCCCCTCAGGTCCGTTGCGCTTGCAGGGGAACCCCGCGTGGCCGCGGGGGCTAAGCAGTCCGTACCTGCACGCCTGCGTGCCTTGATGCCTTGGTGCCTTTGTGCCTTGATGCCTTGATGCCTTGGCGCCTTCCTCTTTCTTGACATGTCCTGCCCGCATTTCTACCCTCCACGGTTCACCTGCCGTCCAACAGGAGCGGTCGGTCAGGGCCACGGCCAACTCGAAGACACACGAGCGACGGGCGGTCCCGCCGCAGGCAAGTATCGCGGCGCAGTTCGGTCATTCACCGGCGGCTGGTGCTGAGCCAGAAACGAGGTTGCATCGATGGGCGTTCCCGCATTCCGACAGTCTCCCGGCCGCAAGCGTCGCCGCCGCTCGCATCATGCCCTCAAGGGCACGCACACGGTTTCCTGCCCGAATTGCGGCTCGGCGAAGACGCCCCACGCCGCGTGCAGCAACTGCGGGTATGTTCGGCCGGGTCTGCAAATCCGTCAAATAGAGGGCGAGTAATACCGCATGAGGATCGGCCTCGACGTCATGGGGGGCGACCACGCGCCGCATGCGATCCTGCAAGGCGCGATTCAGGCCATTGATCTTCTGGATGACAACGATCGCCTTGTGCTCTTCGGCGAAGAGGCGGTCATCCGCGCGGGCCTTCGCGACAAGTGTCTCGAACGCGATCCTCGGATCGAAGTTCATCCCACTAAAGAAGCGATTGGCATGAACGATTCGCCTGTGGAGGCGGTCCGCACCATGCGGCGAAGTTCGCTGGTGGTCATGGCCCGCGAGGCCAGCCGGCACGCGCTGCCCGGCAAGCGGCTGGATGCCATCATTTCCGCGGGCAATACCGGGGCCTGCGTCTCGGCGGCCCAGATGTTCATGCGGCGGCTGCCATCGGTGCACCGGCCGGGGATCGCGGTGATCGTGCCGACCTTTCACGGCCCGATCGTCATCATCGATGTGGGCGCGAACATCCAGCCCAAGCCGCATCACCTTGCCCAGTATGGGATCATGGGAGATGTGTATATTCGCCACATCGTGGGTGTAAAAAATCCGCGCATCGCAATCATGAACGTCGGAAGCGAGGAGCAGAAGGGCACGGCGGAAATGCAGCAGGCGCGCGATTTCCTACGGCGGGATGACAGTGTCAACTTCATCGGCTATGTCGAAGGCCGGGCGGTGTTCGATGGCGCGGCGGATGTCGTCATCACCGACGGCGTGGTCGGCAACGTGATGATCAAGCTGGCGGAGGGACTGTCGGCGGGGATCTTCAAGGCCCTGGCGCGCGAGGTGATGAAGACGGATCCTGAGCTTGCCAAGCGACTCGAGCCGATCGTCAAATCGATCTACGCCAAGCACGATTATCACGAATACGGCGGCGCGCCTTTGCTGGGAGTGAACGGCATCTGCCTGATCAGCCATGGCTCGAGCGAGGCGCGAACGATCAAAGCCGCGGTGCGGAATGCACGGCAGGTGGCCAGCACGGGAGTGAATGAGGCCATCGCCCGCCGCCTCACTGCCATGGAAGCCAAGGAGGAGTCCGCGACGGCCCTGACGGGCGTCGGCGGGCTGGGCGAATGACGGCTGGATTTCAATACGGCGTGCGGCTTGCGGGCACGGGCTCGGCGGTTCCGCCGCGCGTGCTGAGCAACGCCGACCTCGAGAAGATGGTGGATACGTCAGATGAGTGGATCGTGCAGCGCACGGGAATCCGCGAGCGCCGGATTGTCGGGCAGGGGGTCGAGGATACGGCGACGCTGTCGCGGGATGCGCTGGCGCGTGCCCTCGAAGCTGCGGAGATGAGTGCGGGCGATCTGGACCTGATCATCATCGGTTGCTGCACGCAGGAATCGACGGTGCCCTCTACGGCGTGCCGCGTGGCTGCGATGCTCGGGCTGGACAGCACTGGCGGGTTCGACCTGTTGGCGGGGTGCAGCGGGTTCGTGTACGCGCTCAATCTCGCCGATTCGCTCATTCGCTCGGGAAGACACCGAACCATCGGGGTGGTGGGGTGCGATGTGCTCTCCAATATCACCGACTACAGCGATCGCTCGCTCTGCATTCTGTTCGGCGATGCCGCGGGCGCGGCGGTGTTGACGCGCGATGACGATCCTTCGCGTGGGTGCATCTTTCAGTCCCTGGAGGCGGATGGCACGCGCTGGGAGACGCTCTATCTGCCGCACGAGGAGCGACAGGTGCCCGAATGGGACCGGAACAACCCCATCAAGCTCGGCTGCCTGCGCATGCAGGGCCGCGAGGTGTACAAGTTCGCGGTCAACAAGTTCCGCGAAGTGATCGAGAACGCCCTTGTAGCTACGGGGCTCGAGGTCGATGACATCGCGCAGTTCATCTGCCATCAGTCCAACGCGCGGATCATCGAATCGGCGAAGGAGAAGATCGGCCTGCCGGACGAGAAAGTGCTGATCAACATCGACCGTTACGGCAATACTTCGGCGGGCTCGGTGGGGCTGTGTCTGGATGAGCTGGTGCGCGGCGGGAAGATCAAGCAGGGAGACGCGATCGTTCTGGTGGCATTCGGCGCGGGTTTGACGTGGGCCAGCAGCGTGTGGCGGGTGTAGGAACTTTGAAC
>Ga0326597_10002078_pt1 | contig 30605 bp, 23 predicted proteins | sample RVTome_12_FD_203789 | JGI IMG/M metagenome (GOLD analysis project Ga0326597, IMG submission 203789) | Soil microbial communities from uranium-contaminated site in the Upper Colorado River Basin, Wyoming, United States - RVT100D185 | ecosystem: Environmental > Terrestrial > Soil > Contaminated >...
GTTGCCCTGCTTCTCCAGCGAACCGCGCAAGGCTTCCAGGGAGCCCTGGGTATCCGCCTTGAGCACCATGTTCAGCTCGCGCACCTCGTCGGACTGAAGTCCCTGCAGGAAGTCCTCCAGGGTCACGTGGCGCCGGCCCGGGCCGGCATGTTCCGCCCGATGCCGGTTGGTGCGCACCTGGGCGATCTGGCGGGCCACCTTCTCGTCCTCCATCACCACGAAGATGTCGCCGGCAGTGGGCAACTCGTTGTAGCCCAGCACCTCGGCGGGCATGCTCGGCCCCACCTGGTCCACGGACTTGCCGCGGTCATCGAACATGGCGCGCACACGGCCGTGGGTGCTGCCGGCCACGAAGTCGTCCCCGATATGCAGGGTGCCGCGCTGCACAAGCACGGTGGCCACCGGGCCGCGCTGGCGGTCCATCTTGGACTCGATCACATAACCGCGGGCTTGGCCCTCGCTCACCGACTTGAGTTCCATCAGCTCGGCCTGCAGATGCACCATTTCCAGGAGCTGCTCCACGCCCTCGCCGGTCTTGGCGGAGACGGGCACGATGACCGTGTCGCCACCGAATTCCTCGGCGAGCAGATTGTGCTCCATGAGCTGCTGCTTGATGCGGTTCACGTTGGCGTTGGGCCGGTCGATCTTGTTGGCCGCCACGATGATCGGCACGTTGGCCGCCCGCGCATGGTCGATCGCCTCCACCGTCTGGGGCATCAGCCCGTCATCGGCCGCGACGACCAGGATCACCAGGTCCGTCACGTCCGCCCCGCGGGCGCGCATGGCCGTAAAGGCCTCGTGGCCCGGGGTATCCAGGAAGACGATATCGCCGGAGTCGCTGCGCACGAAGTACGCCCCGATGTGCTGCGTGATGCCGCCCGCCTCACCCTTGGTGATGTGGGAGGAGCGGATGTAGTCGAGCAGCGAGGTCTTGCCGTGGTCCACGTGGCCCATGATGGTCACGATGGGCGGCCGCGGCTCGGCCTTGTCCGGGTCGATAGCCTCTTCCTTGACCAGATCCTCCAGGTCCTTGGTATCGACCTCCACCTCGACGCTGTATTCGGCGGCCACCATCTCGGCGGTGCTGCCCTCGATGGGCTGGTTGATCGTGGCCACCACGCCCAGCTCGAACAGCTTCTTGATAATGTCTCCGGCCTTCACGCCGATGGCGCTGGCCAATTCGGACACGGTGATCACCTGGCCCAGCCGGATCGCCTTCTTGCGCGGCTCGAACACATGCTTCTCGCCGCCCCGGTCGGTTTTGGGGACCTTGCCCCGGCGGCGGTCGCCCTTGCGACGTGGCGGGCGCACCCATTCGTCCGCCTGCTGTACCAGTTGACTCTTGCGTTCCACCCGACGCACATCGCGCAACCGGCCGCGATCCTGCTCCTCGGCGGCCTTGCCCGCCTTGCGCTCGTGGCGGAAGGGGGCCTCCTCCTCGGCCTCCCGCTTGGCTTTGGCGCGGGCAGCCACGGTTTCGGTGGGGGGCTCCGGTGTCTCCCCGGCCGGCACGGCGGGGGCCTCTGCCTGAGCCAGTTCCGGTGCACCGGCGGGGGCGGAGCCTTCCTCTGCCGCGGGGGCTTCGCCTTCGGCCAGCGCCGGGGCTTCCGCGGCCAAGGGCTCGCCTGCCGGCGCTTCCTCGACGGCTGGGGCTTCCGGGGGTGTCTCCGGCTCGGGCTCCGGTTCGCCACGCCGCTTGCGCAGGACAGGCTTGGCCTTCTCGCCCGACTCCGCGGCCTCATCGGCCGCCGCCTTGGTCTGGCGGGCGGAAATCACACGGCGGCGCCGCTGGGGCGTGGCGGATTCATCCTCGGCGGACGCTTCGGGTTCCTCGGTGGCCGGGGCGGCCGGTGCCTTGGCGGCGGGCCTGGCTTGTTCCGGCTGGGGCTCGGCCATCTTCGCGCGAATGGCCGCAATCTGCTCATCGTCGAGAACATTGAAGTTGCTCTCGATCTTGAACCCCAGATCCTTGACTCGCTCAATGAGGTCCTTGCCCGGAATATTCAGTTCCCGGGCCAGTTCGAATACCCTCATTTTTGCCATCTGTGTCCCTTATTGCCGTTGCATGGGGTGGCGTCGGCGCGGCTCGCGGCCGGTACCGACGTTTATCGACGGGGCATGCCGCCGATCACCCCCTAGGTCTGTGTCGTCTCTTCCTGGTCATCCGCCGCATCCGTTGCGGCGTCCTGCACATCATCGGGCGATTGCCCGCCGCCCTGGGCTTCGTCCGCGGCCGGGCGCTCCGGGGGCGCGGCGTCTGTTTCCGGGGGCGCCGCTTCTGCTTCCGGGGGCGCCGCCGCGGCGGATGCGTCGGTCGCTTCCGGGGGCGCGGCTTCTGCCGCGGGTTCCGTCGGGGCAGGAGCCATGGGTTCGGTCACGGCCGGCTCGGCCTGGGCCTCCGCCACGGGTTCCGCCGTCTCGCTGGGGCTGCCCGGGTCTTCCGGCGCCAGGGCCGGCTCGGCCTGGGCCTCCGCCACGGGTTCCGCCGTCTCGCTGGGGCTGCCCGGGTCTTCCGGCGCCGGGGCCGGCTCGGTGGCGTCCAGGGCTGCGGCGGCACCCGGGTCCGGCTCGCCCACGGGGGCGGGGGCCTCGCTGGCGTCTGCCGCCGGCTCACCGCCCTGAGTGGCCTGGGCCGCTGCCACGGCGGCGGCAAAGTTCTCGTCGGTCAGGGTGCCCCCTTCGGCGCTGCTCTGCTGGGCGCTCAATTCGGCCTGCGAGGCCAGCAGCCGCTCGCGAATCTGCTCTTCGAGCGACAGGGACTTCTCCGAGGTGGAGGACACGTTGATCTTGTAGCCGGTGAGCTTGGAAGCCAGCCGCACATTCTGCCCCTGCCGCCCGATGGCCAGGGAGAGCTGATCCGGTTCCACCTCCGCGTCGATCTGCTTGTTTTCCTCGTCGATCTTGATCCGTGTCAGCTCGGCGGGGGCCAGGGCGTTGGCAATGTAGGTCGGGAAGTCGTCGGACCATTTGATGATGTCGATCTTCTCGCCCCGCAGCTCGCTGATGATGGCCTGCACCCGGGAGCCGCGCATCCCCACGCAGGCGCCCACCGGGTCCACGTCCGGGTCGTTGGAGATCACGGCGATCTTCGCGCGGCGCCCGGGCTCCCGGGCGGCCGTGACGATCTCCACGATGCCGTCATAGATCTCCGGCACTTCCATCTCGAACAGCTTGGTCAGCAAGGTCGGATGGGAGCGGGAGATGACCAGTTGCGACGGCTCCTTGGGGTCGTTGAGCACATCCAGCAGCACCACGCGCACATGATCCCCCGGCGCATAGCGCTCATGGGGAATCTGCTCCCGGCCATACAGGATGGCCTCGGTCTGGTTGAAGGTGATGAAGGTACGCCCGCGCTCCGTGCGGCTCACGATGCCGTTGAGCACCTCGCCCACGCGGTCCTTGAACTTCTCGAAGATCGTCTCGCGCTCGGCTTCGCGGATTTTCTGGAACACCAGTTGCCGCGCGGTCTGGGCGATGACGCGGCTCAGCTCCTGGTTGTCGATCTCGTATTCCACCTCGTCGCCCGGCTCGGCATCCGGGTCCAACTGCCGTGCCTCGGCCAGGGAAATCTCGTTCTCGGGATCCGCGAGCTCCTCGGTGACCTTCTTGTAGCGGAACACCTCGATGGCGCCGCTATCCATGTTCATGCGGGCCTCGATGTCCTGGAAGTCCTTGAACTTGCGCTTGGCGGCGGCCGTGATCGCATCCTGGATCACTTCCACCAGGCGTTCCTGGGGAATGCCCTTGTCGCGGGCGATATCGCCGATCGCCTCCATCAGGTTTTCCTTTGCCATATCCCTCAGAGCCTTTGCGCGCGCGGACGTCCTCGTCCGCCTATAATTCCGGATCCAGCCGGGCCGACCGAATTCCGTCAACGGGCAACCGCAGCGGCGAATCCTGCCGGCCGTGCTCCGCAATCACTATGATATCGCCGTCCACGGCTTCGATGCTACCCCGGAGCGTACGCTCCTTGCGTTCGGGCAGCACCTCCGGAGCCAGATGGCAGCGGATGAGCTTGCCCACCGATTGCGCGAAGTGCCGCCGCTCCTTGAGCTTGCGGAACACCCCGGGCGATGTGACCTCCAGCGCATATTCCTGGGGAATCGGGTCTTCCACATCCAGAATGCGCCCGGCCAACTCGCTGATGTTCGAACAGTCGTCCAGGGTGAGGCCTTGCTCGCGATCCACGACCAGCCGCAACAGCCACCGGCCCTCCACGCGGAAGATCACCTCCAGCAGGCGGTAGCCCTGTGCCTCGATCTGCGGCGCCAGCAGCGCCTCGATCCTGGATGCCAGTTCCGCGTCCGCAGACATGGGTCCAGCCGTTGTGTCGCCAGGCATCGCTGCGCCAGTTGTTCCGTCTGTCCGCATGCCAAATCCTTCCGGTTGCTACCCGTCACCCGGGTGCGAGGCGCACCTGTCAGGCCGCAGGGGCCATGCCGTCAGGCCGCAGGGCCATGCCGTCAGGCACACCCATCCCGCGGAAAGGCAACGCGGTACTGCTCCTCGTGTGGGATTGAACAGCGGGTCCCGACAAGGCCCCGTGGCGTTGGATGACTCCAAGCCCCAGCGCAACGGCCGACCCCCGGCGGGAGCAGGACGGGCGTTGTCTTAAACAACAATTATTACCGGAATCAGCCCCATGCGGCAAGGACCATCGCCGGGGGTCGCTGCCCGGAAGCCATGCAAGCGGTTGGGACGACAGGCATCCCAAGGCGGCTGCCGTGAAGCCGGGGAGGCACATCGGCCGCGACCGGCGTCAGATCCAGGCCGGGTCGCGCACCTCCAGCGGCCCGCCGGTGTCGCCGGTGTTGACGGTGCCCGCGGGCTCCAGCAGCAGCACCTGGCATTCCTCCGCCGCCACGGGCCGATGCTCCACGCCGCGCGGCACCACCAGCAGCTCACCCGGCCCCAGCACCGCCTCGCCGTCGCGAAAGTGAATGGTCAACCGCCCGGCGAGGACCAGAAACAGCTCGTCCGTGTCCGCGTGGGCATGCCAGACGAATTCGCCCTGCAGCCGCGCCAGCTTGACGTGGTAGTCGTTGAGGGCGGCCACCACCCGCGGCGACCAGGTGTCCCGGAACAAGGCCAGCTTGTCCGCCAGATTGATGACCTGCATGGGAAGGCTCCCCATCAGGATGACCCGGCCTGGTGGCCGGGTCGAGGGCACGATCACCCGGCCGTCTGCTCGCCCTTGAGGGATTGCAGCACCAACTCGGAGATGTCGAGCACCTTGATGGCCTCGTCCAGGTCCTTGCCGCTGACCGCGTCGCTGATCATGGTCATGCAGAAGGGGCAGCCCGTGGCGATGGTTTCCGCGCCCACCTCCTGGGCCTGGCGCAGGCGCTCTTCGTTGACGCGCGTACCGATACTCTCCTCCATCCACATGCGCGCGCCACCGGCGCCGCAGCAGAAGCTCTCGTTGCCGGAGCGGCGCATTTCCACCGGCGTCTGCTTGGCCGAGGCGGCCAGCAGGGCACGGGGGGCGTCGTACTCGTTGTTGTAGCGGCCCAGGTAGCAGGGATCGTGAAAGGTCACCGTGCCTTCCAGGCTCGGGTCGAGTTGCAGGCGCCCATCCGTGACCAGTTTCGAGATGAACTGGGTGTGATGGTACACCTCGTAGTGGCCGTCCAGCTGGGGATATTCGTTGCGCAGGCTGTTGAGGCAGTGCGGGCAGATGGTGACCAGCTTCTTCACCTGGAGGTTGTTCAGCGTCTCCACGTTTTCCATGGCCAGGGTCTGGTACAGCAACTCGTTGCCCGAGCGCCGGGCCAGATCGCCCGTGCACTTCTCCGCGTTGCCGAGAATGGCGAAGCTCACGCCGGCCTTTTGCAGCAGGGTCGCCGTGGCGCGGGTGATCTTCTGGGTGCGGTTGTCGAAGGAGCCCATGCAGCCCACCCACATCACCACCTCCACGTCCTCCGTGGGCGGCTCGGTGAGAATGGGAATCTGGAAGTCCTCGCTCATCCAGTTCACCCGCTGGTCATAGCCCAGGCCCCAGGGATTGCCGTTGCGCTCCAGGCCGCGGAAGGTGTTGTTCAACTCCTCGGGCGCCGCCTCGTGCATCAGCGTCTGCGCCTGACGCATGGCGATGATGCGTGGCACGTGCTCGATGGAGACGGGGCAGACCTCCTCGCAGGCGCGGCAGGTGGTGCAGGCCCACAGGGTGTCATGGGAGATCACGTCGCCCACGAGGGATTTCTCCGCGTCCGTGGCGCCGGTCTTGATCAGGTTCAGCGATTCCTTCTTCAGATGGTCGCGCAGGTCCACGTTGAACCATTTCAGCGTCAGCGGCTTGTCGGTGACGTAGGTCGGGCAGATGTCGTAGCAGCGGCCGCATTCGGTACAGGTGTACAGGTCCAGCCCCTGCTTCCAGGTCAGATGCTCGATGCGGTCCACGCCCAGGGCGCCCTTTTCCCAGGCTTCCTCGTTTTCCAGGTCCAGCAGCGGGATGGGGGTGTGGGGCCGGCCCACGGAGCCGAACAGCACGTTGGGCAGCGCGGTGATCACATGGGCGTGCTTGGAGTCGGGCAGCAGATTCAGGAACACCAGGATGACGCCGATGTGGCTCCAGAACATGAACTGGTACAGGAAGGCCATCGTGCCTTCGCCCCAGCCGGCGATGAGCCAGGCCAGCCCGCTGGCGAAGGGGGCCCAGTCCATCTCCGTGCCGAACACCGGGTGTTGCAGATAGGGCAGGTTGTGGCCGAATTCCCGGATCAGGTTGAACTTGGCCGCGTCAAAGAGCAGATCGGTGGACACCACGCCCATGATCATGAACAGGATCACGGTGGCCTCGGTGTTGAACGTCAGCCGCGCCGGACGCAGCACCACGCGCCGGTACAGGGCAAAGAGCACCATGCAGAACACCGTCACTTCGAACACGTTGTAGACCAGCGTGTAGGCATAGCCGCCGAAGCTGTCCGCGCCCAGCAGGGGCAGCTGCTCCTGAAAGCCGTGGGTAAATGCCTCGCCGAACAGGATCAGCTCGCGCAGACCCAGGATCACGAAGCCCCAGAAGATGAAGAAGTGCATCGCGCCGGAGGAGCGCTCCCGATACCGCCCGATCAGCTTGCTCTGCCCCAGGCCGATGCGGAACAGCAGGCCCAGGCGCTGCAGGGGATGGTCGAACCGGTTTTCCGGTGCCATGCGCAACAGCACGAGCAGCTTGGTGATCACGAGATAGGAAAACACGCCCAGGCTGGCAATCAGGGCCAGGCTCATCAAGATCGGGTTCATCTGGAGTCCACCGTGGGAGGCACGGCGCCGGGGGCGGCGCCGCATCATTGGGGTTCATCTGCCGGGGGCGCGTCCGGGGGCGGCAGGGCCGTCGGCATTCTGGCTGCCAGCGGCACTGCGGCCGCTGTCGGCACGGCGGCGGATTACTTCTTGACCTTCTGGATCTCGTCGATCAGCACGGGCACGACCTTGAACAGGTCGCCCACGATACCGTAATCCGCGACGGAGAAGATAGGCGCTTCGGGATCCTTGTTCACCGCCACGATCAGCTTGGAGCCGCTCATGCCGGCCAGGTGCTGGATGGCCCCGGAGATGCCGATGGCAAAGTACACGTCGGGCGTCACCACACGGCCCGTCTGGCCCACCTGGGCGCTGTAGGGCATCCAGCCGGAGTCCACCACGGCCCGGGAGGCGCCGAACCCGGCACCGAGCAGATCGGCCAGGGGCTTGACGGCTTCCACGCCCTCGGGGCCCTTCACGCCGCGGCCCACCGAGACGATCATGGCGGCGTCGCCCAGATCGATCTCACCCGACTCTTCCTGCAACACCTCTTTTACGATGATCTTGCCGGAGCCCTGGGGTGTGGGCAGGTCCACCACCGTGGCGCCCTTGGGCTCCGCCGGCACCAGGTCGAAGGCGCCGCTGCGGATGGTGATGACCTTGAGCGTGCTGCCCTTGAACTTGAGGCGCTGGGCGACCTTGGTGGCCATGGCCGGGCGCTGAATCGTCACGTCGTCCCCGTTGATCTCCACGACCTGGGCGTCCCCGGCGAAGGCCGCGTCCATGCGGGCGGCCAGCACGGGCCCCAGGGCCTTGCCGGTTTCCGACACGCTCGTCCACACCATGTCGGCGCCGGACTGCTTGACCGCTTCGGAGACCGCCGCCACGTGCAGCTCGGAGGAATAGTGCTCCAGGCTGGGATCGTCGGCCACGTAGACGGTACCGGCGCCATGGCCGGCCAGCACGTCGGCGAGGGCCTTCACGTTGCTGCCCACCAGGGCGGCATCGGTCGCGATGCCCAGTTCGCGGGTCTTGGAGAGAATCTCCAGGGTCGGCTTGCGCACCTCCCCGTCCTTTACTTCTGCGACAACCAGAATCTTGGCCATAGCGCTAATGGTTCCTTCGTGTTCAGAGTCCAGCCGCTGCCGGTCGGGTTGGCGCGGCGGTTGGCGTCGGGAGCGACGGTGTCTGTCGAGGCGGCGGTGGGCCTAGGCGAAAATCTTCGCCTTGTTGGCCAGCAATTCCACCACCTGCTTGGTGATCTCCGCCTCGTCTCCCTCGAACTTCTGTCCTGCGGCGCGTTCCGGGGGCGGCAGCACCTCCACCAGTTCCACCCGTGCGCCGGCGGCACCCGCCTGGCCGGGGTCCATGCCCAGATCGCTCAGGGTCAGCGTTTCCAAAGGCTTCTTCTTGGCCTGCATGATCCCGCGCAGCGAGGCCAGCCGGGGCTCGTTCATGCTGTCGCTGGCGGTCAACAGGGCGGGCAGGGTCACTTCCAGCACCTCGATGCCGGTCAGGCCCAGGCGGTGCACGGTGAGCTTGCTGTCCGCGGCCTCGGGAATGCCGACGACGGAAACCACCTGCGGCACGTCCAGCATGGCGGCCAGCATGGGCCCGGTGGCACCCATGTCCGTGTCCTGGGCCTGACGGCCGGTGATGATCAGGTCGAAGGGGGCGCGCTTGATCACGGCGGCGAGGATGCTGGCGAATCCGTGGGCATCGGAGCCCACGGTGGCCGGGTCATTGACGTGAATCGCCTTGTCCGCGCCCATGGCCAGAGCCTTGCGCAGGGATTCGCCGGCGCGGTCGGGGCCCACGGTGACCACGGTCACTTCGCCCTCCAGTTGCTCCTTGAGCACCAGGGCCGCTTCCACGGCGTTTTCGTCCCATTTGTTGAGGACGTAGTTCATGCCGTCTTCGACAACCTTTCCGTCCCGGACGCGGATGTTCAATTCCACATCAATCACGCTTTTCACGGGTACAATGATATTCACCTGACCTCCATTCGTGATGCAGTCTCTCTGGCGGTGACAGCCGGACACAATTCGGGGGCCTGCCGACCCTGGGCCGGACAGCGCCGAACCTTCAACGTGTAACGGAAACCCGTGGGATGTTCAACCTTGGCGTGCAGGCCCCGGCGAATGGCAACAGTCGCCATCACGCGCCCCGCAACGCCTGGCACCGGCATGGGATTTTTCGCGCCCGTCAGCGCAGGCCCGCGGCCAGCAATATCGGAAGAAAGGCCATGGCATTGAAGCCCATGTGCAGCGCCACCGGCGGCCACAGGGAGCCGCTGCGCTCGCGCAGGGTGGCCAGCACCCAGCCGCACAGGAAAATGCCCGCCAACGCCGGCAGATAGCTGCGGGTCTGGCTGGCATGCAGGGCCGTGAACAACAGGGTTACCGCCAGCGCCGCCAGGGGGAAGGGCCAGTAGCGCCGCAGCGCGCCCAGCAGCAGCCCGCGGAACAGCACCTCCTCAACAAAGGGGGCGATGACCACCGCCACCACCAGCACGAGCCACATGGCCCACGGGCCCTGTCGCAGCAGGCGTTCCAGGGGCGACACCATGTCCGGCGGCGGGGGCAGCAGCACGACGATCAGCAGCACGGCCACCTGGAGCAGCATCCCGCCAAGGAACGCGCGCGGCAGGCCGCGGGGCAGGGGCAGGGACAGCCCCAGCGCGGCCGGAAAGGGCAGGCCGTGGCGACGGCGCACGACATACCACGCGGCCCACCACCCTATGGCCTGGGAGCCGAGCAGGGCCGTGGGCAGGGCGATACGAATCACCAGCTCCCGCGAGGCGGCATCCTCGGCCAACCCGAAGACGCGCACGATGCCCACCGTTATGAAGGAGAGCGCCAGCTGGGTCAGGGCAAACAGCGCCACGGCGCCGATGGCCTCGGACAGCTTGACGGCCACCGGCCGCGGCGTCTCCGGTGGGCCTGTCGGCCCGTCAGCGGGCGGCTCTTCCCAAGGGGTCACACCACGACCTCGGCATCCCGCAGTGCGCGAATGCGGGCCTCGTCATAGCCCAGTTCCTCCAGCACGGTCGCCGTGTGCTCGCCCAGGTGCGGGGCGCGGCGCAGCTCGCCGGGGGTCATGTCCGTCAGCCGGAAGGGCAGGCCCGTGATGCGGAAGTCGCCGTAGTCCTCGGCGTGCCCCTGGCGGATTACTTCCAGGGCATGAATCTGCCCGTCCTCGTCCAGGGTCTTCAGGTCGTTCACCCGCGAGAAGGGCACGCCATGCTCGCGCAACTTTTCCATCAGCGGCTCGGTGTTCCATGTGGCCAGTTCGCCGAAGACGATCTCCAGGCATTCCTCCCGGTGCTCCACCCGGCTCATGTTGTTCTTGAAGCGCGGATCGTCGATCAGTTCCTCGCGGCCCAGGGCGCGGCACAGGCGGCTCCACAAATTCTGATTGCCCGTGGCGATGAAGATGAAGCCGTCCTTGGTGGGGTAGGCCTGGTAGGGCACCACCTGGGGATGCGCCGTGCCCAGGCGCTTGCTCAGGGTGCCGTGCTGGAAATAGTTGGAGACGTGGTTGGCCATCAGCCCCATGGAGGTCTGGAGCAGCGAGGCATCCACGCGCCCGCCCTTGCCCGTTTCCCTGCGCCGGTACAGCGCCGTCACCGTGGCCAGGGCCGACATGACCCCCGTGCTGGTATCCAGAAAGGACACACCGCAGCGCACGGGCTCGCCGTCCATGGGGCCGGTGATGTTCATCACGCCGCTGTAGGCCTGCACCAGAGCCTCGTAGCCCAGATCCATGGCCTTGTGGCCGATGCGGCCGAAGGCGGAGATGGAGACATAGATCAGGCTGGGGTTGATGTCCGAGAGCACCTCGTAGCCGATGCCGAAACGCTCCATATCGCCGGTCTTGAAGTTCTCCACCACCACGTCCGCCGTCTTGATCAGGTCCTTCACCACCTCGGCGCCCTGGGGCGACTTCAGGTCCACCACGATGCTGCGCTTGTTGGCATTCATGGCCATGAATGCCGCCCCGAGCTCGTCCCGGTGCGGCGGCCACTGCCGGCCTTCGTCGCCCGCCTTGTCCTCGACCTTGATCACGTCGGCGCCCAGATACGACAAGAGGAGCGCACAATAGGGTCCTGCCAGCACCCGGGAAAGATCGATCACGCGCACGCCGGACAGCGGCAGGGATTGGTCTTGCATGACCCCGCTCCAGTGGAGGGTTGTTTTGTGGGGGGAGTTGCCCTGTGTGGCACTGCCTGTGGTGGCACTGCCCTGTGTGGCACTGCCTGTGGTGGCACTGCCCTCGGGTCTTCCCTGGCCCGCCCCGCGGTCCAGAAGGGCCGCATGGACGGGATTTCGGAACCCGTGTATACCCTGATTGTTGTCGCCGGTTCAAGGCGTCGCCGTCAGGCCGCGACGGGTCGTGATTCGCGGATACTTAATCAATATTCTTCTTCCCTGCCCATGTCTGCCCGACCGTCGCGCGCAGGAACCTCCCCCGCCCCCTGGTCCACCGCCCGCTGGGTGACCCTGGTGCCGGCCGTGCTGGCCGCCCTGTGGTTTCTGCTGATCGGTGTGCATGCCCTGGTGACGGGCCGGCACTTCGGCCCGCTGGGCCAGGCCTATTGGGCCGAGGCACTGGCCGATGCCCGGGTGGCCACGCGTCTGGTCGGCGCGGTGCTGGCGGCGTGGGGGCTGGGCTGGTGCGTGGCGGTCTATGCCCTGCTGGGCGCGCGGGCCTGGCTGTGGCCCCTGGCGCTGACCCTGGGTTTGCTCAGCCTGTGGCAGGAGCCCGTGGGCACCTTTCTCGGGCTCTACGTGCTGGGTGCGCTGGCGTTGTTCAAGGGGGAATTGCGCGCGCGACGGGCGACGCCGCGGAACGGCAGGACGCAGCGGAAGGCGCCGCGCGGTCAGGCCTTGCGCCGGCGCTGATAGATTTCCATGTAGTCCTCCGCTGCCTTGTCGGGCGGCAGGGAAAGCACCCGCGCCACGATGGTCACGAATCCCTTGACGTAGACCGCGGCCGGGAGGAACTCGAAGCTCTCCTCCTCCAGGTATTCCAGGTAGGTGCGGCGGATCTTGGTGCTTTCCGCCAGGTCGCCGATGCTGATGCCCATGTGCTCCCGCGCGCTGCGCAGGGTCTCGCCATTGATCGGCCGGCTCAGGTCCACATACTCCCGGGGCGTCTGCCGCGGCCGCGGTGCGTCGCTCATGGCCTCCAGCTGCACACTGAGCGGGGCTTCCGGCGAAGGGGCTGCGCCGCGCGGCTCGGGCCGGCTGCGTGGGGTCTGGGGGGCACGGGCGCGCGGCGGCTCCTTGGCGCGCGGCACCTCGCGCTGGGGGGGCAGCTCCCTGGCGGGGGGCGGCAGGATATCCTCTGCCTGAGGGTGGTGCTCCTGGGGGTGCCGGGCCTGGGTCGGCTCGAAGGGCTGCGTGGCGGGGTCGATCCCCTGACGTTCCATCCGCACCAGATAGTCGTCATATTCCTTGCGGGTTTCCGGATTGAAAAGCACCTCGTACGCGCCGGAGATGAGATCGAGAATCTCGGTGTTCTCCTCGTCGCTGAACAGGGAGTAGGTGGCCAGGGAGTTCTCGCGGTAGGTGTGCCGCGCTACCTCGTAGGCATTGCGGATGTCCTCCACCGTCGCGTAGCGGGGCACGCCCAGCATCTCGTAGTAATTCTGCGATTTCAGTGGCTTCATCGCGAATAGCGGGGCGTCTAGTGTCAAGGGTTACTCCGGCTTTAGCTGATGGTTGCCGAGCAGGTTGTAACTGATGGTGCGCAGGTGACGCACGGTCTTCAGATAGTCGCCATTCAGCGCGACGGGCTGGCGCTTGCGGATGGACTGCCAAATCTGGTCGTCGTTCTCGATGTAGCCCACGAAGTCCACCTGAATGCCGAAGAACTTCTGGCAGGCGCTCTGGATGGAGAAGCCGATGCGGATGTCCCCCACGGAGCGCACCTGATTGAGCACGAGCCGCGGGCGGAACGATTCCATCATCTCTTCCATCTCCACACCGGACACCGGGTCCATGCGCTTGATGTAGTCCAGCAGTTCCACCGGGGCGCGCAGCCCCAGATCGTTCTTCTTGTCCATGGCCCAGTCGATCACCTCGCGCACCTCCGGCCGTGCCGCCACCAGCTTCAGCTTGCGGTAGAAGGCGCTCTTGATGAAGCGATAGGCATTCTCGATCGATGTCGGCTCGGGCAGCACCACAATCACGCCCTTGTCGGCCAGCAGGAAGAAGTCCAGCGTGTTGAAGGAGGTTCCCGCGCCCAGGTCCAGGATGATGAAATCCGCATCCAGGGACTGGATGGCCCGAATGATTTTGAGCTTCTGCGAATACTTTGGGTTCGCGATGCCCAGGAAATCCTGTGCGCCGCTGATCAGCGACAGATGTTCGAGGGATGTGCGCAGCAGCACATCGTTGATGCGCGTCGTCGGGTTGTTGACGAAGTCGGAAAAGGTCGCTTCCGGTGCGGGGATGCCCAGGCACGTGTGCAGGTTGGCGCCACCCAGGTCGCCATCGATGAGCACGGTCTCCCGGTTGCTCTTGGCCAGGATGATGCCCAGGTTGCTGGCCAGAAATGACTTCCCGACGCCGCCCTTGCCACCGCCGATGGCCAGAATTTCCTTGTTCTTTATCAAGTGTCCCACCAGATCCTCACCGATTCGACGAACAGGCCGTCGCGCCCCATGGCGCATGCTCCACGATACGACACATGATTTTCTCGTGACCCGGAAGCCGACGACCGCTTTGCGCTTGGTGTCTGGTAGGATGAAATAATTATGCCAAGTGTGATGCACCTCCTCCCTGAGCGATGCTTCCCACGGAAGCATCGTGTGCCCCGCGCCCGGTGGATTCCCTGGGGAATCGGCGGTGTGCGGTCAACAGTCCTTGTTGCGGCTGCCGTACCAGACCCTGTCGGGTCAACAACCGACTGTCTCCTGCATCAGGAATTGCGGCCTCGCCCGCAGGCCATGTGTCCACCATGAAACCGGCATCTCGTGCCGCTGGTGCGCGGCTCCGGCTCCCCAGCCGGAGGATTTTTTTGCGACGGTTCCAGGCAGTGCTGCACCATCCGTATAATCGTCTGTATTGCTACAGGTTTTTGTTACCACTACCATGGCTGAATTACAATGCAAGCACCAGATTTGAAGTTGACGATTGTAACTGTAAACGTCAAGAAATAGGCTTCACGGTGATGGCGCCGCGGCGGGCAGTCCCATAACGTGCCGGAATGCCGTAGGATAGGCAGGACCAGGGCACCGGCACGGGGATGGGCGCACGACATGGCAGGGTCCGGCCAGGGCGGTTATACTCGGTGAAAATGGCGATAGGGAGCGACCACGCATGAACAAATCAATCCTGGTGCTGGACGAAAACTCGCTGGTCCATGGCCTGGTGGCCGCCGCCTTGGATATCGACGGGCTGACGCTGCACCACGAATTCAATCCCTCGCGCTATGTGGATCGGGTGCAGGAGACGGCCCCGGATCTGATCCTGCTCAGCAACAACGACCAGCGCAACGACTACGCGGTCTGCCGCAATCTGCGCTCCATCTCAGACGTGCCCCTGGTGCTGCTGGCCAACTCCAGCGATGCGGTGCCCCAGCAGGCGATCAGCGAGCTGCACGTCAGCGGTGTGATCCGCAAGCCCTTCGAGGCCAGCGACCTGCAACAGCAGGTGAGCAAGCACCTGGACATGATCGACCTGGTGGGGTCGGCCTATGAGTACCGCAAGTCCCAGTCCATGCGGGAGGACGACGCCAATCCCCTGGCCGGCATCGACGTGCTCGACGCCGAGGTGCTGGGCATGCTCCAGGGCGGCGACCTGCCCGATCTGGAGGGGGCCGCGGGCGTGCCCGATGTGGACTTCAGCGCGGAGCTGGAGGACGAAGGCGCCGCGTCGCGCACCGACGATACGTTGTTGATGGACGCGGATGAACTGGAGGACGAGCTGCACCCGGAGAATGTCTTCGAAGCCATTGATGGTCCTGGCGGCGGACTGGCCCTGGCCGAAGAGGATGCCCTGGAGGCCATGAGCGGCCTGGACCTGGAGGAGGAGGGCGAGCTGGAGGAACTGGATGCCGGCGATCTGCTGGAGGAGGAATCCCCCGGCGAATCGGCCATGCCCACCGGGTTCGATCAATCCCTTGAAACCGGCGCCCCGCCCACCCTGGCGGGTGAGCCCGCGGCGCGCGAGCTGGGCGCGGAGGGCGACGAGGTGCAGGAACTCACCGAGGCCGATGTGCTGGCCGAGGAAGGCCCTGGCGAATCCGCCGCCCCCTCGGAATTCGACGTGTCCCTCTCAGCGGAGGACGACCTGGCCGAGATGCCGCCCCTCGACGATGTCGAGATGGAATTGGGCGAGGCGGACATGAATTTCTCCGCCGACGATTCCCTGGCGGAAGCGCCCGAGGCCGAGCCCTTCGAGGCCAGACTGGGCGAGGCTGGGGACGGGCTCGATGTCGCGGACATGGAGCTGGACGAGCTGGATGTGGCGGGCATCGATGATGCGGCGCTGGAGGATTTCGATCCGGAAGCCGAACTGGCCGATCTGGCCGGTGGCGTGGAGGATGACGAGGACGTGGACACGGATATCCCGCCCACCGTGCGGCGCATGATGGCGCTCAAGCCGGTCTTCTCCATGACCGAGGACGAGCGCGCGCGCCACTTCGCGGATGAGCCGGCCGGCGGCGTCGCCGCGGTCAGCGAGCCTGGCGACGATGAGTTGGCGCGCATGGCGGCCGAGCTGGGCGGCGAGGAAGACCTGCCCGACGTGCCGCAAGACGCCGTGCTGGACGATGACTTCGGCGCCCTGGAGCCGGATGAGCCGCTGCCGGATCTGGACTTCGACGGCGTGGATGACGCGCGGGTCAGCGAGGCCCTCGCCGCGGACGCGGCCCTGGGGCTGGGCGAAGGGGAATTCGCCGCGCCGCTGGAAGAGGGCGGCCTCGATCTGGAGGACGAGTCTTCCATCGGCGCCCTGCGCGACGGGGCCATGGAAACGGCGGGGGCCGGGGACGTGGAAGCAGACGAGATCGCCATCGATCTGGACGAGGAGTCCCTGATCATGTCGCCCCTGGACGAGGAGGTCATTTCCGAGGCGGCCTTCTCCTATCACGATCCGCACGACGACACGGCGAATATCCCCACCCTGACCCAGGCCGAGCAGGACGCCCTGGCCGGTGGGGACGATGAGGACGACGATGGGCTGAGCGGCGTGGAGGCGTTCCGCGAGTTTCCCCAGATGCAGGATGCGGAGCCGTTGGAGATCGACGTGCCGCGCACCGCGGATGTCGACACAGCGCCCGGCGACGCGCTGGAAGAGGACCTGGATGTGCTGGGCCTGCACGAGGACGAGGCGCCGTTCACGCTCGGCAGCGACGAGGCGACCGCCGCCGATGACATGCTGGCCGGGACGACGGAGGAGGATGAGGAGCCCTTCGAGCTTTCCAGTGAGATGGTGGAGGACGAGGACGAACTGGACGTGCCCGAGGAGGACCTGGTCATCGATGATGATCAGCTGGCCGGTGAGGCCCTGAGCCTGGATGACGAGATCACCGAGGTGCAACTGAGTCTGGAGGACGAGCAGCTCCTGGGACTGGAACAGGAAACCATGGATGAGCTCCAGGACCTCGAAGCCAGCCTGGCCGAGATTCCGGAGGACGTGGAGGTGCCCGAGGAATTCTCTGCCGCCGGCGAGGTGGAAGATCTGGTCGAGGACGAAATGATGCCCCTGGACGACGAGGACACCCTGCTGGGTGGGGGCATGTCCGACGCCGCGCTGGACGAGGACGATCACGACGTCAGCTTCGAGGACGATTTTGCCGCCCTGCGCGCCGAGATCGAGGCCAACCCGGAAGGCGAGAAGCTCTCCGACCTGCTGCGGGAGGAGGGCATTGCCGAAGCGGTGGACGACATCGCCTTCGAGCTGCCCCAGCAGGAACATGCCTTCACGCGGGTCATGGGTGCGGAGGACATGGAGGAAGCGGGGACCTTCGCCAGGGAAGACAGCGACGACATGGCCGCATCCTTTACCGACGAGGTGATGGCGGGGCTGGATATGGCCGATCTGGACACGGCACCGCGGAGCGCGGCCATGCACAGCGCATTGTCCGGCCTGGACGACCAGTTGCGCGCGCGCCTGTCGGCGGTGCTGGATGAGGTGATCACCTCGTCGGTACGCCGCGCGGTGCAGGAAGAGATGCCTCGTTTGATCGAACAACTCGAGAAGGAACAGAATCATCCATGACGACCGAGCGGTACCTCCCGGCCGAAATCGAAGACAAGTGGTATCAGCATTGGATGGCGCAGAACCGGTTTCTGCCCTCCATGGACAAGGACGCCGAGTCCTTCTGCATCGTCATACCCCCGCCGAACGTGACTGGGTCCCTGCACCTGGGCCATGCCTGGGATGAGACGGTGCAGGATATGCTGATCCGCTGGAAGCGCATGTGCGGCTACAACACCCTGTGGATTCCCGGCACGGACCATGCGGGCATCGCCACCCAGTGGATGGTGGAGCGCATCCTGCGCGACCGGGGCACGAGCAAGGAAGAACTGGGCCGCGAGAAGTTTCTGGAAGAGGTGTGGCGGTTCAAGGAAGCCTCGCACGAAACCATCGCCTCCCAGCTGCGGCGCCTGGGCGTCTCCTGCGACTGGAGCCGCGAGCGCTTCACGCTGGACGAGGGGCTGAGCCGGGCGGTGCGGCGGGTGTTCGTGAGCCTGTTCCGCGAGGGGCTGATCTATCGCGACCACCGCATGGTGAGCTGGTGTCCACGCTGTCTCACGGCCCTGTCGGACCTGGAGGTGAACCACAAGGAGCACGACTCCTTCATGTACCACTTCCGCTATCCCATGGTGGAAGGCGAGGGCTATGTGGCCGTGGCCACCACCCGACCGGAGACGATGTTGGGTGACGGCGCCGTGGCCGTGCACCCCAGCGACGAGCGCTACACGGCGCACATCGGCAGGAAGGTGCTGCTGCCCCTGGTGGAGCGGGAGATACCCATCATCGCCGATGAATATCCGGACCCGGCCATGGGCTCCGGTGCGGTGAAGATCACCGCCGCGCACGACCCCAACGACTTCGAGGTGGGCAAGCGTCACAACGTCCCCATGTACATCATCATGCATGAGGACGGGCGCATGAACGAGACCGTCCCCGAGCGCTACCGCGAGCGGGACCGCTTCGAGGTGCGCAAGCTGGTCATCGCGGACCTGGAGCGCCTGGGCCTGTTGGACAAGACCGAGCGCCACGTGCACGCCGTCGGCCATTGCAGCCGCTGCGACACGGTGGTGGAGCCCATGCTCTCGCGTCAGTGGTTCGTGAGCATGAAGGACATGGCCGCCGCCGCCGTGCAGGCCGTGGAGGATGGGCGCATCAACCTGGTGCCCGACTGGCAGAAGAAGGTCTTCTACGAGTGGATGAACAACATCCAGGACTGGTGCATCTCCCGACAGCTGTGGTGGGGCCATCGCATTCCGGTCTGGTACTGCCAGCCCTGTGGCGAGGTGATTGCCTCCGAGGAGGACATCACCATCTGCCCGGTGTGCGGCTCGGACGAGCTGGAGATGGATCAGGACGTGCTCGACACCTGGTTCTCCTCGGGCCTGTGGCCCTTCAGCACGATGGGCTGGCCCGAGCAGACGGAGGACCTGCGCACGTTCTACCCCACGGCGGTGCTGGTCACCGGCTATGACATCCTGTTCTTCTGGGTGGCGCGCATGGCCATGCTGGGCATCAAGTTCATGGACGAGGTGCCCTTCCGCGAGGTGCTGCTGCACGGCCTGCTGCGCGACCAGCACGGCGAGAAGATGTCCAAGACCAAGGGCAACGGGCTGGACCCCCTGGAGATGATCGAGCAGTACGGGGCCGATGCGCTGCGCTTCTCCCTGGCTGCCGGCACGGTGCCGGGGCGCGACATGGTGCTGGCTGTCTCCACCATCGAGGGCTACCGCAATTTCATCAACAAGATCTGGAATGCGGCGCGCTTCACCCTGAGTCATGTGGAGCGCCTGGGCCGGCCCACGGCGGCGGCGCCGGAGGCGCGCACCCTGTTCGACCGCTGGATACTGGGCCGCCTGCAGGACGTGGCGGGCGAGGTGAACCGGCTGTTGGACGAGCGCCGCTTCAACGAGGCCGCCAAGGAGCTGTACGGGTTCGTGTGGGGCGAGCTGTGCGACTGGTACCTGGAAATCATCAAGCCCGTGCTCTACGGCGACGAAGGTCCCGAACGCAACGCGACCCTGGATACCCTGGTGCACGTGATGGGCGAGGCGCTCAAGCTGCTGCACCCCATCATGCCCTTCGTGACCGAGGAACTGTGGTCGCGCCTGCAGCCCGCGGGCGGCTCGATCATGGTGCAGCCCTATCCCACCGGTGATGCCGCCCTGCGCGACGGGACGGCCATGGCCGAGGCCGCCAGGCTGATCGGGCTGATCCAGTGCCTGCGCACGGTGCGCGGCGAGAACGGGCTCAAGCCCAAGCAGGAGGTGGACGTGGTGGTGGCCGCGACGGACAGCGGTCTGCGCGAGTTGTTCGACCGGCACCGGGGCACCATCGCCACGCTTGTCGCCATCAACGCGCTGGAGCTGGTCGAGCGCTTCGACAAGCAGGAAGGCTTTGGCCATGGGGTGGGCCCGGGCTTCGAGGTCTTCCTGTCCCTGCGCGATCTGATCAATGTGGATCAGGAGCGGCAGCGCATCGGGCGCGAGCGCGACAAGGCGCAGCAACGCATCAGACAGATTGCCGGCAAGCTGGACAACGCCAAGTTCGTGGAAAAGGCGCCGGCGGACGTGGTGGCGAAGAACCGCGAGGAACTCGATCTGCTCGAGGAGCAGGTGCACCAGCTTACGCAGAGTCTGGAGCAGCTCCCGCCCGGCTGATGGCGCCGGCAGCTGGCGTCGGCGCCACGGACGACATGGCGCGGCATGGCCCGACCATCCGGCCCGGCAACATGGCCGCGCGGACGGCACTGCCGTGCACGAGACGGCGCCCGCCCCTGCCCCCGCTTCCGCCCGCGCCCGCGCGCGGGCCCATCTCATCCCTTGGATCATCCATACATGACGTACAAAATCCTCATTACGGGCGCCCTGGACCCGTTGGCGCTGGATATTCTGTCCCACAACACGGATGTCGCGGTGGACTACCGCCCGGACCTGCCCCGCGAGCAGATCCTGGAGATCATCGGTGCCTACCACGCCATCATCAGCCGCTCCGAGACCAACGTGGACCGGGAGATGATCGACCGGGGCGTCAAGCTCAAGGCCATCGCCCGGGCCGCCGTGGGTATCGCCAACATCGACGTGGACTACGCCACGGAGAAGGGCATCCTGGTCTTCAACACGCCCGGCAAGAACACCAACTCCGCGGCGGAGCTGACCATCGCGCTGCTGCTGGCTGCCGTGCGCAAGGTGGTGCCGGCCCATGCGCGCATGCGCGACCTGGGCTGGGACCGGCACTCGTTCCAGGGCACCGAGCTGATGGAAAAGACCATCGGCATCATCGGGCTGGGCAATGTGGGCCATCGCGTGGCGCGCTTCGCCCGCGCCTTCGACATGGAGGTGCTGGCCTACGATCCGTATATTTCCGACGACGTGTTCGAGACCCATGGCGCCCACAAGGTGACGCTGGATGAATTGATCCTGCGCGCGGACGTGATCACCGTTCACACGCCCAAGACCCCCGAGACGGTGAACATCATCGATGCGGCCGCCATCTCGCGCATGAAGGACGGGGTGGTGATCATCAATGCCGCCCGGGGCAGCCTGGTCAACGAGGAGGCGCTGCTGCAAGGGCTGCGCAGCGGCAAGGTGGGCGCGGCGGGCATCGACACGTGGGCCGACGAGCCCGTGCGGGAGAATCCGTTCCGCGAGCTGCCCAACGTGGTCATGACCCCCCACATCGGCGCCTCGACCCGCGAAGCGCAACAACGCATCGCGGCCACGGTGGCCGAGCAGACCCTGCGCGCCCTGCACGACGACGTGGTGGACTACCCGGTGAACATGCCCCGCGTCAAGGTGCTCACCTCCCCGCGTGTCAAGACCTACGTGGTGCTGGCCGAGAAGCTGGGCAGCTTTGCCATGCAGTCCCTGGACTTCAATCCGCGACACATTCAGGTCATGTACCGCGGCGAACTGAACTCGGAGGAAGGCGCCATGATCCGGCGGGCCTTCCTCAAGGGCTTTCTCAAGAACACGGCGGAGGAGACGGTGACCTTCGTCAACTCCGAGCAGAAGGCCAAGGAGCGGGGCATCGTCATCGAGGAGCTGGACGACCCCGCCTTCCGCGACTACCAGAGCGCGGTGAAGTTCATCATTTCCGACCACGACGTGGGCTTCACCATCGGCGGCGTGGTGCTGGGGGAGAACAACTACCGGCTGAGCCTGGTGGACAACTTCACCTTCGAGGTCATCCCCGACGGGCACATGCTCTACCTGATCAACGAGGATCAGCCCGGCGTGATCGGTGCCATCGGCACGCTGCTGGGCCAGCACAAGGTCAACATCAGCCAGTTCGAGCTGTCCCGCAACATGCCCGGTGGCCGGGCCATGTCCATCATCCGCGTGGACACGCCCATCGACCGCGAGCTGCTGGAGCAGCTCAACCACGTGCCCAATATCGTGGCCGTGCGCGCCATCACGGTGTAGGCACGGCGCCGCCGGCGCTCCCTACGCGGGCTCGCCACGCGGCGCAGCGACCGCGCCATCCATTGCCATGCCCATGCGCGACCAGCCCGCCACGACCGAACCCGTTTCCTCCCGTCGCTTCGCCGGCCGCACCGCCGTGGTCACCGGCGCCAGCCGGGGCATCGGGCGGGCCATCGCCCTGCGCCTGGCCGCCGAGGGCGCGGCGGTGGCCGTCACCTACCGGGAGCGGGCGCGGGATGCCGCGGCGGTGGTGGCCGAGCTTGCGGCCCTGGGTGCGCGGGCCGTGGCGCTGCCACTGGATGTGCGGGAGGCGGCGGCCGTGGCCTTCCTGGCCAGTGCCGATGCCGCCTTCACCACCGGGGTGACCCTGCTGGTGGACGGGGGCTACACGCTCAAGTAATAGTGTTCCTAATATCTGCAGGTGCGGAGACCGTCATTACTGGGGGTTGATGGTCCAGGCAAGAATTGCAGGGAAGAGTCATGTCTTGAGTAACGTTGGTGGTCTACATGAGTGAATCTCGATTCGAACTGCCAGGGAAAATAGATCAGTATCTGGCAGTACTTCATCGATACTACAAGAAAAACGGTAAGCAGCTTCTTGCAAGAATCCTGTCTGAAAGTAGGTTGTCAATTGAAGAGGAGACGCATTCTGATAATTGGAATGGAGGGCAATATTATCACACTATAAATCTGCATATTCCTGCTGATCTCTATACAGAAATACTTGACAGAAGACCAGAGATATCCAAACTAATTGATGAAGATCTATCAAGAATGTCAACAATACCTGACGAGCATATCCACTCAGTCATTATTGATATTGATGAAAATACGGTCGACCAAAATTGGAAGAATGAGTCTCAGGTTGGAAGAGGCGCGACAGATTTTGGTGCCCCAGAGAATTCTGATGGATCAGATCATCTATGGCGTGATGGCTACTTGCGCTTATTTATCAGCCATAAATCTTCGGTCAAAGAGAATTGCAGGGGATTAGCTGAGGCACTGGAAAAATATGGAATATCCGGGTTCGTTGCTCACGATGTGATCGAACCAACAAGAGAATGGCAGAAAGAAATTGAATCGGCATTATCGACAATGCATGCTGCGGTCGCCATACTCACCTCCGACTATCATGCGAGCGATTGGACCGATCAAGAAATAGGGGTTGCGATAGGTAGAGGAATTCCAATTCTCTCCGTTCGCTTTGGCCTTGATCCGTATGGTTTCATTGGAAAGTACCAGGGTTTGCCGGGTAAAGGTAAATCGTTTCCTCAGTTAGCGAAAGACATATTTGAGATATTTTTCAAGAATCCAACGTTGAGCGATAGAATTTTTAATGGATTAATTAATAGGTTGATGCAAGCAAATACATACTCAGAGGCAAAAGATATTTTTCAGCAGATTGAGAAAGCCCAAACTGCTAAGCCTGAACTCATAGATTTGCTTGAGTCTACGCCGGCACAAAATGATCAGGTTCGCGATTGTTTTTATGTGCAAGAAAGACTATCCGCTCTTATTTCTCGACTTCGTGGAAGTTGATAATCAGCAACTCTACTTTCAAGTAGCCGGGCCGTTGGCCGGGCTGCGCCGCCAGGCGCGCATGAGCGTCAGGTAGGCGCCATAGGCGAGGACGGTGGTGGCGATGACCCCGGCGGCGAAGGTGAGCGGGGTGGAGGGCAGTCCGCTGCGATCCTGCAGATGCCCGGCCACCCAGGGCAGCACGGCCATGCCCACGTAGGACCAGGTGAGGAACACGGCGAAGCCCAGGTTGCGGCTGGCCGGATGCAGAAAGCCGCCCGGCAGCGCGTTGATGGCCCCCTGGGGAATGCCGCCCACCAGCCCCACCAGCAGGAACAGCAGGGTCGCGCCGCCGGCCGGGGGCACGGCGCCGCAGGCCAGTGCCAGCCCCAGACTGCCCACCACGATCACCGGCACGGTGGCGCGCCATCTGTCCGTCAGAAAGCCCCCCAGGGGCACGGAGATGAGCAGGGCCCAGGTGGACACGCTCACGGTGAGGCTGGCCATGCCGGGAGCCGTGCCCGTTTCCACCAGGTAGTTGGGGGCAAAGCTCTGAAAGACGGACAGCCCCACGATGTAGCACATGCGGGACCAGCCAGAGAGCGTGGCCGCGCCCACCTCCCAGCGGGTGATCAGGCCGCCCCAGGACAAGGCAGGGGGCACATGGCCCGCCGCCTGGGGCGGATCCTGGTAGGCCACGGCAATCAGGAGCAGCCCCAACAGGGTCAGCCCGGCCACGAAGCCGATGGCCACCCGCCAGGAATAGGCGTCCCCCACCGCACCAAGGGTGGTGAAGGCCACCGCCACGCCCAGCCCCCAGGACGTGGTGATGACCGCCATGGCCGTGGCCAGCTCGCGCCCGGCGAACCAGTCCGTGGCCATCTTGGTGGCCTGCACGTTGAGCATCACCGCCCCCGTGCCGCTGAGCAGCCGTGCCGCCAGGGCCACGCTGTAGGTGGGACTCACCGCCAGCAGCGCCGCCCCCGCCGTCAGCAGCACCAGGCACAGCAGCAGCATGCGCCGGTCGCCCATGGCCCGCGCCGCCACGCCCCCCGGCAGGGCGATCACCGCGCCGGGCAGAAAGTAGGCCCCCACCAGAAAGCCCACCTGGGCGTAGCTCAAGCCCAGATCAGGCTGGAGAAAGGGCATCAGCGGGGCGATGACCTGGGACTGCATGTACATGGCGCCCCGCACGTAGAACAGCAGGGCCAGCATGATCCAGCGGGTGGCGGGGGCTTCGGTCGTCATGGCCGCTTCTGTGCCACACCCGCGCGCAAAAGGCCATCAGAGGGCGGCCAGCCGTCACTGTTGGCGATCCGTGGCGTATCACCGCGTGGGCGCGACGGCTCAAGCCTCGCCGGAGCCCGGTACGGGCGCCATTTCCGCGAAGGATGGCAGCGCCGGGTCCATGTGGTCCCAGGGGGCCGCCCGCGAGGCATAGACGACGATCCGCGGCTGGAACACGCTCAGGTCGTCCAGGCTGGAGGCGCGCAGAAAGAGCATGCCCGGCATGGCGGCGTTGATGGAATACACCGGCGCGCCGCAGGTGGGGCAGAAGCAGCGCGTGACCACATTGCCGCTGTCCGCCGGCCGGGCGTACTCGGCCACCGTGCCGCGAACGACCACGGTGTCGGCCGGCACAGCCAGGTGCGAGCTGTGCCCCGTGCCGCTGGAGCGGCGGCAATCCTCACAGTGACAGTGGCCCCCGACCAGCACCTCCCCGCTGCAACGATATTCCACGGCGCCGCACAGGCAGCGCCCGGTAATTTCCTTCGCCATGGTTCACCCTCCTCGTCCCTCGTGTTAAGATGACTTGCAAATCGCAAGTGTCCCGTCTTGATCGCATAGCGACTTGCAAAATGCAAGTCATTCATGGCATCAGGTGCGGTATGACGCCTTGGCGTGGACACGCGCTGCCCTCACCGCTGCACAATGAGACCCATGAAAAACTTCCGCTCGGGCTGCCCCATCGCCAGCACAATGGATCTGGTGGGCGACAAATGGACGCTGGTCATCGTGCGCGATCTGGTCAATGGAAAGTCGCGCTACAACGAGCTGCTGGACGGGCCGGAGGGCATTCCCACCAACATCCTGGCCAGCCGCCTCAAGGCCATGGAGGCGGAGGGCCTGATCCGGCGGGAGCCCTACCAGGAGAAGCCACGGCGCCATGCCTACCGCCTCACGGAGCGCGGGCGCGGGCTGCTGCCGGTGCTGCAGGCCATCGCCCGCTGGGGCAATGCGCACATTCCGGATACCTGGGTGCCGCCCGCCGCCTTCATGCGGGCACGGCCCTGAGGCCGCCCCGCAAGCACAAGGCTCGCCAGTCTACCTCGCAAGGCGCTGCCCCACCCCTCACGGGGCACCTCGCGCACTGCGACCACATGCGCCGGTCAGTGAACGCTTGCCGCATCCAGGCTTTCTTCGTGGAGGGGCTCGCGGAAATCCCATGCTCCGGAACCGCGGGGTTGAGATGGCTGGTCGGGCGGCTCAAAAGCCAGCCGCGCAACGCCCCCTGGTTGGTGGTGCCGTTGCAACCTGTGCGGAGCGCGTAACGGCACATCCCGCCCCGCGCGTGTTGCCCCGTCCCACGAATGTCTCGTTTCAGAGCCCGCAATTCATGCAATAATGCGGTTCTCCCGGTGCGTCAGGCCACATTCGCGGATGGACGCCGGGGGCTCTTCATTTCCGGAAATGGGACAGGACGATGGCAGTCGCATGGCTGGTGGCAGGTTTGTGCATGCTGCTGGTGGGCGGGGAGCTGTTCGTGCGCGGGGCCTCGGGCTTCGCGCGGGTGGTGGGACTGTCGCCCCTGGTGATCGGGCTGACCGTGGTGGCCTTCGGCACCAGCGCGCCCGAATTGGGCGTGAGCATGGGCGCCGCCCTGGCGGACAAGCCCGGGCTGGCTCTGGCCAACGTGGCGGGCAGCAACGCCTTCAACATCCTGGTGATTCTGGGGCTTAGCGCGCTGGTGGCGCCCCTGGCGGTGCAATCGCAGCTCGTGCGGCTGGACGTGCCCGTGATGGTGGCGTCATCGCTGGTGCTGTTGCTGCTCGCGCTCAATGGCACCATCGAGCGCTGGGAGGGGGCGGCGCTGTTCCTGCTGGCCCTGCTCTATACGGCCTGGCTGATCCGCGCCGGGCTGCGGGAGAATCATGCCGCCGGTGGCCGCCCGCCCTGGCGCTGGTCCCAGGGTGGCCTGGCCGCGCTGTGGATCGCCATCGGGCTCGCTGCGCTCGTGTTCGGTTCCCACTGGACCGTGCAGGGCGCCACGGCCGTGGCGGAACGGCTGGGCATCAGCCCGCGCATCATTGGTCTGACCATCGTGGCGGCCGGTACGTCCCTGCCGGAGCTGGCGACATCGGTGATGGCGACCATCCGCGGCGAGCGCGACATCGCCGTGGGCAACGTGGTGGGCAGCAATATCTTCAACGTGCTCGTCATCCTGGGGCTTAGCGCGGCGGCCGCCCCCAACGGCCTGGCCGTTTCCGCGCCCATCCTGCGCATCGACCTGCCCATGGTGCTGCTGGTGGCCCTGCTGTGCCTGCCCGTGTTCATCCTGCGGCGCACCATCTCCCGCCCTGTGGGCCTGTTCTTCCTGCTGGTTTACGTCGCCTACCTGGGGTGGGTGCTGTACCGCTAGACCCCCGGCGGGCGGCACAGGGCGGCGCGCAGGGAATGCGGACCGGCGCCGCCGCCCGCTGGGCGCCATCGGCGGGCCGTGTAAAGTGCCTCACGGATTCCGACGCTGCGCCCGTGTAACGGCTGGTATGACCACCCATCGGGGATACCGCGGGAACGAGGGGGACCAACATGGCATCGGAGTCTGCATCGGACGGCGTGACCGTATGGTCCCGCCGCACGTTTCTGCGCAACAGCGCTGCCCTGCCGCCCTTGATCCTGGGGCTGTTCAGCGCCGTGGTGACGATCTCCTGCGCCGCCGATTCGAGCAGCGACGACAGCAGCGACTCGGGCGATCTGTCGGGGAGCATCACCGCGAATCATGGCCATACGGTGACCATTACCGAGGCGCAGCTCGCGGCCGGGGACGCCGTCACGCTGACCCTGACCACGGGCAGCGGCCACACGCACACGCTCGAACTCAGCGCAGCGCAGGTGCAGAGCATCAACATGGGGAACTCGGAGGCGCAAACCACCAATGTTGATAGCACCGGCCATACCCATAATGTGACCTTCAATTAGCGCCGGGCGCGCAAGGGCGCTCCGCCATCCGTGCCGGGTTCAATGCCCGTTCGGCACCATGGCCGGACAGCTTCCGCCATTCGCGGCAGGGGGGCTGTATCGACGGCTGTGGCGTGTAAAATGGAATGGATTGCGCCCAGTGGGTGTGCCGTCACGACGGCAACGTCGCAGCAGCGTTTTTGCGAAGCGAACCCAATCCGGCGCCGGCCCAACGGGGATGGGGCGCCGCGCCTGCCGCGAGGGGTCGCCGCCCGGTCAAGGGCGGCCGGACAAACAACGTCGCCGGTGACTCACGCCGGGTCGAAGAGCACGCCGGGATTGAGCACGCCGCCCGGATCGAGGGCCTGCTTCGCGGCCACCATGGCCCGGGCAAAGCCGTCGGGGCGTTGCCGGTCATACCAGGGACGATGGTCCCGACCGACGGCATGGTGGTGCGTGATGGTGGCCCCCCACTTCACCAGCACCTCCGCCGCGGCGGACTTGATCTCGCCCCACTGCTCGAGCTGGCTGCCCGGCTTGCCCGGGGCGGTGATGGAATAGTAGGGCGCCGGGCCGTCCGGATAGGCATGGGTGAAGCGGCACGTCACGTAGCCTGCCCCGCACACTTGCCGAATGGCCCCTTCCACGGCGGCGGTCACCTCCCGGTGAAACGCGGGCCAGCGGTCCCACGTGGTCGCGGTCTCAAAGGTCTCGTTGACCATGCCCAGCGCCACCATGGCATCCCGGTGGTAGGGCATGGTGATGAAGGCATTGCGCCAGGCGCCCGCTGCGCCCTGCTTGGTCACGCTGTCGTCGTCGGTGGTGGCGCCGGCGCCCTCGGGCACCACGCCGCCGTGGTCACGACAGCATTCCAGCGCCCGCGCCATCCAGGCGTCCAGGGCATGATCCGCCGACTCGAACCCCAGCACCATTACCGCATGCCGGCCGTCGCCCGCGCCGCTGTTCTGCGCCTCCAGCGCATCGAGAATGCGCACATTGGCCGGATACAGCCCGGCCTGGCCGATGGCGCGCACCGCCTCACCGGCAGCCAGGAAATCCGCGAAGTTGATCGAGGTATTGGCGCGGAAGGTGGGCCGGTGCTGCAGGCGCATCCAGGCCGAGGTGATGATGCCCAGGGTGCCCTCCGAGCCGATGAACATGCGGTCCGGGCTCGGCCCGGCGCCGGAGCCGGGCAGGCGAAAGCTTTCCAGCGGGCCGCTGGGCGTGATCACGCGCAGCCCTTCCACGAAGTCGTCGATGTGCGTGTACAGCGTGGCGTAGTGGCCTCCGGAGCGCGTGGCGATCCAGCCCCCCAGGGTGGAAAACTCAAAGCTCTGGGGAAAATGGCGCAGGGTCAGCCGGTGCGGCTTGAGTGCCGCCTCCAGCGCCGGCCCGTACATGCCGCCCTGGATGTGCGCGGCGCGGGAGGTCTGGTCCAGCTCCAGCACCTGATCCAGGTGCTTCAGGTCGATGGACACGGCCCCCGCATAGCGCTCCCCACCGGGCACCTCCACACCGCCCACCACGCTGGAGCCGCCGCCGTAGGGGATGGCCACCAGGTTTCTGCTGGTGCACCAGTCCAGCAGCGCCGCCACATCCGCCTCGTTGCGGGGAAAGGCCACCACGTCCGGCGGATTGTCGAAGTTGCGGTCAAAGGCGCGCACCGTGTCGCGGAAGCCCTTGCCGTAGGTATGGTTGGCGCGCTCGAAATCCGAGGTGTCGCAGATCGCGGCCAGCGTGTCCGGGGGCTGCACGCGCGGCTTGCGCAGGTTCAGCTCCGCCAGCTTGGGCGGCGCCTTGGCCGTCAGCGGCCCGGTGCCGAAGCGCTCGGCCATTTGCTTGCCCAGCGCCTGCACCTGTTGCGGGCTCAGGTCCGCCTCTTCCACCCCCCAACCCCAGAACTTGCGTGTGCCCGTCATACTGTCTCCCCATGCGTGTGCGTGGCGCGGGACCCATGATGACCCTGCGCTTCTCATTCATACGGAAGCGCTTCCCTGCCCGCAACCTGACCGGCGCGCAGGGGACAGGGCGCACCAGACTGCCGGTGCCGCCGCCATTGACCTAAGCGGTATTGACCTGAGCGTCGATCCGGCTAGTGATAGACGCAGTGGGCAGGCATCAACCAACCGAGGATTCCTATGACCCAAGTACTGACATCCACCGGCCTGTTCATCCTGGCCGGCCTGTTCGAAATCGCAGGGGGCTATCTGGTGTGGCAATGGTGGCGCGGCGGCGCCCATTGGGCCTGGGCCCTGCTGGGGGCGGTGGTGCTGTTCGGCTACGGCATCGTGCCCACCTATCAGCCGGCCCACTTCGGCCGCGTGTATGCCGCCTACGGCGGGTGGTTCGTCGTGCTGTCCCTGCTCTGGGGCTGGGGCATCGACGGGCTGCGCCCGGACCGCTTCGACGTGCTGGGTGGGGCGATCTGCCTGGGGGGCGTGGCGATCATCATGTACGCGCCCCGCTAGCCCGCATCCCATGCCGGCCCGCGGCGCGGCGCTACGCAGGATCGTCCGTCGCAAGCCGCGATGGCCGCACTGGCGGAGCCGCCGCGCTGGTCGCATGGGGTGCCGCCCGCGCACTTGCGGGTGCGTCCCCGCCAGGGCATCCCCACCCGCGCACTTGCGGGTGCGTCCCCGCCAGATTATCCCCGCCCGCGCAGGTCCACCGGAGGAATTGAATCCCCCCGCGGTTCAGGCTACACTCGGTGCCTGATGCGAGGCCCCGCGCCCTGCATCCGCCTTCCTCTCGCCCACGTAGCTCAGCTGGTAGAGCAACGCATTCGTAATGCGTAGGTCCGCGGTTCAACTCCGCGCGTGGGCTCTACTCTCAAGCGGTTTTCCCAAGCAGATCATTTCCGGCACCCATCTCGTAAGTGCGAGGTAAGTGCAGCCGTGCGAAATGAGTAAGTGTAAGTCGGCGCGCGCTTTGGCAATTGTCGGCGGTTTATTTGGCACCGACTTTTGCTTTTTCTGACAGCGCGGTGCCATCGGCATCCCCCAGGTACCTGAAGCCCTGCACGGCGCGGAAGTGTCCA
>Ga0326597_10002079_pt1 | contig 30582 bp, 33 predicted proteins | sample RVTome_12_FD_203789 | JGI IMG/M metagenome (GOLD analysis project Ga0326597, IMG submission 203789) | Soil microbial communities from uranium-contaminated site in the Upper Colorado River Basin, Wyoming, United States - RVT100D185 | ecosystem: Environmental > Terrestrial > Soil > Contaminated >...
ACCTCTACTGGGTGGGATGCGCCGGGTCGTTCGACGACCGCAACCGCAAGACCACGATCTCGACGGCCCGCCTCCTCCACGAGGCCGGCGTCGACTTCGCCATTCTCGGGCCGATGGAGCTGTGCACCGGCGATCCGGCACGGCGCGCCGGCAACGAGTACGTGTTCCAGCAACTGGCCCTGCAGAACATCCAGGCCCTCAACGACCTCGGGGTCTCGAAGGTGATCACCCAGTGCCCGCATTGTTTCAACACCATCTCCAACGAGTATCCGCAGTTCGGCGGCGACTACGAGGTGATGCACCACAGCCAGGTGCTGATGGGGCTCGTCCAGGATGGGCGCCTGAAGCCGAAGAACCGGGGCGACCAGACGATCACCTTCCACGACCCCTGCTACCTGGGGCGTCACAACGACGTGTTCATCGCGCCCCGTGAGGTGGTGAAGCGCGCGGGCGACCTGGTGGAGATGCCGCGCAATGGCACCCGATCGTTCTGCTGCGGCGCCGGCGGCTCCCGGATGTGGATGGAGGAGCACACCGGCAAGAAGGTGAACATCGAGCGGACCGAAGAGGCGCTGGCCACCGGCTCCGACGTGATCGCCACCGGCTGCCCCTTCTGCTTCGTGATGCTCGATGACGGCGTCAAGGAACTGGGCGCCGAGGATCGGGTCCAGGTCAAGGATCTGGCCCAGTTGCTCGATGAGCAGGTGAGGCGGGTCTGAGCCCGACAAGCCGCGAAATCGATCGCTAGCTTCGAGCCGTGATCGAGGGCGACGTCACGGCGCTGCATCGCGGCCGCGAGAAGGGGGCCGGCGGGTTCGCCGACGCGGTCACGTTTAGCGGAATCCTGTTGATCCTGGCGCTGTTCACGGGCACCGCCACCCTCGCCACCGGCCTCGCCCTCCGGAGCCCGGAACCCGTCAGGGTGCTCGGTCCCGAGCCCGACCCGACGGTGGCCGGTTCCGCCTCGGTCGCGGTCGACCCAGGTCAAGCCGAGCCGGTGTCTTCTGCGCCGGTCGACTCCGATCTGTTCGGCCTCCGGGCGCGGGTCTTCGTCTGGGGTCTCGACGGACCGACTGCAGCCGTGGCGATCCCGTCGACCGATGCGTTCTTCGTACTCGAGCGGCCAGGCCGGGTCAGAGTGGTCTCGGAGGGGGAGATTCGACCGGAGCCCGCTCTCGACATCAGCGACCAGGTCAGCACGGACGCGATCGAACGGGGCCTGATCGGAATCGCCCTACATCCCCAGTGGGCGGCGAGCGGCCGGGTGTTCATCTCCTTCACCGACCGGGACGGGTCGCTGCGCCTCGCCGAGTATCGCTCCGATCCGCGGTCGCTCATGATCGACCGCTCCTCCGAGCAGGTCCTTCTCGTGGTCGATCATGCCGATGAGGGTCTCTACCACCTTGGGGGACCGATCGCCTTCGGGCCTGACGGCCACCTGTGGATCGGGCTCGGCGACGGCAGCAATCCGATAGGCGCGGACACCTACCACCACGGGCCGAATCCCCACACGCTCCAGGGGGCGTTGGCCCGCATCGACGTCGACGCCGGCCCCGGGTACGCCATCCCGGCCACCAACCCGTTCTCAGACGGACTCGGCGGCGCCGCCGAGGTGTGGGCTTTCGGGTTCCGGAATCCGTGGAGCTTCACCTTCGACCGCGGGCATGTGATCGTGGCCGACGTGGGCCAGGAAGCGTACGAAGAGATCAACGTGATCCCCCTGAACCGGCCGGGCGGCTTCTACGGATGGTCGTGGTGGGAGGGGAACGAGTGCGTCCTGTCGATCGGGTGTGGCGACTCGGCCGTGGCACCGACTCTGGTGTTCCCGCACGAGGAGATCTGCGCCATTATCGGCGGGCCGGTGTATCGGGGCGACGCGATCCCTGAGCTGACGGGCCGGTACTTCTACGGCGACTTCTGCAGCGGGAGGATCGCCGGCATCTCACTCGCCGGTGTCGGAGACGCCAGCGAGCCAGTGGACATCGGGCAGTTGGAGTTTCCTGTGCTCACCGGCGTCTCGAACTTCGTGGTCGACTCCGAGGGCGAGGTGTACGCGATCCAGTTCGGGTGGGGCCGCATGGTGAAGATCGAGCCGGTCCGCCTCAGCCCGGATGCAGGGTGAGCGGATGCACAAACCGTTCATGGGCCGTCACCGTTCGGCCGATGGGACCCGATGGAATGCAGCCGGTGTGGCGGAGACGCCGTGGTCAAGCGGGGCGACTCGTTCTTCTGCGGCAACTGCGCCATCAATCGTGATTGGCAGGAGATCATCGCCCTGATCCAGGACGCCCGCGTCGAGACCCCGGTGGCCGGACGGCAGGAGCCGCAGGCAGCCACTGCCTGAGACGGTTGGCGACCCTCTAGTTCGGGAACCTGATCTCGTCGGCGGCGTCGGTGAGGGCGATCCCTGCGCTCGTCCCGTCGTGGATGCGCTCGAAGGCGCGGGCCAATGCCTCCCACGCCGCCACCCCTTCGGGGATGTAGGGCACCGCCGCACCCGTGCCGGCGGCAGTGATGATCACTCGCTCCCCGTCGGAAGCCCCGTCGGACCACACCGGGGCCATGCCGAGCGCTCGGGCGATGGCGGTGGAGCCCTGGATGCTGGCGAGATGCTCGACCGCGAATTCCGCCGCCTCCGTGGTGTGCGATCCGGCTGCGTTGATCCACGCGGCGGTCACCCGTACCGGGCCGATTGCCGGGATGGAGCCGATCATGGGCAGCGGCTCGACCACCGCGTCGCTGAGGTTCGGGAGCACGGCGGCGCCGTCCCAGATCAGCGCCGCCTCGCCCGAGGCGAACCGGCTACGGCTCTCGGCGCGATCCGTGGCCGACGCGACGGCGCCCTCCTCGATGAGACCCTGGAGGATCGCAGCCGCGGTGATGGCTTCAGGTGATGCCACGCCGACGTCGTCGGTGGCGAACCCGTGGGCGGTGTCCGCACCGAACACATAGCCACCCAGAGAGGCGAGGAAGGGGTAGTGCACGTCCGCGTCGCCATCGCCCGGCAGCAGCAGGCAGGCGACACCGTCGGCACAGGCGATGTCCGACACGTCGGCGGGCGCGGTCGCCATCAGGCTCGGGTTGCGATATTGGACGATGGTGTCCACCGCCACCGGCACGCCGACGGTGAAGCCGCGGAGCGTCACCGCCTCCACGGCACCTGCCGGCAGGCCCTCCGGCAACGCGACCGGTCCGGCGAGCCCGGCTTCCGCCAGCTCGGCGAGCCAGGTGTGGGGGCCGATCACCAGGTCGGGAAGTCGCCGCAGCTCTTCGGGGGTCGGCGGCAGGTCCACGCCCTCGGGGGGCTCGGGGAACTCGCCGGCGAGGAGCTCGTCGAGGAACAGCTGCTCGTCGTCGGGGGCCGAGAGGATGGTCAGTACGAACACCTCGACGCCGGTGGCCGCGGTGTAGGCATCCCCCCGGGCGATGACGGCGTCGGCCACTTCCTCGCTGCTGACCCAGATCAGCAGTGGCCCCTCCGCCGCCGACGTCTCGGCAACGGCGGTCGTCGGCGTGGTGTTCGCAACCGTGACTTGCGGGGTCACCGGCCGGGCATCCGTGGTGGTGGTCGTGCTGGCGCCGCTGCCAGAGCACGCCGCCGCCAGCGTCGCCAGCCATGTGACGAGGATCGATCTTCTCATGCGTCCTTCCAGCGTCGCCGAGGGACGATACCTCGCCTCGGCTTCCGCCTTCCGCCTTCCGCAAGAGGCTTCTCACCACCCGGACGCGCTGACGCGGTTTCGCCCTTCGCTCTTCGCCCATCGCCGCGAGCGCAGCGAGGTCCGTCGAATTGCGAATTGCGAATTGCGGGCGAGCGCAGCGAGCCCCAATCAATCCCCAGCTGCCTGTGGACAACTTGATAGGGTGACTCCTCGCATCGGGGAGGTCACGCGCGGTGGCGACGGAGACCGCCAGTTTCGGCGCAGGCAAGAGGGAGAGCCACGACGCCTCGGCGTTCTATCGCCGTCGGCTGCTCGACCACGCCCCCGAAACCGTCCTCGGTGAACCACAACCGGTGCCCCCGGAGATCATCGATCGCCTCGTCTGCGCCTCGTCGGAGGTCATGGAGATCGTCCCCGACGACTGCGTGGCCCTCATGGTGACCTCACCGCCCTACAACGTGGGCAAGGACTATGACGAGGACCTTTCGCTCGCCGACTACCTGGACCTGCTGCACCGGGTGCTCAAGGAGACGTTCCGGGTGCTCGAGCCCGGCGGCCGCGCCGCGGTCAATGTCGCCAATCTGGGGCGTAAGCCGTACCTGCCGCTCAACCATCACGTCGCCGGGCTGATGCACGACATCGGGTTTCTCATGCGTGGCGAGATCGTCTGGGTGAAGGCAGCAGGAGCCGGGGGATCGTGCGCCTGGGGATCGTGGCGCTCGGCGAAGAACCCCACCCTGCGCGACGTCCACGAATACGTGCTGGTGGCCTCCAAGGGCTCGTACAGCCGGGCCCGGGTGGGGGAGGACTCCATCTCGAAGGACGAGTTCCTAGCGGCGACCACGTCGGTGTGGCAGATCAAGCCGGCGTCGGCGCGCCGCCTGGGTCATCCCGCCCCGTTCCCGGTGGAGCTACCCCGGAGACTCATCGAGCTGTACACCTTCGAGGGCGACCTGGTGCTCGACCCGTTCATCGGGTCGGGTTCCACCGCAGTGGCAGCCGTGGAGACCGGCCGCCACTTCATCGGATACGACAACGAGCTTGCCTACCTGGAGATCGCCCGCCAGCGGGTGGAGGCGGCGCGCCAACCACTCACCCCGGGCTAGCGCACCGAGACCGCGACCTCCTGAACCAGGTTGTTGCCCATGCCCTGGAGGTTCCACGGCGCCTCGCCCGGCTGGATGTTGCCGTCGGCGTCGATCGCCCGGCAGGCCAGCACGTGATCTCCGGGAACCGCCTCCCAGGAGCACGACCAGCGGCGCCACGCCCACGGGCCGGGGGCCTCGTCGAGGACCGCCGGCTGCCAGTCCCCGTCGACACCGAGTTCCACGCCGGCCACCAATTCCGTGCCGCACCAGGCGCGCCCCGTGACCGTCACCGCTCCCCCGTCGACGAATCGGCTCCGGGTGCGGAAGTCGGGGATGCCCGGAGGGATCATGAGCGCCCTCACACGGATCCGGGTCACCGGCTCACCCGGCTCGTCGCGGGACTCCTGATAGCGGTAGGCCGTTGCCTGCTGGTAGCCCGCGAACGGGGCCGTGACGGCGTCGATCCCGGTGAGCCACTTGACGCTCGCCATCCCGTACCACCCGGGGACGATCAGCCGAAGGGGGTAGCCGTGCTGTGGCTCGAGGTCCCGTCCGTTCATCGCCCAGGCGAGGAGGATCTCGGGCCGGCTCGCCTCGGAGATCGTGAGCGAGCGCTGATAGTCGTGCTCGATCCCGCTCTCGATGCCGCGGTCGGCCCCGGTGAAGACGATCTCCACGGCGTCGTCGGCCAGACCCGCTTCCTGGAGTAGCCCGGCCAGCGGGGTTCCCGTCCACTCGGCGGTGCCCACCGCCTCGACGAGCCACGGCTGGCTGATGGGTCGGGGATCGAGGCGGGCGCGCCCGTTCCCGGCGCACTCCATGGTCACCGGGATGGTCACCTCGGGACGGGAGCGGATCTCGGCGATGGCGAGCTCGACGGGGCGATCGACCGCCCCACCGACTCGGAGGCGCCAGTCGCCGACATCGACCGAAGGGATGTCGAAGTGGACCAGCAGGTAGTGCATCCCGACCGGCGTGATGTCGTAGTGGAGCCCTTCCAGCGGCATTCCCCGGTTGCGCGTCGCCAGCTGGAGCTCGTCGAAGGTGATGTCCTGCCCGGGCCGGGCCAGTGGAGCCATGTGGCAGTCTGCCACGAGCGGCCCAAAGGGGGCTGGCCGCCCGTATGGATCGTCCATTCTCCGACGATTACCCATGTGAGTACGGGAGACGACGATGAATCAGGATTTCGAGCGATTGGCGGCTGAGCTTCGCGGCGAAGCCGACCGCGCCCACTTCACGGACCTCACTGAGCCCGCGGTGGCCGCAGCGTCCCGTCCCCGTCGGGCCGCCTGGCTCCGCACGCGCGCCGCCACGGTGACGGCCGGGTTGATGATCGGCCTCGGGAGCTTCGGTGGCGTCGCCTATGCCGCCAACGATGCGGCTCCCGGCGATCTCCTCTACGGCCTCGACCGGGCCCTCGAAGCCGTCGGTCTCGGTGACGGCGGAGCCGCCGAGCGCCTTGCCGAAGTGCGGGCCCTGGTCGACCAGGGCGATACCGCCGAGGGGCTGCAACACGCCGTCGAGTCGGTCCTCGGGACGTCCGAGGAGATCGCCGAAGCCAGGGAGGCACTGCTGGCCGCCGCCAACCGGGTCGCTGCCCGGCCCGCCGGGTCCCAGGGCCTCTCACCCGAAAGGGTTGCAAACCTGCTCACCTATCTGTCGGAGAACGTCGGTGCCGTCGACGGGCCGACTGTCGCGGAGATGGCGAAGCTGATCGGCGCGGATCCGGGCGGTCCACCCGAGGGGGTTCCGGCCGACCGGCCGGCGGTACCGGCCGACACGCGGAATGACACTCCGGGGCCGCCCGACGACCCGGGGCCGCCCGACGACCGCGAGCCGCCCGAGCACGCTCCGGGAACACCCGGCGAGTCCCCGGACGACTAGGTCGGCGGCCCTGTGCCGTGATCATCCGTGGCCCGGGCGGCGGAGGCGGGTGTAACGCGTCCGTAGTGGGGAGAATGACCGGCAGATGGGATCTATCGACGCGCCGGACTTTGCCGCCCGCCTCGGCGCCGCCAAGGCGGGCGACGAACTGGCGTGGCGGTTCCTGTTCCGCATCATCTCGGGACGGGTGGTCGCCTTCCTGGTGTCGCGGGGCGCTCCCGATCCGGAGGCTGTGGCCGGCGACACCTTTCTCGACATCGCCCGCTCGATCCGCCGCTTCCGCGGCGACGAGCGGGCGTTCGTCTCTTGGTCGCTGACGATCGCCCACCGGCGCCTCGTCGATTCCTGGCGCGCCGCGTCGCGTAGACCCGAAGTGGCGACCGACCCGGCCGACATGGAGGGGACCGACGCCGAGGATGTCGAAGAGGCCGTGCTCGGCCTCATCGGCGCGTCGCGCGTGAGGCGCCTGCTCGATGAGTTGACTCCCGACCAGGCCGACGTACTCGCCCTCCGCATCTACGGGGAGATGACGCTCCCCGAAGTGGCCGAGCATCTCAAGAAGCCACTCACCGCCGTCACCTCGCTCCAGCACCGCGGCCTTGAAGCGCTGCGCCGGCATCTCGGATCCTGGGAGATGTGAGGCTCAGCCCTCCCAGCGCAGCCATTCGCCGTGGTAGTGGGCCGTCCCCAACCGCCGCATGGCGGTGCCGCCGCCCTCGTAGCGAGTGTGGTCGACGAAGGGGAATGCCTCCCCTCGGACGAGCATCTCGATCGAGATCCTGTCGATCGTCCGCGAGCCGGAGGCTGCCTGCAGCAGGTCATCGAGCCGGGCGCGATCTTCGGCGCCCCATTGGTTGAGTACGTACGAGTGATACACGATGAGGGCGGCGTCGGCGGGCGCCGCCGCGATCGCCCCGGGGAGCAGGTCGAGGGCGTCGCCCGCCAGGATGGTCGGCGGGTCCTCGCGGGCGATGGCCACCGCTGCTTCCAGGCGCTCCACGCGTTCCACCTGTTCGGGCCAGACGAGCGCCCGGGCCCAGCGCACCGCGTCGGCGTCGGTGACGTCCAGCGGATGCAGGTCGAGCCCGACTCGGAAGGAGACCGCGGGCATGCCCATCGGTATCGGCGGCCTTCCCCCCCGGATCTGGCAGGTGAGCGTGAGCGACGATCCCTCGAGCCCGGTCGCGATGGAGCCGTAGTCGTACCGGTAGCGATCGAAAAGGAGGTTGAGCCCGGCGCTCGCACCGACCTCGATGAGGGCCAGCGGCTGGCTCGCCTCGACCACGGCGGTGAAGGCGGGGAGCAGGGTGGTGCAGCGGCGCACCTCGTTGGTCTGCACACGTCGCGACGCCACCAGGGCGGTCACCTGCTCACGGTGCCCCACGAGGAAGTCGTGGAACAACTGCACCGGGTCCCCAGCCGGCTTGGTGCGATCCCCGGACACGGAGGGGTAATGCGCCGCCAGTTCCGGGCTAGCGCCTTCCAGCAGCAGGTACTGGACCGCGGCCAACAGCAGGTTCGCCGGTAGCTGCTCGTAGGGCGCCGCTCCCAGGATTTCGACGGCGACCGGATCGTCGGCCGTGGCCTCAGCCAGCCGTGCGTACAGCGGCGATTGTGTGCCGACATGTGCGGCGAACTCGCGCAGGCGCTCCCGGATCCGCCCGCCCTCGGGATGCTCGCGGTTCAGGGGCGAGCCCATTCGCTCACCCCCTCAGCAGTCGAGATCCCCGGCGGCCTGGATGTCGGGGTCGCTCGCCGGCGCCTCGAAGCCGTCAGTGAAGCTCTCGATGAAGCCCGTCCCGGCGGGGTCCCACTCGTAGAACGTATCGAGCCGCTCCCAGAGCCCGACGCCCTGGTCGCCGGCGGTGGTCTCCCACACACCGTCCTCGACACACGACAGGCCCTCGCGGTGCTCGGCGCCAAACCCGACGAGGAACTCCAGGCGGTCCTCGGTGGCGGTGCCGGCGTCTTCGACCTGGCAGTCCTCGTCGAGGAAGTAGAAGGCGTACACGTCGTGCCCGGAGAGTGTCGACCGGTCGATCTTGACGAGGGCGCCGTCGTCGAGGTCCCCGAAGTCCTCGACACTGTGGATCTCGGGTTCGAACCCTTCGAACGACGCCGCGGGTAGTTCGATGAAGACCGCGTAGGGGATGTGGAGGGAGAACCCGAACCACCACGACCCTTCGTAGAGGAAGAGGATCGCCCCGTCGCTCTCCATGATGCTCTCGGGCTGCGGGTCGCCATCGAAGCTGCCGGGGATCCGAACAAGGTCGCCCCCGGTCTCGGGGACGGTCGTGCCGGGGAGGCCGGCACATCTGCTGACGGCTGCCGGTGCGGTGGTGGTCGTCGGCGCAGCGGTGGTCGTGGGTGCGACGGTCGTCGTCGTGGCCGGCGGGGTCGTGGTGGGCGCCGCCGTCGTCGTGGAGGCGACCGTGGTGGTCGTCGCCGTGGTCGTGGTGGTCGTCGCGATGGCGCCGCCGTCGCCGCAGGCAACGGCGAGCAGGGCCACGGCCCCGAGCATGATCGTGAGGCGTCGCATGGCGCTCCTGTGCCGGTTGCGCCGACCCTAGTGACGGCGCAGCCACTCAACTCGCCGGTAAGGCGCACCGATATGGAGTCGTGAAAAGGATTCGCCGAAGCGCGGGGGCTGCCCGCGCTGGATTGGCTGTGCGGTGGGCGGTTGCCGTGTTCGCGTTGGTCGCGGTCACGTCGGCACTACTGGCGGTCGGGCATGTGGTCGGGGCGCGCCGCGGTGATCGGACGCTGCTCGCCACGCAGGCACAGACCCTCAGTGTGACCCTCGACGCCATGGTGCGCGACGCCGGCGACCAGGCGACAGCGATCGCCGCCCTGTACGCGGCGAGTGAAGAGGTCACCGAGGCCGAATTCACCAATTTCGTCACGGACATCGGTCTCACCGACGGCATGTTCGGCGTCGGCTTTGTTCGGGTGATCCCGGGACATGAGCTGGGGGCGTTCCAGGCTGCCTTGCAGCGAAACCACCCCGAATCGTTCGTGTTCGAAGTCGACGGACTGGAGCAGGTCCCGGTGGCGCCGCGCGAGATCCACTACCCGATCCAGTACTTCTACTCGGTGGGTGACCTCCCCGCCTGGGGCTTCGACGCCGCCACCGACGACGACTTCGGACCCGCCATAGAGCGAATTCTCGAGGACCCGATGCCGACAGCCTCGGACCTGCTGGCCTTCCCGGGGCGTCCCGATATCGACGGGTGGGTGATGTTCGAGCCGGCCTTCGATTCGTCGGGGCGATTCGCCGGCGTGGTGGCCACCGCCATGGATTTGGGTGAAGTGCTGGCAGCCGCCGCCCCGATGGGGGTGGGATCGAGTGTCGACCTTCGCATCGTCGACCTCAGCGCGGGCGACGCACCCCCTCCGCCCGACAATGCGTGGACCGAGACGATCGCCGCCTCCGACCGTCTGTGGCGCCTCGACGTGACCCCGCTGCATACCTCGTCGTACCTGTGGGCCGGCTTCGGCATATTCGTCGTCGGACTTGCCGCCGCGGTCGCCTTTGCGCTCGCGGTGGTGGCGTTGGGCGCCCGCCTGCGCCACCGTCGCGAGATGGACGAACTCCGCTCGCTCGATCGTCAGAAGGACGACTTCCTCGCCACCGTCAGCCACGAGCTGCGGACGCCGCTCACCTCGATTCTGGGATTCGCCGACGCCTTGACGAGCAGCGAGTTCGCCCCCGTCGAGCGAGCGGAGATGATCGGCTACATCGGCGACGAGGCGAAGGCGATGGAAGGAATCGTCCAGGACCTGCTCGTGGTGGCCCGCCTCCAGCAGGGTGGTGCGGTCCCGATGTCGCTGGAGCCCGTGGCGGACCTCGCCGCCGAGATCGGCAGGATCGGCAGCCAGATGAGCGCGATCCGAGATGTCCCCGTGACCGTGGCCGGGAACGGTGCCGCCTGCGCCGACCCGGCGCGGCTCCGGCAGATCATCCGGAACCTCTTCGACAACGCCGTTCGCCACGGACGGCCTCCGATCACTGTGACGATCGAGGTCGATGGAGCCGCCGCCTGCATCCTGGTGCGCGATGACGGTGATGGCATCGACCCGGCGGTCAACGGCGGGCTGTTCAATCGGTATCGCTCGGGCCCCAACCCCGACGGCCTCCCCACCTCCACCGGGATCGGCCTGTGGCTGTCGCGCGAGCTGGCCCGCCTCATGGGCGGCGACCTCCGCTTCGTGCATTCAAAGGGCGGAGCGACCTTTGAGCTGATCCTGCCGGCCGCCTCCCCCGAGCAAGCCGGCATCACTGTGGAGGCTCTGGCGTCCTAGGGGACCCGGCGGGGCTCGGCGCAGGAGGTGGCGGTGGCGCGCTGGTCGCGGGCGCCGACGAGGGCGAGCAAGGTCGGGCGTACCCGGATGGAGACCTCGACACAGATACGCACCGTGGATATCTCGGTCCGGACCCGGTTTCCGGGTCCCCTGGCCACGGCGCGCGCAGCTTGGTCGGCGCGGCCGGCATCGATCGCTACTCGCCCGTCATAGGCTTTCGTCTCGTCGATCCATCCGGCTCCGGCCTCGGCCGCGGTTGCAGCGAGGTGGGAGGCCTCGCGCCATGCCGCGCCGAAGCGCGCCATATCCACGGCCAAGCCGAGCATCAGCGTGCCGCCGAAGAGGAGTACGACGAGGGTGAGGTGGACGGCTCCGCGTTCACTCATCAGCCAGAGCGATAAGGGGCGACGGGCACGTCGACCTCCGCTGTCACCGGGATGCGGACACTGTGTGCGATCGGGTGGGGAAGGTAGACGTCGCCTGCCACCCGGACGTGGACGATGCCGCCGCTGAAGTCGTAGTCGATGGCGGCGCCTTCCGGCGCAAGGTGTCCCGCTCGGCGGAGGGCCGGTGCCGGGCCGTCCCCGCGGGCCAAATCCACCGCCACCGACCTGGCAGCCTCTCGCGCCGACTGTGCGGCATCGACCAGGCGACCAGCTGACGTCGCGGCGGCGGCGAGGATCACGACTATCGCCGCCCCGAGGGCGAGGTCGGCGACGATCACCGATCCCCGGTCACGGCTCATGGACACGCGGCACATCTGCCCGAACGGTGATCGTAAGCTCGGTGAGGACGGGGCCAGGAGGAATCCATCCGAAGGATGCCGTGGCGATCGCCTCGTGATCGGTGACTTGGACGTCGACCTCCACGCCGCTCGCCCCAGGCACGATCGATTCGATCACCGTTCTCAGCTTCGCCTCGCCCTGATCGAGATCTGCGCCTGGAAGTGAGGCATCTCGGGCTGCCGAGGCGACCGCGGCGTCGGCAGCGGCCCGCGCTGTCATCGCGGTAGCCACTTGGACAAGGACGAGCAGGAGCAGGAAGGTGGCAGCCATCGCAGCCACCTCCTCCAGAATGGCGCTCCCAGAGTCGTCAAGTTTCCGGGGCGCTGCACTCAGGAGAAGAAGCCGGTGAGCTGGCCCACGATCGAGTTCCAGAGGTCCCCGGCGGCCGAGCGAACCTGTGGGAGCAGGACCGCGATGACAACCACCGCGATCGCCGCCATCCCGAGCCACTCCACGGTGGTAACACCCCGCTGATCGGCGTGCAGTCTTCTGAGCATCGTCTCTTCCTTTCATGGGGTCGCCGACAGGGCGTTGAGCCCTGCGAGCGTGGGGTACATCAAGAAGAGGAGCGTGACCGGCACCATCAGGGCGAGTATCGGCCCGTAGGTCGTGAGCGCCCGGCGGCCTCCCTCTGCGGTGAGATCCCTCGTCAGCCCAGCGCGGTAGTCGGCGGCGAGAGCCGTGAGCGCGTCGGCAAGCCCTCCGCCCGTTCGGTGGGCGTGACCAAGCAGGTCGTAGAGACGGGACGCCTCGGGGTGCGCTGTCGCTCGCGCCGCGATGCGGAGGGCTTCGTCCAGGGGACGGTCCGACCGGCGGACGGCTTCGAGTTCCTCGGAAGTCACACCGGTGCTCGCCCTCGTGAAGCAATCGAGGGCGGTGGCCACGGATTCGCCGGCGAGGACATGGAGGGCGATCGTGTCGGTGACCGTCGGAAGCTCCTGAGCCATTCGTGCCGAGCGCCGCTCGTGGGCGGTCGATCTGATGGCCCGACTCACCAACAGACCCGCCATCGACCCGACCAGCGCGAGCGACGCGATCCTGGAGGGGTCGACTGCCAGCGCCCCTACTGCTCCGAGAGCGGCGCCCGTGGCTGCCGAGCCTGGTGACGGAAGCCGCAGGCGTGTTGGGGACCTTGGCGGAGAAGCGCCCAGGTAGACATCGATCGCCAAGGTAGGTCTGCGGACGGCGAGAGCCCCGAGGAGTACGGCAGCCGACAGGAGCAGCGCGCTCACGAGAACACCCGGGGCGGCTCGGAGAGGCGTGCCGATCGCCGTGCGAGCACGAAGCCACTCACGGTCGCCGCCAGACCCCCAATGACGATCCAGGTTCCCGTGGCCGTCGAATACGAGTCGGCCGCGGTCGGATTGGTTGCGATGCTGAGCGCCAGCATCCCCCATGGGGCCACCAGCGCCACCCCGGCCGTGAGCCGCTGTTGTGTCAATGCGGCGTCGTGAGCGCGACGTAGCCGCAGCTCGTCCCCCACTGACACAGCGAGAGCTGCGAGGACCGAGTCGACATGTCGCCCGCCGACCTCGGCCGCGATGCCCAGGGTCGTCAACACCCGGTCCGCGAGTGGATCCGCCCAGGCGGAGCGCACCTGGCGCAAGGAGGTCGCAAATGCCTCGCCCGGCCCGCGGTCGAGTTCGGCGAACCTGCCGCCGAGGTGACGCGCCGCGGCTCGGGTCGCCTCGGACAGGGAGGCACCGGTCGCGATCCTGCTGCGAACCGCTGCCAGGAAGTCGGGCCACCGGGCGGCCTCACGGATCGCGGACTTACGGGTCGCAGCTCGACGGAGAGAGATCGGCAGAGGAGCGAAGAGAACGCCGGCTGCGGCAGCGACCGCCGGCGGCGCGCCCAACGACCGGCACATCGCCCACATCACAAGACCGGTTCCAGTACCGATGCCGAGACCGGAGAGCAGGTTCCGGCGGAGGGCGAGGGCGAGTGGGATTCGGCGTAGTCCGAGTGAGGTGACGACGAAGAGGGCTGCCGCGAGGGCGGTGACCGATCTCACGTTTCCTCGGAGAAGGAATAGATCGGCTCCACGCGGAACCGTCCGGAGTCGACGCTCATGACCCGAACGACCTCTTCGACGATCCGGTCGGTTGGCCGGCGCCTCATGAACACGACGAGGTCGACCACCGATGCCAACGCGGACGCGACATAGTCGATGACGACGTTGTGGCCGGCCAGTACGCAGTAGCCGACGACCTTGTCGAGGGTATCGATCGCCGAATTGGCGTGGAGTGTGGCGAGGCCGGAGCAGCCTGCGTTGAGCGCAAGCAGGAGGTCGAGAGCCTCGGGGCCACGGACCTCGCCGACGACTATTCGATCGGGTCGCTGCCTCAGAGAAGACCGCACCAGATCGCGCAGGGTGATGCGTCCGCCGCCGTCGAGTCCCGCCTCGCGAGTCTGCATCTGTGTGATGTCGGGTATGTCGGCTGAGATCTCGAAGACCTCCTCGCAGGTCACGACCCGCCGGTCAGGTGGTACCGCGCCAAGCAGACAGTTGACCATCGTGGTCTTTCCCGCACCGGGTGCACCCGCCACGAGAAGCGTGAGATCGGACCGGATCGCCTCCGCCAGGGTTTCCGCCAGGCTCGGGGGGAGTGTCCCGAGCTCGACGAGGCGGTCGAGGCCACCCGATTCGAGGACGAATCGCCGGATCTGGACGTTGAGCCGGTCAGGGTGCGTTACAGGCGGGCCGGTGACATGGACGCGGCTGCCGTCCTCGAGCTGGGCGGAGACGATCGGGCTGGCGAGGTCGAGCCGGCGACCGGTCCCGGCCAGGATCCGATCGACAAAGTGGCGCAGACTGTCGGTGTCGATCACCTCAGGGAGGAGCGTTTTGTGGCCGTTGCGCACCACGAACGTTCGCTCGCCCCCGAGGACGATCACCTCTTCCACTTGGGGGTCTGCAAGCACATCCTCGAGGAATCCGGATGCGGTCACGGCGAATCTCCCACCGCAAGGAGCAGGGATCGAAAGCGGCGCACGGGTTCGGCGGCCGACCGACCGGCTGCTCCCATTGCGGAGATGACCGGGATCACGGTGATCGGGTCGAGGCCGGTCCAGCGCCGGATGGATGCAGTGGCATCCGTGCGGTGGGCGGGCCGCACCCGATTGAGGATCAGTACGGGTGGGGGGCCCGTCCAGGCAGCCGCCACCGCTGCTGCTCGAACGATGCCGACCGGGCTGGCGTCGGCAACCATCACGGCGGTGGTTGCGGCTTTGATGATCTCCTGGTTGTCCGGCCAGGGGCCGGTGTCGACCACAACCAGGCGTTTTGTTCGCGCTGCATCGACGACGTCGAAGATCGGCTCGGGGCGCAGCGGTGGCTCACCGGGGCGGTGTGAGCCCGGGAGGACGGCGAGCCGACCGACGCGGTGAAGTGCGGCGTCAGGGAGGCTTCCGTTCTCATGTACGGCGTCGACGGCATCCGCGAGATCGGGCCTTGGTGCGATTCCGAGGCGAATCGCTACTGCTGGAGCGTCCAGGTCGGCGTCGATCAGCGTGGTCTCGGTCCGGCCGCTTCGGTTCCAGGCGAGAGCAAGGGCGATCTCGGTTCGGCCAGGGGCGCCGCGAGCCCCGGTCACGGCGACCAGAGGAGCGGTTCCCTCGTCACGCGTCGCCGCCGGTTCGACCAGCCGGATCTCGCGGAGCATTGCCTCGGCCCCTATGTCGTCGGGGAGCACCAGGTCGATCCCGGCGGTACGGAGCCTGTCGGCCGCGGGCCGATCGCCGACCGGGTGCACCCCGACCACACGAAGCCCGCCTCGTTTCCACGCCGACAGACGTGCGGTCGTCGCCCACGGTGTCTCGGACCCCACCACCACGACGTCCAGAGACCCCGCCTGTTCGGCCACCTCAGTCGGTAGGAACGCCCTGAGGACCAGCCGGACGGTGGCGGAGGAACGCGCCGCGGCGACGAGCCGAGACTCCCACTCCCGTGCCGAAAGCACCGTTGCAACCCGAAGCGTCAAGACGACACCCGGACCAGGTCGAGCGTTGCAAGGCGCATGGCGGCTACCAGATCGAGGGCGAGCGCGTCGTCGACGGCCAGCAGTAACGCGACGTCACTTCCGTTGAGTCCCCCCTCTCCGACCTCGACCGAGACGACCTGGATCGCCGATGCCAGAAGGCCGGCGCCCTCATCGTTGGTGACATAGATATCGACGAAGTCACCGGGAGCGAGGCGGCCCTGTATTGCGTGCTCGGGTTCGAGGGTGATCGCAAGCAGATCGGGCGCACTGCCGGGCGGCGGGGAGAGCATGGCGTGTGTGAGCGGCGCACCTGCTGGGACCGGCACAGTAAGGGTCCACTCTTCGACGGACGCCAACTCGTCGGCGCGCACCAGGCCCTCGAGGGGTTCGACCTCGGTCTCGCGAAACGATGCCTCAGAGATGACCGCTCCCGCGGGAAGCGCGTCGGCGGCGATCAGTACAGCAACGCGATCAGGCGGCTGGGTGAGGGAGAGGACGCCGATGCCGGCGATTAGGGCGAGCACGGAAGCTCCCAGGAGACGAAGATCCAGTCGAATCCGGCTCACTGCTCCTCCACCGACACTATGTGCGCAAGCGCCACCAGGCGCCGACCCGATGCACTCGAGAGTTCGACGTGGTCCGACCCGACGGCGGTGACGATGCCGCGGTGGAGAGAGGCATCGACTGCCGAGACGAGGACCTTGGAGCCGCGGTCCTCGATGGCGAGCAGGGCATCACGCATGGCACGGGTACGACGCGCCGCGGCGCGGGCCGCCTCCATCTCGGCCTCGAGCGTTCGATCCATGCGCTCGCGCAACAGCCTGCCGATGTGGACGAGATCCGGGTGCCCGTTCGTCTCCACGCCTCCCCTTTCGGCTCGTCAGGGGAGGTCCGCGCCGGGCGGCGGGTGACGGCATCGACTACGTATCAGCGGCCGGGTCGCGACGCAAGGGGGCCGTGGAGCATGTTTTTCGCGAAGAGCGGCAACCATCCGCCGGTCGCACTCCGTCCTGCGGCCTCCGCCTTCCGCCCTCCGCCTTCCGCAAGAACCGACCAGGCGCGTCTCTCAGAGCTTGGGCTTCTGTCGTATCGCGAAATGCCTATTGCTAATTGCGTTTCCCGCTTCCTGCCTCCCGCCTCCCGCAAGAGGTCGCGCCCTCGAGATGCGCCGACGCGGTCTTGCCAATTGCCAATCGCCAATCAGAATCGGGCAACGGTTCGCTGACCCCTCAGAACACCCGGGTGGTGTCGGCGGGCTTGGAGATGCTCATCGAGTCCGACCAGCGGGTCCAGGGGCCCACGATCACCATGCCGGCCACCGTGTCGCCGCCGCGGCCCTTGGCCTGGTAGAGCAGGTCGTCGGCTCCAGCGAGGAGGGCATCGACGGTGTTCGGGGGGAAGCGGAAGGTGGCGATCCCGACGGAGGTGGTGACGGTGGCCCCGGAGCCGGTCTCGTCGACCAGCAGATTGCGGACGCGGTCGACCACCAGCATCGCCTCGCGGGCGTCGGTGTCGGGGAGTAGCAGCACGAACTCGTCGCCACCGATACGGGCCAACAGGTCGGTGCCGCGGATCGTCTCATTCACGGCGGTAGCGAAACCGGTGAGCAGGTCGTCGCCTGCGGCGTGGCCGAGGCGGTCGTTGATCTCCTTGAAGTCGTCGAGGTCGAAGTAGGCGAGCGACAGGGGCGTGCCTTCGCGGCCGGCGCGCAGCCGCTCCCGCTCGGCGACCAGCTGGAAGGCGCGGCGGTTCATCGCCCCGGTGAGCGGGTCGACCATGGCCATGCGGCGCTGATCGACGAGGGCCCGGCGCAGCGACCCGATGAGAGTTGCGGTCAGGACGAGGACGGCGAGCTGGGTCGAGGCGTTCCAGATGTCGGCGGGGCCGAGGGCCCCATGGCCGAGCACCGTCGCCAGCAGGCTCTCGGCGGCGGCGAGGCCGGCGACGAGCATCCCGTGGCGGCGCGATCCCAGCCAGGTGACGGCGACGACGGCACCCATGTACAGCACCGAGAACGACAGCTCGGGCCCAGTCACCCAGTCGCCGAATGCGATGAGGGCGACCAGCACCACTCCCAGAACGAGCGGAGCGGCGTTGGGGAAGCGGCGGACGGCGGCGAGCCGCACCAGGCTGCGGTCCCCCGGCCCGGGTGGCTCGAGATGGTGGCTCATGACTAGTCCATCGGCACTAGTCATTCGCAGGTTGAGGTGTGTTCGGGGTCATTGCCGTGATCGTTTGAGGGCTGCAACGGTCCCCGGTACCGTTTACCCCTCATGCCCGCCCTCACCTTTCTCTTAACCGACATCGAGGGCTCGACGCGTCTGTGGGATCTGCATCCGCAGGCGATGAAGAAGGCGCTGAGTGATCACGACGAGGTGATCCGCAAGGTCGTGGATGCCCATGGCGGGAACGTCTTCAAGCACACCGGCGACGGGGCGCTCGCGGTGTTCGGCGCCGCCGCCGACGGTCTCGCCTCGGCCGCGGATCTCGCCCGCCGTCTTGCCGATCAGGTGCATCCCGATGTCGGGGCGCTCAAGGTCCGCATTGCGGTCCACACCGGTGACGCCGAGGAGCGCGACGACGATTACTTCGGGCCGGCACTGAACCGCACCTCGCGTCTGCTTTCGGTGGCGCACGGTGGTCAAGTGCTGGTGAGCCTCATAACCGAGCGGATGGCGGGAGGCGAGGTCGCGGAGGGGATCGCCTTCCGGGACCTCGGCGAGCACCGGCTGCGCGACTTGGCCCGATCGGAGCGGATCTTCCAGATGGACGTCGCGGGTGTGCCCGGCGACTTCCCGCCGCTGCGCACCCCCGACATGGTCCCCAACAACCTCCCCACCTTGGGCACATCCTTCGTCGGCCGCGACCAGGAGTTGGCCGAGGTCGAGAAGCTGATCCGGGGCGCCCGGGTGCTCACCCTCACCGGTGTCGGAGGAGCGGGCAAGACCCGTCTGGCGATCCAGGCGGCGGTGGAGCTGGTCGACGAGTTCCCGGGCGGGACCTGGCTGATCGAGCTGGCCGCCATCACCGATCCAGACCTGATCGACGCCACGGCCGCCGATGCCCTCGGCGTGGCTCAGCCCCCAGGGCGCACCGTCCGGGAGTCGATCATCGACCATCTCGCCGGGAGGCAGGCACTGCTGATCGTGGACAACTGCGAGCACATGATCTCCGGCGCGGCCGAGTTCGTCGCCGATCTCGTGGCCGGTGACCCGGAGTGCAAGGTGGTCGCCACCAGCCGGGAGCTGCTCGGCGTGAGCGGCGAAGTTGCCTACGGCATGCCGTCGCTCGCCATGCCCCGGCGCGGGGAGACGCCGGACCTCGCCGAGTTGATCCGGTACGACGCGGTGCGCCTCTTCCTCGAGCGTGCCCAGGCGGGCCAGCCCCACTTCCACATCACCGATGCGATGGCCCCCTCGGTCGCCGAGATCTGCCGGCGGCTCGACGGGATGCCCCTGGCGCTCGAGCTGGCGGCGGCGCGGCTGCGCACCTTCAGCCCCAAGCAGATCGCCGAGAACCTCGACCAGCGGTTCCGCCTCCTCACCGGGGGGAGCCGCACCGCTCTGCCGCGCCAGCAGACTCTGTCGGCGGCGATCGACTGGTCCTACCGGCTGCTCGAGGAGCCGGAGCGAAGGCTGTTCGAGCGATTGTCCGTGTTCCAGGGCGGGTTCACCTTGGAGGCGGTCGAGGACATTTGCACCGACGAGGAGCTCGACGTGCTGTCTGTGCTCGAGCTGCTCCCATCGCTGGTGGACAAGTCGCTGGTGGCAGTCGACTCGGAGGGCGACGACGCGCGCTACCGCCTCCTCGAAACGCTGCGCCAGTTCGCCCGAGACCGGCTCGACGACTCCGGTACGGCCGACGAGTTTCGTCTCCGCCACGCCCGCTGGTTCCGCGACGTGTCGGTCGAGGCGGGGAAAAACATTCGGGGACCGCGCGAGCAGGAGTGGTGGGAGCGCATCGACACGGAATTGGACAACCTGCGCCAGGCGATGACCTGGGCGATCGAGGGCGGAGAACCTGCTCTGGCGCTGGAGATCGCCGGCGGGTTCTGGCGCTTCTGGTGGTTCAAAGCCAGGTGGTCGGAGGGCGTCTCCTGGCTGGAGCGGGCGGTACAGGCGGCTGGCATCGCGACTCCCAAGCATGTCCGTGCCCAGGGCCTGCTGGGCCTGGGGACCCTGCTGATCAGTACCGAGCGCCACACGGATTCGGTCTCCCTCCTCGAGGAGTCCAGGGACCTCTACCGCGAGCTGGACGAGGAAGGGGTCGACCGGCAGCTATTGATGCACGGCTATTCCGCGGCCTTGATCAACTTGGCGGCGGAACTGGAGAACCAGGACCGGTACGAGGAGGTGGCTCGTCTCAACGAGCAGGCGCTCGAGGTCTCCCGGCGCCTTGGGGACCCCGCCGGGGTGGCGGTCTCCCTGGGCAACCTCGCCGAGTACGCCGGCCGCGCTGGGGACGTGGAAGGGGCCAGGGAGCGGTTCGCCGACGCCCTCGCCGCCTCCCGGGCGCTGCAGTCGGCGCACAGGCTCACCGAGCAGTACTGGCAGCTCGGGTTCTTCGAGCTCTCGGTGGGAGATGCCGCCCGGGCCCGGCGTGCTTTCGAGGAGAGCCTGGCCCAGGCTGAGGCAGGCGGCCTCGACGACTACGAGAGCGGCGCCAGCGCGTTCGCGGCATTCGCCGCGGCCGAGATGGGAGACCCGGATGCCGCCGAACGGTTCCGTCGCGAGGCCGTCCAGGCGTTCACCAACCCGAACCTGAGGGTGTTTGCTCAGGTCCGCACGAGCTACCAGGTAATGCGGGCGGCGCTGGATTCGGCCGCCGGGGACCTGGTGCGAGCGGGCCGGGGATTGGGAGCGATCGCCTCCTCCGAGGAGGAGGGCAGCCCGCTGTGGTGGACGCTCAACGGACTTCGCGACCGGGTTCGCGACGAGCTCGAAGCCGGTCTCGGCGCGCCCGAGGTCGCCAAGGCCATCGAGGCCGGCCGCAACCTGAGCCTGGACGGGGCCATCGACCTCATCACCGCTCCCGCCTGATCGCCACCCTTCCCCGTGTTCGCGACCGTCGGTACCCTGAGAGTGTGGAGCGCATAACCGTCGACATCGGCAAGGACTGGCTGTCCGTGACCGACATCTGCGAGTACATGGATGTCTCCACCTTCGTGGTGACCCGGGTGCTGCGGTCGGGGGAACTGCCTGCGGTGAAAATGGGCCGGGAGTGGCGGGTCTCCCGGATCGACTTCGAGGATTGGCTCAACGCCCAGCGGCTCTCCACGTTGCTCGACGACAAGAAGCCGCGATGACCGCCCCGACCACGACTCCGGTCGACGTCCCCGACCTCGACGAGGTCGTCGAACCCGTGCATCCGTGGCAGGTGGTGGTGTGGAACGACCCGGTCAACCTCATGTCCTATGTGGTTTGGGTGTTCCGCAAGCTCTTCGGCTACCCGGTGGAAAGGGCGACCCGGCTGATGCTGCAGGTCCACCACGAGGGGAGGGCGGTGGTCTCCAGCGGCCCGCTCGAAAAGGTCGAGTCCGACTGCCACCGCCTCCACCATCACGGGCTGTGGGCCACCTTGGAGAAGACATGAGCGAGCCCTTCCGGATGGAGGGCGGCGTGGTGCAAGTACACCTATCCGGGCCGGAGCGCGCCGCCATCGCCGGGATCCCCGAGATCATCGAGGCGGCAGGGGGAGCGGAGGGCCGGTTCGAGTACCAGGCACATCCCGACGACGCCTCCGCCGACCGGCGGTACAAGGAACTCGTCGGCGACGACCTGGACTCGCTGCGGTCCGCCGATCGCGACGCCTTCCGCGCCGCCGTCGAGGCCGAGTCGCTCGAGCCGGACCAGGCCGAAGCGATGATGCGCGTGATCGGCGAGGCGCGCATCGTCCTCGCCCAGAGGCTGGGCCTCGAGGACGACGGTTGGGAGGAGTCGGCGTCGATCGAGGACCCCGAGGTGGCGATGCTCCACTACCTGGGGTACCTGCAGGACGGGCTGGTGGAGGCGCTCGGCTGAGAATCAAGAATCAAGAATCAAGAATGGCGCTGGCGCGCTCTTGGCTCTTGGCTCTTGGCTCTTGGCTCTTGGCTCTTGGCTCTTGGCTCTTGGCTCTTGGCTCTTGGCTCTTGGCTCTAACCGCCGATGGCCACCCGGGCTTCGACCATCTTTGCGCCGAGGAACTCCGCTACCGCCTCATTGGTGACGGCGCCCCCGGCCACGTTGATCCCGTCGAGCAGTTCGGGGTGCCGGTCCAGCGCCGGGACCAGCCCGTCGGCGAGGGCGACTACATAGGGAAGCGTGGCGTTGGTGAGGGCGTAGGTCGCCGTGTTGGGCACTGCGCCGGGGATGTTGCCCACGGCGTAGTGGATCACCCCGCCGAAGTCGTAGACCGGATCGCTGTGCGTGGTCTCCCGGGCCGTCTCGATGCAGCCGCCCTGATCGATCGAGATGTCGACGATCACGCTCCCCGGGCGCATCGCCGTGACCATGTCTGCGGTCACCACCACCGGGGCGCGGGCGCCGGGGATGAGGACCGCTCCCACCACCAGATCCGAGGCCGCCACGTGCTCCTCGACGGCGAGGACCGACGACTTCACGGTGATGACATGTCCCCACTGGAGCTCGTCGAGGTGGCGCAGCGGGTTCACATTGATGTCGAGCACGGCCACCTCCGCGCCCATGCCGGCGGCGATCATGGCGGCGTTCCGTCCGGCCATCCCGGCGCCGAGCACCGTGACCTTTGCCGGGGGGACGCCGGGCACGCCGCCCAACAGCACGCCGCGCCCGCCCTTGGGCCGTTCGAGGTGGTGGGCGCCCGCCTGGGCGGCCATGCGTCCGGCGATCTCGCTCATCGGCGCCAGAAGGGGCAGCGCCCCCGAGACCAACTGGACGGTCTCGTAGGCGATGGCCGTGGCGCCCGACTCGATGAGCCCTCTCGCCTCATCCGGATAGGCGGCGAGGTGGAGGTAGGTGAAGAGCACGTGGCGTGGCTCGAGCATGGCGATCTCGGAGGGCTGGGGCTCCTTCACCTTGACGATCATGTCGGCACTCGAGAATACGGCGGCGGCGTCGGGCACGATCTCCGCCCCCACTGCGGCGTAGTCGTTGTCGTCGATGGACGACCCCCTGCCGGCTCCGGTCTCGACAAGGATCCGGTGCCCGTGCGCCACCAGCTCACGCACACCGACGGGAGTGATGGCGACGCGGTACTCCTCGGTCTTGATCTCCCGCGGGACGCCGACGATCAACTCCGCCTCCTTGGCAGCGTGGACGCTCAAGATACTTGTCGATGGCCCTGCCGGGCGGCCTCCGGCGATTGGCCGCCACTTGGCTCAACAGCGTGCGGCCCGGCGCGACGAGCAATGGCGCCGGGCCGCTAACCGGTCAATACTCCGCGGCCGGCGTCCGATATACCAGCCATGGCCATTCGGGCGCGGCGTCGCGAGGAACGCGGCGGCAATCAGACGCGAGGGCGACTTGCCGCGATGACTCTCGGCGCGGGCGTGGCGATCGTGCTCGTCTTCGCACTCGTATTCTCGATCTCGTTCGGCGGCCGTGGCGTCGCCACCCATGCCACCGCTCTCCACAACGCCGACGAGGCCTTGCGCGCCGCCACCGTCGCTCGGTCTCAGGCCGGGATGGCGACACACCTCGCCGCCCTCGAGCTCGAATTCGAATTCGACGCCAGCGATCAGATCGTGCAGGCGCTCCGGGACACCCGGCAGGCAATCGGCGATCTCGAGTACTCCCTCGCGGCGATGGTCGAGGCCACGGGGCGCGTCGACGCCGGGATCGAGTCGTCGGCCGCCACGTTTCGCGCCACGATCCTGGGCATCGTCGACGCCGTCGAGTCAGGGCGAATCGACGACGCTCGGGAGCTGGCGACCATGTCGCTCGACCGCGACTTCAGATCGTTGACCGGGGCGGTGGTGGTCGAGCGCGACTACCGGGCCTCCGAGGTTGCCTCCGCCGATGCCCTGATGGGACGGATCGGCGACGTATCCCGATTCCTGGTGGCCTTCCTCGTCCCGACTGGCGCCATCGTGATCTATCGGAGCGTCGCCCGACGCCAGCAGCGGCAGCGCGACCTCGAGGTGCGCCTCGAGACCGAGAAGGAGCTAGGCAAGGCGCGCGACGAGTTCGTGGCCAACGCCTCTCATGAGTTGCGGACGCCACTCACATCCATCCTTGGCCTCGCCCACCTGCTCGAGGAGGACGGCGAGGTCCTCGGGTCGCCGGCTGCGATCGAGATGACCGGGATGATCATCAGCGAGGCGAATGACCTTGCTCGCATGGTCGACGACCTCCTGACCACCGCCAGGCTCGACGCCGGGGCGCTCCACTACCAATTCGAGAACCTCAACATCCTGGAGGAGGTGGCCGAGGTCGTCGGGCCGATCCGCAAGGCCGGGGTCGAGATCGGGGTGTCGTGTGCCCCTGCCCTTGTGCGGTCCGACCGCCTTCGACTACGTCAGGTGATCCGGAATCTGTTGTCGAATGCCCGCAAGTACGGCGGCGCCCGGATCCAGGTCGTCGGGCACCTCGTCTCCGGCTGGTACGAGGTCCGGGTAGAGGACGACGGCGAGGGTATCCCGGACGAGCTGCGCGACCGGCTGTTTCAGCGGTTCCTCCATCAGGGCGACATGCCGCTAGTCCTGGGATCGGTCGGCCTGGGCCTGTCGATAGTCCGCGCCCTCGCCGAGGGGATGGGCGGCGCGGTCTGGTACGAGCGGCGCGAAGGTTGGAGCTCGTTCGTCGTTCGAGTGCCGCTGGCGACCGCCGACGCCCCCACGCAGTATCGGGAACCGGGCCGAGTAGCCGCCGACGCCCCCCTCACACCATCTCGCTGAGGTCTGACGGACTAGCGCGGTTTGGCACGGAGGAAATGGATCGCGCAGGCGCGCCGTCGGCACATACAGTTGCACGAGACCTTGCTGGTGCGGTGGGCGGAGCCGCTGGTCGACGTGGGAAGGATTCGGGGGCGGCACCTGCCGCCCCCGAATCGCGTTTGCGCGGTCGCTGTGACTAGACCGCTCGAGTGTCGCCACAGTGAACCTCTCGCTCGAGCGGGTCTCGGCCGAAGAGGTCTCGATGACACTGCGGCCACCGCATCCGTATGCGAGCGTGGTCCGGGCGGGGCGGCGCGGCTCCCGACGGGCGCGCGCGCGGCGCGCCGTCGGCCTGATGATCTTCCTCTTATCGCTGGCGGCCGTGGTCCTCGTCGGGCTGGCGGAAGGCGGTGAGACCGACGATGGGGCGGCCTCCGCCGGCGCTGGCCGGGTGATCCAGCCTCGGGCCGCCACCTCGGTAGATCAGGCATCGTCAGCGGTCCTGACGCGTGCCTGGTCCGCCGCCCTCCCGGTTGGTCGGTCCCTCGATGCTGCGAGGGACGCCATGGACGAGACCCTGCCTGTCGATGCGGGCATGAGCGCCGTGGACCCTGGAGCGTCCTCAGAGGTCGCCTTCTGGGTCGCTGCGGACGTCAATCGGAACCCGGGGGTCATCAACCCCGGTGCCCGCAGGAGCGCTGAGGGCGATCCGGTGACCTTCGCCATGGCCGGCGTCGATCCGGACGGGGACGGCCTGAGCTGGTCGGCCACCGGTCTGCCTGCGGGCCTCTCGATCGATTCGGAAACAGGCGTCATCTCCGGGACGATCGCCTTCTCGGCAAGCGCTGGCTCCCCGTACGTCGCGACCGTGCGTGCAACGGACGACGGTGCCCCACCCCTCACCGGGACCGAGTCGTTCGGTTGGTCGGTCGATTCGCCGACGGCGCGCCCCGTGGTCTCGCCGTTGCCCGATCAGGAGAGTCGCGTCGGCGCCCCGACTTCGGTCCAGGTCCAGGCGAGCCACCCCGAGGGGCTGGACATCGAGTTCTCGGCATCCGGGCTCCCCACCGGGCTGTCCATCGACACGGCGAGTGGTGTGATCTCCGGCACCCCGGTGCTGAACCAGACCGCCTACCCGCTCGTGACGATCACCGACGAGCGCTACCAGAGAGTCGTCGTCGGCTTCGTGTGGGCGGTGCGCGAGATGGGCGACCGGCCGGTCGCGGTGGACGACATCGTCGTCGTCGCCTCCGACACGATCGGTCCCGGGGGAGTGGTTGTCGACGCCGCCAGCAACGATCAGTTCCCGGGTGGCGGGACGCTTACCGTCGTGGCGGCGGGCCCTGTGAGTGTGGGCACCGTCGCGGTCATCGATGCGACGGTCGTGTTCGATCCGCCTCCGGCCTGGCTGGGGACCGTGACCCTCTCGTACTCCGTGACCGACGGAACGATGACCGCCGACGGGACGATCGCGATCACCGTCGAGGAGCCGATGTCGTCGCGGCTCGGGACGTCCCTCCTCTCGTGGGATCCTGCGGGCCTCGCTCCGGCATTCGACAGGCGCTCGGGGATGAGTCCGTCGAACGGCACCGAGGTCGTGCTCGGGACCGTGTTCCAGTCCCTCCACGTGCTCCGTCTGCCGCTGTCGCTCCTCGGCGTTGCGGTCTTCTGGTCACTGCTTTTCGGGGGACCCTTCAACATGGGGCTCGTCGGCCGGTCGAATCTGCCACGCCTCGTCCGCCGGTCGTCCGACGTCTTCGCAGTGGTGATGGTGCCCCATGGCGGCCGTGTCGATGTGATGAGCGAGCCCGGCAGCGGTGAGGTGGTCCACCGCCTCCTGGCCACCGAGCGCGGCCTCGAGGGCACGGGACGTCGGTCCGAAGGTTCCGGGCGCGAGTGGGTCGAGCTGCGCACAGTCTCGGGGAGAGGATGGGTGCCGGCGTTCTTCGTCACAGAAGAGGTCGATCGCTCCGGATTCGCAGACGACGGAGAGCCGACTGCGATGGTTCGGGAGTTCGTAGCCCGACTGCGGTCACGGTCGGACGTCACCGACTTGATCTCCCAGAACGGGGTGTTCGTCGCTCACCACGCCCCTGTGATGCACTTCCCTCCGGAGGTGCTGCCCACCGTGATGGACGACCCCACCCCCTACTTGTGGCGGGGACGGAACCCGGCATATCCGGACTTCGAGGGCACATTCGACCTGGCGGTGGCGACCAGCGTGCTCGATGCCTACGACCATCCCGACCGCGAGCTGCGGGTGGACACGCCGGTGGTTCCCTCGACGGTGATCCCGGTGGAGTTCACCAACTTCCACTCGATCTCCATCGGCGCCGATGTGCACGGGTACCAGCGCCTGGAGCAGGCTGCGTGGCTCGTGATGTTCACGTACGAAGACAGCAGACCCAGGATCATCGGCCTGGTGCGAGAAGGCTGAGGAAGAGCCTCCAGCCTCCAGCCTCAGCCCCCAGCCTCCAGCAAGACCGACCAATCGCCGGCGGCGGGTCGAGGCGATTCTGTCGAATTGCGAATTGCGAATTGCGAATTGCGTCAACCGCAACACGAGGCGGGACGCGGCTTCTACTGTCCCTCTCAATGTCCACTGCCGTCATCGTTCTCGCTGCTGGCGGCTCGCGTCGGCTGGGCCGGCCCAAGCAGTTGGTGCCCTACCGGGGGAGGCCCCTGCTCCAGTCGGTCCTCGACGGGGTCAGGGAGTGGCCGGTCGACAGCATCGTGGTCATCCTCGGCGCCGCGGCCGACGATGTGCTCGACGCCGTGGACTTCGGTGATGCGACGGTGGCCATCAACGAGGACTGGGAGGAGGGGATCGCCTCCTCCCTGCGCGTTGGTGTGGACATCCTCGAGCGGGACCCGGCGGTCGGTCGAACCTTCGTGGCCCTGGGCGATCAACCGGGCATTCCGGCCGAGGTGCCGCTTCTGCTGGTGGAGGCGGCGGAGTGGTCCGATCGTCCCGCCATCGTCCCGGTCTACCGCTATGAGCGTGCCAACCCGGCGCTCTTCGATCGGCGGTTGTGGCATCGCCTGATGGCGCTCGAGGGGGATCACGGCGCGTCCGACCTCCTGCGGGCGCATCCCGAGTGGGTGGAGGAGGTGCGCGTGGATTGGCCGGCGCCCCGTGACGTCGACACCGAGGATGACGTCGCCGACCTGAGTCGCGACCTACGGAGGCCCGGCACGGACGGGCCACCGAATCGTTAGTGTTCGATTCCCGGCGATCGACGTCATCCGAACGGTCGCCGCGTAAGGCGCCGAGAACGCGAAAGGAGCGGGATGCCTTCCATCGACGCCATCGAGGGGATCGGTCCGAAGTACGCCACCAAGCTGCGCAAGGCGCGTATCCGGACCACGGAGGGCCTGCTCAAGCAGGGGGCGACCCGGACCGGGCGCAAGAACGTCGCCGCCGCCACCGGCTTCACGCCCGAGCAGGTCATGGAGTGGGTCAACCGGGCCGATCTGATGCGCGTCAAGGGGATCGGTGAGGAGTACTCCGACCTGCTGGAGGCTGCCGGTGTCGACACGGTCAAGGAGCTCAAGAACCGCAAGCCGGCCAACCTTCACGCCAAACTCGTGGCCGTCAATGAGAAGAAGCGGCTCGTCAGGCGACTTCCTACCGAGCATATGGTCGCCAAATGGATCGCCCATGCCATGAAGCTCCCTGCGGTGGTGAAGTACTAGGAGACAGCCGCCGGCTCCGGCTCCCGCTCCAGCCAGAAAGAGAAAGGGCCCCCGGTTTTTGACCGGGGGCCCTTTCTGCTGTCTGCTGCCTTAGGCGTTGATCGACTCGGCCTTGGGGGCAGTCTTCTTGGCGGCGGCCTTCTTCGCCGCAGGCTTCGCGGCGGCCTTGGCCTTGGCCTTGGGCGCCTCGGCCTTCTCGGCCTCCTGTGGGCGGAACGAGTCGCGCCAGTTGGCGAGCACGTCCTCGAGCTGGTCGCGTAGCTTCTCGACCCGGCCCTGGAGCTGGTCGAAGTCGACGCGGTCCTTGATCTCCTCGACGACGCTGCCGTCGCGAAGCTGCTCGGTGAGCTTCTCGCCCTCGACCACCCATGCCTCGAACTGCTTCTGGGCGGACTTGGTCATCCGGCCGGACCAGTCGGCGATTCGGCGGCCGGCCACGACCGGGGCGCCGACGACGGCATACGCCGCCTTCTTGCCCGTGTCGGCCAGGTCACCCATCCGCTTGGTGGCGGTCTCTCTCATCTCGGTTGCGCTCTTCATGAGTCCTCCTCATCGGGGCTCGCGACGAAGCTTCGATAGATCTGCGTCAGAGCCTGCTTTTGGCGTTCGGTGAGCTCGGGGTCGGATCCGATGGCGTCTTCGACGTCCGGGGTGTCTCGGCCCTCCAGGAGCCCGGCCCGCTCGAAGAGCGACTCCGCCGAAACGGAGAGGCCACGAGCGATCCGCTTGAGGATCTCGGCGGAGGGCTTGCGCAGTCCGCGCTCGATCTGGCTCAGGTAGGGGTTCGAGATCTCGGCGCGCTCGGCGAGCTTGCGAATGGAGATGGAGCTCCGCTCGCGTTGCTGCCGGATGAACGAACCGATGTCGGATACCCGTTGCTTCATGTGCTAGCGATTGTATCACGGAGTGCTTGCTACCGCAAGCACTCCGTGGCGAAGAGCGAACGGCCCTCGCTGGCGCTCGGACCTGCGAAGGGCGAGCGCCATCCCTTGCCGGTCTTGCCCTTCGCCTTTCGCCCTTCGCGGTCGGTGGCTGAAAGCAGCCGAACCCGAACTATCGTCACCATCCCGAAGGAGACCCACTTGGCCGGTCCGCGAGGCGACGACTCGATCATCATCGTGATGCGGCGCGGTGCCGCCGATGCCGAGATCGAGCGCGTCGTCGAGCGCCTCCATGACGTCGGCGCCGAGCCTCATGTGTCCGCCGGGGATCTCCGCACCGTGATCGCTGCCGCCGGCGACCGCTCGGTGGTCCAGCAGGTGCCGTGGGAGGCGTTCCCCGGTGTCGAGCGGGCGGTGCCCGTCCTGCGGACGTATACCTTCGTTGGCCGCGACCATCATCCGGCCGATTCGGTGGTGGATGTCGGCGGTGTCGCGGTCGGCGGCGGCGGGGTGACGGTCATCGCCGGGCCATGCGCCGTGGAGAGCCGCGATCAGCTCTTTGCTGCCGCCGGTGCCGTCGCCGCGGCGGGCGCCACCATCCTCCGCGGCGACGCCTTCAAGCCGAGGTCCTCCCCCTACGCGTTTCAGGGCCTGGGGGAGAAGGGCCTCGAGTTGCTCGCCGAGGCGCGGGAGGAGTTTGGCCTGCCGTTCGTCGCCGAGGTGCTGGATCCGCGTGACATCGAGTTGGTCTCGGCGTATGCCGACCTGGTCCGAATCGGGGCCCGCAACATGTCGAACTTCTCTCTCCTCGCCGAGGCCGGGCGCCAGGACAAGCCGGTGCTCCTCAAGCGAGGCTTCACCGCAACCATCGAAGAGTGGCTCAACGCGGCCGAGTACGTCTACAAGGAGGGGAACCACCAGGTGATCCTCTGCGAGCGCGGCATCCGGACCTTCGAGACCCAGACGCGCAACACCCTCGACATCGCCGCGGTGCCCGTCGTGAAGGGCCTGTCACACCTGCCGATCCTGGTCGATCCCTCACATTCGGGAGGCCGGAAGGCGCTCGTCCCGTCGCTCACCCTGGCGGCCGTCGCCGCCGGCGCCGACGGCGTGATGATCGACGTCCACCCGTCACCGGAGACCGCCCAGGTCGACGGCCCTCAGGCCATCCTCCCCGAGGAGTTCACCGCCCTGATGACCCAGGTCCGCGCGGTCGCAGGAGCGCTGGGAAGAGAAGCGGGCTGACGCCCGCTTCGCGTGGGGATTGCCGACCGAGCGCGTTGGCGCGCACGCTGTCTCCGCCGCCCCCTCCGTCACCGCCCTTCGGGCGGCGCCACCTCCCCCGTGCCTTCGGCACGGAGGAGGACGCGCGTTCTGGCGAATTGCGAATTGCGAATTGCGGCGAGCGAAGCGAGCCCTCATCTGCCGAAGAACACCTGCTCCATCACTCGTCGCGCTCGGCGCGTGA
>Ga0326597_10002080_pt1 | contig 30573 bp, 22 predicted proteins | sample RVTome_12_FD_203789 | JGI IMG/M metagenome (GOLD analysis project Ga0326597, IMG submission 203789) | Soil microbial communities from uranium-contaminated site in the Upper Colorado River Basin, Wyoming, United States - RVT100D185 | ecosystem: Environmental > Terrestrial > Soil > Contaminated >...
TTGTAGTCGGAGAGCTTGAACTTCACTCCGTCGACGTCCTCGCCCTCGATGTCCGGGGCGGCCATGCCGATCTGGAGGTGGCGGATCTCGAACAGCTCGGCGCCCGCGAGCGCGCCGAGCGTGCCCCTGTACTGGTGCTCCACGTCGCCGTACTTCTCGACCACCAGCTCGAGACAGCGCTCGGCCTCCTCGCGCAGCGCCTTGGGGTCGCAGTCCATCAGCGCCGCCACGCCGTCCTCGCCGAACTGCGCGCTCCACCGCTCCATCGGGTCCTCGTCCATTCCCTGCAGCTCTTCGGCGTACTCGGCCTTGAAGAGCAGGTGCTTGGCCAGGCTGTAGCAAGCCTGTCCCTTCACGGAAGCGTGAGGGCTCTCGTCGCGGATGCGCTCGAGCGTCCCCTGTACATCCGTGATCTTCCGCTCGAGCAGCGAGCACACTCCCCGCAGGGCCTCGCTCTCGATGTGGTCGGAGAGCAGTCGTTGGATGATCGCATCCTGACGCTCGCCGGTCCGATCGTTCTCCAGGATCCAGGCCATCGCGCGCGCGGCGGCGGCGTGCTTGGGGTGTTTCTCGACGATCGCCCAGAAGCGGTCGCAGTAGCCGGCGAGGTCGGGGTACTCCGCGACCAGCTTCTGCTTCTCCTCAGCGGACTCGGCCGCGTTGTAGCGCTCGAGGAACGCGCTCACCGCGCCCTCGAACTCCGCCTCGAGCGCCTCGACCTGCTCGATGGGGCTCGGCTCCTGCGCCGGATCCTGCGAGAGCGGTGGCTTCGTCGCTCCCACCGCGATGGGCGTCGCGCCGGCGAGCAGCCCCGCCAGCAGCACCGGTGTGAGTCGCATGGCTCGTCCTCCTTGGATGATGGAATCGACTCGGAAAGATGCCGCCAGCCTAGCCGTTCTGCGTACGCAAGTGGGTACGCACTTCGTCAACCCTCGGGCGCCGGCCGGAGGGGTCGCGCTGCGCCCGGCCCGGAGCGCCCGTGGCGGGGTCAGCCGGCGGGACGCCGCTCGCCCCGCTGATTCCCACCGCCCGGCGATGTTGCTACCCTCTGCGGCCCATTTCTTCGGACCCCTCAGGGTGCCGCCCGCGACGCGCGGCGCCCGCATCCCCGACCTCTCACGCCAGGACTTCCTCCCATGACCCACGTCGTCGCCGAACCGTGCGTCAAGTGCAAGTACACCGACTGCGTCGATGTCTGCCCGGTCGACTGCTTCTATGAAGGCGAGAACTTCCTCGTCATCAGCCCTGACGAGTGCATCGACTGCGGCGCCTGCATCCCGGAGTGCCCGACCGAGGCGATCTTCACGGAGGACGAGCTGCCCGAGAAGTGGGCCGAGTACGTGGAGATCAACGCGCGCTTGGCCGAGATCTGGCCGGTGATCACCGAGAAGAAGGACGCGCTGGCCGACGCCGACGAGTGGAAGGCGGTCGCGGAGAAGCGCGAGCACCTCTCGGAGGCGCCCTTCGAGGGTTGACTCCGGCAGCGAGCCGGCCCGCGCGGAGGGAGGGCCCGGCCGCCTACTGCCCCGGCACGCGCCGGCGCGCCGTCGTTTGCCCTTCGAGGGGGGCGGCCGGGACGGCCCCGGCGCGCCGCGCGAGGTCGCGCAGCCGTCGCTGCCAGTCGTCGCGCAGATGCCCCTGGTGCGCGAAGACGTCGTCGAGCTCGAGCGGGTCCGGACCGAGCCGGTACATCTCGAAGGCTTCCGTGCTCGGATCGAAGATCAGCTTGTAGCGCTCGTCGCGCAGAGCGAACAGGTCGCGCGGCGCCTCCGGTGGGTGAGTCTCGGCCACCAGCTCGCGCCGCGCCGGGTGCAAGAGCGACGTGCCCGAGGCTCCGGGCAGGGCCTGCACGTCGAGCAGCTCGAGGATCGTCGGCGCGACGTCGATGTGGCGCACCAGGCCGCAGGCGGCCTCCTCCAGCTCGGCTGTGCGCCGCCCGAGGGGCAGGCGCACGACGAGCGGGACGCTCAGCATCTCGTCGTACAGGCTGACGGCCTGGCCGAAGTGGCCGTGCTCTCCGAGCGCCTCGCCGTGGTCGCCGGTGAGCACGATCAGCGCGTTCTCGTAGAGGTCGCGGCGGCGCAGCTCGTCGAGCAGCGCGCCGACCGCGCGGTCGGCGGCCTCGACCTGAAGCCGGTAGCGCGCGCGCATCCCGGCCGCGCTCGGCCGGTCGTCGAGCAGCCCGCGCCCCGCGCGTCCGGCGTCGTCGCGCGCGTCATGGCGCTCGGGCGGCTGCGCGTAGTGAGCGAACAGGAAGAAGGGCTCGTCCGGATCGAAGCCGTCGAGGATGCGGGCCGCGTCGCGCGTCACCTCGTCGCCGGACGTGGACTCGCCCGGACCCTGGGCGCAGACCTGGAAACCGCGCGCGATTCCCGGCCCCGACCCCGGCGGCCACGGGGTCGCCGACCCGATCGCCGCGCCCGTCTGGTAGCCGCGGCGGGCGAGGTGCTCCGCCAGCAGCGGCAGCGCGCGCTCGATCGCCTGCCCGCCGACGCGCACTCCGCTCTCGTCGGGCGGCCGGCCGGAGAGCAGCGCGGCGTGCGCCGGCAAGGTCAACGGCGCGTGGGCGAAGGCGGCGGGGAAGGCCTGCCCCTCCCGCGCGAGCCCGTCGCAGGCCGGGGTGTGGGGCGCGCCGGTCGATCTGCTGATGGCGTCGGCGCGCAACGAGTCGATCACGATCACGACCAGGTTAGGATGCGACGACGGCCGGAGGCCGACCGACAACGCCCCCGCCGTCCCGGCCAGGACGAAGACCGGGATCCATTTGCGCTCGCTTCTTCGCACGGGATGCGCTCGCGAGCGGCCCGATCCCCCCTCCCGGGCCGACCGCTCAGCGCTCTTCTTCGCCCGCGCCTCCGCCTGCCTTGAGCCGATCGCGGAATCCGCCGCGGCGGGACGTCGCCCTCCGCCGCGCCGGGTTGCCGGGGTCGGACCGGGAGCGAGCTGCCGTCCGGCGCGAGCGCGACCGTCGCGGACGTCTTGGCCGCGGGCGCGTACCTGCGCATGCGCCAGTAGGCCGCCACGAGCAGGTCGGCCCGCGCTTGGAGCGGACCGGGCAGGCTGCTAGGCTGCGCGCCTCGAAACGCCTTCGATCGCCGCGCAGCGGCCGCCGCCAGGCCGTCCGTCGCAAGGGCGGGGGGTGGACGCAAGGCCGGCTCATCCCGACCTCGGGCCCGGGTGGGCTGGAGAGAACGAATGACGACCAGGATCCGGCGCGCGCTCCTCAGCGTGTCCGACAAGACCGGCATCGAGAACTTCGCGCGCGCGCTGTCGCAGATGGGGGTGGAGCTGCTCTCCACCGGGGGCACCCACGCCGCGCTCGTGAAGGCCGGCGTGCCCGTGCGCGAGGTAGCCGAGCACACCGGTTTCCCCGAGATGATGGACGGGCGCCTGAAGACGCTGCATCCGTTGATCCACGGCGGCCTGCTCGCGCTGCGCGACGAGGAGAGCCACGTCGCCGCCATGGAGGCGCACGGCATCGCGCCGATCGATCTGGTGGTCGTGAACCTGTACCCGTTCGAGGCGACGGTCGCCCGGCCGGGCGTCGGGCGCGCCGAGGCGGTCGAGCAGATCGACATCGGCGGGCCCTCGATGGTGCGCTCGGCGGCCAAGAACCACCGCTTCGTCGGGATCGTGACCGATCCGGCCGACTACGGGCGCGTGCTGGACGAGATGCAGCGCCTGGAGGGCGCGCTCTCCGACGAGTTGCGGCGCGAGCTGGCGCTCGAGGCCTTCGGCCTGACGGCGCGCTACGACGCCGCCATCGCGAGCTGGCTGCTCGAGGCCGAGCGCGCCGAGGCGTCGGTCACGCCGCGCTTCCCCGCGACCTTCGCGCTGGCCGGCCGCAAGGTCATGGAGCTGCGCTACGGCGAGAACCCGCACCAGCAGGCGGCCCTCTACCGCACGCGCGGCGACGAGCCGAGCGCGGCCACGGCCGAGGTCCTGAACGGCAAGGCGCTCTCCTACAACAACCTCATCGACCTCGACGCGGCCCTGGCGCTGGCCAAGGAGTTCGATCGGCCCTTCGTCGCCGTCACGAAGCACAACAACCCCTGCGGCGCGGCCGCGGCCGCGGCCATCGAGGACGCGCTCGTGGCGGCCTGGGCCGGCGACCCGCTGTCGGCTTTCGGCTCGGTGCTGGCCTTCACGCGGCCGGTCAACCGGGCCGCGGCCGACTTCCTGGTGGCTGGCAACCGCTTCGTCGAGGCGATCATCGCGCCCGCTTTCGAGGCCGAGGCGTTCGAGCTCCTGACGAAGAAGCCCAAGTGGGGCAAGAGCGTGCGGCTCCTGGCCAGCGGCGAGCTCGGGCCGACGGTGCGGCGCGAGAGCGACGTCGAGCTGAAGAAGCTCGTCGGCGGTTTCCTGCTGCAGGGGCGCGACCTGTCGGTCTCGAGCCCGGAGGCCTGCGAGGTGCGCACTCAGCGTGCCCCGAGCCCGGACCAGCTCTCCGCGCTGCTCTTCGCCGAGCGCATCGCCAAGCACGTCAAGTCCAACGCGATCGTGATCGCGGCCGGCTCGCGCGTGCTGGGCGTCGGTGCGGGCCAGATGAGCCGCGTGGACGCCGTGCGCATGGCCGTGCACAAGGCCGGCGACGCGGCGCGCGGCGCCGTGCTGGCCTCCGACGCCTTCTTCCCCTTCCCCGACGGGGTCGAGGCGGCGATCGAGGCCGGCGTCGAGGCCATCCTGCAGCCAGGCGGCTCCGTGCGCGACGGCGAGGTCATCGCCGCTTGCGACCGCCTCGGGGCGGCCATGGTCTTCACCGGCCGGCGCCACTTCAGGCACTGATCGCGGCCCCGGCCCCCCGCCGGCGCGGCGCGGGCACTTTTTCGGGGGAGGCGCGTGCGCTCCTCGTGCGGCTGCTCCTGAGAGGAATGTCGATCGCCGGAATCCGGTCGGTCGTACCACGCTGGCAAGCAGACGAAGAGGAGGAACAACCATGTCGTTCGCAATGAACCTGTCACGCATCGCGGCCGTCGCAATCACCGCCGCTCCCCTGGCGCTCGCGCACGATGCGCCGCCGCCGCCGACGAACGAGCCCGGCGACTACGGCCGCGGGCTCGGCACCATCACGCTGCCCTCCGTCGACGACCTGGGCATCCTGGTCGGCGTCCTGCTGTCGAGCGAGGACGGCACCCGGTACATGCTCGACTGCAAGCTCACGAACTGGATGCCGGCGCACAACATCCTGCCCTACATCGAGGTCAGCTACGGCGGCCTCTACGGCTTCGTGCGCGAGATCCCGGTTGGCACGATCCCGGGCGCCACCGACCAGTCCGACATCCTCGAGCGCCTCGTGCAGGGCACGTGGCAGATCGACAACAACAGCAACATCGGCGAGTTCCAGGCCGTCGCCTACGAGCGTCGCAGCGGGTTCTGGGTCGTCGCCGGCTCGGTCAACGGCCAGTTCCGGATGCCGTCGGAGCAGGGCATCCCCGCGCCGCAGACGCCGCCTTTCGTGCTGGCCTCGGGGGCAGGCTCGAAGGGCTCCGGCGGCTCGAAGTCCAAGAAGTCCAAGGGCGTCCTGCGCGACGCGGCGTCGAACGCCCCGGCGCCGGCGAGACCCTTCGGCAACGCCGGCACGAACGCCCCGGTGCCGACGAAACCCTTCGGCGACGTCGGGTCGAACGCCCCGGCGCCGGCGAAGCCCCCCTTCGGCGACGCCGGGTCGAAGGGGCCCTCGGGCGGCTCGCCCTGGAGCGACGCCAAGCGCAAGGCCTCCAGCGAGCAAGAGGACGAGCGGGTGACCTGCGCCTGGCAGGGCGCCTACAAGCTCTTCGAGTGATCCCATCCGGCTCGGCCGCGGGTCGGGGTTCCAGCGGGCCGGCGCCCTCGCGCCGGCCCGCGCCGCGTTCGCCGTGGCCGGGGGTCGCGTCACGCGTGGGTCGCCTGGAGCGACCCGCGGCGGTCGCGGCGCAGGATCTCACCGCAGGCGACGAAGAGCGCCAGGCCGCCGGCGAGCCAGGCGCCCCAGGCCTCGGCCATGTCGCTCGCGCGGGCGCCGAGCACGGCGCTGCCGCTGAGGCCGTTCAACAGGGCGCTGGCCGCGAGGCCGAGGACGGCGATGCGGAAGCGCGCGTCGGAGCGCGGCAGGCGCAGGGCACGCCAGGCCAGGAAGGCGAGCGGGAAGCAGAGCAGGACGTAGTGGTGCTTCCAACTGCGCTCGGACAGGAACGGCATCGCCAGCGCCAGCAGCGCGAACTCGCCCAGCACGCGGGCTCCGCGCGCGGAGCGAGTGGCGCGCGCGGGGCCCAGGCACCACAGCAGGTAGACGACGACCACGGCGCACAGCGCGAGGTACACGGCGCGGAAGGCGCCCGGATCGAGCGCGGCCCAGTGGACGGAGACCGCGCGCGGGAACACCGGTGGGCGGGCGGCGATCGCGACCGAGTCGGTCAGGTGGCGCGATGCGACGCCCAGGAGCGACTGGTTGATGTGTTCCGTCTGCAGGAGCTCGAGCGCGCGGCCGGCGAGGTAGGGCGCGACCATCTGCGACCACCAGCCGCGCGCGAGCTCGACGTTGCGCGTCCAGCCCAGCGCCGCGGCCGGCAAGGTGAAGGCGAACATCGCCACGGAGACGAACACCCCGATGGCCGCGCGCGCGCTGCGCTTCCACAGGAAGTAGACCAGCGCGAGCGCCGGCGTGACCTTCAGCACCGCCCCCAGGCCGATCCACAGCCCCGCCCGCAGCTCGCGCGCGCGGCTCCATTCCCAGGCGGCGGTCGCGACCGTGGCGCCGACCAGGATGTTCACGTTGCCGTGCAGCACGTCGGAGAGCAGCACGCGCGCCGAGAGCAGCAGCACGACGAGCTGGCCGAGCAATGGGAAGTCGCGCGCGCGCCCGGCGGCGAGGGCCAGCGCGCGCGTGACGATCCACCACGCCAGGGCGACCTGCAGCAGCGCCCACAGGAGCGGGCCGGCGACGTCGCCGGCGGCGTGGAACGGACGCATGACGAGCAGCGAGAGCGGCAGGGTCGGGTAGCCCTCGGCGCCGACCTGGTAGATCTCCTCGCCGCGCTCGAGCGCCTCGGCTGCCGGGCGCCACTTGACGAGCGCGCTGCGCCCCTGCTCCGCTCGGTGGCGCGCTTGCACCAGCGCCAGGAGCGAGAGGCCGAGCGCCAGTGCCAGGATCGCGCGCCGTGCCACGCCCAGACGGTACGGCGGCGATACGGCGTCAGACACCTTTCCACCGGCCCGACGCGGCGGTAGGGTGGCGATACGGTGTCAGACACCGTATCGCCATGCTCCAACCGGCCTTCTCGGGCCTCCTGCCGCACCCGCCGATCGTGGTGCCGGCCGTCGGTCGGGAGCGCTGCACGGAGTGCGCGAGCACTATTCGCGCTTGCCGCGACTTCGCCCGCCGGCTGGTGGCCGCGCGCCCGCGGCGGCTGTTCCTGGTCTCGCCGCACTCGCCGCGGCGCTCGGAGGCCTTCGGGATCTGGGACGGCGCGACCCTGCGCGGCGACCTGGCTCGCTTCGCGGCGCCGGACGCCGCGATCGAGCTTGCGAACGACGTCGATCTCGCGCGCGAGCTGCGCGCGCGCGCCGCGGCGAGCGGGATCGCGACCTGGAGCATCCCGGTCGCGCCGCTCGACCACGGCGCCGTCGTGCCGCTGTGGTTCCTGTTCGAGGCGGGCTGGCGAGGCCCGACCTGCGTCGCCTCGCTGCCGCACGCGGGTCGGAACGACCTGGCCGGCTTCGGGCGCTGCGTGGCCGAAGCGATCGAGCGCGGCGGCGTCCCGACCGCCCTGGTCGCCAGCGGCGACATGACCCACCGCGCCACGCCCGCCGCGCCGGCGGGCTACGACCCGCGCGCGGTCGAGTTCGACCGCGAGCTCGCGGCGCTGATCGACGACGGCCTGCTCGCGCGCATCGCCGACATCTCCAGCGACTTGCGCGCACTCGCGGCCGAGGACGCGGCCGACTCGGCCACGGTCGTCGCCGCCGCGCACGACTTCCGGCCGTGCGGCAACGAGGTGCTCTCGTACGAACATCCCTTCGGCGTGGGCTACCTCGTGGCCGTGTTCCACCGCGGCGCGAGCGCGCCGGCCGCGATCGAGCTGCTCCCGGCCGTCGCGCGCGAGGCCGTCGCCGCGCGCCTCGATGGTCGCGCGCCGCGCGACGTTCCGGCGGCCGAGGGCGATCTGGCTCGTCGCGCGCCCGTGTTCGTGACCGTCCGGCAGCGCGATACGGGCGCGCTGCGCGGGTGCATCGGCAGCCTCGAGCCGCACCACAGCGACCTGGTGCAGGAGACCCTCGATCGGGCCGTGGCGGCGGCGACCGAGGATCCGCGCTTTCCCGCGCTGCGAGGCGACGAGCTCCAGCACGTGAGCTTCGAGGTCAGCGTGCTCGAGCAGGCCGAGCCGGTGCGCTCGGCCGCCGACCTCGATCCGCGCGAGTACGGGGTGATCGTGCGCGACGCGACCGGCGCGCGCGGCATCCTGCTGCCGGACATCGAGGGCATCGACACGCCCGAGCAGCAGGTCGCGATCGCGCGCCAGAAGGCCGGCATCCCGCCCTGGGCAGAGGTCGAGCTGGCCCGTTTCCGGGCCGCCAAGGCGCGCGAGCGCTAGGAGAGCGGTGAAGGGGCGATGAGGGGCGGGTCGGACGCGCACCCGGCGCGCTGGTGGCGGCGCCTGGAGGACGGACGGGTCGAGTGCACCCTGTGCCCGCGCCTGTGCCGGCTGCACGAGGGCCAGCGCGCGTTCTGCTTCGTGCGCCGGCGCGCCGGCGACGAGATGGTGCTCGCGACCTACGGCCGCAGCAGCGGCTTCTGCGTCGATCCGATCGAGAAGAAGCCGCTGAACCACTTCCTGCCCGGGACGCCGGTGCTCTCCTTCGGAACCGCGGGCTGCAACCTCGGCTGCCGCTTCTGCCAGAACTGGGAGAGCTCCAAGAGCCGCGACGTCGACCGTCTCTCGGACCAGGCCGCGCCGGAGACGATCGCGCGCAAGGCGGTCGAGCTCGGCTGCGCCTCGGTCGCCTTCACCTACAACGACCCGGTCATCTTCGCGGAGTACGCGATCGACACCGCCGCGGCCTGCCGTGCGCGCGGCGTGCGCACCGTGGCCGTGACGGCGGGCTTCATCGGAGCGGGCGCGCGGGCGGAGTTCTTCGCGCCCATCGACGCCGCCAACGTCGATCTGAAGGCCTTCACGCGCGAGTTCTACCGGGACGAGTGCGCCGGCGGGCTGGGCGGGCTGGACGACGTGCTGGCGACGCTCGCGTGGCTGAAGCACGAGAGCTCGACCTGGCTCGAGATCACGACGCTCCTGATCCCCGGCCTGAACGACTCCGAGCAGGAGCTGCGCGCCGAGTGCCGCTGGATCGCGCGCGAGCTCGGCCGCGACGTGCCGCTGCACTTCACCGCCTTCCACCCCGACTTCCGCCTGCTCGACCGGCCTCCGACGCCGCCCGCGACCCTGCGGCGGGCGCGCGCGATCGGGCGCGAGGAGGGCCTGGACTTCGTGTACACGGGCAACGTGCGCGATCTCGAGGGCGGGACCACGCGCTGCGCCGGCTGCGACGCGGCGCTGATCGTGCGCGACGGCTACGAGCTGCGCCGCTACCGCCTCGACGCCGCCGGGGCCTGCCCCGACTGCGGCGCACGCGTCCCCGGGCGCTTCGGCACGCAGGCCGGGACCTGGGGCGCGCGGCGCCTGCCGGTTCGCCTGGGCCGGTAGTTTTCACGTCGCCTAGCGGCCGGTACGCTCCGCCGCCCTCGACCCGCCCACCCCGGCCGAAGATCATCCGCTCATGAGGAAGTCCGCTATCAGAACGACCCACCTCCTCGCGCTCCCGCTGATCACCGCGCCGCTCGCGGCCGCACCCGGCGGGGGCGACGAGGAGAGCGGCGACTACGGCACCGAGCTCGACCTGTCCGTCACGCACCCGATCAACGCCGAGCTGGAGGTCGGGGCCAAGCTGGCCGACTACTCCGCCGACGGCTTCGCCACGGACACGACCAAGGCCTGGCTGTGGCTGGGCTACTCGTTCTGAGCGTCGCGGTCGTCGCGCTCGTCCCCTGCGGGCCGCTCCGCTGAGGCGCAGGTCGCGCGCGGCCCACCGGCGGGCTCGATCTCCGCGTAGCCCTCGCCGGCCAACCAGTCGTAGGCGACCTCGAGCGGCGTCACGAGGCCCATGTGCGGGACGACCGTCGGCCGCAGGCTGCCGTGGGTGTAGATCTTCGAGAAGATCCCGAGCAGCTCGTGCGAGTGCGCGTCGAAGACGCCGCCGCCCGAGTTTCCGATGTAGGTCGGCGCGCTGATCATCCAGTAGACCGAGCCGTCCACCTCGTGGCTCGTGTTGGACACCTCACCGCAGGTCGGGATCGGGTCGTTCCCGAGCGGGCAGCCGACGGCGTAGACGGTATCGAAGGTCGCGACGTCGCGCAGGCGCTCGCGCGCGGCGAGCTGGGCGCCGAACTCGTGGCGTTCGCTCGAGTCGATGCGCAGGAGCGCGAGGTCGACGCGCGGGTCGGCGCGCAGGACGCTCGCGGTCTCATCGCGCGAGGTGCCGTCCGGGGAGAAGACGCGCACCGGCACGGGCTGGTCGAGCACCGTCGGGTCGGCCAGGACGTCGCGCACGACGTGCCAGGCGGTCAGGAGCAGGGTCGTCCACTCGCCCTCGACCGCGGACGGCTGTGATGCGAGCAGCACGCCCGATCCCACCGTGCTCTCGCCTGCGATCTGCACCGCGGGACCCATCAGGTGGCGCCACATGGCGTCGCGGTCGCGCGGGGCATCGAGCGCCAGGCTCTCCAGGGAGTCGCGATTCAGCTCGGCCAGGCTGAGCGCCGTGTCCAGCTCGGTCTGGAGCTCGCGCCACTGCGCGCGCGCGTCCGCGCCCAGCCCGCGCAGCTTCTCGCCGAAGACCTCGGCCACCATGTCGCGCTGGCGTTCCTCCCAACGCGCGAGCTCGCGGCCGTGGTCGCGCACGCCGCTGGTGGCCTCGGCCACCGCGCCTTCGACCCGCGCCAGCCGCGCGTCGACCGCATGCGATCGGAGCGCCTCCGCGCGCAGGGCCGCCAGCGCTCCCTTCGACGCCGCCAGCTCGCGTTGCAACGTCTCGACCTCGCGCGCCAGCGCGTCGACCTCGCGCTGCGACACCTCCGGCGGGCGCTCGAGCCGCCGCACGCGGCCGTCGAGCCCGCGCAGGCCGACGACGCCGAGACCCCCGAGCAGGCCGAGCGCGGGCAGGAGCAGCAGCCACTTCGTCATTCGGGCAATCACGATGGGGGCCGCCGCGGCCCGGAACGGCCGCGGTCTCCCCCCTTTCGGCTCCCGCCGGCGGCCGAGTGGAGCGGAGTTCCCGCCGCCTTCGGTTCGGCCCGGGCGATACGGTGTCAGACACGCTCCCACCGCCGGCTGGCAGGCGGTGGGAGAGTGTCTGACACCGTGTGCGCCACGGCAGAGCCACTCGATGGCGACGGGCACACGTCGCCGGATCGTTCCACCGTCAGCGTCCAGCCCAGGCGGGCATCCGGGCGAGGTGCTCCTTGGCCGCCCTCTCGGCCTGAACGCGCTCCATCTTCTGCATGCCCATGAAGTACCCGGTCACGGTGCCCTCGAACACCTGCTGGTAGGGGCGCAGCGTCCCCTTCTCGTCCGTGCAGTAGCCGCAGTACATCTGCCCCGGCTGCGCGTCGGCGAGCGGCATGCCGCAGGACTGGCACGACTCCATGGCGACCGGCGTGTAGAACACGAGCCGGTAGCCGTCCGGATCGTCGACGACTGTCTCGCGGATGCCGTAGAACTGCGTCTTCGGCGCGCGCAGCGGCTCGACCCCCTTCGCGCGGATCCGCGCGTCGTAGGCGTCGATGTCGTCGACGTGCAGATAGAAGCTGACGCCGACCCCGGCCGGGTGCTGGCGGAAGGCCTCGGCCAAGCGGGTGTGGAGCTCGGCTTCGGCCGGATCGCCGCTGCACATCTCGCCCGCCTTCGCCGGGTCCATCGAGGCCCCGAGCATGACCGACTGTCCGCCCAGGACGAGATTGCACCACATCGGAGTTTCCTCGTCGGGCCAGCTCTCCTTCATCTCGAAGCCGAGCAGATCGCGGTAGAACGCGACGCTCTTCTTCATGTCCTTGCAGGTCAGCCCGACGGCCATTCCCGTGCGGTCTTCAGCAGCCATTCCGGCACTCCTTCTTCTGGGCCCGCGTCTTCGGCTCCCGCGCGGGCCGGAGGTTGATAGAGGGGTTGCGGATCCTACCCGATCCACGGCTGGCGCTCCTCGTTTCCGTGGTGGGGATGCGGTCCCGTATCATCGGGTGACATGCCCTTCTACTGCCCCGCCGTCGACGGCTTGTACCTGAGGGCGGACAGCTCGTTCGCGTGCTGGAACTCGCCGGGGGAGATTCACCCGCTCGTCCAGCTCGACGCCGGGCGCCTCGATGGAATCGACCTCGCGCGCGACGTGCTGAACGGGGAGGCCTTCCGCAGGATGCGGCGCGAGCTGTACGAGGACCGCGCGCCCTTCGACTACTGCCAGTCGTGCGGTTGGGGTTGCCCGCAGGAACGCGAGCAGTGGCGCCGCGTCGAGCCGGGGAGCTTCCGGCTGCGCTCCATCGGCACGCTGCAGGTGGAGCCCTCCTTCCTCTGCAACCTGGACTGCCCCCAGTGCGTCCCGATCGCGGACCGCAAGCGCGGCCGGCCGCCGTACTCGCTCGATCCGCGGCTGTTCCGCAAGCTGGTCGACGACCTGGTGCGCGCGGAGATCGCGGTCGAGGTGATCCAGTACGGCGGCTTCGGCGAGCCGCTGATGACGCCGCACTTCGCCGACATGGCTCGCTACGCCAGCCGCCGCCTGCGTTGCGCGTCGGCCTGCGACACGAACGGGAACTTCGACTTCGACGCCGCCTACCTCGACTGCGGGCTGGATTGGATCGTCCTGGCCGTCGACGGCGTCACGCAAGAGAGCTACGCGCGCTACCGGCGCCGGGGCAGCCTCGAGCGCGTGCTGCGCTTCGCCCGCGACGCCTGCGCCGCCCGGCGGCAGGGGGACGCGCGCACGCGCATCGCCTGGAAGATGGTGCTGTTCGAGTGGAACTCGTCGGCCGCGGACCTGCGCGAGGCCTGCCGCCTGGCGGACGAGATCGGCCTGGACCAGGTCCGCTTCGTCAACTCGACCCTGCCGGGCGGAATCTCCCTGCGGCCCGACACGCGGCGCTGGCGCGAGCTGCGCGACCTGGTCGCGGAGCTCGCTTCGGCCGCGCGCGTGCCCGTGCTCCTCGACGACCCGGAGTGCTTCGCGGGCGAGCCGCGGCGCTGCCACGGCTTCGTAGAATCGCTCGAGCAGGTGGACGGCACCCTGCGGCTCACGGGCTGGGCGCTGCTCGACGACGGCCCGCCGGACGCCATCCTCGTCAGCTCGGCCGCGGGCGCGCAGGTCGCGGCCCAGCCCCGGAGCCGGGTGGACCTGCGCGCGGCCCATCCAACGATCCCGCGCGCCGAGCAGGGCGGATTCAGCGTCTCGATCGCGGTCGAGGAGTGCTCGCACGCGGGCGAGCTCGCCCTGGATCTGCGGCTGATGCGCGCGGACGTGGAGCGGGTGCGCTTCTCGCTGCGCGCCGCGCGCGGATCGAGCTGCGCGCCCGCGTCACCGCTCGGGATCCGCCACGGCACGACGCTCCGCGTTCAGGCGTAGATCACCCCGTCGCCGATCCACTGGGGTCGCGTCCACGCCTGGCCTTCCAGGACGACGCGGCAAAGGAACGCCACCCGCTCCCCGCACAGGGCGCGCAGCGTGAGCTCGCGCCGGCCGTCGCAGGCGAGCGCCGGCAAGGGCACGTTCAGCGCGAAGCCGGCCTGCCGTGCGCCCGGCACGTCGGGGTGCGCGGCCGCGACGTCGGGGCGCTCGACCGTGAGGGCGGGCACGAGCGAGCCGTCCGCGAGCCGCACTTGCACGGCGTCCGGCGCGCGGTCGGGGAGCAGCATCCAGCCCGAGAGGTGCAGCATCCGCGCTTCCTCGCCGACGTGCTCGAGGAAGCCGATGGCGATCATGGCGCGCGGCGCGGATGGATCGGGCTCGAGCGCCGCGGCCACGACCTCCAGCGCGCGCTCGAAGCCGCGCGCGGTGCGCTCGACGGCCAGGTCGTCGTGCGCGTAGGAGGGCAGCACGTTGCCGTTCGTGAAGATGCCGTTCTTCAGGCACTCCTGGACGAAGAGTGCCTGGAGCTGATCCCACCTGCGACCTCCCTGGTCCTCGAAGACGAAGGTCATGCGCGCCGGCGGACCGCCCAGGCGGCAGCGCAGGCCCAGGCGGGCGCAGATCCGGTGCGTGGCCGCGCGCACGCGCTCGCCGATGCGCGCGACGTGCTCGGCCACCGGCTCCTCGCGCAGGACGCGCAGGACGGCCCGCGCGGCGGCGTGGGTCAGGGTCTCGCCGCGGAAGGTCATGCCGAAGGCCACGGCCGGGACGATCTCCATGAACTCGCGCCGGCCGACCAGGGCCGAGATGGGCATGCCGTTCGCCATCGACTTCCCGAGGCAGGCCAGGTCGGGCTCGACCCCCAGGAAGGCCTGGCCGCCGCCGTTTCCCAGGCGGAAGGCCGTGACGACCTCGTCGAAGATCAAGAGCGCCCCGTGGCGGCGGGTCAGCTCGCGCACCCCCTGCGCGTAGCCCGGATCCGGCAGGATCTCGCGCACGGGCTCCATGACGACCGCCGCGACCCGGCCCGCGTGGCGCTCGAGGAGCTCCCGCAGCGCGTCGAGGTCGTTGTAGGGGAAGGGCTGGATCAGCGGCGCGAGCGATCCGGGCGCGCCGCGCACCTGTGGGTTGCCGACGACGTACCAGTCGTGGAAGCCGTGCATCCCGTACTGCAGGATCACCTCTCGACCCGTCAGGGCGCGCGCCGCGCGTACGGCGCCGGTAAGGGAGTCCGATCCGTTCTTGCCGAAGGCCACCATCTCGGCGCACGGCACCATCTCGATCAGCTCCTCCGCCAGCTCGACCTCGAGCGGGTGCATCATCGACACGGTCGGCCCGCAGGCGAGCTGCGCTCGGATGGCCTCCTCGACCGCCGGATGTGCGTAGCCGAGCAGGACGGGCCCGCCGCCGTTCACCCAGTCCACGAAGGTCTGCCCGGTCGTGTCGACGAGCTCGCAACCGCGGGCGCGCTCGACGAACTGCGGGAAGACCGCGCCCTCCCCGTGGTAGAGGGGGCGCTGTAGGATGCTGTCGAGGTTGCCGTAGGCCAGGATGCGACGCGCCCGGCACATCAATCTCCCCGCGCGCTCGATCGACTCGAGAGAGCTCATGCTGTTGCTCCCGGAATGACGCCGTGGTCGAGCACCAAGCTATCAGGCGCCGCGCGCTGCATCCCCGGCAGTTCCTGAACGATCTGGTCGGCGTGCAGGCCTTCGAGCGCGGGGACGCGATCGCTCGGCACCGCCCGCTCGAGGTCCACATCCAGACCACCTCGGCCTGCAACCTCGACTGCGCCATGTGTTTCGAGCACCTCCGTTCCAAGCAGGCGCGGCGCGGCCGGGCGCTGGAGGTCCTATCTCCCGACCTGTTCGAGCGGATCGCGTGCGAGATCCTGCCCTACTCCTCGCGCGCGTTCTTCGGTGCCGAGGGCGAGCCGATGCTCTCGCCCCACTTCCTCGCGCAGGTCGAGCGCGCCCACGGCCTCGGCCAGCAGGTGTACGTCGCGACCAACGGGACGCTGATCGGGACGGATGAACAGGCAGATGTGCTCGCGCGCTGCGTCTCGCGGCTGGAGATCTCGGTCGATGGGGCGACGCGCGCGACCTACGAGCGCATCCGCTCCGGGGCCAGCTTCGCGCAGCTCCTGCGCAACATCGAGCGCCTGAACAGGGCACGCCGGGCCCTGTCGCAGGAGGACCGCGCGCGACTGACGCTGTGCGTGGTCCTGATGAAGAGCAACGTGCACGAGCTTCCGGCGCTGGTCGAGCTGGCGGCGCGCCTGGAGGCCGACGGCGTCGCCGCGTGGCACGTCATCCCCGTCACGCCCGAAGGCCGGCGCGAGTCCCTGGTGGAGGAGAGCGAGCTCGCCGAGCGCCACCTGGCCGAGGCGCGCGGGCGCGCCCGGGCGCTGGGGATCGAGCTCGACCTGCCGGCGGAGCCCTCACCGCAGGTGGCCGGGTCCGATGGCGCCGGCCCGGCGCAGGCCGGCCGCAGCGGGACGATGCGGTACCTGCGGCGGCTGGACGCGGCTCAGGGAACGCCGCCCGCGGGTGCGGTCGGGCCGCGGCTGCACTGCCACCTGCCGACCTTGGCGCTGTTCGTGCTCCACGACGGCCGCGTCTACCCTTGCGGCAACCCGCTCGCCCACGGGAACGAGCCGATGGGCGACCTGAGGGAGCAGGGGCTGGCGCAGATCTGGAACGGCCGGCGCCTGCGCAACCTGCGCGCCGGCCTGGTCGCGGGCGATCCGCCGCCGCTGTGCCGGAGCTGTGCGCTCGTCCGCGACCCGGCCCCCGCATGCGCAGAACCGTTCGAGCCGAGCGCGAGCCTCGTGGCGCACTACGGCGAGCGCGACCTCGCACCGCTCGACGGGTTGCCGGCGACGTTCGACCTGATCGACGAGGCGGTGCGCACGGGTCTGGCCGCGCACCTCCAGTCGGTTTCCCACCAGGACCTCGAGCTGCGGCGCGAGCGCGAGGCCATGCGCGGCCACATCGCCAACCTGGAGCGGATCCTGGCCAGGATCCACGGCATGCAGGTCTACCGCTCCCTGTGCCGCGTGAAGGACCTCTTCGTGCGCCCGGGACCCGCTGATTCGCGCTGAGTCGCTCCGGACCCCGCCGCGTCAGATCTTCCGGCGTTCGAACGACTCCTTGCGATCGACGGACCCGCAGCCCGCCGCGGGGCAGCGAGAGCAGCTCGGCCCCGGGCTCCCGCTCAGGATCTCCTCGCGCAGCTTCCGGTACTTGGAGCAGTTCCAGATCTCCTCGAACGACTGCTCCTTGACGTTGCCCATGAGCTCGTGCGTGTACCAGTTGTCGCACGGGACGACGCCGCCGTCGGGGTGGATCAACGTCATGGTCCACGGCATCCGGCACATCTCGCGCAGATGGGAGCCGGCCGCGGGCGCGTGCTGCTCGAGCTCGAAGTTCGCCGGACAGTTGACGAGGTCGAGGTCGAGTGCCGCGGCCAGCGCGCGGGCCGCGTCGAGCTGACGGTTGGTGAGCGCCTTGTGCTCGAAGAGCGTGAGCTCGCAGCTCTCGAGGCCCTCGTAGGGCACGACGTGCCGGATGTCGACCTCCTGGCCCCCGAGCTCCTTGATGAGATGGAGCAAAGGCTCCAGCTCCTCGATGTTCGACCTCATCAAGGTGACGCTGAACTGCAGTCGCGGGCGGTCCAGGCCCAGCCCGCGCTTCATGTCGCGCAGCCGCCGCACGTTGGCGAGGACCTTGTCGAAGCTCGCCTTCCGCCGTATGCGCTCGAAGGTCTCGCGCGTCGCGCCGTCGAGCGAGATCGACACCATGGCGACCCGCGCGCGCAGGGTGGCCTGGATCGCGCGCTCCGTGAGCATGGTCGCATTGGTGATGTAGTACGCGTTCGGCACGTCGTACGCCGCGACCACCGACAGGACCTCGAGGAAGTCGCGGTACATGAACGGCTCGGTCGCGCAGGACAGGCCGAGGTGGTACGTGTACGGCAGGAGCTCCGCCGCGAGTCGCTCGAACTCCTCGAGCGGAATCTCGGCTCCCCCCTGCGCGCGCCCGGGGAGGCTGTAGTGACACATGATGCACTCGAGGTTGCATCGATCGGCAAAGTCGATCAGCACCCGCAGGAATCGTCCTCGCCCTTCGAGCTGGATCACGGGTTGGAGGTCGTGGGCGCTGAGAGGCTGCTCGTGCATGTCGTCCTCCCGGTGTGTCTCGATGTCCCGGACGGGCCGCGTACTCTACTCGGATCCGCGCGCCCTGAGGCGCGCCGGGGGCGGCCCGGCCTCGACGCCACGGCCCTGGAGCGCGAGGCGTCCTCGCTCGGGGCTCGCGCGGGCAGCGGCGCATTTCCGCCCGGTCCGCGGGATGTGGCATATGCTCGAAGCAACCCGGCGGACTCCCCCAGCGAGGAGGCCGCACCCGCAACGAGCGCGAGCCGAAGAGGAACCGAGAGGAACAGCATGTCCACGTCGAAGCACAGCTTGATCGCCGTCTGCCTGGGTGTCTCCCTGGCGGCGGCGCGACCGCAGCAGGGCCCGAGCGGGGCCGCCCCCGCCAGCGAGCAGCCCGGCCGGCCGACCTTCTGGTGGGCCGACTTCGACGGCGACGGGCGCGAGGACGCGCTCGTGCTCCGACCCGGCGAGGAGGCGCGGCTGCTGCGCGACGCGGGTGGCGGCCGCTTCGAGGACGTGACGCAGCGCGCGGGCCTCGAGGGGCCAGGCGACGTGCGGCGCGCCGCGTGGGGGGATTTCGACGGCGACGGCCGCCCCGACCTGCTGCTGCTCGCGCCCCAGGGCGAGTCGCGCCTGCTGCGCAACGGCGCGCAGGCGGTCTTCGAGCCGGTAGGCCCCGAGAGCGGCCTCGAGCTCGGAGCGGGCGTGCTGTGGGCCGAGTGGCTCGAGCGCGGGGCGCCCGGCCTCCCGGACTTGCTGGTCGTGCGGCGCGAGCGCGACGAGCTGTTCCTGAACCTCGGTCGCGGCCGCTTCGAGCGCGCGCAGCTCGGCCTGCCCGCGCGCGCGCCGCTGGACCTGGCGGGCGGCGGGCTGACGTCGGCGGCCCGCGCCGCGTGGCCGCTGCTCCTCACCTGCCCGAGCTCGATCATGGACTTCTTCGCCCCCGGCAACTGCATTGACGCCTCGCGCACGCCGACCCTGGGCATGCTCTACCCGATCAGCGACGAGTGGTTCGTGGACGCGGTCACGGGTCAGGTCGGTATCGGCACGACCAGCCCGCAGCGTGCCCTCGACGTGGCCGGGAGGGTGCGCTCGCAGATCGGCGGCTTCGAGTTCCCCGACGGGACGCTGCAGACGACCGCCACGTTACAAGGCCCGACTGGCCCGACCGGCCCGACTGGCCCGACCGGCCCGCAGGGCGCGCCCGGGCCCGTGGGTCCGACGGGTCCCCAGGGCGCGCAGGGCGTCCAGGGCCCGGTGGGCCCGACCGGTCCGCAGGGGATCCAGGGTCCCGTCGGCCCGACCGGCCCACAAGGCATCCCGGGTCCCCTCGGCCCGACCGGCCCCCAGGGTCCTCAAGGCATCCAGGGGCCCGCCGGTCCGACCGGTCCGATCGGCCCGCAGGGGCCGTCGGGGACCAGCTCGTGGACCGACGGCGCCGGTCAGGTCACGACGATGGTCGACGTGGGCGTCGGGACCGCCAGCCCGACCGCCGTGCTCACGGTCGACGGCAGCGCCTCGCTCGAGCCCGCCCTTCGCGTCGTCGACACGAACGACGTGGCGGTCGAGGGCTCGAGCGCGCAGGCCGACGGCGCGGCGTTGTACGGCGCCAACAGCGACCCGAGCGGGACGGGTGTGTGGGGCCAGGGCGATGCGCGCGGGGTCTACGGCCAGGCCGACGCCGCCGGCGGCGCGGGCGTGTACGGCTACGCCGCGCTCGGCGCGGGCGCGGCCGACGGCCTGCGCGGAGCGACGCCCAACTTCGGCGGGCGCGGCGTCTTCGGCCAGAACACCGCCGGCACGGGCACGAACTACGGCGTCGTCGGCGAGGTCGCCTCGGGCTTCGGCCTGGACGGCGACTCCAACGGCGCCAGCGGCACCTACAACAGCCAGGCCGGCGTGCGCGGCTCGAGCTCGAGCACCTCCGGCGCGGGCGTGTACGGCCGCGCGCTCGCCTCCAGCGGGACCAACTACGGCGTGCGCGGCTTCACCGCCTCGGTCTCCGGCTACGGCGTGTACTCCGCCGGCGACTTCGGCGGCAACGGCGGCAAGTACTTCCTCCAGCCGCACCCGAGCGACCCCTCGCTGCAGATCCGCTTCGCCTGCCTCGAAGGGAACGAGTCCGGGACCTACTTCCGCGGCACGGCGCGACTCGCCGGCGGCGAGACGACGATCCCGGTGCCCGAGGACTTCCGCCTGGCCTCGGAGCCGCACGGCCTGACCGTGCAGCTCACGGCCGTCGGCGGTCCCGCGCGCCTGTGGGTGCAGTCGCGCGACGCGCACGCCATCGTCGTGCGCGGCGACGCGGACGTCGAGTTCGATTACCTCGTGAACGGCGTGCGGCGCGGCTTCGACGGCCTGGAGACGATCCAGGCCAACACGGCCTTCGTGCCGGCGACGCGCGGCGTCGAGTGGGGCAGCCAGTTCCGGCCGGAGTACCGCCGCATCCTGGTCGAGAACGGCATCCTCGGGCCGGACTTCACGCCCGACGAGGCGACCGCCGCGGCGCTGGGCTGGGAGCTCGCCGAGCCGCCCGACGCGGCCGCCGCCCAGTCGCCGCCGGCGATCGACCACGACGCCATCCGCCGCGCCTTCGAGCGCCGGCGCGCCGCCGACGAGGCGCGCCGCGCGCGGGCGGAGCGGCTGGTGCGCGGGGACTGACGCGGGGACCGGAGAGACCGAGTTCCGGCGTCTGATCGGAGTGCTCTCGTCATGCTGAGCCTGTGAGCAGGATGTGCCGGTCGCCCCTCACGCGCGCTCCACAGGAACGAACAGCCCGAGGCCGAAGTGGCACGCGTACCCGAGTGCGATCGGGCCCCGCACCGGCCGATCAAACCGCAGGCGAAACCCGAAGGCGGTCTGGAGCGAGCGCGCGTCCACCGCCGGAGGCTGGGTCTCGCGGCGGCGGCGGAAGTGGCGCCATTCGAGGCTCTGCGGGCCTCGCGGCGGCCGGGGGAGCATGTCCATCTCGAGCGGCTCGGGGAGGCCGCGGCGGGCGAGCTCGAGTCGGAGCTGAGCGACGGGGCCGTCCTTGCCGTTGCGCTTCGGATGACGCAGGAGGCAGAAGGGCGTCGCCGACACCCACTCGGTCGAGAGACCGGCACAGAGGGAGGAGCGGGGGTCGCAGGAGTCGAGGGGCGCGAGGGTTTCCAGCAGGAGGTGTTGGTCGCAGCCTTTGCCGTGGCGCAGCAGCACGCGGAAGCTCTCCAGGGCGCGGCGCTCGGCCAGTCCGAAGCCCTCGGGCGAGTAGACGGTCAGGTGGTCGAGCCGGCCATCGCCGTCGACGTCCTCGGGGAGGTAGAAAGCGTGGCGGTGGCCGTCCTGCCTCGGCGCGCCCGCCTCGCGGCCGGAGAAGACGGCGGAGCGGCCCTCGGCCCTGCTCAAGAGGGCACGGCGGGCATCCTCGGCGAAGAAGAGCGTGAACCGGACCGGCGTGCGCGCGGCGGCGTGCAGGGCGTAGCGGGCGAGGGCGGGGCCTGGGATGCCGGCGCTCACCCGCGCCTTCCGCCTGGATTGCGGGTGGAGGATCTCCGCGGGACGCGCGTAGCGCACCCACCGGGTTCGCGGAGGGATGGACCGGCCTGCGCGGCGCATGTCGAGGGTCTCGAGCAGGAGCGCAACGAGGTCGGGAGGACCGTCGGCGGCCAGGAGCCGCGCCTCCGACTCGTCGGGCCCCGCGCTGTCGAGCTCGGAGAGGGGCCTGGCGTTGCAGACCGGTGGATCCTCCACGAGCCGCAGCTCCGCCCAGGACTCCGCGCGGCCGAAGTAGCCGACGTGGCGGAGCAGGCGCGCGAGGAGCTTGCGCTCTTCGACCGACAGCTCCGCGCCGGGCCAGATCGCGTACAGCTCGGCCTCGCGGCCCGGCGCGACGAACGTGTCGAGCACCAGCGTCGTCTGCATCTCGCCCTGCTTGCGCCAGGGCATGTAGTGGCGCGTGTGTGCCGGGCGGGCCTCGGGGAGGGCGTAGAGAGGAGGCTCGGCGAGGCGCGCGAGCAGCGACAGGAAGGCCTCGTCGCTCACGGCCTCGCGTTCGTGCCGGATCCAGGCGGCGCACAGTGCCCGCAGGATACGCCAGGGAGAGGGAGGCCACTCGACCTCGCCCTCGTTGACCTGATGGCCCCAGGGCGTCGCGTGGAAGCGGCCGGCCAGGAAGCGGATGGAGATCGCGATCACGGGATCACTCGTCGGCCTCGCCGTTCTCCTCGCCCGCTGCCTTGGCCTTGCCTCGGCCCTTCGCCGCCGGCTTCGGAGTCCAGGAGAGGGTGGTCACGGGCGGCTTCGCGAACAGCCCGGCCGTGGCGCAGGCCTCGATCAGGCGGGGAAGCCGCGCGGCGAGATCTGCCTCGCGAGGAGCCTCGAAGCCCTCGGGGCGATCGACGCGGAGGCCTTTCAGACCTTCGAGGTCGCAGGCCGTGCGCAGTCGCATGCCGCGCGAGAGGAAGCGCTGGACCTTGAACAGGGCGAGCGTCACGAGGAACTCGAGCGCCTCTCCCGGCAGGCGATAGCTGCGCAGGAGGTCGAGGTCGAGGTTGAAGCAGGCCCGGATCTCCTTCGCCACGTACTCGGTGCGGTGGAAGGGGACGTTGCCGAAGCCCTTCGAGGTGTCGCCACCGGGGTCGACGCGGTCGTTCTTGACGCCGCCGCTCTCGGCGGGACGCACGCCCTCCGCCTCGATGAAGCCGGACAGGGCGCGCGTCATGCGGTGCCGTCCGCCGGCGAGGTCCTTCTTCGCGAGGAAGACGCCGTGCAGCACCGCGTTCGGGTCGTAGCGCAGGACCGTCGCCGCGAGCTTCGAACGATCCACCGCCCCCGTGCCCTCCGTGCCCAGCTCCTCCTTGAGCATCTGCAGGAACGAAGTGTCCCTTCCTTCGAGGATGTACGGCGAGTTCAGACGGTGGGCCTCGAGGATCGAGTTGGTCACGATCCCCTCCGGACCGGAAACCTCCACGTAAGGCATCCCCTCCAGGCAGGCGAGGGGCTCGCCCCGAGCTTCGTCCCAGACCGCCGCCTCGAGCCGGTTCGCGACCGACTGCGCCGACTCGACGAGCAGCATCTGCGTGCCGTCGGGGAGACCATAGGCCGCCGCGCCGAGGTCGGGGAAGCCCGTCGGTTGGAAGCGATGCGTCTGGAGGGGGACGAGGCGCGCCTCGCACAGGAGCCGAGGCGCGTTTTCGAGAGACGAGAGGAGTTCGGTCATGGCGTTCGCTCCCCGCCGGAGGCGGGAACGGGAATCGACTGGCCCGGCGCATCCGCCTCGACCTCGGTTTCGACGTCCGATTCGGGAACGAGGACCAGCGAGGCGAGGCGCGCTGCGTCGAGCGCGGAGATGGGGAACAGGAGGGCCGCCGCGAGGCGGACGGGATCGGGATGGTCGAGCGCCGGGGCGATGGAGAGTGGCACGAGCCCATGCGCTCTCAGCCGGCGCGCGGCGAGGACGACGGCTTCCTCCACGCGGACCGCTCGCAGCAGGGCGAGCACGGCGGCCTCCGGGCGCACGCGCACGGGCGCGTCGAAGCCGCGGCGACGCAGGCCGCCGGGGTGGAAGACCAGCTTAAGGAGGGCATAGGCGCGGGGCAGCGCGCGCAGCTCCTCCGGCGTTGTCGCGCGCCGATCGGCTCGCACAGCGCGGGTTTCGAGGGCGAGGAGCGCGTGCGCGAGGCCGGCCAGCTTGGTCTCGTCGATCTCTCCCCCGAGGAAGGCGGCCACCGCATGGAGCGGCGCGGGGATCCGCGCTTCCGTGGAAGCGCCATCGGAGTCGGCAGCGCGGAGTCGCCGAGACAGGAGATCGACCAGACGATCCTCCAGCCGGCCCTGGAAGAGCCCGCCGTCGGTCTCTCCCTCGCGCCAGGCGTACCCACTCCTGTTCTTCCGCGCGACCGGCTCGAGCTCCTCACGCAGCGAGCGCGCACCGCGCTCGTCCGGCGGCGACGGGCGCTTCCCCGCCCCGATTCGCGCAAGGGCGAGTGCGAGCGCGAGCTCCGGCGAGCCGTCGTCCGCGCGTCGGACCCAGTCCGCGCGGAGCCGCGTCAGGGGCTTCAGGAACTTCTCCTGGCGGAAGCGAGCCCCCTGTCCGAGGACGGCCTGGGCCCGCCCGAGGACGGAGAGCAGCGCACACACTCGTTCTCGTCCGCCGTGGAGGCAGAGCTCGAAGGCGCCCCGATCGATCGCGCGGCGGGCGCGGGCGTAGGCGGCCGGGACCTTGTCCGAGTCGCGCGTCGCCCGGCGCCAGCCCTCCATCCAACTCTCGACGTCGCGCAGGAGCTCGGACTCGCCCGCGGCGTCCCGCACCCGAAAGAGCCCGGCCGGCACAGCGAGGTAGTTCTTGCCGTTGCGCTGGGCGATCTCGAAGCGCTGGAAGGTGCCGATGCCGCGATCGACCCCCCTCGAGACGGCGGCCCTCGCCATGTCGAGCGAGTTCCCGGCCAGCCGCCGGCCCACGCGCGCGCGCGCCTCGGCGAAGAGGGCGCGGATCTCGGCGAGACGCGCCGGCCGCCCCCAGAGCGGCAGCCACAGCTCCACGCGCACGTCCTCGCCGTCCACGATCTCGGCGCCGAGGCCGCTGACCGACTGGAAGGTGAACGGAAAGGCCGCCGCGCCCCGCGCCGCGGGATCGAGCCGGCGCGAGGTGCCGCCGCGCACGACCAGCGCTCCTTCGAGGCCGAGCACGTAGTCCCACGGGTTGACGAGCGACGATTCCTCGCCGCCGAAACCCGTGGCCATGTTGGGGCCGCCCGCGCCGGAAGGGTGGAACTGGCCCACTTTCGAGCCGGAGCGCGCCCCTTCTCCCTCGGCGAAGAGCGCGTCGCGAAGAGCGGCGCTCGCTTGCCGCGAGGGAGGATCCCCCGAGGCGGGGAGGAGGCCTGTGAGGTGGCCGAGATAGGTGGACGAGAAGTCGAGCCTCCCGTCGTTGCCTCCCGAGCCGAGCAGGAAGAACGGCCGCCAGGCCTCCTCGATGCGAACGAAGCAGGTCTCCAGCCACTCGACCGCGTCCTCGTCCAACTCGGCGGCGAGGCGCAGGCGGAGCTCGTCCTTCTTCTGCTCGAGGAGCTTCTTGCGGTCCTTGACCGGCAGGCCCTCGGGCAGGAGGGCGTCGTGCACCCTGCGCCCCGCCTCGAGACCTCGCCTCACGCGGCTCCAGCGAGGCGCGCTGCTCCGGAGCACGTCCTGGAAGGCGCCAGGCTTCAAGAAGCCGCCGTCCTTGTTCCACGGAGAGAAGATCGGCGAGGGCTCGTACGCCTCCAGGAAGAACGCCAGCAGGTCCTCCCGCGAGAGACGGGACGACAAGGCGAATGCGGTTCCTCTCCAGGCCCCACGCGCGCCGGGGTCGGCCTGCTGAGCGACGAGCTTCAGGACGCCGAGCGCCTTGAGATAGGAGAGCAGCGGCTGGCTCGTGCAGCCGTGCAGGAGCAGCTCAGGCATGCGTCACCTCCGTGGCCTCGGCGTCGCGCCGCGCGGCGCTGCCGCGCGCGTCGGCGACGCGCACCAGGCTCTCGAGGAAGGCGAGTCGGAACGGCCCGAGCTCCTCGAGGAGCGAGAGCATGCGGTCCTGCCAGGAAGGGCGGCTTTCCTCGTCGAGGCCCATCTCCATGCACGAGAGGTCGAGAGGCGTGGTCGAGAGCCGAACTCCCCCTCCGAGATCCGCCTCCGGCAGCTCGTCGTGCTCGTGGACGCCGCGCGCGAAGCGCCCCCCTTTGGCGCAATCAGGACACGGCTCCTCGCCGGGCAGCGAGCGAATGGCGAGGCGCACCTTGCCGTGGTGTGCGGCGGCGAGATAGGCGACGAGGTCGGGCTGCCCGGCGGCCAGGGCGGCGAGGCCGGAGGCCAGCTCGTGACGGAAGCCCCGGCGGCGGTGGCGCGGTCCCTTGCCGGCGGCCTTGGCCCACAGGTGATCGCCGCGCGGGGCACGCTCCTCGGCCGGCGCGCAGGAGAGGAGCGTCTCCTGGAAGACCGCGTGGGACTTGCCCGCGTCGTGCCAACGGCAGGCGGCGAGGACGGCCTCGTGAAGTCCCGAGTCGAGCTCGAGATCCTCCAGGCGTGCGAGCAGGACTCGCGCGGCCTCGACCACGTCGTCGATGTGATCGGCGAGCTCGACCCAGACGCCCCTGAAGCTCCTCGGGTCGTCGGAGGCATGCCGCTCCTCGCCCGTGGAGACCGGCGCGGAGACCGCGGGGACCGCTTGCCCACGCCTGGCCGGCTCTCCCGTCCAGCCGATCTCGGGGTCGTAGCCCCCCACCGAGGCGTCCAGGAGCAGCACGCGGCCGGGCACGAGGCGCGGCTCGAGATCGCGCCCGCGGGGCCGCAGGGGCCGCCAGCCCTCCTCGAGCACGTCGAACACGAAGGCGCCGCCGTGCTTCCGCTCCAGGGCCTTCAGCAGGAACTCGCGCGCCGCATCGATGGGCACCGCGCACAGCTCCTCGGGAGCTGGCTGGAGGTCTCCCTCCGGCGGACCGTCCATCGCGCGCCAGAAGATCGACACGTCGCGGTCGGTTCCCTCGCGGATGTAGCCCGACACGTCGAGGTCCGCGCCACAGAGGTCCGGATCCGTGTCGAACAGATCGAGCAGTTCTCGCCGCCGCAGCACGGGGTGCAGCCCACCCTCCCCCTCGAGGAGCGGCAGGTCCTTGGGAGACGCGCTGCGGAGATCCGCCAGCTTCCGGCGCGCGAGGTCGAGCTCCTCCGCGCGGTACGGCGGCTCGGCCCCGGCCTCGAGGTCGCACCAGAGGACCTCCGCGCCGCCGTTCTCTCCGTCGCCGCTTCCGCCGAGCTCCCCCCTGCGGTTGCAGCGGCCAAAGCGCTGCACCAGGCTGGACCACGGCGCCAGCTCGGTGATCAAGGTCCGGGCCGAGAGGTCGAGGCCTGCCTCGACCACCTGCGTGCAGACGGCGATGCGCCCCGACTCCGGAGGATAGGAGCGGAGCCGCTCGAGGATCCGCTGGCGGTCGGGGGGGCGGAAGCGCGAGTGGAGGAGCAAGAGGTCCGGTCCTTCGTCGCCCGAGCGCGGGGAGGCCAGGGCCTCCCGGAGGGCTCGGGCGCGCGAAACCGTGTTGAGCACGCACAGGGTCGTGGACCCCGGCCGGTGGTGCTCGAGGACCGCCTCGGCCAGCTCGGCGGCGTGGCGCTTCCCCTCGCTCTTCTTCGCCGGCGCGACGAGCCCGAGCGCCCGCACGGGCTTCTTCGCTGCGAGCCGCTGCGCCGCGATGGGATGTGCGCGGTCCTCGGCCGAGAGCCGCAGCGGCTCGACTCCCGCGAGATGCGCTCGCAGATCGACGGTCTCTAGCCACTCGCGCCGCATGGTGGCGGACATCCACAGGCTCCGCGCCGGCCGGTAGCCGCCCATCTCGCGGCGAAAGGCCTCGAGCTGGGCGCTGGTGATCCGGCCGACTCCCATGAGCTGGACCTCATCGAAGACCCACAGGGAGTCGGTGTGCAGCAGCCCGAACTCCCGCGGCCAGCGGTAGCGCGAGCACGCGTAACCGCGGTTCAGGGCGCGGGAGAGGAGCATGTCCTGGGTTCCGACCAGCACGGCCTCCGCCTCGGGCGCGTCCGCCCAGTCGCTCGCGGGCTCGCCGCCCAGGAGCCGATGGACGGCGATCTGGCCGGAGAGGTCTCCGCCCGACCGAAGGCGGTCGAGGCTCGTCGAGATGCGCTCGGCCGTCTGCTCGACGAGCGCTCGCATGGGCAGGCACCAGACCAGCCGGCGGGGAGCCCCCCCGCCCGCGCCTGATCCAGTCCCATGGAGGCGCCGCCAGAGCCAGGCGAGGAAGACGGCCTCCGTCTTGCCGAGGCCGGTGGGTACCTCCACGAGCTCCGGCAAGCAGCCCTCCTCCGCCAGGCGGCGCTGGTAGGGCAGGGGCGGGAAGCCGCAGGCCCGCCGGAACCAAGCCTGGAAGTCGGCAGCGCCCGCGAACTTCATGACCGGTGCGCTCCTCTCCCGCTCGAGGCGCGCGGGCGGCGAAGGACCGAAGCGAGGGAGGCTCTCATGCCAGCGGAGGAGACTGATCCACACTCCGGACGGATCGGGACCGCCGTCCCCTCGAAAGGCCGCAGGAGCCCGAGCGCGAGGCGCAACGCGAGCAAGGTCTCTCCGGCGAGCCGCGGGTCGGGACCGTCGCCCCTCGCCCAGCACCTCACCTGCCGTCCGCTGCGTTCCTCGCGGACCGGCACCCCGACCTCCCGCAGGACCTCGAGGTCCCGGCGCACGGTCCTGGAGGTCACCCGGTCAGGCACGAGCGACCGGGCCAGATCCTCGGCCGAAAGGGCTTTCGTGGATGCGGTCAGCAGGCGCCAAATGCGCCACTGCCGCCGGACCTGGGCATTGCGAGCCATAAGCATCCGGAAGGCAGGTGGAGTCACGGAACTCGGGGATGATGACGTTTTCACAGGTGGAGGTCAAGGCCGGGCAGCGCCGATGACGAGGCGATGACGGCCTTTCGGCGCCTGCTGGAGTCCTTCGACCGAGGACGCAGCAGGAGCTCGCCTCGCTCGCACTCCGATGACGCTCTCCCAGGACCCGCTCCCCTGCGATGCGCCGGAGCTCGTGCCGGCGCGAATGCTCAACGCGCTGGTGTATTGTCCACGCCTCTTCCATCTCGAATGGGTGCAGGGTGAGTGGGCGGAGAGCCACGATACGGTGGCGGGATCGCGCGACCACCGCCGGGTCGACGAGGAGCGGGGCGATCTGCCGACCCCCGAGGACATGGCCGGCGGAGGCGGCTTCGTGGCCCGGTCGGTGACGCTATCGGCCCCGGACGAGCGCCTGATCGCGAAGCTGGACGTCCTGGAGGGATCCGACGGCGAGGTCGTCCCCGTCGATTACAAGCACGGCCGGGCGCCGGAGGGAGACGATGCGGTCTGGGACACCGACCGCGTGCAGCTCGGCGCGCAGGCCCTCGTCGCGCGCGCCAACGGCTACACCTGCCGCCGCGCAGTGGTCTGGTACGCCGCCTCGAGGAGGCGCGTCGAGATTTCCGTGGACGAGCTGCTCCTGGACGAGGTCAGAGCCGCCCGGGACCGGGCGCTCGACGTCGCGACGCGTGCGGAGCCGCCTCCTCCGCTCGAGGACAGCCCGAAATGCCCGCGCTGCTCGCTGGTCGGCATCTGCCTGCCGGACGAGCAGAACCACCTCGCTGGCCGCCCCGCTTCGGAGCCGGAGGACGTGCGTCGCCTCTACGCGGCTCGCGACGACGCGCTGCCCGTGTACGTGCAAGCCCAGGGAGCGAACATCGGGAAGCGCGGCGAGGAGCTCGAGATCTGGGAGCGGGACAAGGGCAAGCGCCGCGTGCGCCTGATCGACGTGTCGCAGGTGTGCCTGTTCGGCAACGTGAGCGTGACGCCGGCTGCCCTCGCGACGCTTGTCGAGCGTGGCATCCCCTTGTGCCACTTCAGCTTCGGCGGCTGGTTCCGAGGCGTGACGCACGGCCTCGGAAGCCGCAACTGCGCTCTCCGGTTGCACCAGTACCGGGCCGCGGACGACGCGGAGCGGTCGCTCTCCCTCGCGCGCGGCTTCGTCGCGCGCAAGGTGCTCAACTGCCGGACGCTGCTGCGGCGGAACGGCGAGGGGGTGGAACGGGCGGTGCTGGACGAGCTGGAGCGCGTGGCGGCGCAGGCGGAGCGGACGGAGTCGCTGGAGTCCATGCTCGGCGTCGAGGGACTGGCGGCCCGGATCTACTTCGGCGCCTTCCCCCGCATGTTGAAGGTGTCCGGGGGAGGTGTCGCGGAGTTCGACTTCGCGGGCCGCAACCGGCGCCCGCCACGGGATCCGGTGAACGCCTTGCTCTCGCTCGCGTACTCGGTCCTCTCGCGGGACTGGATGGTGACCCTCCTCGCCGTCGGGCTCGATCCTTTCCTCGGCTTCTTCCACCGGCCCCGCTTCGGTCGCCCGGCTCTCGCCCTCGACCTGATGGAGGAGTTTCGCCCGCTCGTCGCGGACTCGGTCGTCCTCCAGGTGATCAACAACGGCGAGGTGCGCCCGAACGACTTCGTGCGGCGCGGGAGCGCCGTGGCCTTGACCGACGAGGGCCGGCGCCGGTTCTTCCTGGCCTACGAGCGGCGGATGGCCCACCTCGTGCGCCACCCTGTCTTCGGCTACCGCGTCAGCTACCGGCGCCTGCTCGAGGTCCAGGCGCGCCTCCTCGGCCGGCACCTCGCCGGCGAGCTGCCTTCCTACGACGGATTCCGCACGCGATGAGCGGGCGCAACGCCTACCTCGTGGCGTACGACGTAGCGGACAAGCACCGCCTGCGGCACGTGCACAAGAAGATGCGAGGATACGGCGATCCCTTGCAGTACTCGGTCTTCCGCTGCGAGCTCTCCGCCAAGGAAAGGGAGTTGATGATCGGCGCGATCTCGGAGATCATCCACCATCAGGAGGATCGAGTCCTGGTTGTCGACCTCGGCCCCGCCAAGGGCCGCCGAAAGCAGATGGTGCGCTTCCTCGGCCGCCCCGCCGACAAGCCCGACGATGGTCCGGTCGTCTTCTGATCCGCTCGCCCGCTCCACGGGCTTCCGCACGACTACGTCGCGCGAGCGCTCCGGTGCTCTCCGGGATTCCGGGCAGCGCTCGCCGTCCCAAGTTCTTCGGATGCAAGGGGTTGAGGTCTCGGGCCGCTTGGGAGTCCGCCAGCCGGAGGGTCGGTGGATGTACCACTCGCAGAATCCGCCGCAAGTCGTTAGGCTGCAAGGAGGTGTGGCTCCCGCTCTCTCCGCGGTCTTCGGATCGCGGCCCCGTTGAAGCAAGAAATCCTACGTCGGCCCCAACGCCGCCCCCGCCT
>Ga0326597_10002081_pt1 | contig 30571 bp, 34 predicted proteins | sample RVTome_12_FD_203789 | JGI IMG/M metagenome (GOLD analysis project Ga0326597, IMG submission 203789) | Soil microbial communities from uranium-contaminated site in the Upper Colorado River Basin, Wyoming, United States - RVT100D185 | ecosystem: Environmental > Terrestrial > Soil > Contaminated >...
GCGCGCGCAGGTGGCTGCGTGCCGTGACCCGGGCACGCCGCGGCACGATCACGGCGAGAACGGGGAGCAGCGTCTGCAACGCGATCGCCGACACGATGAAGCCGGTCCAGAGGAGCGCGGCCTCCAGCGGCAGCGTCCATCCGGCGACGAGGGCGACGACGCTCGCCGGCGCCGACAGCGAGCGCCGCAGGTTGTCCAGCATCTTCCAGCGGCCGATCGCCGGCAGCGCGCCCGCGCGCCCGAGGATCCACGGCAGCAGCTGCCAGTCGCCGCGCGCCCAGCGGTGCTGGCGTGCGGCGGCGACGTCGTAGCGCGACGGAAACTCCTCCACGACCTCGATATCGGAAGCGAGGCCGGCGCGGGCGAAGGTCCCCTCGAAGAGGTCGTGGCTCAGCAGCGTGCTTTCCCGCACGCGGCCCTCGAGCGCCGCTTCGAAGGCATCCACGTCGTAGATGCCCTTGCCGGTATAGGAGCCTTCGCCGAAGAGATCCTGGTACACGTCGGCCACGGCGGAGGCGTAAGGATCGATGCCGCTCATGCTGGAGAAGATGCGCTGGAAGAGCGAGCCCTCGCGGCCGATCGGCAGCGAGGGCGTCACGCGCGGCTGCAGCACGCCGTAGCCTTCCACGACGCGCCGCGTCGCGGCGTCGAAGCGCGGCTGGTTGAGCGGATGCGCCATCTTGCCCACCAGCCGGCGGGCCGTTTCCCGCGGCAGCCGGGTATCGGCGTCGAGCGTGATGACGTAACGCACGCCGGCGGGCGGGGCCGGGAGCCGTCCGCCGACCTCCAGGAAGGTCGTGTCGGCCGCGCCGCGCAGCAGCCGGTTCAGCTCGTGGAGCTTGCCGCGCTTGCGTTCCCACCCGATCCACTGCTGCTGCCCTTCGTTCCACACCCGCCGGCGGTGGAAGAGCAGGAAGCGTTCCCCCGCGGCGGCCGGCGCGTAGCGGCGATTCAGGCGGGCGATGCCCGCGGCGGCCGCGTCGAGGAGCGCGCCGTCTCCCTCGACGGTCTCGGTCGCGGCGTCCGTCCAGTCCGAGAGCAGCGCGAAATGAAGCTCGCCCTCCGGACTCGCCAGGTGGTGGATCTCCAGGCGCTCGATCTGCTCCTCGAGCGCGGCCTGCGTCGTGAGGAGGATCGGGACGGCGACCACCGTGCGCAGCGGCGCAGGCACGCCGCCGCGCAGCTCCAGGCCCGGCAGGATCGTCGCGCCGAGCCCTCTGGTCACGCTCCGGTTGACGAGCGCCATGGCGGCGTCGAGCGACGGGATCAGCCCGAGAAGGGCGAGCCAAACGAGCCCGCCGCCGCTGATGCCCGCTCCCGCCAGCGCAAGCAACGCGAAGCAGAGAACGATCGCAGCGGCCATGCCGACGGTGCCGACATAGCCGCCGATGCCGAGGGTCGCGACGAAACGGCTGGGCCAGCTCCCCAGCGGAGCGCGAAATCCGACCCTCGCCTCGAACGCGCGGCGCCCCCCGGCAATGAGGTGATAGCCGGGATCGCGCTCGCGCGCCGTCCCGCTTGCGGCCAGCGCCGCCCGCGCGATCTCCAGCTCGGTCAGCTTCGAGCCCCGCGCGAGCTCCTCGATCGCGCTGCGGTAGAGGTTGCGCGTCGGAAAATCCATCGCCGCGAAGTCGCTGCCGGCGCGCAGCACCTCGTCGGCGAGACTCACGTTCTCGAACAGCTCCGCCCAGTCGACGTCGGAGATCAGGCGCATGCTGGTGATGATGTTGCGGACCGTCACGTTGGTCGCGCCCTGTCTCTGGTGCTCGTCGTGCACGATCCGGTCGGCGGTCGTTCCCTGCGCCGCGAGGCGCTCCTCGAGCCACACCAGCGCCCGCGTGATCTTCGGATCCTGGTCGCGCAGCCGTTGCACGAGCTGGACCGCGAAGGACCCCGGCAGGGGTGCCCGCTCGTAATGCTGGAACACCGAGCGCATCGGCTCGGCCGGGCGCCCGTTCACGCCGAGGAGCCGGTCGGCCAGGGCGTCGGCTTCCTGGCGCGCGGCGCGGCTCGCCACGATGCGCCGCGCCCCGCGGCGCAGATTCTCCACGAGCACGATGCGCAGCGTGATCGCGACCGCCCACAGCTCGCCGATCGTCAGCGGCTGCACGCGCTGGTAGGCGCGCACGAACCGGCGCAGCATCGCGGGGTCGAAGCGGCTGTCGGTATGCGCGACGAAGGCCCAGGCCACGCCGAAGACGCGCGGATAGCCGGCGAACGGCCCGCTCGAGAGCTTCGACAACTGCCGGTAGTAGCCGGGCGGCAGGTCGTCGCGGATCTCGCGGATCTGCTCCTCGACGAGGTGGTAGTTGTCGAGCAGCCACTCGGCGGCCGGCGTCACCGCGCGGCCTTCGCCGACCGCGCCGGCGATGGCGCGATACGCCTGGAGCAATGCCGACTCGTTGTCCTTCAGTCGAACGGCGAGCGAGCGCCCGGCGATCGGCCGCGCGGTGACGGATTGAGCCGCCGCGAGGCTCTCGGCGTGCTGCTCGAGGCGCTCGGCGCTGAACAGCTCCTCGCGGATGGACTCTTCGCTATCCCAGGGTACGGCCGGCGGCGCGCGCCGGAAGGCGCGGAGTACTGCGGAGTTCAATAGGGCCTTTCCTGCGGCAGGATCGGGCGGGGAGGCCGGCAAGCGCGTGACCGCGACCCGGAACCGAGGGCATTATGACACCCCGGCAAGAGGATGCGCGCCTTCCGCAAGCGATGAGCCATGGGCATCACGTACGCGCTGCTGGCGATGCTCGCCTTCGCCACCAACATCGTCGTCACCCGCTTCGCCGTGGCGCGCATGCCGGTGGAGGCGGGGTTCTTCATCGTGCTGGCGACCAACATCCTGTTTCCGGCGGCGCTGTTCGCGGTCGAGCTGGGCGTGCGCGCCGCGCCCTGGGCCTGGCACTGGAAGGGGGCGGGCCTCTTTGCCATCGGCGGCGTGATCGGCACCTTTCTCGGCCGGCGCTTCCTGTTCGACGCGGTGAAGCTCCTCGGGCCGTCGCGCGCGAGCGTGTTCCACTCGACCGCGCCGGCCTTCGCGCTGATCGGCGCGTGGCTGCTGGCCGGCGAGCTCCTCGGCCCGTACGAGCTCGCGCTGATGGCGCTGGTGTGGCTCGGGCTGTGGCTGACGCAGCCGCGCGCCGGGTCGCTGCATGCGCTCGCGCCGGACGTGCTGCGCAAGGGCTTTCTCGCCGGGCTGCTCACCGTCGCCGGCTTCGGCTTCGGCAACGTGCTGCGCGGCCTCGCCATGCGCGACTGGAGCGAGGCGGCGCTCGGCACCGTGATCGCTTCGCTCGCGGCCTTCGCCTGCCAGATCGCGGCGACGCGCAACTGGGGCCGGATCGCGGCGCAGCTGCGCGCCGCGGACCGCCCGGCGCTCCTGCTCTATGCGGGCTGCGGCGTCTTCACCTCGCTCGGCTCGATCTTCGTCTCGCTGGCGATGACGAAGATCGAGATCGCGCTCGCCGTGCTGGTGGTGCACACGACGCCGATCGTCATCTTCCCGGTGAGCGTGTGGATCCTGAAAAACCGCGAGGAGCTCACCGGGCGCACGCTGAGCGGCGCGGCGCTCGTGCTCGCGGGGATCGCGCTGCTCGCCCTGAGATGAGATGAGCGGCTGGACGCCGAAGGCGCTCGGCCGGTTCCTCGCGGCACGCGACCCGGCCGCCCGGGCGCTCGTCACGCCCACGGCGCGGCTCGGCTACGACGAGCTCCTGCACCGGGCGATGCAGGCGGCGGGCGGACTGCACGCGCTCGGCCTCGGCCGCGGCGACCACGTCGCCGTGCTGATGGGCAGCGACGAGCACTGGCTTTCCACCTTCTACGGCGCGGCGCTCCTTGGCGCCGTCACGGTGCCGCTCGACACGCGCTTCAGGGCCGCCGAGCTCGAGTACTGCCTGCGCCAGGCCGACTGCAAGGCGCTCGTGTACGCGCGGCGCTTCCTCGACGACGACGACGAGGCGATGCTGCGCGAGATGCGGCCGCGCCTGCCGAAGCTCGCGCACGCCGTCGCCGTCGGCGAGCTCGAGCCGGGGCCGGTGCCCGCGGCGAAGGCCGCCCCCGGGGACCTGCTCCTCATCCAGTTCACCTCCGGCGCCTGTCCCAGGGGCGTGATGCTCACGCACGACAACATGCTGCGCAACGCCTGGGCGGCGGGCGAGCGCATGGGCGTGCGGGCGGACGACCGCTACTTCAACTGCCGCGTCGGCGGCTCCACGCTCTCCGCCCTGGTGTGCCTTGTATATGGTGCATGCCTGGTGACCCTGCCCACCTTCGAAGCGGGCGCGGCGCTCGCCACGATGGAGAAGGAGCGCTGCACGCTCGCCTCGGGCGACGACGCGATTTTCCAGCTGCTGATGGGGCATGCCGATTTCCCGAAGCGCAAGCTTCGGCTTCGCGGCGGCTGGGCGGCGGCCGGGCCGCAGACCATGCGCCGCATCATCGACGTGCTCGGCGCGAAGCACATCTGCGCCGCCTACGGCCTTTGCGAAGCCTCGCCCAACGTCGTCATGAGCGACTGGCGCGACGCCGAGGCGCTGCGCGTGCAGGGCCTCGCCACGCCGCTTCCCGGGCTGCAGCTGCGCACGCTCGACGGCGAGATCCAGGTGCGCGGCTGGAGCGTGATGCGCGGCTACTGCAACGACCCCGAGGCGAGCGCGCAGGCCTTCACCGAGGACGGCTGGCTGCGCACCGGCGACCTCGGCGAGCTGCACGCGGGCGGACGGCTGCGCATGCCCGGGGCCAAGGGTCCACCGTACAATCCGCAAACGTTCAAACCCGGAAACGAGGAGTCACCGTGATCGACCTGTACGCCGCCGGAACGTCCAACGGCATGCGCGCCCGCATCGCGCTCGAGGAATGCGCCCTGCCTTATACCTTCCACCCCATTGCGCTGGACAAGGGCGAGCACAAGAGCGCGGCGTTCCTCGCCATGAACCCGAACGGCCAGATCCCGGTGATCGTCGATCGCGACGGGCCCGGCGGCAAGCCGCTGACCCTCTCGCAATCCACCGCGATCCTGATTTACTGCGCCGAGAAGTCGGGCAAGTTCATGCCGCGGGACGGCGCGGCGCGCGCGGCGATGCTGCAGGCGCTGATGAACGCCTCGACCGACGTGACGCCGATCTTCGGCGCCTGCTTCGCGCTCGCGCGCGCCAAGGACCCGCACGCGCCGAGCGTGCAGGTGTTCAAGGACCGGCTGCGCGGCCTGTTCAAGGTGTGGGACGACCAGCTCGGCACGCGCACGCATTGCGCCGGCGACGAAGTCACGATCGCCGACTTCTCGCTCTACGCCGGCTACGCGCGCATGATGGCCGTGGCGCCGGACATGCTCGAAGGCTTCGCCAACGTGGCGCGCTGGGGGCAGTCGATGGCGGCGAGGCCCGCGATCCAGCGCGCGACGAAGTAAGGATGTAACATCCCCTTAGCCATGCGCGAGGCCATCCATCCGGTGCAACTCGAGGCGTTCAAGCGCATGACGCCCGCCGAGAAGATCCAGCGGGTGGCCGATCTCTACGAGGCGGGGATCCGGTTGCGGATGGAGGGATTGCGCATGCGGCATCCCGACTGGACGGACGAGCAACTGTCGTTCGAGGCGCGACGCTCCCTGCGTCATGCCGGCACCTAGCCCGCTCGCGTCTTTTCTCGAACCGTTCGAGCGCCTGGGTTTGCCGTATTGCGTCACCGGGTCGGTGGCCGCCAGCGTCTACGGCGAGCCCCGACTGACGGCGGACATCGATATCGTGCTGCTGCTCGGCGCGCAGGACCTGACGAGATTGCGCGCGACTTTCCCGGAGTCCGACTACTACGTTCCGCCTGACGAGGCCATTGCGGGGGCGATGGAAAGTGGCGGCATGTTCAATCTCGTTCACCACGCCACCCAGTTCAAGGCCGACGTCTACCTCGCCGCCGGCGATCCGCTGCACGACTGGGCGCTCGGATATCGGCGGCGCATCGACATCTCGGGGAGCGGCGCGTGGATCGCGCCGCCCGAGTACGTGATCCTGCGCAAGCTTCAATTTTTCCGGGAGGGCGGTTCCGACAAGCATCTGCGGGATATCCGCTTCATACTCGCGGCAACGCCTGTCGACCGAGCGTTCATCGAGACCGAAGTCGGCAAGCGCGGTTTGCTGGGGCCATGGCGGGAATCCACATGAACGATCCCCGCGCCGACGAAACGCTCACCCTCCTGCGCGACACCCTGCGGCGCTTCGTCGAGAGGGAGGTCGTGCCGAAAGCCGCGGCCTGGGAGGAGCAGGGCTTCGTGCCGCGCGAGGTGCTGCGCGCGATGGGGCGGCTGGGCTTTCTCGGCCTGCGCTACGCCGAGGAGTACGGCGGCGGCGCGCTCGATGCGCGCGCCACCGCGCTCCTCGCCGACGAGCTCGGCCGTTCCACGTTCGGCGGCTTCGCCATCACGGTGCTGGTGCACACCGACATGGCCTCGCCGCACCTCGTGAACGCCGGCAACGCGCGGCAGATCCGGAAATACTTGCCAAAGATCGTCTCGGGCGAGGCGATCACCGCGGTCGCGGTCACCGAGCCCGACGCGGGCTCGGACGTGAAGGCGATCCGCGCCACCGCGCGGCGCGACGGCGGCGACTGGGTGCTGAAGGGCACCAAGATGTTCATCACCAACGGCGCGCTCGCCGATCTGTATTTCGTCGCCGCGAAGACCGACCCGGCGGCGGGCGCGAAGGGCGTGTCGATGTTCATCGTCGAGAAGGGAACGCCGGGTTTCTCCGTCGGCCGCAAGCTCGACAAGATGGGCTGGCGCTGCTCGGACACCGCCGAGCTCGTGTTCGACGGCTGCCGCGTGCCCGCGGAGAACCTGCTCGGCGAGGAGAACCAGGGCTTCTACGCCATCATGAAGAACTTCCAGAACGAGCGCCTGGCGATCGCCTCGATGGCGATGGGGGAGGCCGCAAGAGCGATCGAGCTGACGCTCGAGTACGTGCGCACGCGCAAGGCCTTCGGCGCGCCGCTCTGGGACAAGCAGGCGATCCGCCAGCGGCTTTCCATGCTCGCCGCGCGCGTCGAAGCCGGCCGCCAGCTCGTGCGCCATGCGGCGGAGCTCGACGCCGAGGGGCGCGACTGCGTGAAGGAGGTCTCGATGGCGAAGGCCTATTGCGCCGAGCTGCTGAACGACGTGGTGTACGACTGCCTGCAGTTTCACGGCGGCTTCGGCTTCATCCGGGAGTCGGCCATCGAGCGCATGTACCGCGACGCGCGCGTGCAGACGATCGGCGGCGGCGCGACCGAGGTGATGCTGGAAGAAGTGGCCAAGCGCCTGTAATGCCGGGCGCTTCTGCGGCTGGCGCTGGACTTCCGGCGGCGGCTGCAGCATCGTGGGTTGTAGGGTGGGCCTGCGGCCCACCCTACAATGCGCAGATGAAGTCGTTCACCTACGTCTCGCTGCCCTCGCGCGTCGTGTTCGGCGCGGGCAGCGTCGCGCGCCTGCTGCAGGAAGTGGAAAAGCTCGGCGCGCGGCGCGCGCTCGTACTCTCCACACCCGGGCGCGCGGCCGACGTGAAGCGCCTGGCCGCCGCGCTCGGCGACCGCTACGCGGGCCTGTACGACAAAGCGGTGCGGCACGTGCCGCTCGAAGTCGCCGAGGACGCGCGCCGCGCGGCGCGCGAGCTCGACGCGGACTGCTGCGTGGCGGTGGGCGGCGGCTCGACCATCGGCCTCGGCAAGGCCATCGCGCTCACCACCGGCATGCCGGTGCTCGCCGTGCCGACGACCTATTCGGGCTCGGAGATGACCTGGGTGCAGGGCTTCACCGAGGGCGGGCGCAAGCGCACGCAGGTCGACCAGAGGATGCTGCCGAAGACCGTGATCTACGATCCCGAGCTCACGCTCGCTTTGCCGCCGGAGATTTCGGCCGCGAGCGGCATGAACGCCATCGCGCACTGCGTCGAGGCGCTGTACGCGAAGGAAGCGAACCCGATCGCGTCGCTGATGGCGGAGGAGGGCATCCGGGCGTTGGCGGCGTCGTTGCCGCTCATCGTGCGCAATCCGGAGGATCGGGAGGCGCGGGGCGAGGCGCTCTACGGCGCGTGGCTCGCCGGCATGTCGCTCAATACGGGCATCGCGCTGCATCACAAGCTGTGCCATACGCTCGGCGGCACCTGGAACCTGCCGCATGCCGAGACGCACGCCATCGTGCTGCCGCACGCCGTGCGCTACAACAGGGATGCCGCGCCGGCAGCAATGACGCGCATCGCGCGCGCGCTGGGTGCCGGGGATGCCGCAGGCGGGCTTTACGACCTGGAAGTGAAGCTCGGGCTGAAGATGAAGCTCGCCGACCTGGGCGTGCCGGCGGGCGACCTCGAGCGCGCGGCGCGGCTCGCCCTCGAGGCGCCGTACCCGAATCCGGCGCCGGTCACCTTTGAGGGCGTGCTCGCGCTGTTGAAGAGGGCGCACGCCGGAGCGCGCCCCGACTGAACAGTCCAGCCTAGCTCGGGCAGGCGCAGCCGCCCGCCAGGCAAGCCGCTCTAGAACTTGTACAGCGCTCCTACGGAGAACATGTCGACGTTGTCCCCATCGACGTCGAATCGCTCCCACTCGGCGCGCAGATCGAGCCGGTCAACCAGATCCCACGCCGCGCCGAGGCCGAACATGATATCGGTGCCGTCATCGCTCAACGATAGGCCCGGCGCGCTGGCACTCACATCCCACAGGTACAAGCCCACCTTTCCGAAGACATGGAAGCGCGGGTTCACGGGCAGGATGCCGACTGCGGCGACTTGTATCCCGTCTGTCTCTACACGTGCGGTGCCGCCCGGACCGGTCGCAGCGACCTCGCCCAAGTCGACCCAGCCGAGCTCGACGGCGAAATTCTGGTTGAACCTCTTGCCGCCGAAGATCTTGAATCCGGTGTCCTCGTCGTCACAGCTCGTCAACCCGAGGCCGCTCAGACTGTCACAGACATCGGTGGTCGTAACTCCGGCGCCGGCACCGACGTAGAAACCTGTTTCCTGTGCCGACGCCGGGATCGCCGTAAGCAGGACGCCGCCGGCCAAACACAGCGTGAGGAGTCTTCTGACAATCTCTGTTTTCATATGGAGCTATCTCCAGAAGTGATGTTAGGGTACGGGTGCCCCCTACCGCTCGCCACGCAGCGGCGATGCTCCTTTCTCGAATCCGCTTTGTCAACGACGCGATTGGACAAATCGGGTTCAGACCCAGTTTGTTTCCGTCCTGTAATACACTCGCGCCCATGGCACAAGCCGTCCGCACACATGACGCAGCTCGCCCTTGACCTCGTCGGCGCGCTCAAGCGCCACACCCTCGCGGCGAGCGCCGCCGTGGTGCTCGGCCTGGCCTGGTGGTGGCAGCTCGGCGCAGTGCAGCAACCGCGTGAGCTGATCTGGCTCGCCGTCACCGCGTTCTCGGTGCTCACGGGCTTCGTCGCACTCGGCTGGCTGCGCCCGGCGCGCGTCGGCATCACCGCGCCGCAGGCCATGATGCTGCTCGGCACGGCGGGCATGCTCGCGGGTCTCGGGCTCGACGTGCAGCGCGCGGGGCTCGACGCCATCGCCTCGATGTGCGCCGCGAGCGCGCCCGATTTTCTCGCGGTCGCGCGGCTGCACCTCGAATGGCTGCCGGCGATGCACGCAGGCATGGTGACAGGCGGGCTGGGTGCCCTCGTGTGGCTGCGCAAGGCACGGCCGCACTGCCGGCGCCAGTTCTGCGCGCGCTTCGCGCAGAACCTCGCCTGCTCGGCGTGGATGATGATCGGCATGGTCGCCGGCGTGATCCTCTATTACCGGCTGGCGGCCTGGCTCGGCTCCGCGGGCGTGCCGGCGATGCTCGGCGGCATGATCGGCGGCATGGTCTGGGGCATGGTGGTGAGCGTGACGCTCTACCGCGTCGCGCTCGGCGTGCTCGACGCGCGCCGGTGATGATTCAAGGGAAGGGAGGCCCATGATTCCTGCGCCGTTCGACTATCACCGGCCGTCGTCGCTCGACGAGGCGATCGGCCTGCTCAAGCAGCATGGCGAGCAGGCGAAAGTGCTCTCGGGCGGCATGAGCCTGCTGCCGACGCTGAAGCTGCGCCTGGGTTCCTTCGCGCACCTCGTCGACATCAACCGCATACCGGGGCTGGACGGTATCAAGGAGGAGGGCGGCGCCTTGCGCATCGGCGCGCTGACGCGCCAGGCCGCGCTCGAGCGCTCCGAGCTGATCCGCAAGAAGTACCCGATCCTCGCCGACGCCGTGCCGCTGATCGCCGATCCGCTGGTGCGCAACCGCGGCACCGTGGGCGGCAACGTCGCCAACGGCGATCCGGCCAACGACGAGCCGGCGATCATGATCGCGCTGGGCGCGACGCTGGTCGCGCGCGGCCCCAAGGGCGAGCGCACGATCGCCGCGAACAGGTTCTACACCGGCCTCTATGAGACGGCGCTCGCGCGCGACGAGATCCTCGTGGAGATCCGCATCCCGGTGCCGCCGGCGAAGAGCGGCGGCGCCTACCAGAAGCTCAAGCGCAAGACGGGCGATTTCGCCGTCGCCGCCGCCGCGGTGCAACTGACGCTGGATGCCAAGGGTGGCGTCTCGGCCTGCGGCATCGCGCTCACCAACGCCGGGCCGACGCCGCTGGAAGCCGCCGGCGCGGCGAAGTTCCTCGTCGGCAAGATGCCTGACGCGAAAGCGATCGCCGAGGCAGCGAAGATGGCCGCGGCGCAGGCAGGTCCGAGCGCCGATCACCGCGGCTCGGTCGAGTACAAGAAGGACATGGCGCGCGTGCTGACCGAGCGCGCGCTGCAGGCTGCGGTCGAACGCGCGCGGAGGGGCTAGCGATGGCGAAGCACAAGATCAGCGTCACCGTGAACGGCGCGGCGAAGGAAGCCGAAGTCGAGTCGCGGCTGCTCCTCGTGCACCTGCTGCGCGAAGTGTTCCGCATGACCGGCACGCACGTGGGCTGCGACACCTCGCACTGCGGCGCCTGCACGGTGATCCTCGACGGCAGCCCGGTGAAATCCTGCACGCTGCTCGCGGTGCAGGCCGACGGCTGCAGGATCACCACGGTGGAGGGCCTCGAGCAGGGCGGCAAGCTCCACCCGGTGCAGGAGGGCTTCACCGAGAAGCACGGCCTGCAGTGCGGCTTCTGCACGCCGGGGATGATGCTCTCGAGCGTCGCGCTCCTCGAACGCAACAAGAACCCGAGCGAGCAGGAGATCCGCGAGGCGATCGCGGGCAACCTGTGCCGCTGCACGGGCTACGTCAATATCGTCAAGGCCGTGCAGTATGCGGCCGAGAAAATGCGCTGAGGAGACTGCCATGGCCACTCCGAAAACCGACGCCAGGATCAGCGGCATGGGCCACTCCATGAAGCGCAAGGAAGATCCCCGCTTCATCCGCGGCCAGGGCCGCTATGTCGACGACATTGTGCTGCCCGGGATGCTGTACATGGACATCGTGCGCAGCCCCTACGCGCACGCCAGGATCAAGAAGATCAACACCGAGGCGGCGCTCAAGATCCCCGGCGTGCTGGCGGTGATCGACGGCCCGACGCTGGAAAAGTACAAGCTGCACTGGATGCCGACGATCTCGTCGGACACGCAGATGGTGCTGCCGATCGACGAGGTCATGTACCAGGCGCAGGAAGTGTGCGCCGTGATCGCCACCGAGCGCTACATCGCCGCCGACGGCGCCGACGCGGTCGAGGTCGAGTACGAGCCGCTACCGCCGATGATGGACCCGTTCAAGTCCATGGCCAGGGGCGCGCCGGTGCTGAGGAAGGACAAGAAGGACCAGAAGGACAACATCGCCTTCCACTGGGAGGCGGGCGACCGCGCGGACACCGACAAGGCGCTGAAGGCGGCGGAGGTGGTGGTGACCGAGAACGTCTACCTGCCGCGCATCCACGTCGCCTCGATGGAGACCTGCGGCTGCGTCGCCGATTTCGATGCCGCGCAGGGCAAGCTCACGGTGTACATGACGACGCAGGCGCCGCACGCCATCCGCACCGTGTTCGCGCTGGTCGCGGGGCATGTCGGCCTGTCCGAGGAGCGCATCCGCATCATCTCGCCCGACATCGGCGGCGGCTTCGGCGGCAAGGTGCCGGTGTACCCCGGGTACGTCATCGCGGTGGCCGCGTCCGTGGTCATCGGCAAGCCGGTGAAGTGGATCGAGGACCGCATGGAGAACCTGCAGGCGGATTCCTTCGCGCGCGACTACCACATGAAGGTCGAGCTCGGCGCGAAGAAGGACGGCACGATGACGGCGCTGCGCATCAAGACGGTCGCCGATCACGGCTATTCGAACGCGTCCGCCAATCCGTCGAAGTACCCCGCGGGGCTGTTCTCGATCTGCACCGGGTCCTACGACCTGAAGCACGCCTTCTGCGAGGTGGACGCGGTCTACACGCACAAGCCGCCCGGCGGCGTCGCCTACCGGTGCTCGTTCCGCGTCACGGAGGCGGTGCACGCGATCGAGCGCATCACCGATGCGCTCGCGCAGAAGCTCGACATGGACCCGGCCGCGCTGCGCATGAAGAACTTCATCAGGCGCGAGCAGTTCCCCTACAAGTCGGTGCTCGGCTGGGAGTACGACAGCGGCGACTACGCGCCGGCACTCAAAAAAGCGATGGACCTGATCGGCTACGACGCGCTGAGGAAGGAGCAGGCCGAGAAGAGGAAGAAGGGCGAGCTGATGGGCATCGGCATCTCGAGCTTCACCGAGATCGTCGGCGCCGGCCCGTCGCGCGACTTCGACATCCTCGGCATCAAGATGTTCGATTCGGCCGAGATCCGCGTGCACCCTACAGGCAAGGCGATCGCGCGCTTCGGCACCAAGAGCCAGGGCCAGGGCCACGAGACCACCTACGCGCAGATCGTGGCGGAGGAGCTCGGCATTCCGGCCTCCGACATCCAGGTGGAGGAGGGCGATACCGACACCGCGCCCTACGGCCTCGGCACCTACGCCAGCCGCTCGACGCCGACATCGGGCGCGGCGGCGGCGATGGCGGCGCGCAAGATCCGCGACAAGGCCAGGCTGATCGCAGCGCACCTGCTGGAGTGCAGCGAAGTCGACCTCGAATGGGAGCCGGGCAAGTTCTTCATCAAGGGCGTGCCGGAGAAATCGAAGACCATCCAGGAGTGCGCCTTCGCCGCGTACACCAACCATCCGCAGGGCATGGAGGCGGGGCTGGAGGCGACGCATTACTACGATCCGCCGAATCTCACCTTTCCCTTCGGCAGCTACATCTGCGTGGTGGACATCGACCCGGGCACGGGCGTCGTCAAGGTGCGCCGCTTCGTCGCGGTGGACGACTGCGGCAACATCATCAACCCGATGATCGTCGACGGCCAGATCCACGGCGGCCTCAACCAGGGCCTCGCGCCGGCGCTCTACGAGGAGATCAGCTACGACGACGAGGGCAACATCACCGGCGGCAGCTTCATCGACTACTACGTGCCGACCTCGCTCGAGTCGCCGGCCTGGGAGACCGACAAGACCACCACGCCCTCGCCGCACCATCCTTTGGGAGCGAAGGGCGTGGGCGAGTCGGCCACCGTGGGCGCGCCGCCCGCCATCGCCAACGCGGTCGTGGACGCGCTCCGGCACCTGGGCGTCACGCATATCGACATTCCGATCACGCCGGAGAAGGTCTGGCGGGTGCTGAAGGCGAAGGGGGCGGCTTAGGCCAGCGCGCGCTCCTGCAGTGCGCGCTGGAGGTATAGTCGGCGGCGGGAGGGTCCATGATCGCCGTCATCTTCGAGTTCACCCCCGCCGCCGGGCGCTTTCCGGAGTACCTGCAGCTCGTCGAGCAGCTCAGGCCCGAGCTGGAGAAGGCCGAGGGCTTCATCTCGCTCGAGCGCTTCGAGAGCATCACCGCGCCCGGCAAGTACGTGTCGCTGCAGTTCTGGAAGGACGAGGCCTCGGTGCGCAAGTGGCGCAACGTCCAGCTGCACCGCGAAGCGCAGAAGAAGGGCCGCGCCGGCATCTTCGCCGGCTACCGCCTGCGCATCGCCGGCGTGCTGCGCGACTACACCATGGAGGCGCGCGCGCAGGCGCCGGCGGACAGCGTCGCGGCGCACGGCTGATGGCGCACAGCTTCCTGTTTCGCGAGGGCGACTGGCGCGCCGCGGGCGAGTACCGCGACGGCGCCGGCGCCGCGACCGCGGTCGAGGGCGAGACGCGCGTGCGCCACGAGACCGGGCGCTGGGTGAGCGACAGCGTGCTGCGCGTGCAATCCAACCCGCCGCAGGAGCACCGCAACCGCACCGAGATCGTGCCGTTCTCGGCGGGCGCGCAGTCGACGCACTGGTCGGGCGAGAATCCATCGATCGGCTCGCTGAACGGGCGCTTCGTCCTCGCCGGCGACGCCATCCTGTCGTTCTACGCCAGCGCCACCAGCCGCTACCGCGGCTTCGAGTGCCTGCAGCAGAAGGACGCAAGGCACTACAAGGTGCACGGCGCGATGCTCGACCAGGACAAGGTGGTCTCGACCTGGGTGCTCGAGCTGCAGCTCGCGCGCTGATGGCGCAAAGCGCCTTCGTTCGCGCGGGCAGTGGCGCCTGGCGCGCCACCGGGCTGACGCGCGGGCCGTGGAACCCGGAGCACCAGCACGCCGGGCCGCCGATCGCGCTCGCAGCGCGCGAGATCGCGCGCGCCGCGGCGCCGCTCGGCCTCACGCACCTCGCGCGCCTCACCGCCAGCCTGCTGCGGCCGATCCCGATCGCCGAGCTGGCCGTGTCCGTGCAAACCGACTACGCCGGCCGCAACGCCGCGCATTTCTCGGCGGTGCTGTCCTCGGGCGGGAAGGAGCTGGCGCGGTGCACGGCGCTCGTGCAGCGCGAAACGGATCTGCCGCTGCCGGAGGGCCTGCCCGGGCACCCGCTGCCGCGGGCGCCGCGCGCGCCGGCGGATTCGCCGCCGGGGCAGTTCCCGTTCGCGTCGAAGGAGCGCCTCGGCTATTCCGACCTCGTCGAAACGCGCGTCGCGGCGGGCAGGCTGTTCGGCGGCCCCTGTGCCATCTGGTTCCGGCTGCGCCATCCGCTGGTCGCCGGAGAGACGCCCGCGCCCTTCGAGCGCGTCGCGGTGGCCGCCGATTCGGGCAACGGCATCAGCGCGATCCTCGACTACCGGAAGTACCTGTTCGTCAACTCCGACCTCACCATCAACCTGCTGCGGCAGCCCTCCGGCGAGTGGATCTGCATCGAGGCGCAGACGCTGCTCGGGCCGCGCTCCGGCGGCCTCGCCGAGTCGCGCATCTACGACGAGCAGGGCCTCATCGGGCGCGGCACGCAGAGCCTCGCGGTGCGCGGCCGGTAGGGTGGGCCGAGGGCCCACCCTACAGCCGAGAAAGGTCCGGCATCGCGATCGGCCGCGCCGTCTCGTAGGCACGCGCGGCGCGCAGCACCAGCGCGTCGCCGTATTTCGGCCCGACGATGTGCAGCCCCGCCGGCAACCCCGCCTTCGTCAGGCCGCAGGGAATCGACGCCGCGGGCTGCTGCGTGAGGTTGAAAGGGTAGGAAAACGGCGTCCAGTCGGTCCATCGCCGGTTCTTCGCCGCTCCCGGGAATTCCTTGCCCGCATCGAACGCGGGCACCGGCAGCGTAGGCGTGAGCAGCAGGTCGTGCTTCTCGTGGAACCGGTTCATCAGCGCGCCGAGCGCGCCGCGCTTGGTCACCGCGTCCAGGTACTGCTTCAGGGTGATTCTCTCGCCCTGGCGCGCGACCTCGAGCAGCCCCTTGTCCATGAGCTTGCGCTTCGCCGCCGGGATGCCTCGCACCACGTACGCCGCGCCCGGGAACCAGTGCAGCGTGAAGACGTCCAGCTGGTCGTCGAAGCCGGGATCCACCTCGTCCACATGCGCGCCGAGATCCTCGAACACCTTCACCGCCTGATTCACCAGCGCGGCGACCTCCTTGTCCACCTTGGCGTATCCGAAGTCGGGAGAGTAGGCGATGCGCAGGCCCTTCACGCCGAGCTCAAGCCCGTCGAGATAGTCGCGCCCGTCGTAGGGCAGGGCGGTCCAGTCGCGCGCGTCGGGCAGGGAGAGCACGTTCATCATCAGCGCCGCATCGGTCACCGAGCGCGTCATCGGCCCGAGGTGCGCCACCGTGCCGAAGGGCGAGAGCGGCCACGCGGGCACGCGGCCGAACGAGGGCTTGAGGCCAAACAGGCCCGTGAACGCGCACGGGATGCGGATCGAGCCGCCGCCGTCGGTGCCGACGGTGAGCGCGCCCATGCCCGAAGCGACCGCCGCCGCGCTGCCGCCGGAAGAGCCCCCCGGCGTCTTCTTCGGGTTCCAGGGATTCCTCGTGATGCCGGTGAGCGGGCTGTCGGTGACGCCCTTCCAGCCGAACTCGGGCGTGGTCGTCTTGCCTACGAGCACCGCGCCGGCTTCGCGCAGGCGCGCCACCGCGGGCGCGTCGTCGTTCCAGGGGCCGGAGGGGTCGGTGGTCTTCGAGCCGCGGCGCGTGGGCCAGCCTTTCGTGAGGATGATGTCCTTGATCGAGGCCGGGACGCCGTCGAGCGGCCCCGCGGGCGCACCCTGCATCCAGCGCGCCTCGCTCGCGCGCGCCGCATCGAGCGCCGACTTGGCGTCGATCAGGTTGAAGCAGTTGAGCACCGGGTTGAGCCCGGCGATGCGCTCGAGCGCGGCGCGCGTCGCCTCCACGGGCGAGAGCGCCTTCGCGCGATAGGCGGCGAGCAGCTCGGTAGCGGAAAGCGCGCAGATGTCCTGCTTCATGTCTTCTCCCTGGGAACGAGGCGCCACGCCCCGCCCAGCGCGCGCGGCAGCACGACGGACAGTTTACGGTTCACCTTCAGGCCGGCTGCCGCGCAGCGCCGCGCGAAGCCCTTGGGATCCCTGCAGGTGAGCGCATAGCCCGCGATGCCGGGCGAGGGCGGGGCGGTGCCGAAGAGCCGCCGCATCTGCGCGCGCGTGCCGATGAGGATCCTCCCGCGGTCGGTCTCGAGCGAGACGAGCTTTCCCTCGCGGCGCGGGATGCCGGCCATGAAGCGCGCCCAGCGCACCGCCGTGCGCACGGGATTCGCCGCGACCACGTAGGCGGCCGCGAGGCCCGTCACGCCGTTTCGATGCCGGAGATGCTTCGCGCGCCAGATTGCGCGCGGCGCGAGGTGCTCCACGTACTGGATGCGGCCTTCCGGCATCCTGCCGGGCGCGGCGCGCACCACGGCGAAGCGCACCTTCATGCCGTTCTCGACCCTGCGCTCGAGGCGCACGATCGGCTGCGGCGCGAAGCCGTGGTTCTGCAGCCGAAAGTGCTCTTCTTCGACCGCCGGTGTGCCGAAGCACACGAGGTGCACGCCGCGGTAGCGTTTCATGGACTTTCGCATGCGCTGCGCGTTCGGCGTATCCATCGTCGGGGCGAGGAACTCGAGATAGCCGTCGGCGAGCATCACGCAGCGGTTGGCGGTGCCCGCGGGCCCGTCCTGCGTCACCTGGGCGGAGACGGGCGTGAGCGCGAAGCCGAGCGCCTCCAGAATCGCGCCCGCGCGCTCGAGGTCGGGCACGAAATGCGAAACGTGATCGAGGTAGAGCTCGCCCGGAGGCGGGCGCTGGCGGTCGGCCGTGCGCATGGCGCGCTAATATAACTGCATGGCCGAGGCATTCGGGGTGAAGAAAAGGTGGAAGATCCTTCCAGGCTGGGCGCGGTGCTGAAGGAAGCGATCGCGTACGTCGGGCCTACCCTGGTGGACGTCGTGTGCCAGCCCCTGCAGGAGGCGCGGGCGCCGGTGTCGGAGTGGGTGGTGTAGATGGACCGCAAGGAACAGATCGACGCCGTGCTGCTGCAGTTGCCGGGCGTCGTGTCGAAGAAGTTGAACCAGCTCGACGCCTACTTCGTCAGCGACCGGATGTTCGCCTGCATCAGCGGCAAGGGAGTCGGGCTGCGGTTGCCTGCGGCTACCGCTACGGAGTTGCAGTTCTCACGGGATAACGTTCACCCATTCCAGCCGGGCGGCACTGTCGTGTCGAAGGAATGGGTCCAGATCGAGCGCGCGGATGCGGCGGAGTACGAGAAGGATCTCGAGCTGTTCCGCGCCTCGATGGAGTTCGTGAAAGGCGGACGGACCCGCTAGATCGAAGTGGGAGTCCCGGGTTTTTGCTTGGGCGCGGGCGCCGAGCCGGGCACGCGCATCTCGGGCAGGTACCGTCCGGGGAGGGAGCGCAGTTCTTCCAGGGCATGCAGGAGCAGCGTGCCGGTCGCTCCGGCCATTCCCACGCTGCCGGACTTGATCGCGGAAAAGGAGTGCGCGGCGATTTCGACCAGGCGCCCGTGCTCCCTGGCGAATGCTTCCAGGCGCTCGGCCAGGGTCTGCGCCTGCGCGACGATCGAGACCTCGCCGGCGCTGCCGAAGGCGGTGACGGCGTCGGCGATGGCATTGTCGAGGCAACGGTTGAGCGTGCGAAACTCGTCGGTGGTAATGGGGGTCGCCTGCTCGACGGCCAGGTTGGTGATGGCCTGGCACACATCGCCGTAGCCGTGGACCACCTGGTCGAGGGTGTATCCGAGGCGCAGCAATTCGGTGCCCTGCAAGGCCGCCGAGTGGCCGATTTCGGATTTCCCTTCGCCGTTGCCTTTCGCCGCCGCGTCAACCACCGTCGTCGGCCGCTCGTCCGTCTCCTGCTCGGTGCGCAGGATGCCCGTGAGCTGCTGCAGGAACAGCGGCACGCCGTGATCGATGGCCGCGGGGGAGAGGGAGGGCTCGAACCTCGCCCCCGAGGTGAGCTGGCAGCGATCGATCAGCTCCTGGCGGTGCAAGGTCAGGAATTCATGCAGCATGTCGCTACCTTACTCTGTCGCCGCCCGGACGATTGTGCGCTAGCCGGCATAGGGGGCACGAAATCTGGCGAGCCTATCAAGAAAAGGCGACTCCGGAGCCGGCCTGCTTGGCCCTGAACATCGCCCTGTCCGCGCTGTTGATCAATTCCTCCGCGGTGGCGCCGTCCTTCGGGAACGTCGAAATGCCGATGCTTGCCTTGACGCGTGCGCTGAGGGTGCCCTCGCGCAGCCTGATGTCGCAGGGCGCCTGGACCGCCTGGGCGATCTTCTGCGCGATCTTCGCGATGTTCGCGGCGTCGCGGATTCCCGTCAGCAGGTACAGGAACTCATCTCCGCCATGCCGGCTGACCGTGTCCTCGCCGCGGGTGGTCTCCTTCAACCGCTGCGCGATTGCCTGCAGCACGGCGTCGCCGGCGTCGTGCCCGTGGGTGTCGTTGATGATCTTGAAGTCGTCCAGGTCCACGAACATCACCGCCAGGGTCCAGCCATGGCGCCGGGCCTGGGCGAGTCCGTGCTCGAGCCGGTCGTTGAACAGCGCGCGGTTCGGCAACCCGGTGAGGACGTCATGCAAGGCGGCATGGCGGGCCGACGACCCCTGTTCCTCCGCCGCGGCGAACTGCAGGTCGACCATGCTCCGGTCCCGGATCTGGTCCTCCAGCGCCCGGTTCACGACCGCCAGTTCAACGGACACCGCTTCGACCTTTGCCGCCAGGGCCGCACTTTGGCCGAGGGCGTGCGCGAGGCCTGGCTGCGCGTTGTGCGCCGTAAGCGCGAGCGTCATGGCACCGTTCACCGACGCCAGGTCCTCGGCGCATTCCGTCACTAGCGTCTTGACGTGCTGGGTGCGACCCAGCACCCTGCTCAGGGACGCGAGGCGCCCGCCGTTGCCCGTCGATTCGTCATTCGCGCCGATGTCCATGCTCCGGTAAAAAGCCGGGGGGTCGGTCCACGCAGGATCGCGCCCATTGTGAGCATCCCGCTTTCCGCCGGGTCGCTCTGTACGCCGTCGAACATAGAGCGCACCCGGCGCCCCGACAAGGCGGGCGGCGCCTGATTTAGCTGGAAGTCCCCAGTTCCTGGAGTCGCCGGGGACCTGGATCGAACGCGGCGAGGTGGAGGTCGGGGTTGTGGTAGATCTGCAACTCGATCTTCGGCGCCGACCCACGGCGCGCGTCCGAGGTGGAAGAAGCCGGAACCGCCCGGGATGAATGCTCGCGCGGCATCGTGCGCTCTTGAGGTTGGGTGTTCGCACAGGCCGAGACCACGGCCGCCACCATGATCGTCAGAGTGATGGATTTCATTTCGATATCCTGGATGGAGTGCGGCCAGTCTGCACGTGTTGCGGCAGACGTTCGGTGCGGCGCCTCACACACAGGAACACTGGGTGATCCCAGGAACCAACGCCGCAACGGCATGTACACGGCGCGCGACTCATCCAGCGGACGATTCCATGATACAGAACAGCCGATGAAGGGCCCGCTGCTGACGCTGAAGGTGCATGAAGCGCTGCAAGCCGCCGCAAAAGCCGGCGAGCGCACGCTCGAGTGTTCCCTCGACCTCGAGCGCTCGAAGACCGTCGTAGAGCTCGACGCCAACGGCTGGACCTGGCAGGGCAGGCGCTTTGCGTTCCTCGAGACCTGCAAGGACAGGACCGTCTACTACTGGACCGGAGAGGAATTCCAGCCGGCGGCGCGCTTCACCACGTCGCTGATCAAGCTGGTGCCTACGAAATGGGGCCCGCCGACCTTCGAGATCGACGGCATCAAGATGCTGCCCACGGAGCACGTCTCGCCCTACGCGGACGCCGAAAGGAAGGTCGGCCTGATCCAGCCCAGGGGAAAGACGATCCTCGATACCTGCGGCGGGCTGGGCTATACCGCCGCCGCGTGCCTGAAGGGCGGGGCAAAGCAGATTCTTTCCTACGAGAAGAACGAAGACGTGATCTGGCTGCGCAGCCTCGATCCCTGGTCGCCTGAAGCCGGCGGCGCGCTGACGCTGACCCACGGCGACATCGTCGAGGAGATCGTCAAGATGCCGGATGTTTCGGTCGACGCCGTCCTGCACGACCCGCCGCGCTTCGGCATCGCCGGCGAGCTGTATGCGCAGAAGTTCTACGATCAGCTCGCCCGCGTGCTGAAACGCAAGGGCAAGTTGTTCCACTACACCGGCACGCCGAACAAGCTCACAACCGGCCGCGACGTGCCGAGCGAAGTCGCGAAGCGCCTGCGCAAGGCGGGCTTCACAACGCAGCTGAGCGGCGACGGCGTGCTGGCGGCGAGATCTCCATGAAAGCCCCGAACCAAACCGGGCATACGTAACCCAACGCACGGACGGCGACGCGCGAACCGGGCAAAAGGCTGTATTGCCCTGGAGGAATCGTCGCCATGAACCCCGCACGCATTGCCGGCCGCCGCTGGATCCGCCCCGCCGTGGCCGCTATCTCGGCAGCCCTGTTGCTGGGCGCATGCGCCACGCGCATGAGCTCGCCTCCCGTCGCGGAGATGACCACCGCGCGCGCCGCCATCACGCAGGCCGAGGCCGCGGGTGCGGGCCAGCTCGCGCCCGTAGAGCTGCTGGCCGCGCGCGGCAAGCTGGTGCAAGCCGACGCCGCCGTACGCGAAGAGCAGTATGACCAGGCGAGCCGCCTGGCGGAGCAGGCCGCCGCGGATGCGCAGCTCGCGGAGCGCAAGGCGCGGGCCGACCGGTCCCGGATGGCCGCCGCGGAACTGGAGCGCTCCAACGCCGCGTTGCAGCGGGAAATCGACCGCCCGGTCCGATAAGCCGCCGTTTCTTCAAAGGACATCGACATGACTTCAACCCGATTCGGCCGCCTGGCCCTGGCGCCTGCCGCTGCCGTTCTCCTCGCGGCCTGCGTCTCCGTTCCCGTCACCAACCCCGGGCTGGACGAAGCCCGGGCGCTCTATGACCGGGCCGCGGGCGATGCCGATGTCGCGCGCAGCGCGCCCCTCGAACTGCGCAGTGCCCAGCAGGCGCTGACGCAGGCCGATGCGGCCCTCAAGTCCGGCGAAGACATGGCCACCGTCGAGCACTATGCCTATCTGGCGCGCCAGCGCTCCGCCACGGCCCTGCAGGCCGGGGAGATCGCAAAGGCCGACCAGGCCGTGGCGGCCTCCGGCAGCGAGCGCAACCGCATCCTGATGCAAGCCCGCTCCCGGGAGGCCGATAAGGCCCTCTCGCAGGCCGAGCAGGAGCGCGCGGCATCCGAGCGTGCCCGCATGCAGGCCCAGGCGTCCACCGCCGACGCCGAAGCAGCCCGCAAGGCGGCCGAGCGTGACCGCATGCAGGCCCAGGCGTCCTCCGCGGACGCCGAAGCAGCCCGCAACGCGGCCGCCGCGCAACTGGCCGCCGCGCAGTCCGCGGAGGCCAAGGCCGCCAGGCTGCAAAGCCAGCTGAGCGCACTGGAGGCGAAGCAGACCGAGCGGGGCATGGTGCTCACGCTGGGCGATGTGCTCTTCGACACCGGCCAGGCGGAACTGAAACCCGGCGCGTTCAGTACGATCGACCGGCTGGTCACCTTCATGCGCGAGAACCCCGAGCGCACGCTCGGGGTCGAGGGCTATACCGACTCCGTGGGCAGCGACGCCTACAACCTGAGCCTCTCGCAGCGCCGCGCGGACGCCGTTCGCGCCGCCCTGCTGGCGCGCGGCATCGACGGGTCCCGCATCACCACCAGCGGCATGGGCAAGGCCAGTCCGGTGGCGAGCAACGACACCGCGCCGGGCCGGCAGCGCAATCGGCGCGTGGAGATCGTGATCTCCGGCACCGGCTGACGCGGCGCCGGCACGCTCATCGCGCGAGCCTCAGGCGCATCACGCTCTGCGACTGCGACACCTCGAAGCGCTTGAGGAAGTTCTGGCCGAGGAGGCCCTTCTTCCCGCCGAGCGGCGTGACCGCGACGCTCAGCCCGGAAACCTTGAAGCCTTCGGCCTCCACCGCCTGATCCTTCACGATCCTGCCCTCGACGGTGCCGTTCGCGGTGCTGAAGTAGCCGGGGATGCCCTCGGGCAGCCGCGCCTGCCGCGCGAACGACTCGCTGACGGAAACATAGGTGGCGCCGGTGTCGATCATGAAGGTGACGGGCACGCCGTTGACTGCGCCCTCCAGATAGTAGTGTCCGTCGCGCGCCGCGGGAATCTCGATCGCCTGCCCGGGCTCGGAGTGCACCACGGTCGGCGTGCGCGTCAGCCGGTCGGCGGCGAAGAACACGATGCCCACCAGTGCGAGCACCCCGGCCGGCCAATGGATATTCCACTTCATCAGAAGCGATACAGCTTCGCCGGGTTGTCCACCAGGATCCGGTGGCGCGTCGCCTCGTCCGGCACCCAGTCGAACATCGTCGCGAGCAGGCCCGGGTCCTCCGGCACCACCGCCACGTCCGGATGCGGCCAGTCGGTGCCCCAGACCATCCGCTGCGGGTTGCGCTTCACCAGCTCGCGCGCGAACGACGCCACCTTGTGATAGGGCGCGCCGTCCATGCGATAGGGCGCGGAGAGCTTGACCCAGCAGCGGCCCGAATCGACGAGCTTGAGCAGCGCCTGGAAGGCGGGCTGCACGACGCCCTGCCACGCATCCATGCGGCCGAAGTGATCGATGACGAACTCGGTCGGCAGCCTGAGCAGCCGGTCGGCGATCTGCGCAATCATCGCGCCGGGCAGGTGCAGCTGGACGTGCCAGCCGACCCGCTGCACGCGCGCCGCGAGCGACTCCAGCGCATCGAGGCTCGCATCGCGCGTTAGGTTGAGCCGCGCGCCGACGAATCCCGCGCCGCACAGCGCGTCGAGCCGCGCATCGCTCACCGAGTCGTCGATGACCGCGACGCCGCGCGCGTGCTTCTGCAGGTCGCGGATCGCGTCGCGCTGGCAGGCGTTATCGGTGCCGTAGACGCTCGGCTGCACCAGCACCACGCGCCCGGTGCCGAGCGCGGTGGCGACCTTCAGGTAGTCCTCGAGCGTGGCTTCTTCGGGCGTGTACTTGCGCGCGGGGTCGAGCGGGTACCGGTCGAAGGGCCCGAAGACGTGGACGTGGCAGTCGCAGGCGAGCGGCGGGGGCCGGGACATCGCTCTAGTGTACTGCGGCGCTATCCGCTCACGACTATACGCATGTTGCGTATATACGTAAGTTGCGTATAATGCCGCCGTGAAAGCTGTCTTCGTCGAGCTTCCCGCGTTCGAGCGGTATCGAACGACCTACCTCGATGATGCCGGTTTCCGGGCACTGCAGGAGACGCTGATGAACGACCCGGAGGCCGGCGAGGTAATTCAAGGAACGGGCGGATTGCGAAAGATGCGATTCGCGGACGCTCGTCGCGGCAAGGGCAAGCGCGGCGGCCTCAGGGTGATCTATTACTGGTGGAGTCCGGGCAGGCAGTTCTGGCTCTATACGTTGTACGACAAGGACGAGTTGAAGGATCTGACGCCGGAGCAGCGCAAGGCACTGAAGGCGATGCTCAAGGCGGAACTGGAAGCAAGGAGAGCATCATGAAGACCTCGAAAGGCAAGCAGTCTGCGAAACGGGATCTGTTCGCAGAGCTGAGCGAAGGTATGGCCGCGCTGGCACAGTCGCGCCAAGGTAAGCGTACGCTGCGCACGCATGCAGTCGAGCTCAAGCCGGCCCCGGAAGTAACGCCTCGCGAGCTCGTGCGGGTGCGCGAGCAGTTACGCATGTCGCGGGCGCTGTTCGCGGTCTATCTGCGCACCAACGTGCGCACGCTTGAAAATTGGGAGCAGGGCCGGGCAAAGCCAAACGCCCAGGCGGCGCTGCTCATCAACCTTGTGAAGCGCTTTCCGGACACGGTCGAGCGCCTGGATGCCATCTAGCCCTGCCGGTTAGAAGTTTACGTTCCTCGCACCCTTCAGCTTGAGCATTTCGCGCGCCTCGTTCGGCGTGGCCACCGCCAGACCGATCTCCTCGATGATGCGGCGCGCCTTCGTCACCTGCTCGGCGTTCGATTTCGCCAGCTGGCCGCGCCCGAGCCACAGGCTGTCCTCGAGCCCCACGCGCACGTTGCCGCCCATCACCGCCGACATCGCGGCGACGGCCATCTGGTTCCTGCCCGCGCCGAGCACCGACCAGTAGTACTGGTCGCCGAACAGGCGATCGGCCGTGCGCTTCATGTGCAGCACGTCCTCCGCGTGCGCGCCGATGCCGCCGCGGATGCCGAACACCGACTGGATGAAAAGCGGCGGCTTGAGCAGCCCGCGCTCGAGAAAGTGCGCCGCGGTATAGAGGTGCCCGATGTCGTAGCACTCGACCTCGAAGCGCGTGCCGTTCTCGCTGCACGAGCGCAGGATGTAGGCGATGTCCCTGAAGGTGTTCTTGAAGATGCGCTCGTCGGAGCCCTCGAGGTAGGGCCGCTCCCAGTCGTACTTGAACTCCTTGTAGCGGCCGAGCATCTCGTACAGGCCGAAGTTCATCGAGCCCATGTTGAGCGAGGCGACCTCGGGCTTCAACTGCAGCGCCGGCTGCAGGCGCTCCTCGACCGTCATCGTCGCCGCGCCGCCGGTGGTGAGGTTGATCACCACGTCGCTGGCGACGGCGATCTGCGGCAGGAACTCGTGGAAGAGGGCCGGATCCTGCGACGGGCTGCCGTCCTTGGGGTCGCGCGCGTGCAGGTGCACGATCGTGGCGCCCGCCTGCGCCGCGCCGATCGCCGCCCTGGCGATCTCCGCCGGGGTCACCGGCAGGTGCGGCGACATGCTCGGGGTGTGGATCGACCCCGTCACCGCGCAGGTGATGATGACCTTGCCCTGGGCTGCCGCCATCGCTTTCTCCTAGACCATGTAACGGACGCCGCCGCAGACCGAGATCGCCTGCCCGGAAATGTGCCTGCCCGCGTTGGTGGCGAGAAAGAGCGCCGTGTTGGCGACGTCCTGGGCGCTCACCATCGTCTGCAGGCTGACGCTGGCAAGCAGGCGCTTGCGCATCTCGTCGTTCGGGATGCCGAGGCCCTTCGCCTTGGCCTCGATCACGCGCTCCACGCGCTCGCCTTCGACCACCCCGGGCTGGATGCAGTTGACGCGCACGCCGTCCGGCCCCGCTTCGGCGGCGAGGCTCTGCGTGAAGCCGACCACCGCCCATTTCGCCGCCGCGTAGGGCGTGCGCAGCGCGAAGCCGAGCCGCCCGGCGATCGAGGACAGGTTGATGATCGAGCCGCCGCCCGCCGCCTTGATGAGCGGCATGCCCTTCCTCGTGCAATAGAACATGCCGTTCAGGTCGATGGCGATGCAGCGGTCCCAGTCCTCGACCGCGATGTCCTCGACCCTGGCGGTGGGGCCGGCGATGCCGGCGTTGTTGACGAGCACGTCGAGCCCGCCGAGCGTGCGCTGCGCGTCGGCAAAGAGCCGCTCGACGTCCGCGACGCTGGCGACATCGGCCTTGGTCTGATGGATGTCCTGGTCGAGCTTTGCCAGGGCCCTGTCGTCGACGTCGCACACGTGCACTTTCGCGCCGTGGTCGCGGAAGGTGCGCGCGATGGCGAGGCCGATGCCCGCCGCGCCGGCGGTGACCAGCACGCGCAGTCCCTTTGCGGAAGTGTCCATGCATTTCCTCCCCGGATGCCGCAGAATATCAGGATGATCGAGCGCAGCCACCACGACATGGGCGGCATGCCCGCCGGAAGAGCGCGGCGGACCGGGCATGCCTATGACGACTGGGAGCTGCGCGTCGACGCGATGATGATGCTGCTCGTCGGCGTGATGGGCGGCGAGAAGCGCATGACGGTCGACGAGCTCAGGAAGAACATCGAGTCGCTGCCGCCGGCGGACTACGACCGGATGGGCTATTACGAGCGCTGGGTGATCTCGCTCACGCAGACCATGATCCAGCGCGGCGTGATCACCACCGACGAGCTGGCGCGGAAGCTGGAGCAGGTGCAGAAACGGGGACTGTCCCCATTTTCTCGGCGGAAGCGGAAGACGGGGCGATGACGGTAGAGAAAATGGGGACAGTCCCCCTTTACAACGTTGGCGATCGCATTCGAGTTCGCAAAGCCGCGCCGCTCGGTCACATCCGCACCCCGTTCTACATCCGCGGCCACGCCGGGGTGGTGGAGCGCGTTTGCGGCGCGTTCCCGAATCCCGAGGAACTGGCGCAGCAGCGCGACGGCCTGCCGGCGCGGCCGCTGTACCGCGTGCGCTTCAGGCAGCGGGACGTGTGGCCCGGCTACCGCGGCAATCCGGCGGACGTGATCGAGCTCGAGATCTTCCAGCACTGGATCGAGGCATGAAGCCGGCCGCCGGCCGCTACGCGCCGTACAACTACTTCCAGCTGATGGAGGTGAGCCTGCGCGAGCTCCTCGTGGAAAAGGGCATCGTCACCGAGGACGCGATCGCCGGCGCGATGGCCGCCATGCGCGCGCGCGGCCCCGAGCGCGGCGCGGCGATGGTGGCGCGCGCCTGGACCGACCCGGCCTACAAGGCGCGCCTGCTCGAGAGCGGCAGCCGCGCGGCCGAGGAGCTCGGCTTCGAGGTGCCCGGCCTCAGGCTGATCGTGGTCGAGAACACGCCTGCCACGCACAACGTCATCGTCTGCACGCTGTGCTCGTGCTACCCGCGCATGCTGCTCGGCCTGCCGCCCGAGTGGTACAAATCGAGGCCTTACCGCAGCCGCGTGGTGCGCGAGCCGCGCAAAGTCCTTGCCGAGTTTGGCCTCGAGCTGCCCGCCAGGGTGCAGCTGCGGGTGCACGACTCGAACGCCGACATGCGCTACATGGTGCTGCCGATGCGCCCCGCAGGCACCGAGGGCTGGAGCGAAGCGCGCCTCGCCGAGCTCGTCACGCGCGACTGCCTGATCGGCGTCGCCGTGCCCAAGATCCCGAAGAACCCCAAGACCAGGAAGTCCTGATGACCGCCAAGCTCTTCACGCCCATACAGTTGGGCGGAATCACCCTGTCCAACCGCATCGTCGTCTCGCCGATGTGCCAGTACAGCGCCGCCGACGGCGCGATGACCGACTGGCACATCGTGCACGTCGGCAGCCTCGCGGTTTCGCGCGCCGGGCTCGCAATCATCGAGGCCACCGGCGTCACGCGCGAAGGCCGCATCTCGCACGGCTGCACGGGCCTGTACAGCGACCTGAACGAGGCGGCGATGAAGCGCGTGGTGCACGTCTACCGCGGCATCACCGGCGCGCCGATCGGCGTGCAGCTCGCGCACGCCGGCCGCAAGGCCTCGGCGCAGGTGCCGTGGCTCGGCGGCAAGCCGCTCCCGGCAGCGGAATCGCCGTGGCAGACGGTGGCGCCCTCGGCGCTGCCTTACGCCGAAGGCTGGCACACGCCGCACGAGCTCGCTGCGGAGGAGATTCGCGGCCTCGCAGACGCCTTCGCGTCGAGCGCCGCGCGCGCGCTGCGCATCGGCCTCGACCTCGTCGAGCTGCACTCGGCGCACGGCTACCTGCTGCACCAGTTCCTGTCGCCGTATTCGAACAGGCGCACCGACCGCTACGGCGGCAGCCTGGAGAACCGCATGCGCGCGCCGCTCGAGATCGCGCGCGCGCTGCGCGAGGCGTGGCCCAGGGACCGCGCGCTCGGCGCGCGCATCACCGGCAGCGACTGGGCCCCGAACGGCTTCGAGGCGCAGGACGCCGTGGCCTACGCGAAGGAGCTCAAGGCGATCGGCTTCGACTACGTATGCGTCTCGAGCGGCGGCAACGTGGCGCAGCAGAAAATCAGGATCGTCCCCGGCTACCAGGTGGGATTCGCGGAAGCGGTGAAGCGCGGCGCGCAGATGCCCGTGATGGCGGTGGGCATGATCGCGGATGCACAGCAGGCCGAGGACATCCTCGCCGCGGGCCGGGCCGACATGGTGGCGCTGGCGCGCGCCATGCTCGACGATCCGCGCTGGGTGTGGCACGCGGCCGAGCGCTTCGGCGTGAAGCTCGACTACCCGCCGCAGTACCGGCGCGCGCATCCGGAGCAGTGGCCGGGGGCGGAGCTGGCACGTCCGAAGCAGGCAGCCCAGGCGGCCTGAACTTTTTTTACAAAAAGATGACGCAGCGCCCCGCGTCCGCGGGGTCGCAGCCGATCGCTGCTGCGCGCGGTGCGCAGCTGCGGGGGCGGAGAGTCAGCGAAGGCTGGAGTTTCAAAAATTCCTAGGCTTAGGTTGAAAGACTTTGAGTAAGGTCTCAACAGTCGGCGACCCGGGCCCGGGACGCGAGCGATGGATCCGAATCTCAATGCATGGGGACAAATGGGAACGATTCTGTTATACGTCCCTTGGGCTCACTGTTGCGCATTAATTCCTTGCTTGCGTGCAGTGCGTCGTGGTTCGGCGAGATCGAAGCAAGCGAAGATCGGCGTTGCCCGTCGGGGCAGCGATTGCGCAATGAGGGGGGAAGGATGTCCGCGCAAGCTTGCAGATGGCTACCATCGCGCGATGAGCCGCGCAGGGGCGGCCTGTGAGTCCGGACGCTCGCCAATCCGAACCCCGCAGTTCCCGCTTTTCCGTCCCCACACTCGCGGAGATTTTCTGGGGCCCGCTCGCCAACGGCTTGCGGCGCGTGGCGCAGAGGCGCAAGGCCGGAGTGCTCGGCGCGCAGCTGAAGAAACGCCGTTGCTCGCTGATGCGCTTCGAGCCGATCGAGCAGCGCCTGCTGCTGTCGGCGGACCTCAATCTCGTCATCGACGATTTCCTCGCCACGCTGGACAAGACCGTCGTGCAGGACCCGGTGATCGCGTTCGACTACGTCCAGGGCGATCGCATCATCACGATCGGCACCGGCGTGGACGATGTCGGCACCGATATCGAGCTCAGGGATGTGAGGCTCACCTTCAACGACCTGAGCTTCGACACCACGAACCAGCTCTGGAACGGCCAGGTCGGCGTGGAGGCGAAGAGCGCCGAGCTCTTCCCCGACTCGCTCGGCATCGCCGTTACCGACCGGGACACCGACCCCGACCTGTTCGCCGCGGCCGGGGTGTTCGACTTGGCGCGCGAGACGCCAGCGACGCTGAACCTGGACGACCTCGACGCCGAGGCGCTCGGCTGGCCCGCGTTCCTCGACATCGAGTTCACCGCGCTGTCGCTCGATTTCGAGAACTTCCGCGTCGACAACAACCTGAACTCGCTGCATCTGGCGGTGGAGTTCACGGGCCTCGACACCGGCAACGAGGCCATCAACGACCTGCTTGCTGCCGATAACCCCCTGTTCGGGCTCAAGGTCGAGGGCGCCGCCGCCGTCACGCTGGCGATCAAGGAGATCGAGGACACCATCGAGGCTTCGAACGCCGGCGACATCGTGGCCGCGCTAAGCAATGGGCTCGCCGCCGCCATGGGAAGCAGCCTGGACCAGCTTGCTGGCAGCATCAGCGGCAAGCTCTTCAAAGTGGGCGATTTCTCGGCGAGCTTCCTCTACAACAAGATCACCGTGGACCCGGACCAGGCCGGGCCCCTGCCCGAGGAAACGGCGGGCTATCTGGCGGTGGAGGGAGGGTTCAGCATTGGCGACGAGGTATTCGGCGGCAGGAGCACGAAGTTCGATATCGCCTTTGCCGTTTCCAATCTCGGGCCGCTGCAATTCTTCGTCTCCGGCGGCCCGATCAAGAGATTCGAGCCGACCACAGGTCTGACGATCGAGGAAGTGCGCCTCGGCGTGCGCTTCAACGCGACGATCGAGGACTTGCAGACCGAGACCGACTTCCAGGCCACCGCGGCGACGGTCGCCGGCACGAGGGTTACGTTGACCATTGCCGAGCACGACCTGGCGGTCGGCGACGACTTCCGCATCCGGAACGCGGGCAACGGCAATTACGACGGCGATTTCACGGTGTTTTCCGTCAACGGAGACGAGGTCGCCTACGA
>Ga0326597_10002082_pt1 | contig 30567 bp, 29 predicted proteins | sample RVTome_12_FD_203789 | JGI IMG/M metagenome (GOLD analysis project Ga0326597, IMG submission 203789) | Soil microbial communities from uranium-contaminated site in the Upper Colorado River Basin, Wyoming, United States - RVT100D185 | ecosystem: Environmental > Terrestrial > Soil > Contaminated >...
GATTTCCGATGAGCGCGTCGAGCGTGTCAGCGACAAGCTCAAGGAAGGCGATGTGGTGCGGGTGAAGGTCCTCGAGATCGACCGCCAGGGACGGGTGCGTCTGAGCATGCGGGATCTCGACGCAGCGTAGGAGCCTGTCGGACTCAGGGCATCGTAGCGTGTCGCGCGCAGGCAAAAAAAAAGCCCCCTGGTAATGCACCAGGGGGCTTTTAAGTTGACCGGCCATGGCGGCCGGCGCATAGCGTTGGGGGAGTAACGCTCTGCTGCAGTGCAGCATAAGTCAGCCCGAAGGCGCTGTCAATCCACGAGATCCAGGAAATTCATAGAGTTTAGGCGACTGGGAGATCGCCGCTGGCCGACTCCTGATCACCCAAGTTGGCGTCGTTGCCGGCAACTGCCCGGAGCAGTTCTTTGTTGAGCGTAATCCACTGATTCAGATTTTCTTGCGCGAGTTCCGTCAGTGCGCCGACGGAATCGGCTTGGATGGGGCCGTGAAGCAATTCGTCTATGCGCTGGTGCTGCAGCAGAAACAGCGACAGGCTGCCGTGCAGATATCGGCGTAAATCTTCGGGGAGCTGGCCGTTATAAACGCGGATCATCTGTGCAAGTACATCGCGACTGACGAGTGACTGTCCGCTGTTGACTTGCTCCGCCATGACCTGCAGGAGAATTCCGCAGGTCAAGGTGTCACCGGTTTTCTGGTCGACGACTTCGAAGTTTTCACGTGCAATGACCAAGCTGCAAATATCATTAAGCGTGATATAGCGGCTTTCCTGGGTGTCGTATAACCGCCGGTTTGGATACTTCTTGATTATCCTGGTTTCAGTCATGGCTTATCCGTAAGCGCTAGGGACATACATCACGGCAAAAGCATGAATGACGGTGCACAAGTCTACTCTAGTCTATTCGCAAGGGCGGGGCCATCGTCACCGCTGCAACTGCCGCAATCCTCGCAAGTGTCTTGGATCCCAGTGTGCAATCGCCCACGGCCAAATATCTCTCGGTGACGCGCCACGAAGTTCGTTAGGTACGTTCAAGCCCAGATAATCGAGCACCGTCTGCACGAGCCCTGTGGCGCCGGGATCGACCGCCGTGGCACCCGTTCGCTTCGAAAGCTTCTGACCCGCGGCGTTAACGACAATCGGCAGATGCATGTAATCCGGTGTCAGGAGCCCGAGCGTTCGTTGCAGATGGATATGGACGGGTGTGGAGTCGAGGAGGTCGGCACCGCGCACGACGTGAGACACACCTTGCCCAGCATCATCGAGCACGACGGCGAGGTGGTAGGCCGGCAGGCCGTCACGCCGGAATATTACATAATCACCCGAAGTCGATTTGATCGCGTACTCTAGATCGCCCTGTAAGCCATCGGTGAAGCGAATGGGCGGACAGTCAGCACGCACGCGGACTGCAGTTGCCCGCACGTGGGCGCGCTTATCGCGACAGAGGCCCGGATACGGTGCGGGAGACTGCAGTGACTTGGTCAGTTGGCCGAGCTCCGCACGCGTGCAGCTGCAGCGGTAGCTCAGACTATCGGCAAGTAGCCGCTCGGCGATGGACCGATAAGCGTCGAAGCGAGTGCTCTGATACAGAACGTGCCGATCCCAGGTGAGGCCGAGCTGTTCGAGTGTTTTAAGGATCGTTGTGGCGGCGCCCGGTACTTCGCGCGGGGGATCGATGTCTTCGATGCGCACGAGCCATTCGCCGCCCGCCTGGCGCGCGTGCAAGAAGCTGGCAACGGCGGTGAGCAGCGAGCCGATGTGCAGCGGGCCCGTGGGCGAGGGAGCAAACCGGCCGATGTAGCGCACGAGCTCGGACCGGGCTATCTGTGCTACCGCTCAGGCGGCGTGCTTATCGGTACTGATCCTCGCGATCCCGGTACTGGCGTTCAGCTAGTTCGCGGCGTTCTTGCGCTTCCACGCATAAGGTTGCGACCGGACGCGCTTCGAGCCGCCTGAGGCCAATTTCCTCGCCCGTCTCTTCACAGTAGCCGTAGGACCCATCGTCGACGCGCTGCAGTGCAGCGTCGATTTTGCGCAACAGCTTGCGCTCGCGATCGCGAGTTCTCAGCTCCAGGCCGAATTCCGATTCCTGAGTGGCCCGGTCGTTCGGGTCAGGGAAATTCGCCGCCTCATCCTTCATGTGGAGCATTGTCCGATCGACTTCCTCCATGAGTTCGCGTTTCCACGTGGATAGCAGCTGGCGGAAATGCTCTAGCTGTTCGGCATTCATGTAGCTTTCGCCACGTTTTCGCTTATACGGCCCACTGGCGGCGCTAGGGCTGCTCAATAGATCCGTACGGCGTGGACCGCCACGTTTGGTTGACGGCTTCTTGACCGACGGCCTGCGTGCGGGCGCTTTGCTGCTAGCCCCTTTTTTCGCAGAGACTCGCTTCTTGCTGCTCGGGCGTTTCTTGCTGGTACTTTGCTTGCGGCCAACCGGCTTCTTTTTTGAGGAGCCTTTTTTCTTGCTGGTTTTCGCTCGCGCAGGCTTCTTTTTGCTGGTCGCGCGCTTCGCCGTCTTTTTCCTCGACGTCGCTGTTTTCTTCTTGCTCGGCTTCTTTTTCAACGGCTTTTTCCGCGCAGCGCTGCTCTTAGCGTTTTTCTTCGCTACGGACTTCCTGCGTGGACCTTTAGTCACGGATTTCCTTGCGCCGCTCGTCTTTTTCTTCTTGGCGGCAGCCTTTCTCTTCAGCATTGGTCTGGCCTCCAAGCTAGATTTAGAAAACGGGCGATTATACATACGCCACGGCTCAGCGGAAGAGTTTTCGGTCGATCGATGGTCGAGCGGGCGTGTTCAGGCACCGGTATCGGTCCAGCCCGGCTGACGGAATTCGGCAGAAACAGTCGTGTAAATTCCGCCGCGAACGTTGAATTTCGCGGTCAGGCGGAGCTGGCGGGGCGCTAACGCGGCGACCAGGTCATCGAGAATTTGGTTGGTGACAGCCTCGTGAAATGCGCCTTGATTTCGATAGGACCAGATGTAGAGTTTTAGCGATTTCAGTTCGATACAAACCTTATCGGGAACGTATTCGAGCTTCAATATCGCGAAGTCGGGTTGCCCCGTCTTAGGGCAGAGGCAGGTGAATTCCGGTATCTTGATGGATATGCTGTAATCGCGCTCGCGCTGCGGATTTGGGAACGTCTCCAATGCCGCTGCCAGGGTCCTCGGCGTGTTCTGATCGGTATCGGACATGGGTGGGCTTCGGCGGTCAAGTGGCGTTCGAGAAGCGTCGTTTTATAAGTTCAATTACTTTACACTAGCAGCCGCAGGGCAGCCATTGCCGTGGGGTGTTACGGGACCTGTTTGAGTATTCATGCGCCTGAATAAGATTAAGCTTTCGGGCTTCAAGTCCTTTGTCGACCCAACGGTCATTTCCTTTCCCAGCAACCTGATGGGTGTCGTCGGCCCCAACGGCTGCGGCAAATCAAACATCATCGACGCAATCCGCTGGGTACTGGGTGAGAGCTCAGCGAAGACGCTGCGCGGCGACTCGATGGCAGACGTCATCTTCAACGGGTCGAATACGCGCAAGCCGGTCGGTCAAGCGAGTATCGAGCTGATATTTGACAACTCCGACGGCACAATTACGGGCCCCTACGCCGGCTACAGTGAGGTGGCGATCCGGCGCGTGGTATCGCGGGACGGTACATCTCAGTATTTCCTCAATAATGCGCGCTGCCGGCGCAAGGACATCACCCATATTCTGCTCGGCACGGGGCTGGGGTCGCACGGCTACTCCATCATCGAGCAGGGCACAATTTCGCGGCTCGTGGAAGCCAAGCCGGAAGACCTTCGCGCCTTTCTGGAAGAAGCCGCGGGGATCTCTAAATACAAAGAACGACGGCGCGAGACCGAACACCGTATTCGGCACACGAAAGACAATCTCGACCGACTGTGTGACCTCCGCGAAGAAGTCGACAAGCAGCTCGAGCATTTGCAGCGTCAAGCGCGAGGCGCCGAACGCTACAAAACCTTGAAGGCGGAGCAACGTCGTGTAGGTGCGGAGCTGCTGGCGCTGCGTTATCGGCTACTGACCAGCGCATTGCGCAGCCAAGAATCCGTTCTTAATGAGCAGCAAGTAGCGCTCGATGCCGCAATCGCAGGGCAGCGGGCGATGGAAGCTTCGATCGAGAAGCTAAGGCTGGCGCTGACGGATAAGAATGACCAATTCAGTGTCGTGCAAGGTGAGTATTACAAGGTCGGCGCAGAGATTGCGCGACTCGAGCAGTCGATCCAACACCGGAAAGAGCTTGAAGAGCGCCAGCGCGAGGACCTCGAAGCGACCGATGAGCATCTCAATGAGATCAAGGCGCACATCGCGAGCGATCAAACGCAGATTCAGGAATTCGAACGGCTTCTCAACGAGCTGAGCCCGGAGCTAGAGCGTGCGCATGCGGATCAGCGTGCCGCGGAAGCGGCGCTGGCCGCCGCCGAGGAAGCAGTCGAGCAATGGCGGGCAAATTGGGAGCGCGTAACAGACTCGCTTGCGGAAGCCGACCGGACAACCGAAGTCGAGCAGACGCGACTTGAGCAATACTCCGGACAGAAAGAACGGCTCGAACGGGAGTCGCAAAAGCTTCAAGGCGAGCGAGAGAGCCTGAGCACAGAAGCGCTCGAGCGTCAGCTCGAGGCATTGATTACGGCGGAAGAAACGGGGCGCGCCGATGCCGAGACGGCAAGCAAGTCACTCGAATCGGCCTGGGAGCGTATACAGAAGCTTCGTAAAGACGACAGCAAGCTCAGTGCTGAACTCGATCAGAAACGTGGGATGCTGCAGGAGACTCGCGGGCGCCTGATCTCGCTGGAGGCTCTGCAGGAAGCGGCGCTCGGTAAGAGCTCTGAACAGATTAACCAATGGCTTGCAGCGCGCTCGCTCGATCAGAAGCCGCGCTTGGCACAGCAGCTGCGGGTGGACGACGGTTGGCAGCGTGCTGTTGAGACAGTGCTCGGCGCCTATTTGCAGGCGGTCTGCGTCGATGATCTTGACGCGCTCGCTAAAGATCTCGTGCCGCCGGATGACGGTGGCGTTATTCTCCTCGAGGCGAACCGCGACGGCGCGTTCGATTCGGCTTCGGGCGCAAAGACGCTGGCTCACTGTGTGCAGGGCGCGGCCGTTCCCCAAATGCTCAACCGAGTTCGACTCGCCGATTCGCTGCCGGCCGCGCTGGCGCTACGCAAGCAACTCGACATTGACGAATCAGTCATTACGCGCGAGGGCGTTTGGGTCGGCCATCAATGGTTGCGCGTCAATCGTAGCGATGATCCGCAGGCGGGCGTGTTGGCGCGGGCCGATGAGATCGAACGCTTGCAGCGCGGCGTGGCTGCCACGGCAAGCGAGATTGACGAGCTGGAGCGAGCGCTTGCCGACACGCGTAGCGAGCTGACGCGCCTCGAACAAGCGCATGTTACGGCGCAGGCCGACGTCAGCGAGAAGCAGCGCCAGTACGCGCAGGTGAAGGGCGAACTCGAAGCAGCCCGAAGTAATCTCGAGCAGATGCGTTCCAGAGCAGCTGGCGTGCTGCGCAGTCTGGCCGAACTCGATGAGGAAAACCGGTCCGTCGCCGAACTGCTGAGCGCGAGTCAGATTCGGTTGCAAGCGGTCGCCGAACGTCGCGAGGCGCTGATCGCTGAAAGGGAGGAGTTATCCGAGGCTCGCGATGGGCATCGTACGCACTTGGCCGAAGCCCGGGCACGTGCAGAGAGCGAACGGGCGCTGGCGCAAGAGATTGCGATCAAGGTTGAATCTCGGCGCAGCTCCCGAGAGTCGGCCACAGCTGCGTTACAGCGGGTGCGGGCTCAGCAGGAGCACCTGATGCGTCGCCGCAGCGAGCTGCGGGCACAGTTGGAGACGGCATCCGAACCGCTCGAGGACGACGAGCGGCGGCTCATCGAGCTATTAGATCGCCGCTTGGGCGTCGAAGAGAATCTCGCAGCCGCGCGCCGCGCGATGGAAGCTGCCGACACGCAGCTTCGCGAGGTCGAGCAGCAGCGGACCGAAAAACAGCAGCTCGTGAACGAGGCACGCGAATTGCTGGACAGCACGCGCCTGGCTGTCCGCGAAGTACAGGTGCGGGCGGAAACCGTCAGAGATCAGTTCAATCAGACTGGTCATGCTTTGGAAGAGACGCTCGAGGCATTGGAAGACGACGCTACCATCGAGCAATGGGAGGCCAATCATGAAAGCCTAGAACGTCGGATTCAGCGTCTGGGCGCGATTAACCTGGCTGCGATCGACGAGTACAAAGAACATGCGGAGCGTAAAGAGTACCTCGATGCTCAGTTCAAGGACCTGACCGACGCGCTGGAGACCCTCGAGAACGCGATCCGCAAGATTGATCGTGAAACGCGCACGCGGTTCAAAGAAACCTTCGATGAGGCCAACGCCGGCATGGGTAGACTATTTCCGCGGTTGTTCGGCGGCGGTCATGCCTATCTGGAACTCGAAGGTGACGATTTGCTGTCAGCTGGTGTCACCGTAATGGCACGTCCGCCCGGCAAGCGCATCAGCACGATTCATTTGTTATCGGGCGGGGAGAAGGCGCTGACGGCCGTGGCGCTCGTATTCTCGATATTTGAGCTCAATCCAGCGCCGTTCTGCCTGCTGGATGAGGTTGATGCACCGCTCGACGATGCCAATGTAGGGCGTTTCTCGGAAATTGTGCGCGAGATGTCGCAAAGTGTTCAGTTTGTGCTCATCACTCATAATAAGGTGACCATGGAGACGATGAAGCAGCTGACAGGAGAGACGATGAACGAACCCGGAGTGTCGAGGCTCGTTGCGGTCGACATTGATGAGGCGGTCCAGCTTGCGGCTATGTAATTGTATCTGCGATGAGCGAATTGCGCTGGATACTGCTGGGATTGGGTCTACTGCTCATAGGCGGTCTGTACTATTGGGGCCGCAACCCCCAGCTTCTCAAACACCTCGCTAAACCGAAGGCAGTACCAAAGAGAATAGCGCCCACTGAAGTCGAGAGCGCCGCCGCGGAGCCCTCGGCCGAGAAACGCCCGCCGCGCCGCCGCAAGCCAGAAAAGGTCGTCACGTTGCGGATCGTCCACGGCCATGCTGGCGACATGAAGAGTGAAGAGGCTGTGCTCGCGCTCAAACGTATCGGTTTGGTGCACGGCAAGTACGGTATTTTTCACCGGCTACCCGACGATGGTAGCGATGATCCGGTATTCAGCGTGGCGAGCCTTACCGAGCCCGGCTCATTTGATCTTGCCAAGTTGCATGAAACGGTAATCCCCGGGCTGAGCTTGTTTCTGACACTTCCCGGGCCCGGTGACGGCGTGAAGCGCTTTGATCAGATGATCGCTACGGCGCGTGATTTGGCCGAGGATCTTAACGGGATCGTGCTCGATGAGCGTGGCAGCTCGTGGAGCATCCAGCGGGAGCGCTACGTCCGGGAAGAGATCATCCAGTTCCAGCACCAACTTGGCCGAAACTGAACCGCGTGATGGCTGGCGGCGAGGCGAATGTCCGTAAGCAACTGGCCGAGCTGCGCGAATCGATCCGCCGCTACGACGATGCGTACTATGTGCTCGATGCCCCGCGCGTGCCGGACATTGAGTACGATCGAATCCTACGCGAGCTGCAAGCTCTAGAGGCAGAGAATCCGGAGCTCATAACCCCTGATTCGCCGACCCAGAGGGTGGGTATCCGCCCGGTCACTGAATTTAGCGAAGCCGCGCATCACATCCCGATGCTTTCGCTAGATAATGCGTTCAACGATACGGAGCTGATCGACTTCGACCGCCGGTTACGCGACCGCCTTAAGCGGGCTGGCATAGGTACGGAGGAGTTGACGTATGTAGCGGAACCCAAGCTCGACGGCGCGGCCGTCAGTCTGCTCTATGAGCAGGGCGTACTCGTCCGCGGCGCGACCCGTGGCGATGGCCGGATTGGGGAGGACGTGACGCACAACTTGCGAACGATTCCAGCTGTTCCGTTGCGCTTGCGCAGCAACCGAATCCCGGATCGACTCGAAGTTCGCGGGGAAGTGTTCATGCCGAAGGCCGGATTTCTTGCCTACAATCGGGGCGCACTCGAGCGCGGCGAAAAAACGTTCGTCAATCCACGGAATGCCGCAGCGGGGAGTCTGCGTCAGCTCGACGCGAAGCTGACCTCGGCGCGGCCACTCGACGTTTTTTTCTACGGCATCGGTGCCCTTGAAGCGCTGGAACCGCCGAGCACTCAAAGCGATGTGTTGGCGCTACTCCATGAGCTCGGCCTTAAAACATGCCCGGACTCCGAAGTGGTAGATGGAATTTTGGGTTGTTTGGCCTATTACAAAAATATCCTGCGAAAAAGGGAAGAATTACCCTATGAGATTGATGGTGTCGTCTACAAGCTGAACGACGTACGTATGCAGCAGCTCGTGGGCACGGTCTCGCGGGCGCCGCGTTGGGCTATTGCGCATAAGTTCCCAGCGCAGGAGGAGCTTACGGTGATCGAAAAAATCGAATTTCAGGTCGGACGTACCGGGGCGCTTACACCCGTCGCACGCCTGGAGCCGGTGTTCGTAAGTGGTGTGACCGTCAGTAACGCGACTCTGCACAACATGGACGAGATTGAGCGAAAGGACGTTCGCGTTGGCGATACGGTCATCATCCGGCGCGCCGGCGACGTAATACCGGAAGTTGTAAGCGTCGTTAAAGAGCGGCGGCGCGGGCGCCCCAGGAAGGTGCGATTACCGTCGAGCTGTCCCGTTTGTGGATCTGATGTCGTCCGGGCCGAGTCAGAAGCTGTAGCTCGCTGTGTGGGCGGGCTCTTCTGCGCAGCACAGCGCAAAGAGGCCATTCGCCACTTTGCTTCGCGGGGAGCGATGGACATCGAGGGGCTAGGTGGCAAACTCATCGAGCAGTTGGTCGATCTCCGTGTCGTTCAGAATCCTGCCGACCTCTATGGGCTCTCGCAGGAACAGCTCGAAGAGTTAGATCGTATTGGAGAAAAGTCTGCCTCTAACCTGATTGCAGCGCTTGAGAAAAGTAAGGAAACAACGCTATCCAAGTTTCTTTATGCATTGGGTATCCGGGGAGTCGGGGAGGCAACTGCATTGGCTTTGGCTCAGCATTTCGGATCGCTAGTGCAGCTTATGCATGCGAATGAAGAAACACTGACCGTCGTCCCAGATGTCGGCCCGATTGTTGCTGCTCATGTCAGCGCGTTTTTCCAGGAGGACCACAATCGCGAGGTCATCGCACAGTTACTCGAGTCGGGTGTGCATTGGCCAGATCCGCCGAAAATAGCTGCTGCGGAAGTGTCTATACTCAGTGGAAAAACCGTCGTATTGACCGGCACGCTCAGGAGCATGACACGCGACGAAGCGAAGGCACGCTTGTTGGCCCTGGGAGCCAAAGTCACGGGTAGCGTTTCAAAGGCGACTGATCTTGTGATCGCCGGAGAGAGTCCCGGCTCAAAGCTGGTAAAAGCCGAAGATTATGGCGTTGAGGTTTGGGCGGAAGACGATTTTTTGAGAGTTGCACGCTGAGAGTACGATGCGGTCAGCGTTACAACAATCGCTTATCGTGGGCTTGAGCCAAATTCTTCGGCCAATTATTAGTCTTTGTTTGCGATGCGGTATCGGTTTCAGCGAATTTCGGTCGATAGCGCGCAACACTTTCGTGGCCGTTGCTTCTGAGGAATATGGATTGCGTGGGCGCCCCACAAATGTTTCCCGTGTCGCTGCGATGACCGGAATTTCACGAAAGGAAATTCGACGAATTCGGCAAGCAGTCAAAAACGATCGGTGGACGCCCGCAATGGAGAGTAGTCCGGCAAATCTTCTACTTCACTATTGGCGCTACGATCCAAGTTTTTATGAAATCCCTGGCCGTGCCGCGATGTTGCCACTTACGGGCGATGCGAGTTTTTCGTCACTTGCACGCCGATATGCAGGAGATATCCCTATCGGCGCGATGAAAGAGGAATTAAAACGAGCGGGCGTAATTACAGAATCAGATGGTTCTGTATCCGTTCGCAAAAACTACTTCCAGCCAGAGAAACTGGATGAAGATTTCATCCGGAATATTACTTTTTCAATAAAGAGCTTGGCATCTACTGTCGTGTACAACGCGATGCTAGTTACGCGGGACGACTTCAGCCAGGAATTAAACGAAAAAGAGGGGCGATTTGAGCGCTTTGCCTGGACAGATCAACTCAGCGCACCGTCACGAGCGGCATTTCGTCAATGGGTAAGGCAAGAGGGAGCCAAATTTATTGAACGTGCCGATGACTGGATCGGAAAGAATGAGCGAGCAAAAGAATCTTGGAAAGCGGAAGACGCGCAGAGCCTTGGCGTAGGGCTCTACTTCTTTGAGGAAGATTAATTCGGATATCTTAGATTTGACTGACGAAAAAACTCAGCAGCTGTAATCGTGTATAGGCACGCGTACCTTTGCGTCAGCACATCGAACTGGTGTTTGGTAAAAGACAGCCCTAGCTTCTCTAGAACGCGAATGCTCGCGATATTCTGGGGAAATACGAGAGCGTGGATTTCGGTAAGTGGATCGGATTCCAAAGTAAACGCAGCCTTCAGCAACTGTTCACTTGCTTCGGTCGCAAATCCTTTCCCCCAGAATACGGGCCGTAGGGCATAAAGTAGTTCGAAACGAGTCGACTCCGGCAATTGTTGAATGCCAGCCCAGCCAATTAGGTCACCTGATTGTCTTAGCTGCAGAGCGAAGGATCCGAACCCCGTCTGTCTCGCGCGATTGATTATTCGACCTAGAGCCGAGAATGACTCGTCCTTTGTTCGTGTCCCGCCAGCGTATCTGGTAGCCCGCGGATCCCGATGCAACTCATACAGCGATTCCGCATCGGCTAACTGAAATTCGCGAATATTCAGCCGCTCTGTCTCGAGCGGCAAACGCGAGAATATTCCAGTTTTTTGAGCCGGAGTCTGGATTATGTCTAATTGAATCATATGGTTATGAACAAGCGCTATGAACTTTCCCGCCCGCAGTCTAAAAGATTTCATCGAAACGTCACGTAACCGACCGTAACTCTGGGGTTTTTTTGCCTCCGAAGTATTGACGAACGTCAAAAATGGGACGAAAATCCCTGATAAATAATACATTATGTCTAGTGAACCACGGATTCTGTTAAGCAGTTCCAGGATTTGGTTCCAAAAACGACAGATAGCACAACAGTCAGGGAACGGCGGGGGGACGACGTTGATGATCAAGTTTCGCTTGCCTCAAGCTAACGCTGAGGCCAAGAACGCTTTAGCTTCGAACGGCCATCTGCGCCGAAGTATCGTACGCCGTATTGTTCAGCCGCACCTCGGCCTGATAGCGCTGGGACTGGGGCTCGTCAGCGTAGCCGCGCGAGGAGATATCGCTGTTCTCGCGCAGACTGCCGAAATTCACGGCGGCAATCGGAACCTGCAAGGCATTCACGGCGGCGACCGCAACCTGCAAGGTATTCATGGCGGCGATCGAAACCTTCAGGGAATTCACGGCGGCGATCGCAACCTGCAAGGTATTCATGGCGGCGACCGCAACCTGCAAGGTATTCATGGTGGCGACCGCAACCTGCAAGGTATTCATGGTGGCGACCGCAACCTGCAAGGTATTCATGGCGGCGATCGAAACCTCCAAGGCATTCACGGTGGCGACCGTCTGCTCTTTGATTCGATCGCAATGGGTCCGGTCGAGAGCTTAGCCTATAGCGCGGACGTGACTGAGCTCACAGTTCTTGGTCAGACGTTTCGGAGCCGTGCCACATTAGGTGGAATAACCGTGGGCGACTATGTCGTTGTAGCGGGTACGACTCAGGAGCTAGCTGTCTTATCTAGGATCAATTCGCCTTACGTGGCTGGAGCTTCTCCAATTGCAGTTCGAGGTAGCATCAGTGAAGTAGACTTGTCGGTAGCTGAGTTGGCAATCGGTGGGCTGTCGTTAGACTATTCGCGCGCGCTTACTTCAAGCCCGGATTTTAGGCCTAACGTAGGTTCAGTAGTGCAATTCGTCGGACTTCAACCGGCCCTTGGTGGCGTTGCAATTCTTACTAATTCCAATAACGTCTTCGGCATACATGGCGGTGATCGCAACCTACAAGGTATTCACGGTGGCGACCGCAACCTGCAGGGAATTCACGGAGGTGATCGGAATCTGCAGGGAATTCACGGAGGTGATCGGAATCTCCAAGGCATTCATGGCGGCGACCGGAATCTGCAGGGAATTCACGGAGGTGATCGGAATCTCCAAGGCATTCATGGCGGCGACCGGAATCTGCAGGGAATTCACGGTGGCGACCGGAATCTGCAGGGAATTCACGGAGGTGATCGAAATTAAGTCTCTCTGGACCGCTATGATCATCGCTATCTAGAACTTCCTGCCGCTGAAAATCTGATCTCAAAATCTACGGACTGGGCGTCAGCCAGCTTGATTGGTCGTTAACGCTGCAAGCAATCTCATGCCCATGGGCTGAATTGACCCAGCATTCAGTACCGCTCAGAATAACTTAAGAACTGGGAAGTTAATCCCAACGTAGATCAGCCTATCTCATTTATGGTCGATTCAGTTCGCAGCGGATTACTTACGGCGTATCGTATGTTGATGCGTCCATTGGTGAGAATCCTTGTTCGCAACGGAATCACGCACAATGAGTTTTCCGAAACGCTAAAGCTCGTCTTTGTCGACGTAGCAGAAGTAGATTTCTGTATTCCGGATCGAAAGGCTTCGCAGTCGCGGGTCGCAATTTTGACTGGCCTGACCCGCAAGGAAGTATCTAAGCAAAAATCGATTCTTGAAGGTAAGATAACTTATTCTCACATTGGGAATTTGAATAGAGTTACGCGCGTTCTTCAGGGATGGCATACGGACGCGGATTTTACTGGACCGTACGGTATGCCGCTCGAGCTTCCATTTGAATCTGCGGACGGGCTAAGCTTGACTGAACTCGTTCGCAGATATAGCGGGGATATGGCACCTCGAGCGATGGTCGACGAATTGCTTCGTGTCAACGTGATCGAGCCGATGACGAGTGGACTGTTCAAGGTTCTGACGCGAGCGTATGTCCCTGAAAATCTTCATCCGGACGCGTTGGAAAGACTGGGAACAGTAGTCAGAAATTTTGTTAATACTGTCGAATACAATATGGAGAAGGACGCCCCGGGCTCAGGTCGTTTCGAGCGAGTTGTCGTATCTGACAGCGGGCTGCGTGAAGACTTAATGCCCGCATTCGACCAGCTTTTGCGATTGAAAGGCCAGCAGTTACTTGTCGAGCTTGATAACTGGTTGAGTTCTCAGGAAGGCGCTGAAGGAAAAGTGGCAGCGGGTAGTCGCGGTCCGAAGACGGGAGTCGGAATCTATCATTTTATTGAGGAAGAGTAGCAGGCTTCTCTTTCGAGTTAGGAGGTTACTCTTCTATGATGGACGCCTGTGATTGTAGTTGCTCCAAATACTGCTGAACCTTTTGCTGCTCAACTAGATTTGTAATATCACCCCTGATGGCATCCAACTCCGGTGCGCGGGCGTCCGATTTCTCTTCGAGCAGTATCACGTGCCAGCCGAATCGAGTCTGCACGGGCGCTGCGGAATATGTACCGACTTCCATCCCGCGAACCGCTGTTGCAAAAGGGGGAACCATGCGGTCGGCCGTAATCCACCCGAGGTCTCCACCGTTTGGGCCGGAAGGTCCCGTGGATCGTGTGCGTGCAAGTTCTTGGAAATCCGCTCCTTCGTCAAGCTGCTGGATGATATCCGCCGCCTCAGATTCTGCCTCTACCAGAATATGACGAGCTCGATACTGCGTGCCGGCTAACTGCTCGCTATTCTCTGCATAGGCCTGCTGTAGCTCAGCCTCGGTTACCGGATTTTGATCTAAATAGGTACCGATCATTCGGCGCGCAATCAGCTGCAGCCGCTGTAACTCTAGTTCGGCGACGAACTCGTCGTCTGTAAGAAAATCTTCGGACTGTGCAGCCGTCGCCAGTAATCGCAGCTGGATTAGCTCGCCGAGCAATCCTTCTCGCTCTTCGGGCGTCAGCTGGTCAACTTCCTTCTGAGCACGAGAGCGGGCGTAGTGCTGCAACATAGGCTCATAGATTACCTGCCCGTCGACCGCGGCAATGACGGCACCAAGCGCGGGAGGAGTCGTAACGGCCGCTTCTTCGGTCGAGCATGCGTTCACCAGCAATACAGATGACAGCGCAATACTAATCGGTAACGTCTTCATGAATTTCCCTTAGAGCTTGCGATTTCAATTCGGTGCTAGGAGGAGAAGCCGTGACGCTCAACGCGTGAATATCACTTTGCAGCAACTCTCCGAGCGCGTCATAAACCATTCGATGACGATCGATTGGGCGGATGTTCCGAAAAGCGGTGGAAACGATTCGGATTGAAAAATGCCCTTTGCCACTTTTCGCCCCGGCATGGCCGGCATGCAGATGACTATCGTCAGTAATCTCGAGGCTTAGAGGCGCGAATGCAGCCTCTAAGCGCGCTCGAATGCTCGCCAGCCGCGCCTCAGACACGATTAGCCCTCACCGTAACTGAGAATGCGTCGTGTGCGACCGCGGTACGTGACGCCCAGAGCCGAAAACCTGTGTCCTGGAATGTTCCAAAACCCACCACTCCGCATGGCTATTCGGCTCCTTCCCGCTGCTGCTCATGCCGGGCCGTCCTTGTAGCGATCCAGATTCCCTGGATTACTACCATGACGAGTGTAAGGCCGAGCATTCCGAACAGCTTGAAGTTTACCCACGTTGCCTCGTCGAAGTTATAAACCACATAAAGATTCGCTGCGGCGAGAATGCTGAAGTTAGCGACCCACATCAAATTGAGCTGCCGCCAAGTTTCCACTGGCAGCTGCACAGCGTGACCCATCATTCGCTCGGTGATTGTCTGACTACCTATATACCGGCTTCCCAGGAATGCGGCTGCAAAGAGAAGGTTAACGATAGTCGGTTTCCATTGGATAAAGATCGGATCTCGAAGAGTTAAGGTGATTCCGCCAAACACTGCCACTAACAGACCGGAGATCAGAAGCATTTTACTTACAGTGCCGTGCCGGAACCATTGGATGGCGATCTGTGCGGTCATTGCGACAATGATCGCCGCCGTTGCCACAAACATGCCGGCAAATTTGTAGGCAGCAAAAAATACAATAATAGGAAAAAAATCGATTAATACTTGCATGCTGGGTATAACACTGCGCGTGGACGTTAAGTTTAGCGTAACCTAGCCGCCCCCGGGTGGCGAATCCGGCTAAAATCGTGCCATGGCACAATTCTTCGCAATCCACCCGAGTAATCCGCAGCAGCGGCTCCTGGACGCCGTCGCGGACATCGTGCGTGGCGGTGGGCTGATCGTCTATCCAACGGATTCTTGTTACGCTCTTGGCTGTCAGCTCAGCGACAAGTCAGCTGCGGAACGTTTGCGCCGTGTTCGACAGACGGGAAAAGATCACAACTTCACGCTTGTCTGCCGCGATCTATCCGAGATCGCTACGTATGCGCGGGTCGATAATTGGGCCTATCGCCTAATTCGAGGCCTAACGCCGGGTCCCTATACGTTCATTCTGCGGGCTACCGGTGAAGTGCCGAAACGCTTGCAGCATGTCAAGCGCCGATCAATCGGAATTCGCGTACCTGATCACGCAATTGCGCAAGGCATCTTGAAAACCTTGGGGGCACCGATAATGAGTTCGACGCTAATCCTGCCAGGTGACGATGGCCCGATGACTGATGCGACGGAGATTCGCGCGCGGCTGGAGCGTCTGGTCGATGGGGTGGTCGACGGAGGCTCCTGTGGCCTCGATCCAACGACGGTGGTGGATCTCAGCGGCGGTGAAGCGGTGGTTCTGCGCCAAGGCAAGGGCAAGGCAGCGTTTTTAGGCGCCTAGCATCGCTCGGCTCACGACCACGCAGGGAACTGCGTATAATGACCCAATGCTGGGCATCGATTTTGCGGGGTTTATCAGACTCCTATCGGTTATCTTAATTCCCGTGCTATTTGCTATAACCGTGCATGAGGTCGCTCACGGATGGGTCGCACGCTATTTCGGTGACCGAACGGCAGAAATGGCGGGCCGGCTGACGCTCAACCCCATCAAGCATATCGATCCTATTGGTACAGTCGTCGTGCCGCTCATGTTGCTGCTGTTTAGTAACGGAGCAATGGTTTTCGGCTGGGCAAAGCCAGTGCCGGTCGCATTCCAGAATCTGAACAACCCGCGTCGTGACATGATCTTGGTGGCTGCGGCGGGCCCCGCGTCCAACCTGATCATGGCGACGGGCTGGGCGTTGCTTGCGGCTTTTGCAGGCGCATTCTTGGGGCTCGAGGGCGCGGTACACGATTGGTTTCGAGGGCTTTGTGTAGCCGGAATCTTGATCAACGTCGTGCTCGCAGTTTTCAATTTGTTACCTGTACCGCCGTTAGATGGCGGGCGCGTGCTCGCCGGTGTGCTTCCACCTGAGGCCGCCAACGTGCTGCATCGAATCGAGCCGTTCGGTTTCTTGATCGTTGTCGTGTTGATGTTCACGGGCGTCCTCTGGACACTGCTCGAACCGCTCATGTTCTTCTTCAACGATTTCTTCTGGTCTGTCGCAGGATTTGGATAGTGACTGAGCAGCCACGCCCGACTGAGAAACCGGATCTCAAGCTCGTCGCCACGGCGCCACCGGTGCACGAAGGTCCCGGGTCGCCCGCGCAAGGCGAGATGCCGTTTGCGGTCGTCGCGGGCGAACCCGTCACCGAACTACCGCGCGATCTATACATCCCGCCGCATGCGCTCGAGGTATTTCTTGAGGCATTTGAGGGGCCGCTCGATCTGCTGCTCTATCTCATCCGGCGACAAAATCTCGATATTCTCGACATTCCAATTGCCGAAATCTCCAAGCAGTACGCGCACTACATCGACCTCATGACCGAAATGCAATTTGAGTTGGCTGGCGAATACTTGGTCATGGCTGCGACGCTTGCGGAAATTAAATCACGCATGCTGTTACCGCGAAGCGGGGACGGTGAAGACGAGGATGAGGACGATCCGCGCGCCGAGCTCGTGAGGCGGCTGCAGGAATACGAACGTTTCAAGCGTGCTGCCGCCGATATCGACGAGCTCGAGCGCATCGAGCGTGATGTCTCTCAGGTTAACGCCGAGGTTACCGAGCGACAGGTTGTCACTAAGCTGCCCGATGTCACGCTCAAGGAACTCCTCATCGCATTCAAGAATGCGATGGCACGTTCGGATATGTTCGCGCATCATCATATCCAGCGCGAACCGCTGTCGGTACGCGAACGGATGTCCCAGGTTTTGCTATTTCTAGACGGCGAGCGCTATGTGGAGTTTTCGAGCTTATTCGATCCCGAGGAAGGGCGCATGGGTGTCACGGTAACGTTTCTAGCGATTCTCGAACTGCTCAAGGAAACGTTGATTAAAGTTGTGCAAAGCGAGCCGTATGGACCGATCCACGTTACTGCGGCACGAAGTGAAACGACCGCGGCTCAACCGGAATCAGTATGAGCGACGATTAATGGAGATATACGAAATCAAATACGTCTTGGAAGCCGCGCTGCTCGCTGCGGGACGACCGTTGAGCATGGAACGCCTTGCCGAGCTATTCGGCCGCCGCGGCGCGCCCGATCGCAACGCGCTAAAGACCGCGCTGGATGCTCTGGCCGAGGATTACACGGATCGCGGTATCGAACTCAAAGAGGTCGCTAGCGGCTTTCGGATCCAGGTTCGCAGCCGGATGAACGAATGGCTGATGCCGCTTTGGGAAGAGCGAGCGCCGCGATATAGCCGCGCGTTGCTGGAAACGGTGGCGCTCATTGCATACCGCCAACCCATTACACGCGGGGAAATTGAGGAGGTACGTGGTGTCGCCGTGAGCACGAACATCATCCGCACGTTGCTCGAGCGCAATTGGGTGCGGATTGTCGGTCATCGCGATGTGCCAGGCCGGCCGGCAATGTTCGGGACGACGCGCGAGTTTCTCGACTATTTTGGTCTGAAGAAGCTCGATGACCTTCCGCCGCTGTCGGAAATACGCGATCTCGAAGACCTCAACCCGGAGCTCGGTCTGCCCGAGCTCAGTCCACAGGTGGATTTCGTCGAGGACTTCGATGCCAGCGGCTTTAATCCCGCCGATTTCGAGGAGTTTGCAGAACCTGCCGAAGCTCAAGAAGAGCAGGACGAAGAGCGCATGTCCCGCACGGACGACAACGTGGTCTCGATCACGCGCACTGAGTCAGGTGCTTAGGGTTTCAACTGCCTCACACCGACGCGCTCGCGCGGAGATCGATCATCGTGGCTGAGCGCGTCCAGAAGGTTTTGGCGAATGCTGGTATAGGGTCCCGTCGTCAAATCGAGGCATTGATCCGCGCGGGGCGTATCGTCATCAACGGTAAGCCCGCGCAACTCGGCGATCGTTTGGCGGGTGACGAAAAACTACTCCTCGACGGACGCCCGGTGCACCTCGGGGCCAAGCAACAGCGCGCGCATTTTCTCGCGTACTACAAACCGGTGGGCGAAGTTACGAGCCGCGCAGATCCCGAGGGGCGTAAGACAATATTCGATCGCGTTCGTCCGCCACCGAACGGTCGTTGGATTAACGTTGGCCGCTTGGATATCAACACCTCTGGTCTCTTGCTATTGACTTCCGATGGGGAACTCGCGCATCGGCTCATGCACCCGAGTTACGAGATTCCGCGTGCGTATGCCGTGCGCTTACTCGGCGAGCTAACCGACGACCAGCATCGCCAGCTACAGGAGGGGATACCGCTCGATGACGGGATCGCCCGGTTCAGTGACATCAAATTGGAAGGTGGGTCAGGCGCCAATGTCTGGTACCGTGTCACCTTGAATGAAGGTCGCAAGCGCGAAGTGCGCAGAATTTTTGAGGCGCTCGGGATTGCGGTTAGCCGTTTGATACGCGTGGCGTACGGGCCGGTCAATCTTGGCCGGATGCGGCGCACAGAAATGCGACCTCTATCGAAGGAAGAAGTCACCGCGTTGTATGCCGCGGTCGGGCTCGATCCCCAACATCAGGCGTAGCTTTCCGTGTATCGGGAGATCCTCGACGCGCTAATCGAGCAGCACGGGCCGCAACGCTGGTGGCCTGCCGAGGACCCGTTCGAGATCATGGTTGGGGCCGTTCTCGTGCAACGTACCGCATGGCGTAATGCAGCGCTTGCGATCCGTGCGCTCAAGGAAGCCGGCGTACTGCGGCCGGATCGACTCGACGATCTAAGACGGGAAGCTCTCGCCGCACTGATCAGACCCGCGGGCTTTTTCCGCCTCAAAGCGCGACGTTTACAGAGTATGGCCCGGTTCGTGGTGGCGGCTGGGGGGCTGAGAGCGCTTAGCGCGCAACCGACCGCGGGGCTGCGTGCGGCGTTACTGACAATTCGCGGTGTCGGTCCGGAGACCGCCGATGCGATTCTCGGTTATGCATTCGAACGGCCGGTGTTCGTCGTCGACGCCTACGCGCGTCGGCTGTCCGCGCGACTGGCGCATCCGGCGCCGGGGCCATCTGACGCTGATCTCAAAGCCGGTTGTGAGCGCGAGTTGGTCAGCGCCAGGGATCTCAACGAGCTACATGCCCTGATCGTCAGGCATGGGCAGGTCTATTGCCGGGCGATGGCCGCGTGCGATGGGTGTGCTCTGCGACCGCGCTGCGGTTATCACCCTGAGCGAGTGCCCGCGGAGCGTCAGCTGAGCTGAGGCTGGCAGTCGATGCGCTGACCGGTCACCCCTCGACTGTCCGGGCCCAGCAGATAGAGGTACGGTGCGGTAATTGCCTCCGGCGGCGCGAGAGCCCCGGGGTCTTCCGCCGGATAGGCCTTGCGCCGCATCGCCGTGCGGGTAGCACCGGGATTGATGCAGTTGACGCGGATTGGCGCGTTTTCGAGTTCTCGGGCGAGCATTTGCGCGAGACCTTCCACACCGAACTTCGACGCGGCGTAGGCGCCCCAGTGCGCTCTACCGACATGACCTACCGTACTCGTCGTAAACAAAACCGAGGCGTCGTGTGACTGCCGCAGAAGCGGCAGCAGACAGCGCGTCAAGATGAACGTCGCGTTGAGGTTCACGTGGATGACGCGTTGCCATAGGCCGATATCGTAAAACTCGATCGGGCTTCGATCGCCGAGCATGGCAGCGTTATGCAGCACGCCGTCGAGCCGACCGTAGCGCTGATCGAGGGCGTCAATGAGCTGTTGGTAGTCTTCGCCTTGAGCGCGCTCAAAGTCGAGCGGTACACAAGTTGGTTCCGGTCCAAGTGCTTTGAGTTCGGCGTGCGCTTCATCGAGCGCGCGCCGATTACGCCCATGCAGGATGACCGTCGCGCCGTGGCTGGTCAGCGCGCGCGCCACGGCACGGCCGATTCCGGCAGTTGCACCGGTCACGAGAATGACACGGTCCTGCAATCGGTCGGCAGCCGGCTGATAGTTAAGCCAGTCGTCCATGGGTCCTGAGTCGGCCTGTTTCATACGGAGTGGGTCAACTCAATTGGGCGGGTCGGCCAGCCGCTCGGCAGGCGAACCATCGGGATCGAGTTGCGGGTCGTCTTGCGGCAGCTCGGCGTGTGCCGGCGCGTCGGTGAGATCGCGCGGCGTAGATTCGATGGGCCGCATGCTCGGCAAGGGTTGTTTCGGATTCACGCCGAGCTCCGTGAAGCGGCGGGCGGCGGGCAGAACCATGCGCTCGAGCGAGCCGACGGCGCGATTGTAGGCTTTCACACTGTTACCGAGATCCTTGCCCACGGCACCTAGGTGCGTTGCGAACGTCGTCAGCCGTTCATAGAGCTGTATCGCGAGGCCGCGAATTTCTGCCGCATTCTCGGTCACGGCCATCTGTTGCCAGCCGTAGGCAATCGCCTTGAGTAGTGCCACGAGGCTCGTCGGCGTTGCAAGAATGATCTGTTGACGCAGCGCATCATCGAGCAGAGTCGGTTTTTCCTCCATGGCTGCGCTCAAAAACTGATCGCCTGGAATAAACAGAATGACAAAGTCGGGACTTTGCTCGAACTGTGCCCAATAGGCCTTACTCGCGAGTTCGCGGATTCGGTCGGCGACTTTACTGGCATGGCGGGCGAGCGCCTTGCGGCGAGTTTCGTCGTCTACGGCTTGCGTGGCATCGAGATAGGCATCGAGCGGTGTCTTGACGTCGACGACCACCTGACGGTTGTCCGGCATATGAATAATGAGATCGGGTCGGATAGCTCCCTGTTCGGTATCGGTATGGCTTTGCGTGACAAAGTCGCAGTGTTCCACCATGCCGGCAAGCTCGACGAGCCGGCGCAAGGTAATCTCGCCCCATTGGCCGCGAACCTCTGGACGACGCAAGGCGTTAACGAGGTTGCGGGTTTCGGTGCTCAAGGTGCGCTGCCCTGCCGCCATGGCTTCAAGCTGTGCCGTGATCGTGCCGAATGCGTGTTGGCGCGATTTCTCGAGGGCCTCGATTTGCGCTTCCGTACGCAACAGCGCGTCCCGAATCGGTTTGACTAAGTTTTCGACCGCCTGCTCTCGGGCAGCGAGCTCGCCTTTGGCGCGCTCATGGTGACCGCCCAAGCTCTCTTTGGCGAGTTTGAGGAACGTTTCGCTATGGCTGTGGAGCTGTTGGTTCGCTAACTGGTTGAATACGCTGCTCAGCCGCTCGGTGGCGAGCGCAAAGGCTTGTTCGCGTTCGCTGTCTTGATCGGTTTGACGCTGCAACTCGGACACTTTCGTTTGGAGTTGGTACTTGAGTTTCAATCTGCCCAGATAGCCGATCGCCATACCGAGTAGGAGCCCGACAAGAAAGATGCCGCCGGCCCAACTGGCGGCGCTTGCCGACCAATTGCCGTCAAGCACGGCGCGCTGCCTTGCCGGCTGGCTCGAGACGGTCGCACGCATCGAGTAGCTTGGATGGATGATGGATGACGAGATCCGCGCCCCAGGAGTAGGGGTCGTCGGGCTGGCGAATATAGCCGTAAGCAGCAGCGATCGTGGCCATGCCAGCGGCTCGGCCCGCGTCGATATCCCGCGGGGCATCGCCGACATAGATGCAACGGTCAGGCTCGAGCCCAAGTTCCGTGGCGGCGAGCCGCAGGGGTGCCGGATGCGGCTTGCGTTCCGGCAACCGGTCGCCGCTGATCACGCAACTCGCGCGGCTGGTCAAGCCGAGCTTCGCCAGTAGTGGTTCGGTCATGGCGTGAGGTTTGTTCGTGACGATTCCCCACGGGCAGCTCATATACTCTAATTGCTCAAGAATATCATCTAACCCACTAAATATACGTGAATTAATACATACCGCTCGTAGGTAAATATCAAGGAACTCCAACCGTAAGCGGTCGAGATCAGCGGCGGAGGCCTGGGCCGGGAATCCTGCGCGGATTAGCCCAAGGGTGCCATTCGAGACCTCGTTGCGCGCGATCGCGAAAGGCAGCGGCGGCCGGTTGTGGGATGCAAGCATCGTGTTGAGTACGGCGACCAGATCCGGTGCCGTGTCAACGAGGGTACCGTCCAGATCGAGTAATACCGCCCGGCGGCTCATGATCGCTCGGGCCGCGTGGCGTGGCACAAGTAGTTGACGTCCGTGCGCCCGCCGATGCGGTGCCGCGCCGTCAGCGGGTTGTACTGCATGCCGGTAATATCGTTCACGTGCAAGCGGCTCGCTCGGCACCAGGCGGCTAATTCGGAGGGACGTATCAGTTTAACGTACTCATGGGTACCTCGCGGGACGAGCTTGAGGAGATGTTCGGCGGTGACGATCGCGAGCAGAAAGCTCTTTAAGTTTCGGTTGATCGTCGAGAAGTAAACAGCGCCGCCGGGTTTGACGGCTTGGGCGCAGGCTTCGACCAGTGCGGCCGGGTCGGGGACGTGCTCGAGGAGTTCCATGCACGTGACGACATCGTAAGCTTCCGGATTGCGTTGCGCATGACTAGCGGCATCGATCTTGAGATAGTCGATCGTCAGGCCTTCGAGCGCGGCATGCGCTTGGGCGGCTGCGAGGCTGTCGCCGGCAAGGTCGATACCGACCACGTTAGCCCCCTCGCGAGCGAGCGCCTCGCTGAGCAGCCCGCCACCGCAACCGGCATCGAGCACCTGGCGGCCAGCGACCGGCGTGCGAGCTTGGATATAGGCAAGCCGCAACGGATTGATTTGATGCAGCGTTTTCAACGGGCCGGCGGGATCCCACCATTGCCCCGCGAGCGCCTCGAATTTCGCGAGTTCCGCGCGGTCTAGATTGGCCGCCGATGGGCCGCTCATGCTTCGAGTACCTTCCTGCCCCAGCTGCGCGCGCGGTCCATGAGCAAGTCGACATCGAGGCGGGTGAGGGCCCCGTCAGCAACGAGATGCTCGCCGGCGACCCAGGTATCCGTGACGTGCTCGCGGCCCGCGCAGTAGACTAATTGCGAGACGGGATCGAGCACCGGATACACGGCCGGTTCGGCGAGTCGAACGCAGATTGCGTCGGCGGACTTACCGACCTCTAAAGAGCCGATCTCCTGGTCCAGTCCGAGCGCTCGCGCCCCATTGAGTGTCGCCATTTTCAGGACGACTGGCGCCGGCAAGGCCTCGGCGTCGCCGGCGACGAATTTCGCGAGCAGGGCGGCGGTGTCCATTTCCGACCAGAGATCCAGCCGGTTGTTGCTGGCGGCGCCGTCCGTGCCGAGTGCCACGTTGACGCCCGCATCGACCAGCGCAGCGCTGCGGCAGGCACCGCTCGCCAGCTTGAGGTTGGAGCGCGGGCAATGTACGACGCTGGCCCCGCTTTGCGCCAAGCGCTCGATTTCCTCGTCCGTGAGTTGGGTCGCGTGCACGGCCGTCAATGCGGGATTCACAAAGCCGAGCGTGTCCAGGCGCGCCAAGGGACGCTGGCCCGTAGCCTTCTCGCCATCCCGAATCTCCTGGGCGGTCTCGTGAACGTGCATATGGATCGGCACCTCGAGCTCGTCGGCGAGTTGGCGGATACGTTTGAACGTTTCATCGGACACACTGTACGGAGCGTGGGGTGCAAATGTCGTGCTAACGAGCGGATGGTTTCGATAGATATCGTGAACGGCCAGGCCCTTGCTGATGTACTCGGCCGGTGTTTCGGCCCATGGCGTCGGAAATTCCAGCGCGATCATGCCCACGGCCACCCGCATGCCGGCGGCTGCCGCAACTTCTGCAACCGTGTCCGGGAAGAAGTACATGTCGGCGAAGCAAGTCACACCGCCGCGGAGCATTTCGGCAATCGCTAAACTGGCGCCATCGGCGACAAACTCCGGCGTCGCCAGGCGCATCTCGGTTGGCCAGATTCGATCGTTCAACCACTGCTTGAGCGGTATGTCGTCGGCGAAGCCGCGCATTAGTGTCATCGCCGCATGCGTGTGCGCGTTCACTAGCCCCGGCAGCAGCACATGCTCCGAGCGCTCGTGAACAGCGTCCGGCGTGTAGCGGGCATCGGCCTCGGCTCTTGATAGCAGATCGACGATGCGACCCTCGTGAACGGCCATGCAAAGATCGTTTTGGACGTCGAGCCTTGGCTGGACCTGAATGGTCCAGCGTGGACAGATTAGCGCATCGATGCGTTTGCTCACGTCGAAAATTTGCTCGATTCTGGCGTGCCAAATAGGGTTCGAAGTATAGCGGTTTAAGGTTGCCAGAATGGTACGGGCAGCGCCTTCGTTATGGTAGAATTTCGCCCGGATTCATCAGCCCCCGGAACTGTCGTAGCACCACGCCAATGGCCTCCGCAGTGCAGGGCCGCAACGGCCTGACGAACCATCATATTCTCTAGCATAGACAGACCCCAGACGGTTCCTAGCGAGCCCGCCTGGCATAGGTGTTGGTAGTTGGCAGCATGGCAGACGTAGCCAAAGAAATACTGTCCGTCAATCTCGAAGACGAGATGCGGCAGTCCTACCTCGATTACGCGATGAGCGTCATCGTGGGCCGAGCGCTGCCCGATATCCGCGACGGGCTCAAGCCAGTGCATCGGCGGGTCCTGTACGCGATGCGCGAACTCGGTAACGACTTCAACAAACCCTATAAAAAGTCCGCCCGCGTCGTCGGCGATGTCATCGGTAAATACCATCCGCACGGCGATGCGGCGGTGTACGACACTATCGTGCGTATGGCGCAGGCTTTTTCGATGCGTTACGTGCTCATCGACGGCCAGGGTAATTTCGGCTCGGTCGACGGCGATGCCCCGGCCGCGATGCGCTACACCGAGGTGCGCATGGCGCGTATCGCGCAGGAACTGCTGGCAGACATCGACAAGGATACCGTCGAATTCAGCGCGAACTACGACGAGAGCGAGCATGAGCCGACCGTGCTGCCAACGCGGATCCCGAATCTGCTCGTCAACGGTTCCTCGGGAATTGCCGTGGGCATGGCCACGAATATTCCACCGCACAATCTCGGTGAGGTCGTTGACGCGTGTTTGGCACTATTAGCAGAGCCGAATCTGGAGATTAGCGATCTAATCAAGCACATCCCAGGCCCGGATTTTCCGACTGCCGGACAGATTCACGGCATCCAAGGCATCGTGAGTGCCTATAAAACTGGTCGCGGGCGCATCTACGTACGTGCGCGCACGCATACGGAGCCGCTGGATCAGCGCGGCCGCGAAGCCATCGTCATCACAGAGTTGCCCTACCAGGTCAATAAAGCGCGGCTGATCGAAAAAATCGCCGAACTCGTGCGCGAAAAACGGCTCGAGGGCATCACAGAGCTGCGCGACGAGTCTGATAAAGACGGCATGCGCGTGGTCATCGAACTGCGGCGCGGCGAATTGACGGAAGTCGTGCTCAACAATCTCTACAAGCAAACGCCACTACAGAGTGTCTTCGGCATCAATATGGTCGGCCTCGTTGACGGTCAGCCGCGGTTGCTGACACTCAAGCAGCTGCTCGAGGTGTTTCTGCGTCACCGCCGCGAAGTCGTTATGCGGCGAACCGCTTTCGAGCTGCGCAAGGCTCGCGAGCGAGCGCACGTGCTCGAAGGACAGACCGTCGCGCTGGCGAACATCGACGACATCATCGCGTTGATCAAGGCGTCTGCCTCGCCAGCGGATGCCAAGCTGGCGATGACCGCCAAACTCTGGAAACCCGGAGGTGTCGTCGAAATGCTCCAGCGCGCCGGCGCCGAAGCAACGCGGCCGGACAGCATCAGCGAGAAATTCGGTTTGGAAAAGGGTGGATACCGCTTATCAGAGATTCAGGCGCAAGCCATACTCGATCTGCGCCTGCATCGGCTGACCGCACTCGAGCAGGATAAAATATTTAAAGAATTCAGTGAAATAGTAGATAAAATTCAAGTATTTCAAGAGATACTGTCGGACCCAGACAAGTTGCAGGAAGTCATTCGCACGGAGTTGCTCGACATCCGCGAGCGCTATGCCGATCCGCGTCGGACCGAAATCGTCGAAGCCTCCGCCGATCTTACGATTGAGGATCTGATCCCCGAAGAGGACCTCGTCGTGACGCTGTCCCACGGCGGCTATGCCAAATCTCAGCCAGCGGGCGCGTATCACGCCCAACGCCGCGGCGGGCGTGGCCGGGCCGCCGCCCGCGTCAAGGATGAAGACTTTATCGATCAGCTCTTCATTGCCAATTCGCACGACACGCTGCTGTGCTTCACGAGCCACGGCAAGGCGTACTGGCTCAAGGTCTATCAAGTTCCGCAGGCCGGCTCGGGCTCCCGCGGCAGGCCGATCGTCAACCTGCTGCCGCTGGCCGAAGACGAGCGCATCAATGCACTGCTACCGGTCAAGGACTACGCCGAGGACCGCTATATTGTATTTGCCACCAAAAAAGGCACCGTCAAAAAGACACCACTGACGGCGTTTTCGCGGCCCCGTGCGAGCGGAATCATCGCAGTCGAGTTGCGTGATGACGATCGATTGATCGGTGCAAACATCACGGATGGTGATCAGGACATCATGCTGTTCGCGCGATCCGGCAAGGCGATTCGCTTTTCCGAGCGCGATGTGCGGCCGATGGGCCGGACGGCGGCCGGCGTGCGTGGATTGCGCCTCAGCGGCAAGGATGACGAGGTCATCGCGTTGAGCATCCCGCGGCAAGGTATGGTGCTGACGGCGACAGCGAACGGTTACGGCAAACGCACTGCGCTCGAAGACTTTCCGGTGCAAGGACGGGGTGGCAAGGGCGTGATCGCGATCCAAACGACCGAACGCAACGGCCAAGCTGTCGGCGCGCTCGAGGTGATGGACGATGACGAGGTCATGTTGATCAGTTCCGCGGGCACGCTCGTGCGAACGCCGACCGCAGAAATCTCCGTCATGGGGCGCAATACACAGGGCGTACGGCTCATACGCCTCGACGAAGATGACCGCCTCGTAGGGTTGGGGCGCGTAGAAGGCCTACAGGACGACGACACGGACGCCGGCTGAGCCGCGCAGGGCGGCGATCATTACAAAGGGAAACTCACAAGCAATGGATCGCGTGTATAACTTTAGCGCCGGCCCGGCGACCTTGCCGACTGCCGTATTGGAACAAGCCCAAGCCGAACTGCTGAACTGGCATGGTACGGGTATGTCGGTCATGGAAGTCAGCCACCGCGGTAAGGACTTCGTGGAACTGGCCGCCCATTCGGAGCGAACGCTCAGGAATTTGCTGGCCGTGCCCGAGAACTACCGCGTCCTGTTCCTGCAGGGCGGTGCCACTTTGCAGTTTGCCGGCGTCCCGCTGAATCTAGCCGGACCGAGCGCTACGGCCGATTACGTAGTCACGGGCAACTGGGGTAGCAAGGCGAGCGTCGAGGCGGGCCGCTATCTCAAGGTCAACGTGGCCGCGGATGCCAAGGATACTAAGTACACGACGATCCCGGACCCAGCGTCCTGGACAGTATCCGACGATGCGGCCTACCTGCATTACACCCCGAACGAAACGATTTATGGAGTCGAGTTCCATGCCGTACCGGAGGTCTCTGCAGCACCGCTCGTCGTGGATATGTCCTCGACCATCCTGTCGCGGCCCGTTGATGTCAGCCGCTTTGGCGTGATTTACGCGGGCGCGCAGAAAAATATCGGGCCGGCAGGACTGGCTATCGTGATCGTGCGGGACGACCTGCTCGACCGCGCCCGGCCGGAAACTCCGTCGGTCGTGAATTATCGGGTCATGGCCGACAGCGACTCGATGTCGAATACTCCGCCGACACTCGCGTGGTATCTTGCCGCGCTCGTCTTCGATTGGCTGACGGAGCAGGGCGGACTCAGCGCGATGGCCGAGCGCAACAAGCGCAAAGCATCGAAGCTTTACGCGGCGATCGATGCCTCGAACTTTTATCAAAACCCCGTCGTTCCGGCGCATCGCTCGTGGATGAATATTCCGTTTACGTTGGCCGATGCAGAACTCGACGGCGCCTTTTTGCAAGAAGCCGCGGCGGGGGAATTCGCCAATCTCAAGGGGCATCGCTCCGTCGGCGGTATGCGCGCGAGCCTCTACAACGCGATGCCCGAAGCGGGCGTCGATGCGTTGATCGAGTTCATGGCGGAATTCGAACGGCGGCGCGGGTAAGGATCATGACGCAACAGTTTAAAGTTCTGACGCTCAACAATATCGCGAGCGAGGGGTTGAATCGTTTTCCTCGGGAGATCTACGACGTTGGAACAAACGTCGCAGATCCCGACGCAATTTTGGTTCGCTCACATGATATGCATCAAATGGCGCTGCCGAAGGGTCTGCTCGCGGTGGGCCGTGCCGGCGCGGGGGTCAATAATATACCGGTCGCGACGCTCACGTCCGTCGGAATTCCTGTATTCAATGCGCCCGGAGCCAACGCCAATGCGGTCAAAGAACTCGTGATCGCCGCGATGCTATTGGCCGCGCGCAACCTGGTCAGCGCCTGGGACTATGTCCGTAAGCTCGAAGGCACAGACGAGGAAATCGAAAAAGCGGTCGAAGCCGGCAAAAAGAAATTCGTAGGCTTCGAACTGCCTGGGCGTACGCTCGGTGTGATCGGTCTCGGGGCCATCGGCGTCGAAGTTGCCAACGCGGCGCTGGCGCTGGGTATGAACGTGATCGGCCACGACCCGAAAATCACCGTGCGCCGCGCCTGGCAGCTGTCGTCAGGAGTCGAGCAGGCCGGGACACTCGAAGACCTGTTTCGGCGCGCCGATATCGTCACGAGCCACATTCCGCTCACGCCGGAAACGCAAAGCATCATCAATGCGGATCGGCTGCAATTATTGCGGCCGGGCGCGATCGTTTTGAACTTCGCTCGGCAGGGTGTCGTCGATGATCAGGCCGTATTAGACGCGCTCGACGGCGGGACTATCAAAGCCTACGTCACGGATTTTCCGTTGCCGATCATCAAGGATCATCCCAAGGTCATTTGCTTGCCACACCTCGGGGCCTCGACGCTCGAGGCGGAACAAAATTGCGCGGTCATGGTTGCCGACAATCTTCGGGATTTTCTCGAGAACGGCAATATTCGCCACTCTGTGAACTTTCCGGAGGCCGTGCTTAGCCGGACGCGCCCGCACCGCGTCGCCATAAGCAATGCTAACGTGCCGAATATGGTCGGGCAGGTTTCGACGGCACTCGCCGAGCAGAATCTCAATATCGCGGATCTCTTGAATGTTTCCAGAGGCGATGTCGCGCACACGATTCTTGACTTGGATGGCTCCGTCAATGACGCGACATTAGCGCGGATCCGCTCCATCAATGGCATACTTTGCGTCAGGATCTTGCCGATTCCCGTCGAGGCCTGAGGCCGGTCGGCAATACGCCGTTTTGCGCCTCGGCCCGCCGCTGATCGGCGCGCTGCGCAAGGACGGCCCTAATTGAGCGGCAGCGACACTGACCAGCGACTGGGACCAAGAAATGAGCGCAAAGAAAGATGCCGCGACGGATCTCGATCTCGAGCAGCTCCGGCAACGGATCGACGCCGTCGATGAGCAGCTGCAGGCGCTGATCTCAGAGCGCGCGCGGTTGGCGCAAGCCGTGGGAATTGCGAAGGGGGCGCTAACGACCGCCGACTTCTACCGCCCCGAGCGTGAGGCGCAAGTGCTGCGCAGGGTGCTCGAGCGCAACCAAGGGCCCCTTCGGGATGAGGAACTCGCGCGGGTGTTTCGCGAGTTGATGTCGGCATGTCTTGCGCAGGAAGAGCCGCTCAAGGTCGGCTTTCTGGGACCCGAGGGTACGTTCACGCAGTCCGCGGTGCTCAAGCACTTCGGTCACTCAGTACGGGCTTTGTCGCTGGCGACGATCGAAGAAGTTTTTCATGAGGTGGAATCCGGAGCTGCCGACTTTGGGGTGGTGCCAATCGAAAATTCGACCGAGGGGACCATCAACCATACGCTCGATATGTTTTTGACGTCGCCGCTGAAGATCTGTGGCGAGATCGAGCTGCGAATTCGTCAGCATCTCATGGGGCGCATGCAGGATCTCAAGCAGGTCCGGCGGGTGTGTTCGCATCCGCAATCGCTGGCGCAGTGTCGTGCGTGGCTCGCGCAATTTTTACCTGGTATTGAGCGAGTCCCGGCGTCGAGCAACGCTGAAGCCGCGCGGCGCGCACGCGACGAGGATGGCACGGCGGCGATCGCCGGGGACGCCGCAGTTGAGGTCTACGATCTACGCGTTCTGGTCGCGAATATCGAAGACCACGCCGACAATACGACGC
>Ga0326597_10002084_pt1 | contig 30559 bp, 28 predicted proteins | sample RVTome_12_FD_203789 | JGI IMG/M metagenome (GOLD analysis project Ga0326597, IMG submission 203789) | Soil microbial communities from uranium-contaminated site in the Upper Colorado River Basin, Wyoming, United States - RVT100D185 | ecosystem: Environmental > Terrestrial > Soil > Contaminated >...
GGCGAGAGATGGATTGTGATTTTGTCGCGTCCGTGCAGTCCCAGTTGCGCTAGAACCGCGCCCAGCAAAATCGCTGGATTTTGTTCGAGCTGTGCTGTGCCACGGCTTCCTGGAAGCAGCGCGGCGGCCCGGTCCACCAGTGTTTCGATGTCTACACCCAGCAGCGCCGCAGGCAGCAGTCCAAAGTAAGAGAGCGCCGAATAGCGCCCGCCTATATCCGGTGGATTGAGAAAGGTTCGCCGAAACCGCCTTTCCGCGGCGGCCAAGACGAGCGCGCTGCCGGGATCGGTAATCGCTACAAAATGCTCTCCCGCACGCTGGCCCACTCGCTGGCGCATCTTCTCGAAAAAATAACGGTCGAAGCAAGCGGTCTCGATGGTCGTTCCGGACTTGGTGGCGACCACGAACAACGTTTTTTCGAGTGGCGCGCGTCGTTCGGCGCTTCGGACGGCGGCAGGGTCCGTGCTATCGAGAACGGCCAGGTCGAGAAATCCGGGTGCTGCGCCGAAGGTCTTGCGGCAGACTTCCGGGCACAGGCTGCTGCCGCCCATACCCAGCAGCAGCGCATGAGTGTATCCAGCCAGGCGCAGTTCATCGGTGAAGGCTCGCAGGATACGGCAGTCCTCGCGCATGGATTGTAGAGTTGACAGCCAGCCGAGCCGGTTGCTGATATCCCGTTGCGCCTGGGGATCATCGCTCCACAGAGTGCCGTCCTTGGCCCAGAACCGCTCTGCAAACTGCTGCTCGCGGAGCTGTGCGATTTGCTTTTGCACCGGCGCGAGGTATCCGCCCAGCGAAGCCCACTGCGCAAGGCCCGAACTTTTCGCTTTGAGATGCCTCGCCGTGGGAGAATTCCTCTTCGTGGGTGACAACGAGTGTCCTGTTATACGTCAGTTGTTTACAGAAGTTATTTCGACGAAGAATTTATGCCTGCAGGGGCCGTTGAAAACTGTCTCTCGATCTCCGTTACCTTATTAAGACGCCGCTGATGCCTTTCCAGGCCCGAAAATTTTGCGTCCAGAAATGTTTTGACGATCTCACCCGCCAGCGCGCGCCCGATGACGCGAGCTCCCAGGCACAGCACGTTGACCGCATCGTCTTCGACCCCCTGATGGGATGAGAATGTGTCGTGGCAAAGCCCGGCGCGAATGCCGGGAAATTTATTCGCCGCAATACATCCGCCAATACCGCTGCCGCAAAGCATGATGCCCACATCGGCCTTGCCGGCGAGGATGGCCTCGGCCACCTCCCGGGCCAGATCGGGGTAGTCAACCGGATCATGGTTATGCGTGCCCACGTCAAGGTGCGTGTGACCCAGCGCTTCAAGCTGGGAAACAATGGGGGCTTTCAGGTCAAACCCGGCGTGATCGGCCCCAATGACAACTCGCATCTTCATTTCTCCTGTAGGCGGCGGCATGACCTCTGTAGACCACGATTCGCGGGCTAGATTCCATGTTACCGCAAAAGGGCGGAGGCTCGCGCGACGATGTTGGCGGCGGTGAACCCAAATTTTTCCATCAGAACGGGGCCCGGCGCGGAAGCTCCAAAATCATGAATGCCAAGAATATCTCCGTGGTCGCCGACGTGCTCTCGCCAACCCTGCGGCGAGCCGGCCTCGATGGCTAGCCGCGAGGTTATTCCGGGCGGCAAAACCTCGTCGCAATAAGACCGCGGCTGCTCGGCGAACAACTCCCACGACGGCATGCTCACCACTCGCGTGCCGACGCCTTGCTCTTCCAAAGCATTCTTCGCCGCCAGAGCCAAGCTTACTTCTGAACCGGTTGCGATGAGAATCAGGCGCAGAGGCTTGTCGCCGGAATCGCTGAGAACGTACGCACCCTTTGCTGCAAGCTCCGCAGGCGCGCATTTCTTCCGGTCGATCAACGGCACTTTCTGGCGGGTCAGTATCAGCGCCGTCGGCCCATTTCGTTTTTCGAGCGCGACCCTCCAGGCGACCGCAGTCTCCGAAGCGTCGGCGGGACGGATCACGGTGAGTCGCGGGATCGCGCGCAGGGCAGCCAGATGCTCGATGGGTTGGTGCGTGGGGCCGTCCTCGCCAAGTCCAATGCTGTCGTGCGTGAATATGTAGATCACCGGCAGATGCGTCAGCGCCGCCACGCGAATGGCAGGGCGCATGTAATCAGAGAAAACCAAAAAGGTCGCTCCATACGGGCGGATGCCGCCGTGCAAGGCCATGCCGTTCAAGATCGAGCCCATAGCATGTTCGCGCACTCCAAAGCGCAGATTCCGGCCATCGGCGGAAACATGAAAATCCTTGGAACCTTTGATCAGTGTCTCGGTAGAACCGGCAAGATCGCCGGAGCCTCCCAGCAGGTTAGGAAGTTTGGCTGCGAGGACATTCAGTATTTTCCCGGACGCCTGGCGTGTGGCGAGGCCGCTCTCGGGGAATTGCAATTGCGCCCAGTCCAAGTCCCAGCCGGAGGGCAGCTCGCTATTCATAAATTGGTCCCATTGCCTGGCGAGTTCGGGAAAAGCGGCGGCGTAAGCATCGAATCGGGATTGCCACGCAGATTGCCAAGCCTTTCCCTGTGCGACGGCTGCACGGAACTTCTCCAGCGCCTCCGTTGGAACAAAAAAAGAGGGCTCCAGCGGCCAGCCCAGCGCCTGCTTGGTCAGCTTCACTTCTTCCGCGCCCAGCGCCGAGCCATGCGCATCGGCGGTGTCCTGCTTATGCGGGCTGCCGTAGCCAATGTGGGTGCGGATGCGGATGAGCGACGGCTGGTCAGATTCTACTCGCGCGCGGGTGAGCGCTGCGGCAATGGCATTCAAATCGTTTCCGTCCTCTACCTGCTCTACGTGCCAGCCGTAGGCGGCAAACCGTTGCGCGACATTTTCTGAGAAAGCGAGATCGGTGTTGCCCTCGATGGTGATGTGATTGTCGTCGTATAGATAAATCAATTTACCGAGCCGAAGATGTCCCGCCAGCGACGCGGCCTCTGAGGCAACGCCTTCCATCAAATCGCCGTCGCTGACGATGGCGTAGGTGTAGTGGTCCACGATGGTGTAGCCGGGCCGGTTAAAGTATGCGGCCAGCCAGCGCTCCGCCATGGCCATGCCGACGCCATTGGCAAAACCCTGCCCGAGCGGGCCGGTGGTGGCCTGGACGCCGGGCGTCAGGCCGTGCTCGGGATGGCCTGGGGTGCGGCTGCCCCATTGGCGAAATTGCCGGATATCTTCGAGCGACAGATCGTACCCGGTGAGGTGCAGCAGGGCATAGAGCAGCATGGAGCCGTGGCCGGCCGAGAGCACGAATCGGTCGCGGTCAGCCCACTGCGGATTGCGCGGGTTGTGGCGAAGGAAGCGCGTCCACAATACGTAGGCCATTGGCGCCGCGCCCATGGGCATACCCGGATGGCCGCATCCGGCTTTTTCTACGGCATCCATTGCCAGAGTGCGGATGGTATTGATGCACAGGTTTTCCAACCGCTCCGGCGCCCGCTCCTGCCCAGCCCCGGAGGCAGTTTCCGCTTTCGACGTTTCTGTCACAATGCTTCCTCGAATTGATCTCAGTATTAGATTCCCTGCTTGAGCCTGCTTAATCCTGCTTAATAACAATGAATCGCCGCTCCAGAATCGGAGAAGCGCGTGGCAGAAAATCATATCACAGTGCCGCACTATGTTGAGTTGCGCATTCTCGGCGCCAGTGTGGAAGATCGTTTGCTTGACAGGGTGCGGCGCTCGACTATACTTTGACGTGTGACTGGACGTGTTATGGCCGAAGCCGCCAACAAACCGCTGCGCGTACTGATCGCCGCCTCCGAAGGCCTGCCCTTTTCCAAGACTGGCGGACTGGCGGACGTCATCGGAGCATTGCCGCAGGCTTTGGCCGCCGACGGTTTGGAAGTGGCCGTGGTGCTCCCCCGGTACCACGGCACTAAGCTTGAGAAATCGAAGGAACTGATTCCCAGCCTCACCGTCGCGCTCGGCACGCGGCTCCACTTTCCGCGAATCATTGAGGCGCCCAATACGGGACCGAGTAAGGGCAAGGTCCGATGGATTTTTGTTGACTACCCCCCCTTCTTCGATCGCGAATCTCTCTACGTCGGCAAAGACGGCAAGGACTATCCGGACAATCCCGAGCGGTTCAGCCTGTTCTCGCGAGCGGTTTTGGAAATTGCCAAGACCGTTTTTCCGCCGGACGTGATTCATTGCCACGACTGGCAGGCAGGCCTGGCTCCGGTCCTGTTACGGACGGCCTGCGCCCAGGACACGCAACTGAGCGACATCCCATGCGTCTTTACGATCCACAATCTCGGCTACCAAGGCTTGTTCCCGTCCGATGCGATGATGCGTGCCGGGCTGGGATGGGAACTGTTTACCGTGGATGGCCTGGAATTTTTCGGACAGGTGAATATCCTGAAAGGCGCGCTGATCTACTCGAGCGCGGTCAGCACCGTAAGCCGTAAGTACGCTCTCGAGATTCAGACGCCGGAATACGGCTTCGGTCTGGAGGGCGTATTGCGGGAACGGGCAGGGCGCGTTACCGGCATCCTCAACGGAGCGGACTATTCCGAGTGGGACCCCTCGATTGATAAACTCATCGCCGCTAATTACACGCCTGTGAAGCTCGAGGGGAAGAAGGCGTGCAAGCTCGATCTGCTACGATCCTTCAAATTGCCCGAGAGCGACGCCGAGCTGCCGTTGATTGGGATCGTCTCCCGCTTTACACGGCAGAAAGGCGCCGACCTGATCGCAGACGTTGCCGACCGGCTGCTGAAGGAGAAGCTTCGGCTGGTGGCGCTCGGATCGGGCGAGGCGGAGTACGAAAAACTATTTCAGCAACTGGCCGCTCGATTCCCGGACCGTATGGCCGTGCGCATCGCTTACGACAACACGCTGGCGCACAAGATTGAGGCCGGCGCTGACATGTTCCTGATGCCCTCCCACTATGAGCCTTGCGGCCTGAATCAGATCTACAGCTTGAGATACGGCACCGTGCCGGTGGTGCGCGCCACCGGCGGGCTTGAAGATACGATCGAGGAATGGAATCCTGCGAGCGGGGAAGGCACCGGCTTCAAGTTCTCGAATTATTCCGGGGGCGCACTCATTGGTGCTGTCTCGCGAGCCCTCGCCGCTTACAATGATCCGGCGAAGTGGACTCGGTTGATGCGCAACGGCATGGCCAAGGATTTCTCCTGGACCCGATCCGCCCGGGAATACCGCAAGTTATACGAAGGATTGATACAAGCCCCGCCAGCGAAAGCCAAAATAGGGTAGAATGATTACTTGGGCTGTCGATTGCGGCATCCCTCGTAGCGTTTCTTGTATCCGGCTCGCCCGGTGAATCATCCAATTTTTGTAGACGGATTCATAGCGGCAAGGATGAGGAGGTTCGTTTCATGTCTGCCAATGTGGTTCATGTAACCGATCAATCGTTCGAGCAGGATGTCTTGAAGTCGAACCAGCCGGTCCTGGTAGACTTCTGGGCTGCCTGGTGCGGACCTTGCCGGATGATTGCGCCCACGGTAGAGGCGCTCGCGAATGAGTATATGGGGCGCGCCCGGGTCGTCAAGATGAACGTTGATGAAAATCAGTCCACCCCGGCGCAATACAATATTCGTGGAATACCCACGCTGCTTCTCTTCAAAGATGGACAGGTGCGCGATCAACTGGTGGGAGCGGCCAGCCGCGATGTGATCGAGAACCTGCTCAAGAAATATCTCTGACAAAGTTGGGACGGCTTGGCGCGGTTCGCGATGTCGCAGAAGATCGCCCGGGCGATTCCGCGTCAGACTACAGAATCTTGATTTCTGTTGTTTCATCTCGCAAAGCAGTTTACGATGGCCGCTGTGAGGCAGGCGCGCCGTTTTACGCCGGTCTAAAAGAGAGTGCATGAGCAACGTGATTGTAGTCGGGGCCCAGTGGGGCGATGAAGGCAAAGGCAAGATCGTGGATTTGCTGGCCGCGCGATTCGACATCGTTGCGCGCTACAATGGCGGCCACAACGCCGGCCATACTATTGAAATCGGCCCGAAGCAGTTTGTCCTGCAATCGGTGCCCTCCGGAATTCTCCGGCCGGAAAAGAAAGCCGTGATCGGCAACGGAGTCGTCGTGGATCCGGCGGCCTTGCTGAAAGAAATCGAAGTGCTCGAGCAGAAAGGCATTTCCGTCGCCGGACGGCTGTTTCTCAGCAACCGGGCGCATCTGATTTTTCCCTACCACCGTCTTGTCGAAATGGAATTGGAGAGCTCCCCATGGCGCGCCAAGATCGGCACGACGGCGCGAGGCATCGGTCCCGCCTACGAAGACAAGATGGGCCGTCGCGGCATCCGCGTGGGTGACATCGCCGACGAAGCCGAGTTCCGCTGCCTGATTGAATCCGCGGTACAGGATAAACAGGCGACCCTCAGAGCATGGGGCAGCAATTTGACGCTGAGCTCCGCTGAGCTTGCAGAAGAATATCTCCCACTCTGCCGCCGCCTGAAGCCCATGATTGTCGACACGGTCTGCTACCTGAAGCAGCAAATGGATTCCGGCCGCTCGGTTCTGTTTGAAGGGGCGCAAGGTACCATGCTCGATGTGGACCACGGCACGTATCCTTACGTAACTTCTTCGAACGCCACGGCCGGTGGCGCCTGCACGGGGTTGGGCATACCTCCGACGCGCATTTCCGCGGTGGTTGGCGTTTCCAAGGCTTATGCTACACGGGTTGGCTCCGGTCCTTTCCCTTCAGAAGACAAAGGCGCCGCCGGCGACCTGATCCGCGAGCGGGGACGCGAGTTCGGTTCCGTCACCGGCCGCTCGCGCCGCTGCGGATGGCTGGACTTGCCCGTGCTGCGCTACAGCGCTGCGTTGAACGGCTTCGACAGTTTGATCATCACCAAGCTCGATGTGTTGGACGAGCACGACGAAATTCGCGTTTGCACTGCTTACGAATCCGATGGCGCAGTTCACTCGGAGATGCCGCCGCAGGCCGAGGCCTGGAACAGAGTCCGCCCCATATACCGTACCTTGCCCGGATGGAAGCAGAAGACCTTCGGAATTACGCAGTACGATCAACTGCCGAAGGCTGCCCGTGACTACCTGGATTTCGTCAGTGGCGAGCTGGGCTTAGAGATCTCGATCATCTCCACCGGGCCGGAGCGCGACCAGAGCATCGTCCGCAGCGGCACGCGGTTGGAAAAACGGCTCGCAAATTCCCATTCCCCGCGTGACTGACCTCGCCGAGGTTCGAGTATGGCGGTTCTGAAGTTCCAAAACGCGCGCGAAACCGTCATTCACAAACTCCGGCAGTTCAGGTCTCTTGCTCCACCCCAGCTCGTGCCGCTCAATGAGAGTTCCGGGCGCGTACTGGCCGAATCCGTCGTTGCGGACCGCGATTTCCCTCCTTTTCCTCGTTCCATACGCGACGGCTTTGCCGTTCGGCACACTGACCTTGTAAAACCCCCGACCCCGTTGCGCATAAAAGGCCTGGTGAAAGCTGGGGATGCCTTCAACGGAACGGTCGCCGCAGGTGAGTGCGTGGAGATCATGACTGGCGCTCCGGTCCCCGATGGCGCAGACGCCGTGGTCATGGTCGAGCACACCCGTCCCAAGGGCGATTGGGTAGAGGTCGAACGAAGACTGGAGGCCGGCGAGAACATTGTGGGCAGGGGCAGCGAGGCCCGCCGCGGCGACAATCTCCTGGATCGGGGAATACGCATTGGTTATGCCGAGGTAGCCATGATGGCGGCGGTGGGCAAGGATACCGTGGCGGTTTTCCGGAAACCGCGCGTCGCCATCCTTCCCACGGGAGATGAAGTGGTGGAAATCGGAGCCGAGCCCGGTCCCTACCAAATCCGCAACAGCAATGGTTTTTCCCTTCAGTCGCAGGTTGCGGCTTGCCATGGAATCCCCGTGCCGCTAGGAATCGCTCCCGACCGGGAGGACCGATTGCGTGAAATGATCGCAGAGGGTTTGCGAAGCGATCTGCTGGTTCTCAGCGGAGGCGTATCCGTTGGGAAGTATGATTTGGTAGAGAAGGCGCTGACCAGCCTTCATGCAGAAATTTTCTTTAGTGGCGTTTTCATGCATCCAGGAAGACCTTTGGTATTCGGCCGCGCGGGAGGAACGTTCTTCTTTGGATTGCCCGGGAATCCCTTGTCTACCATGGTGACATTTGAGTCCTTCGTCCGGCCATGCCTGGCGCTGCTATCGGGAGAAGATGCTGCTCCTGTACCTTTTCTTCGGGCCAGACTTGGGCGCGACCTGCGCCGAAAGCCGGGGCTGGCCTCCTTTCTTCCTGCGAGGCTCAGCGGAAGCAATGATGATCCGACTGTGACTCCTGTAGAATGGAGAGGCTCCGGAGATATCGCCTGCTTGACGCGGGCCAACTGTTATTTGGTGGTTCCAGAGGGAGTTACGGAGATTCGCGCCGGCGAATGGGTTGGAGTGCTACTGAGGGATTAGGGGTGGTAGCCACGGCATGTTTTTATGCCGTGGGGACGTTCCGGATTCGTTTCCATCCAAAAGCCCACGGCACACTAGACGTGCCGTGGCTACACGCTCTTGGCGATGGGAAAGGTGAAAATGGAAATCCCGGCCAAACTTCAGAGACTTCCCGGATCGATGCTCCGGCTCATTACCGAGCGTCCTCCCTATTGGGAATACCTATTTTTCAGCGAAGCGCTTGAAGAGGAACTGCGGAGCCTTAGCAACTTGAAGAGAGACTGGGAATATAATGTAGCACGCGGTGGTGGTCCCCTCCTAAAACCGTCTCAATTGGTCAAGCGTATCAAAGAGAAGAACGCCGAAGCACAGCGATTGATGGCAAATGCAAAAACTCTTCTCGAACGAGCATTGCCGGCAGCTTTTGGTCCACCCGGTACGAGCGGGGATCCGGAGGCAATCTTCTACGTTGCCAAGAGACTAGGAGAGGTTTATCGAAACCTCCTGGAGTGGAAGCTGGAATATCAGCGTTTCCAAGTACCTGAAGAGATGGAAAGGCTGCGATTACTTGCAGCCACCATCTGCGATAATATGGTTGCGGAAATTGAAGAATTTAGTCATAAACTCAAGACGTCTCTCACCAACGCCATGGAGGCCGTTGGAAAAGGGCAGTGCGTCAGGGTTGATCTCAACCTGACTCTCACAGTTCCGGACCTGGGGGCTGAACAGGAGAAGGAATTCGCTCGGATAAATGGCCTTGTCAAGTCTGGGGCGATTCGTTGGGAATAGCGGGGCAGCCACGGTGAGCGCTTTTCTAGCGGTGTGCATTTTTTCCGGATTTACAGGCTCACTTCCATGAGCAATCCACTCGAATCACTGAAACTGGACTACTGGTATAAAGCGCTACTCGCTATGTGTAGTGTCCTCCTCATTGTTTCACTAACCGTTCCGTTGCAAGGGATTAACAACAATGTTGCACAGCTATTAAGTTTAGGCGGTATCTTCATGGGTTTGGGAGAATGGATAAATCATCCTCTTCAAGAAAGGATTGGACTCGGATTCAAAATATCAGGACATCCTTGGCGGTTTACCTTGCTAGGTACAGGCTTTGATTTGGTGGGCTTGGCATGCATATGCTATGGCGTCTACAAACTCACTCACGCAGGCTGACTATTCCCACAATCGTTAACGGGTTGCCGGGTAGCGACGGTGAGCGATTTTCTCGCCAGCCTGCGGCCCAGAGGGGCTACGGTCCGGCGGGCCGTGGGATTTTCGGCGGAATTTACAAACCTTGCCGAAGCCAGGCGGCTAGTGTACGCTTCTGTCATGAAGCAGCCTGTGGTTACCAGCTCGCCCCAGGTGATGGGAGGAACTCCTGTCTTCGCCAACACACGGGTTCCCGTCCAGACACTATTCGACTATCTGGAAGCGGGCGACACCATCGATGAGTTTCTGGAAGGTTTTCCCACTGTTGATCGGGAGCAGGTAATCGCCTTTCTGGAGGAGGCCAAGGTCCGCATGTTGGCACAGACGCGGTGAGAATCCTGCTGGACGAATGCGCCGTCCATCGCTTGGCACCGCTTGGCGGGAGATTTGGCGGGCCATGAGGTTAGCACCGTGGCTCGGATGGGTTGGCGTGGCAAAGGGAATGGGGAGCTTCTGGGTCTGGCCGCGGCGCAATTCGACGTTTTTCTGACCACTGATCGCAACCTTTCCTATCAGCAGAATGTGAACCGCTTCGATGTGGCTCTAATTGTGTTGCATGCGCCGAGCAATCGTCTTAGCGACCTTCGCCGTTTGGCACCGGAATTACTCCAGGCGTTGCCATTCGTACAACTCGGCCAAACCCGGCATATTGGCTTCTAACACGCCAACGTTGGGGCGTTCTGTTTTATCGGACTTTTCCAGGGGTGCTACAATTAGCCCTTCGTATGGCTAAGCTTTCCCACTTCAGCAAAGATGGCTCGGTGCGCATGGTGGACGTATCGAAAAAGCGCCCGACAACACGGCGCGCGAAGGCCTCCGGGTTCATTCGCATGTCCTCCAAGGTGCTCCGCCAATTGACGAAGAATCCCAAGGGTAATCCGCTGGAGATCTCGCGCATCGCGGGAATCCAGGCTGCAAAGCAGACCTCCGCATTGATTCCACTCTGCCACCCGCTGGCGCTGAGCCACGTAAACGTCGAGTTGCGCAGGGTCGAGAAAGGCATCGAGATCGAGGCCACGGTTGCGACCAAAGCTGTTACCGGAGTGGAAATGGAGGCGCTCGCCGCCGTCTCGGTGGCGGCATTGACGCTCTATGACATGTGCAAGGCAGTTGACAAGTCCATGACAATTACTGATATTTGCTTGTTGGAAAAAACCGGCGGCAAGAGCGGTCGTTACCGCCGCGGCGGAACGGCGCTAAAGAAGACCGGGTGAGGATGTGCGGCGAAGCTGGTGTGGGTGGCTCGAAAGGTTTCGGCAATGTCCAAGAGCAGCGCCAAAGTGATGCTGGTGGATGATAATCCTATCATCTTGGATATTCTGAAGAAAGGGCTGGAACCTTACGCCGAGACGATCACATTTACGGATCCTACCGCGGCACTGGCGCGCTGCCTCGAAGCGCCCCCCGATCTGATCATCTGCGATTTCCGCATGCCGGAGATGGATGGCGGTCAATTCCTTCAAAAATTAAGAATGCGGGCGGAGAGCAAAGCGGTGCGGGTGATCCTGGTAGCGGCGAAATCCGACATTGAAGAGCACCTGCGCTCCTTCGCCGACCAAGTGGAGGAGTTTGCGCAGAAACCATTTTATGTGAAGGAGCTGGCCTCACGAGCGAAGAAGGTGCTCGACCGGATACAGTGGGAAAAAATGCAACAGCAAGCCTCCCAGGAAGGTGTCATCCGCGGACGGCTTTCGGAGATGAATCTGATTGACCTGTTCCAGTCCCTCGAGCTCGGACAGAAAACCTGCGCGCTGACATTGACCAAAGATGGGAACGAGTGCCGCATGTATTTTAAGGATGGCCAGCTTCACCACGCGGAACTTGGCTCCACCGCCGGGGATGATGCTGTTTATGCCGTTGCCCTCTGGGGGGACGCATCCTTCCAGATCGACTTCAACGCCCGTTCGGAGAAGAAAAGCACGACCCGCAGCACGCAGGGGCTCTTAATGGAAGCTTTGCGTCTGCTCGACGAGGGGAACCGGGATCGCTTCGGGAAGGCATCGCCGGAGTAAACTTTCGAGATCATCAGCGGAGGTACCATGACCACTCCATTGCGCGCAGCAGTTCTCACGGTGAGCGACTCGGTTTTTCAAGGGAAACGGCGAGATGGCTCCGGCCCCGCGGTCGTAGAACTTCTGCAACAAAATGGCTGGACAGTGGCTCATACCCGCGTAGTGGCCGACGATATGGGCGTGCTCGCAGCCACGCTCCGGGAACTTTCCACCCAGGGACTGGAGGCTGTCTTCACCACGGGCGGTACCGGCGTCTCCCCGCGTGATGTTACGCCGGAAGCGACGCGCAAAGTCATCACCCGAGAAATCCCCGGGCTGGCCGAGCAGATGCGCCGCGAGGGAGCTAAGACGACCCCGACTTCCGCTTTATCCCGAGGAGTCACCGGCGTCAGTGGACACATCCTGGTGATCAATCTGCCGGGCAGTCCGCAGGGCGCCGCGGATTCCTTGAAATCCATTTTGCCAATTCTTCCCCACGCCGTGAAGCTGCTGGCCGGCGAGGACCCTCACGCCGAATAACCCCTGGTGGCCGCACGTTTTACTGATTTACAGAACCTGCGTACAAGAGTATATTGAGCCATCGGTGATTAAAGTCCGGCGCCGGGGCAGAGAAACTGGAGACCCCAGACTGACCGGATAGGACCAGGAGAACAGGGGGGCCTGCGATGATCGCCGCGGATCTGATCCGTGTCATCCAAGAACAAGCACACCCGCTTGTCGAAGGACTGTACGGTGAATTGCGCACCAACCTCGGCACCAGCCATTACCACCGGCTAAGCAATGAAGAGCTATTCCGGCGTGGCCATGCCATCTATCAGCATTTGTCGAATTGGCTAACCACGCGGGATGCCGGCGCCGTCTACCACGCCGGAAAGGAACTGGGTAAGAAACGCTTTGCCGAAGGAATCCCGCTCGGGCAGGTGGTGCTGGCGCTCATCCTGGAGGAAAAGCAGATTTGGCAATTTGCCGTGGGAATGAACTTGCGTGCGGAGGAAAAACTCAGACTTGATGTGGCGGAATTTTTTGCCCGATTTATCTACAGCACGGGGCTCGGTTACGAAGAGTCCCTGGCGGAAAGCAACCGCCATGGGCAGCGAGCGATGGCGCCTCCCAAAGCCGCCGATGCGGCTGTCCCTAAAGCCAAGCTCACCGAAGAAAAGCAGGAGATGATCACCAGCCGCGGCGGAGATGTCGGCGAGTTTGGCGGCTAAACTTGCCGAATGCGCTTCCTAATCACGATAGAGTGATAGGACGAGAGTTCCCTCGTTGACCCACGTTCGCGGTCCGTGGTAGGCTGCCTCCCAGACCCAGGAGGCATCCTCAGATGGCTGAAGTCATTCCCATTCAGTGGGATGACCCCGAACCGGCAACGATTGCCTACGCCGCAGACACGCTCCGGCGCGGAGAATTGATTGCCGCTCCGACCGATACCCTCTATTGCATTCTTGCCGACCCATACAATCTGGCCGCGGTCATGAAAGTCTACAAGGCCAAGAGCCGCGCCTGGGACCGGTCGCTTCCGATGTTTGTTGAGTCGGTGGACCAGGTAGCGGAGCTTGCCCAGCGCCTGCCTTCCCGGTTTTACCTATTGGCGCACCGCTACTGGCCCGGCCCCCTGAGCATTATCGTGGAGGCTTCCGGTAGCGTGCCCTTAAAGGTTTCCGGCAACACCGGCCGGCTTGCGATTCGCGAGCCCGCGGCGAAGATCGCGCTAAAGCTGCTCGCGCAGTTCGGAATGCCAATAGTCGCCACTAGCGCAAATCTTTCCGGCTTTCCAACTTGCAAAGATGCCACCGAAGTCCTTGCCACGCTGGGTATGCACCTTTCGTTGATTCTGGACAGCCCCATTGCGGACTCGCGCATTGCGACTACCGTGGATTTGACCGTTCCGAAGTGGAGGCTCATCCGGCAAGGCGCCATTTCCGAAGAAGAATTGCGTGAGTTTCTCGGCGAGTAGCCTGACTGCACGACGAGAAATCTATCTTGGAATCACCTCGTTTCGAGAAGGGCAAACCGGTGCATATCTCGGAGTGGCTCGCCAGAGGTAATCAGTGGAACAAACTCTGTAGCAATCCTCCATTTAGTCCTTAACTTCTTCCGGAATTGATACGATATAAGGTTTTGGAGGATCAGTTAATAACCAAATGACCAGAGGACAAAAGCCGCCGGACCCAGAGCATCACTCGAAAAATGGACCGGAACAAATTGATTCCAAATCAGGTTATGGTGGCCAGGACACCGGGCCGCTGGTTTCCAGCCCCTGGACCCGCTCTCCCGGCCGGGTGCGGTTTCGGAGCCTGTTGCAGCAGTCCATTGATCGGGCTGCGCACAGGCCGAATTCCCACTTTGCGATCCTATACGTCGATCTTGACCGCTTTACTCGAGTCAATGACAGTCTGGGACGGGAGTCCGGGGACCACCTTCTGATGGAGGTGGTGCGCCGGCTTCGCGAGTCTCTGCGGCCGGGAGACAACATCATCCGCCTCCGGGAAGACGAATACATGATTCACTTGGGCGAGATTCAGCAAGTCTCGGACGCCTTGGAAGTCGTGGAACGCATGAAATCCGAGATGCGTACAGCGTTTCGCGTTGGCGGACAGGAGGTCTTTCTCAGCGCCAGTGTGGGTGTCGCACTTGGGCCGCGCGACTACACCAAGGCGGATGAATTGGTTCGGGACGCCGAGGCGGCCATGCACCGGGCCAAGAAGAAAGGCCCTGCCAGCCATGAAGTTTTCGACGCCCAGATGCATGAGGAATCACGAAAGCTGCTGAGGCTGGAAACAGAATTCCGGGGGGCCATCGATGGCCAGCAATTGCGTTTGCAGTATGAGCCGATTATGGCGCTCGATGCGGAACGCGTTGCTGGATTCGAGGCGTTGGTCCGTTGGCTAAAGCCGGAACGGGGCTGGGTCCACCCCGGTGAGTTTATCCCGATGGCGGAACAGACCGGATTGATAATTCCAATGACCCAATGGGTGATCCGAGAAGCTTGCCGCCAGCTCAAGAGTTGGCAGGACCGCTTTCCCGATTTTTCTTCCATCTGGCTCAGCATCAATTTAAGCCCGATCTACATTCAAAGTTGTGATTTCGCCGAGGAATTGTCCGCGCAGATTTCCGAGTTCGGGGTCAATGCCTCCAACCTCGTGCTGGAAATCACCGAAACCCAGTTGTTAGAGAATGCGGAAAGTATCCTGCATGGCCTGAATACGCTGCATGACACCGGCATCAAGTTATGGATCGACGATTTTGGGGCGGGATATTCTTCGCTTGCCTATCTGGTCAAGTTCCCGATTCATTCCCTGAAGATTGACCGGTCTTTCATCTCGAAGCTGCTTCATGATGACAAGAGCGGTGCCATCGCCAATGCCATCATCTCGTTGGGAAAGACTCTTGGCGTCAACGTGATTGCTGAAGGAGTGGAGTCCGCAGAACAACTCGAGTATCTGAGGAACATCGGCTGCCCCTACGGCCAGGGATACTATTTCGCCACCGCCATCGATGCCAAATCGATAGATGCGCTCTACGAATCCAGGAAGCACCCCAAGAGCTAGTCACACAATTCCGCACCTGAATCGTCGGCCCACCGTGGACACAAGAAATCTCTGAGCCGGCCATCGAGGGATCGTGTCGTGGCGGGTGCAGGTTACTCTGGCTTAAGCTACAGGGCGGCCGCGCCGGAGACTACTTCGATCAGTTCTTTGGTGATAGTCGCCTGCCTGATGCGGTTCATGTTCAGCGTCAGCCCTTCGATCATGTCGCCGGCGTTGTTACTGGCCGAATCCATTGCCGTCATGCGGGCGGCATGCTCCGCCGCGTTGGATTCAAGCAGGGCGCGGTAGATTTGATTTTCTACGTACCGCGGCAGAAGGTTGGCGTAGATTTCCGCGGGCGGCTGCTCGTAAATGTAGTCGACGCGCACGGCGCCCGGTGCGGCATGGAAGGGTTCGAGCGGCAGCAACTGCTCGACAGAAAGTTTTTGCGAGATTACGCTCTTGAACTCGTTGTAGATCAGGAACACTGCGTCGGTTGTTTCTTGCGAGTAGCTGGAAATAATCTCCGAGGCGATCTGCTTGGCGTGCGTGAAATCCAGCTTCGTGAAGATGCCGGTATGCTCCTGCGCGATCGTTACCTTGCGGCGCCGGAAATAATCTCGCCCCTTCCGTCCGACGAATGCCAGTTCGATTTGCCGGGCTCCATGCTCTTGCAGGAACCGCTCCGCGGCCCGGATGATATTCGTATTGAAGGCTCCGCAAAGCCCTCGGTCCCCGGTGACGATCAGGGCCGTGACATGCTTGATTTCGCGGCGCGCCAGCAGAGGATGCGGAGCGCCCTCAGAGCGTGACGCCAGGCTCTCCAGCACTTCCTTCAGCAGACCGGCATAAGGCCGTGCATTGAAGGCCCGGTCTTGCGCCTTGCGCAGCCTTGCCGCGGAGATCATCTTCATCGCTTTAGTGATCTGCTGCGTATTGCGCACGGAGCGGATGCGCCGCCGCATGTCAATCAAACTGGGCATCTATCTATTGTCCATTCCGACTCGAATTGCCACTCTCTGGCTTTACCGCGCGGCGGCAACCGGAGCGGCCCGCTCGCTCTTGAAGCGCTGCTTGAATTCGCCGAGCACCTTCGCGAAATCCTGTTTCATGGCGTCGTCCAATTGCTTCTTCTCCATGAGCTTCCGCCAGAGTGACGGATGGCTGTTCTCCACGAATCGATAGAGCTCTAACTCGAAACGCCGGACGTCTTCCACCGCTACATCGTCCACGAATCCGTTGGTACCCGCATAGATCGCCAGAACTTGTTTGGCGATGGGAAGCGGGCTGTACTGATCCTGCTTCAGCAATTCCACCAGACGCTGCCCACGCGCAAGCTGTGCTTGGGTGGCCTTGTCAAGGTCCGAGCCGAATTGCGCGAAAGCGGCCAGTTCGCGGTACTGCGCCAGATCCAGGCGCAGCGTTCCGGCGATCGACTTCATGGCTTTGATCTGCGCATTGCCGCCGACGCGCGAAACCGACAAGCCCACGTTGATCGCCGGGCGGATGCCGGAGTTGAACAAGTCTGCTTCCAGGTAAATCTGCCCGTCGGTGATGGAAATGACGTTGGTTGGAATGTAGGCCGAAACGTCGCCCGCCTGCGTCTCAATGATGGGCAGGGAGGTGAGCGAGCCGCCGCCATTCTCGGCGTTCAGCTTGGAGGCGCGCTCGAGCAGCCGGGAGTGCAGGTAGAACACGTCGCCCGGGTAGGCCTCGCGGCCCGGCGGCCGGCGCAGCAGCAGCGAAATTTCGCGGTACGCGGCGGCGTGCTTGGACAAGTCGTCGTAGATCGTGAGCGCATGGCGGCCCGAATCGCGGAAATATTCGCCGATGGCGCATCCGGAGTACGGCGCAAGGTATTGCATCGGGGCCGGATCGCTGGCGGACGCCGAGACGACGATGGTGTAGTCCATCGCGCCATACTCCTCCAGGACCTTGACCACTTGCGCGACGGTAGAGCGTTTCTGCCCGATAGCGACGTAGATTGCAATTACGTCACCGCCCTTCTGGTTGATGATGGCGTCGAGGGCCACCGCGGTCTTTCCGGTCTGACGGTCTCCGATGATCAGCTCACGCTGGCCGCGGCCGATCGGAATCATAGCGTCAATGGCCTTGAGTCCGGTCTGCAGGGGCTCCTTTACCGGCTGGCGATCTACCACTCCCGGGGCGATGCGCTCAATTGGATTGAAGCGTTCCGCAGCGATGGGGCCCTTGTCATCAATGGGCTGGCCGAGCGCGTTCACCACGCGGCCGATCATCGCCTCGCCCACCGGGATCTGCATGATCTGGCCGGTGCGCTTCACCGGGTCGCCTTCCTTGATCTCGGTATAGTCTCCGAGCAGCACAGAGCCAACCTGGTCTTCTTCCAGGTTCATGGCCAGACCGGAAACATTGTGCGGGAGCGAGATCAGCTCCCCCGACATCACCTTCCCCAGCCCATAGATGCGCGCAATGCCGTCTCCCACGGAGATGACCGAGCCGACTTCGGAGACGTTCATCGCCGTTTCAAAGTTTTCGATCTGCTGACGGATAATCTTGCTGATCTCGTCCGCTCTGATCTGTGCCATATCTTCTCCTTAATTCCTTCGCCGCCGTTCTCTTTATGATTGCGAGACCGTCGCCTGGCCTGCCAGCGCCGCCCGCAAACGCTCGAGCTGCCCGCGCACCGATCCGTCGTAAATCGTGCTGCCTACCTGCGCAGAGACCCCGCCAATGAGGCTCGGGTCGAGCGAAAAACTCATCTGCACCTGCTTGCCGGTGCGTTTGCGCAATGCCGTTTCCAGGTCCTGCTTCTCTGCTTCGCCGAGCGCTCGGGCCGAAGAAACCTGGGCCACCACCACACCCAATCGCTCGTTCAGAAGCAACTCGAAGGCTTCGACGATTTCTCCCAGCAACGAAAACCGCTCGTGTTCGAGCACCACAGCCAGAAAATTATGGGCAACCTGCGCAATCCCCATCTTCGGCGCAATTTCGGCGAGCACTGCCATCTTCTTGGCCACTGGGATTGCCGGAGTGGTGAAGAGAATCTTTAGTTCCGTGTTCTGTTCGAGCAGTTGTTCGAATTCTTCGAGCTGCGCCGTCAGGGTTCGCGGGTCCCCCGCGGTGAAGCCGCCGGGGCTGGTGACTACATCCACCAGGGCGCGCGCATAACGCAATGAGACGGCAGATGGCAAGGTGCTAGTCCGGATTCCTTCCCGATGGATCTTGATGTGATTCGCCGTCCGTCAGATCGTTCACAAATGCGCGCAGGATGCGCTCGTCCGAGGCGGGTGTTAGGGAGGCGCGAATTTTCTTTTCGGCCAACCCGAGGGCGAGCTCGGAAGTATAGACCTTCAATTCCTGCCGCGCTGTTTTCACCGCTGATTCAATCTCCTGTTCCGCCGTCGCCAGGATCTTGGCGGCCTCCGCCGTGGCGGCCTGTTCAATTCGATCACGCTCCGCGGCCGATTCCCGGAAGGCGGCCTGCCGCAACGAGGCCATTTCCGCATCCATGCTCTTCAGTTTTTGTTCGACCGTCGCGAGGCGCTGATCAGCATCCGCCAATGCTTTCGCGGAGCGGTCCATATCTTCTCGGATCAGCTTGCGGCGCTCGTCCAGGAACGGAACCAACATTTTCTTAATCAAGTACCCCAGCCCGCCCACGATCAGTAGAAAATTGATCCAGTGGAAAGCCTCTTGCAGCGGGCTGTGCTCTTCGGATTCACCTTCCGGGTGCTCACCGGCGGTGTGTTCGGCTTCTCCGGCTTCCTGCTGCGGGGCGGCCAGCGCGACAAGCGTTGCCCCATCTCTCGTGTTCGATCCGGCAGCTGCAAGCAAGGGATCCCCCTCGGCGCAATAGAGCGCGCAGAGAATCACAATGCCAAGCCCTGTGCGGATGACACGCTGAGTTTTCATTGGCAAATGGCCGCGGGATGGACTCATGACCCAGCCCTCGGAGCCGGACCCGCCGGCGCGGGCTCCAGGACGGCGCGCGTGATCCACTGAGCCATCTGCTCACTTTCACTTTGAAGAATCTTCTTGGCTTCCTCGGCGTCCTGGCGGATCTCCTGCCGGGCGCTGGCCATGCGTGCTTCGGCCTTTTCGCGGGCCTGCCTCAGTATTTCGGTCCGTTGTTCCATGGCTCGCTGCCGGTCTTGCTCCTGCTGCCGGTAGATCTCCGCGGAGTTCGTTTGCAGCGCCTCCTGATAAGCCGCGGTCTTATGCTCCGCCTGGCCGATGCGCGCATCCGCTGCCTGGCGCAATCCCTCGGTGGACTCATACCGTTTGCGTAGCGTGCTCTGTAGCGGATTCAGAAAAACCCGGCTTACGTAAAGGAAGAGTATCCACACCAGTATAAATGTCGGGATTGCCTTTACAAGAATGTCGCCCAGGGCGACTAGAGTCTGCATACGTGGATTCCGGTTAGTGTGGTCCTTCGGGGATTACACAAACTGTTACAGTTACCATACCTGTTCATCGCTGTCAATTAGTCCCCGCCTGCCGCCTCCGTCCTCGCACATGCCGCCGCTCCGCCGCTGCTCTGCCGCCGAATGACCCTTGGCTCCATTGTTTCTCGTGGGATGGTTTTGCCGGGCCCGTGGCATTGCTCGTTGACTCTGCGCTCAACAGGACCCTACAATGGGGCGAGGCGCGGCTGCTGATTCCCTCCGCTCAGACACGTGCCGGAACATCCCAATTCCTCCCAGCTCTGATGGAAAGGTTTCTCATGGACATGGATGACAACCTGAAGCAACTGATGAAGCAACTCGGTACGGCAATCAATGATTCGCTCACCGAGTCGGGCTCCGTCTCAGGAGCCATGGCTGATATCCAGGAGGCCGGCTACGACATCTTCCTCATTTTGGAAGCCACCATCGGATTCAACCGCCGCCCCGGCGGTCAGCCGAGCAAAGTCGGGGCCATGACCATTGAATCCGGCGATCTGGTGCTGAATGCTCAGGATGCCAAATTTCTGAAGTCGCTGCGAATCCGCATCGGCGGTTCAGACGAGCCTTTACCCAAGCGGTCTTCGTAGTCTGATACGAGATGAACGAGTTGGATCACAGCTAGGGAGCTTGTGGCGGGCTGTTGTGGCGCCACTCAATCAGCGCCTTGCGCTGTTCGGCGTTCAGCGCCTTGAGCAGTGAAGTGAGGTAGAGGTTTTCCGCTTCCTTCATCTTTGCTGCATCCGGAGTTCCGCCGGGCCCGGCTTCGCGTCGCAATTCCCGCTGACGCTGATCGTAGGTTCGAAAGGCTTCCTGCATCTGCACTTCTTGTTCGGGCGCAGGAGGAGTTCCGGCATCCTCCAGCGCCAGTTTCAGCGCTGGATAACCTCCCCGGGCGCGGATCTGTTGTCTCTCAAAAGTTTTCCAGACTGTGGTTTGCTCCGGCGTGAGCAGTGGGAGAAAGTTGGCGATGAACTGCTCTTCCTGGCGGCGGCTTTGGTCCGGATTCCGTCCGCGGAAGCCGCCCGCTCCGACCGTCCCGCTTCCACGTCCCGCGCCGCCTGCTGCCGGAAATTGTCCCGCCTCGCGCGCCTGAACTGCGGAGCTGCCGCCGGGCGCAAGCGGTCCCTGATTTCCCGCGGCACGCTGATTTCCTGTAGGAGCGCCTGGTGCAGGGGACGCTGTCTGCTGTTGGGTTTGCTGCAGGGCCTCAAGCTGCGCGTCCAGCTTGGCCTGGATCGCTTGCTTTTGTGCGACGCTGAGTGGAGCGCCGCCTTTCGAGAGGATCACATCGAGCTGATCTACCGGATTTGGGGGATGAGGCTCTTGCGGAGCACCGCCGCGCGGCTCGCCCCCGCCGTCTCGGGGAACCTCGGCGTCCGCGGCGCTGAATCCGCCAAAGAATTCGCCCCCTTCCTCCTCCTGCGCGAGTACTGGGGAGGCCATTAGCAACGCAATTGCGATCCAGGGCAATACTCTCATGCGCAAGTCTCCCCGTCAGAAGTTGAACTGCAGACCCAGTTGAATCTCACGCGGCGAGCCCGAGGAAGTGGCCTTGCCGAAGTTCGGGGAGCTTTGCACGCCGCTGAAGCGGTTCAAATTCGTATGGTTCAGCAGATTCGACACGTTGATGGAAACGGACATCTGCGGCCCGCGGCGATTGTTGTTATTGTTACCGCCTCCGCCACCGGGAAACCCTCCGCCGGGAAATCCGCCTCCTGGCCCCTGCTGCATGAAGTTCGCTCCGGCAGGCGCATTCGCAGCGCGGGGAGCCGGTTCCTGGCGCGTCAGATTGAACGTCTTGCGGAAGCCCAAGTCCATGTTGAAAAATCCAGGGCCGGTTTCGGTGTTACGAGCGACTCCGGCTGGGCGGTCATTGGTGAAGGTATCATCATTGTCGTCGTTTCCCGTGGTGATCGTGTAAGGCCTGCCGGTATTGGCGCGAATTCGCAGGTTCGAGCTGACGCCCCAGGGGAGTTGCACACTCGTTCCGGCAAATACGGTATGGCGGCGGTTGTCGGAGGATCGTCCCCACTCCCCAGTCAGATCGTAAGTGCTGGCAGGCGTGCTGGTGGCACCATTGGTATCGTTGAAACTTTTGGAAAGCGTGTAGTTGAAATTCAATGAATGCCGCCCCAGCCGCTGGTTGACCCGCACGCTCAGATCGTTGTAACGGGAGCTGGCCGAGGACTCCAAGAACAGAATATTCTTGAAGTCTGGGTCCGGAGGATCGGTCTCTCCGGGCAGCGGCGCGTTGATATTGGGGCTGCGATAGAGATGCAGCCCGCGGACAAAATTGTAGCTGGCGGAAACAAACAGGCCGCGCGGCAGGCGGGTTTCAAACGCAATCGAGGAATTAATGCTGTAAGGCAGACTCAGGTTCTCATCTGCGCGCCGGATGGAGGGCGCGACACTGAGGGCAGAGCCCCCGGTCGCAAATGGGTCGGGAAAGGAAGGCGCGATGCAGCCATCGGCCGGCGATTCGCCGCTCTGGCAATACGAGAGCACGGTCTGAATCTGCCGCGTGCCGTCCAGTCGCATCACGCTCTGCACCGTGCCGGCGCTCAGCCGCTGGTGGAAGATGCCGACGCCGCCGCGCAAGACTGAATTATTCCCGACTCCATAGGCGAAACCAAAACGCGGGTCCAGATTGAACTTGTCTGGGCTATTCGTCTGCGCCTGGTAGCGCGTCCCGAATGACAGCATCAGCTTTTGGGAGAATCGGTAATCGGCCTGCGTGAACAGGCTCATCTGGAACTGGCCCATGTCGAGAAGCGGATTGCCGCGAGTGATGGAGAATGTCGTCGGGATGCCGGCAGCAAAATTATCCAGGCTGGCGAACTCGAACGCGCCGATAAAATTGTCCTGGTTCAGCGTGTGGAATTGACGGTATTCGCCTTGGAAGCCTCCCCGCAGCGAGAGCTTCCCTTTGGAGTAGCTCAGGATGTTGGCGAACTCATAATGCCGGTCGGTCTGTTCGTTGTGGCGGTCGGCGCTGCCGCCTTCGAAGGAGTCCAGAACCGTAACCGAAACGCCGTTGCTGAGCGACCGCGTAATAGAGCGGCCGCGCGAGAAAGCGAACCGGACTTCATTGATCAGGTGTTCGCTCAACGGAGCCGTCTCACGAATCTGCATCTCGATGTCTTTTCCGTTCGACTGCGTTGCGCGCTCCGGAAGTGAAACGCCGCTGCCCGATCCGCCGCCTCTGAATCCGCCCCCGCCGCCCAGGCTGCGGTTGGAATCGGTGCCGTACTCCAAGGCAAGATTTAGAAAATGATTTCGGGGCAGGTTGTACTGTATCCGGCCATCGTACTCCTGCCGCTTGTTGGGCGTGAGCACGGAGAAAAACAGCGGGCCGGCCAGCGTGGTGGGATTCTGCGTCGACGAGGTTTCATTTACCGACCGCCTTGCGAAGAAAGAGAAAGATGCCTGTTGCCGGATCAGCGGCCCGCTGAAATTGCCTCGCCAGGAGCGCTCCTGCAACGGCGGTTTGGATGGCGCAAAGGCATTGCGCGCGTTCAGAGCTTCGTCGCGAAAGTTGAAACCGAAACTGCCGCGCAGGGAATCGCCTCCCGCGCGGGTGATGATTTCGATTCGTCCCCGGCCGGACTGGTCGTGCTCGGCGCTGAACGGGTTGTTATTGATGCGGACTTCGCGAATCTGGTCGCGCGGAGGCAACCGCCCGCTTCCGGCGAATCCGTCAATCGAGAACGTGGCTCCCCCCGCCGCGTCGGCGCCCGGACCGGCCAGGTCCACCAACAACTGCATTAGCTCATCCTCATCCTCCGGCAGGTCCTGAATCGCCTTGTCGTCCAGCACCAGGCCGCTTAAGTTGCGATCCGGCTCCAGGCTGATCTGATAAGGGTCGTCCTGCACGTTCAGAGTCTGCTGCACTGGCGCGAGATCCATCTTGAGCGCGAGCGGCGCGATGCCCGCGCGAACGGTTAAATCGCTCACCAGAAGGGAAAAGCTGGCCGAGGAGATTTCGATGCGATAGTCGCCGGGAGCAAGCAGGATGGTGAAACGGCCATCGGCGGCGGCCGTCGTTTCCGCGATCTGCTGATCTCCCTGGTAGGCGCGGATCAGCGCTCCGGGCAGCACGGCGCCCGTGGAATCCTGAACGGAGCCCCGCACCGCAACGGGCGCTGCAATGGGCGCCGGAACGGCTTGTGCTCCGGCCATGGGAGTAATTGCGGCAAATCCTGCGATCAGCGCCAGAAGGCAGAGGAGCGTGACACGCACAGTGGCCCTCAGCGGAAGAATGGAGCGGCGTCGGGGTGTCAGCCAGTCCCCAACACAAGAGCCGCCGTCCGTGCTGACATAGTAGTGTCCACAGTATGAAGCGGCCATGCATCTCCTCATCATAAGCGGGACGGAACTAACGCCAGAGCACGCCTCGGGACATCCAAATTCTTTCGGCGGCATGTTGATACGACGAGCGGAAGGCGCAAACGGTTTCAACTATCCATTCAACTATCCACTCGCCATGTACCGGATTGTGTGCGCTGCAACCGGAATTGTCAATCAGACTCATTTTCAGTCTTGAGGTCCCCGCCGGCGCCAGTAATAGTAGAGCGGCACACCTGCCAGTGCTGTTGCAATTCCCAACAAGGATTCGGTCGGCCGGTCGCGAATTGTGAAGTACAGTATCCACGCCGAGAAGCCCACAAACAGCAGCGGCGTAAACGGATAGAGGGGAACCCGGAACGGGCGATGGAGCTCCGGTCTCTTAATTCGCAGAACGATCACGGCGGCGACCGCCAGGGCGGAGAACAGCACCAGCAGGAAGCCGGAGTAAACGATGAGTTGCTCGAATGTGCCGCTGAGTAGCAAGACAGAGGCCCATAGCGATTGCAGCATGATGGAGGAGGCCGGGCTTCCGTAACGCGAGTGCACGCTGGCCATCCGCTTCGGAAAAACTCCGTCCGAAGCCATTGCGAAATAGATGCGCGGCCCGGCCAGGATCATCGCGCTCGCCGATGCCAGTATTGACACCGCCATGATCGCGGCGACAAAGTGGGTAGCGACGGGACCGAATAGAGCCTGGGAGGCTTTCTCGCCGATCTGCAGCACGCCGCTCATTTCCGTGATGGGGAGCGCGTATAGAAACATCATGTTCAATCCAAGGTAGAGAATCGTCACGCATGCTGTTCCCGTCAGCAGAGCGCGAGGAATCGTGCGGCCGGGATCGCGCACCTCTCCGGCAAGATAGGCTGCGGCATTCCACCCGCTGTAGGAATACAGGACAAAGATCAGCGAGACCGGCCAATTGTGCAGCGCCGCAGCGGGAAGAATGCCCTCGGGGCCAGCGTGGAAGTGGTTCCAGTCTCCTCGGCCAGCCACAAGGCCAGCCACCACCAGCACAGTCAGGGCGACCACTTTTCCCACGGTCAGAGCGGATTGAAACTGACCGCTCTCACGGACTCCTGAAACGTGGACCAGCGTGAGTGCCCACAGGTATAGCAAGGCGACCAGATGTCCCGCGCTCAACTGCCAATGCCAGCTTCCCCAGTGCACCGAAGCGAGAACATTATCCAGCCCGAGCGCTGGAGCAAAATGCGACAGATAGGCGGCGAAGCCGATACAGGCAGCGGCAATCGGCGCGGAAAAGCTGGCAAAGAAGCAGATCCATCCGTTCACATATCCCCAAAAACCCCCATAAGCTTCCCGCAGATAAACGTATTCGCCGCCCGCTTCCGGGAACGCCGCTCCCAATTCGCTGTAGGAGAGCGCCCCGGCCAGTGCTAAAATAGCTCCGAGGACCCAGATGCCCAGAACGGCGGAAGGGCTCCCGAGGTCCCGGGCCAAAAAACCCGGAGTTGTGAAGATGCCGCCGCCGATGACATTGGCAATGACCACGCTGGTGGCGGTTAGCAATCCAACGTTGCGTAGGAGTCCGAGGCGGGGTGTGGAGTTCGGCCCGGTCTTTGCGGACATGCTTCTCATAATATCCGATTCCGGATTTTTCAGTCGCTCTCACCGTTCTCGGCGGGCGCAGACGAGTGCAGAGAATCCGCGGGGTGATTTCGCAAAAATGTTGGCGGGGAGACGGAACAACATTCGTGGAGGAGGCTCAATCGTGAGACGGATTTTTGCTCAAATGGTATTTTCGATCTTGCCGGCGATGCTCGTGATCATTTTCGCCTCGGCATCTGCCCGGGCTCAAGCCAGGGCCTCGATGGAACTGCTGGAGACCAAAACTTCACAGACGCAGGCCAGCATCGACATCGCAGGACAAGTCAAGAACATCTCTCCCCGTGAGGTGAACGGCGTAACGGTTTACTGCGATTTCCAGGACGCAAGCGGCAAGACCGTGAAGCGGGAACAGGGGCACTTGGATACCGACCCGCTTGCTCCCAACAAGATTTCACAATTCAAAATTTCCACCGCCTCGAACGCCGCCATCAAAGGGTTTAAGGTAACTTTCGGACAGATGTTTGGCGGCCCGCTGGTAACCAAGGATAGCCGCAAGCCGTGACTTCGAGCTCCCGGGAATCGTGACTCGGGGTTCGGGTTCCGGAGCCAGCGCAGTGAGGCAGACTGCCTTCGCTCCGGCGTATCCGTCGGCCCCGATGGTTTCTTGTGGGATTGCCCCGAGTCGCGAGTTCCGAGTCCCGTTACTGTCCGAACTGCACTTGCGGGACCGGGCGCGCTTCCTCGGCGGCCTGGAAATAGGCGTCCTCGCGCGCGAATCCGGCGATGGAAGCAACCATGCTGCCGGGGAAAAGCTGAATGGCGGTGTTGTAGTCCTGCACGGCCTCGTTGTAACGCCGGCGCTCCACAGCGATACGGTTCTCAGTGCCTGCCAGCTCATCCTGCAACCGCAGAAAATTTTCATTGGCCTTCAGATTGGGATAATTTTCGACCACGACCAGCAGGCGCGCCAGCGCCGAGCCGACTTGCTGATCCGCGGCGATGCGCTCCGCCGGTGTCTGCGCGCCAGCCATGGCCGCGCGGGCGTTCGCCAGCTCGGTGAAGATCTGCTCTTCGTGCGCCGCATAACCTTTCACCGTCTCCACCAGGTTGGGAATCAGGTCGGCGCGCCGCTGGATCACCACATCCACCTGCGACCAGTTCGCACGGAGCGTCTCTTTGCGCTGGACGAACCCGTTGCGCAGCGTGTAGTACATGGAGACGAAGATCAGCAGGACAAGAACCAGCAACCCGCCGATCAGTATGGCCGCCTTGGCGAATCTCGACATGTGCGCTCATCCCCCGATCAGATCTGGTCAATAGGATTGTACTCTCTTCGCCGCGTGCGGGGTAGGGAACCACTCCGTCCGGGATAGCGCAGGTCAGCCGTGGAAAGGCGCTTCCGCAATGAGTGGAAAGTGGCGAGCAGGGACTACAGCCGGAAATTCAATCCACTGCCCGCCACGCAATGCGATCTCAAAAATCGAGCGAGCGCGCGCCTGCCGGACGGCGCTTGAATAGCTCGTCATAGGTGGCCACCAGCGCGCCCGCGGGTTTGAGGTTTTGTTCCGCGGAAAACGCCGGTGTCAGGAAAACGATCTTCCCATCGACGATGGTCACTTGGGGGCGGAGTGTGCTGACATCATCCGCAGGAATGGTCATGTAATCGCGGTCGAGCACCACCATGTCGGCGAGCTTGCCGTTTTCGATGGAGCCGAGCTTGTTGCCCTTCAGAACGTAGTCCGCGGCCCAGCGCGTGATCATGCGCAGCGCAGTGGCCTTGTCCACCTTGTCCTGCTCCCCCCATACCTTTCCCTGACGGTCTTTGCGTGTCAGCAGGATTTCCAGATCATCCCAGGTGTAGTTGTCGCGGTCGGCCTCGTAGACGACCTTCACTCCGGCCTTCACCATCGCTCCCACCGGAACAATCATCGTTTGTGCCATGCGCTCGTTGTACGCCTTGGAGACGCCTGGAGCATTCTGAATATACTTGGGAGCGCAGCTAAACGATACTCCCAGGCGCGCCGCCCGCGGCAGGTCCGCCGGGTCCACGTAGCGGCAATGGTCCATCGCCCAATCTTTCGTGGCGTTGACGCCGTACTGCTTCTGTATCTGCTCGATCAGGTCGAGCATGTTCTTCACCGAGCGGTCGCCAGCAGTGTGCGTATTCGCAAAGCGGACGTTGTTCTTGCCGCTCGACACAATCCACTCGCGGAAGTAATTGGCCTGAATCGACCCGGCCCGGCCGGCGGCTCCGCGAAACTCTTGGTCGGTGTGGCACTGGCCCATCGGCCACCAGCCATCAATCACCTCGAGCTGGCCCTGGCGCTTCTCGTTGGTGCAGGCGCGGCTTCCGCCGCCGTCAATCGCGGTAGGTGCTACCGATGTCACCCACATAAAATCATCGCCTTGACCGGCAATATTGGAATATTTCTTTAAGCCCTGGTCGGGGTCCGCTTCGGCCAGATTTCCGAATGCGTCCTGGATGCCGCCGCCGATCCGCGTGGTGAGCTGACCTCTGCTGCGCAGCAATTCAAACGCGGCTTTGCTGTAGGCAGGCAGTCGCGTTGAAACGGTGGTCAGGCCGGTGGCCGCCATCTCTTCGAGGTACTTCTTGTAGATGGGGGCAACATCCTCCGGTTTCGGCGTGGGCAGGTATTGCAGAAGGAGCCGCGCGGCTGGAGGCTCGAGGTGCCCGTCGGGCCTTCCGGCGCTGTCGATCCAGAAGCGGCCGTACTTGGTCATGAATGCGCCGTGCTTATCGAGGAGAATTTTCATTCCCGTGTCATTGACCAAGTAGCCGTTGAAGTCCGGGATGGTCAGGTCGAGCGCAACCGGGTTGTTCGGCGTAACCGAGGAGAGATTCCAGCGGTCGAGCTCATCGTATAAGATTTTAATCAAGCCTTCCGTTTCATTGGCCCCGACGTTATTGAGGTAAACCCATTCGCCGGGCTTGAACTGATATTTCGCCATCACCCCGCGGATCTGGTTCAGAACATCTTCTTTCGTTCTGACGCCGCGCCAATCGAGCGGATAGGTCCCCTGCTGCTGCGGAGTCATCGCCCCGCCGTAAGAGCCTTCGGCGTAGTTGTGGATGTGCTGATGAGTGTCGATCAGGCCAGGGATGACGGTTCTCCCCTTGAGGTCAACGACCGTCGTGGATGGCCCCGCCAGTTTCAGAACATCGGCATTCGCTCCGACTGCGGCGATTTGGTTGCCGCGGATGGCCACCGCCTGCGCGATGGAAAAATTGTTGTCAACGGTGAGCACTTTGCCATTGTGCAGAACCATGTCGGCGACTTGCTGCGCGCATGCGGTTTGCACTCCGGGCACAACGATAGCCGCCGCCAGCGTGCCGGCCAGCACGACCAAGCATCGTAAACGGAACTGAGAAGTCGAAGCCATGCGAACCCCCTCCAATACAAAAATATGTAGCCGTCCGGCGTCGCCGCTCGGTTCCCCGTTGGCGTGATTATACTCCCATATTCCCCCCTCAATCACTCAATGAGATCGGTCCCGATGGCTGGCTTCTTCGGGACGAATCTGCGGAGACGGCACACAGTCCTACTCACCACGCACTACTTCAGGTGCGGTGGCTGGCGTTGATTCTGATGTGTTCGCCGGTGAAATCGCAGGTCCAGAAGCGCGTCAGGAGGACGCTGCCTCTACATACTCACAGCGCGTGGAAGGTTCGGGGACCGGTTCGCCATCCTCACGCAGGCCTTCCAGGTGCAGTGCGATGGATTCCTTGATATTGTGCTCAGTCTCTTCCACCGTCTTCCCCGTAGACACACACCCAGGAAGATCGGGGACATAAGCCGAATAATTATTCGGTCCTGCTTCAATAATGACGGCGTATTTCATGGGTCGCCTCGTTTCAGACCGGCTGTCTTCAGGATACTCGCGAGTGTCTATGGGTTCAAGTCATCACTCCAGTGTCCAGGAACGGTGACTACACCGGGCCTGGTGGGATGCTTATACTGGCGGTGGCTTCCCTTTGTCCGCGCGAGAAACCAACCCTCTGATTCCAAATTCTTAATGAGGTCACGGACCTTCAAGAGATTTCCTCACGTGCGGTAGCTGGAGTTGATGCGGATATACTCGTTGGTGAAATCGCAGGTCCAGAAGCGCACCTGTGCGCGGCCTTGGCCGAGCACAACGCGGAGCAGGACATCTTTCGCTGCGAGCAGCTTGCTGGCTGCTGCTTCGTCGAACTCTGCCGCGCCGCCTTTTGCGCAAACACGCATGCGGTTGATGTAGATGTCTGTGCGATTCGGGTTGAAGACCACGCCGGCGTTGCCGGCAGCGGAAAGGATGCGGCCCCAGTTGGGATCGGCGCCGGCCAGCGCAGTCTTGACCAGCGGCGAAAGCGCAATGGCACGGGCGATGGCATCAGCCTGCTGCTCCGAGCGCGCTCCCTCCACGCGAATCTCCGCGACCTTTTTCGCGCCCTCGCCATCGCGCACCAGGGCCAAGGCCAGCTCCTGCATCAGTTCGACCAGGGCATCGAAGAATGTTTCCGCTGCGCGGCTCTTCTCGCCGATGCTTTCCCCGATACTGGGGCCGCCGGCCATGCCGTTGGCCATCAGGAACAGCGTGTCGTTGGTGGAGGTGTCGCCATCCACCGAGATGCGGTTGAAGCTAAGGTCGCAGGCGCGCCGCGCGGCCTTCTGTAGAAAGCGCAGGTCCACGGCTGCGTCGGTGAACAGGAACGCCAGCATGGTGGCCGAACGGCCGGAGACCGCGGGTTTCAGGCGCGGGTAGATCATCCCCGAGCCTTTGCACATCCCCATGATGGTGATGCGGCGGCCGGACAAGATGATCGTGCGCGAGGCCGCCTTGGGCCGCGTGTCGGTGGTGAGGATGGCGCGCGAAGCGCGAGCTACGCCTTCAGGATGCAACCGGCGGACGAGCGTGGGCAGAAGATCGGTGATACGCCGCGCATCCAGCGGCACACCAATAACTCCGGTGGAGGCGAGCAGCACCTGACGCGCGGGAATCTTTAGCAACGCCGCGGCCCGGCTGGCGCACGCGCGAGCTGCCTCCATCCCGGGAGCGCCGGTGGCACAGTTGGCATTACCTGCAT
>Ga0326597_10002085_pt1 | contig 30559 bp, 20 predicted proteins | sample RVTome_12_FD_203789 | JGI IMG/M metagenome (GOLD analysis project Ga0326597, IMG submission 203789) | Soil microbial communities from uranium-contaminated site in the Upper Colorado River Basin, Wyoming, United States - RVT100D185 | ecosystem: Environmental > Terrestrial > Soil > Contaminated >...
GAACATCCGATCGAAGTGGATGGCGCCGTCGGAGACGCTCAGCTGCGCGTCGAGCCCCGAGAAGGAGAGCTTTCGGAAGCCCTCGTACTTGTCGCCGAGAAAGGCCTTCAGCGCGTCGCCCAGAACGCTCTCGGTGAGGAGCGTACCGGCGCCGGCGGCCAGCTGAATTTGACCGCTGAGAGCGCGCAGAGCGCGATCGGGATCTTCGTCCATGGGACCCAAGAGCGCGAACTCCCCGTTGAACTTCGAATCGAGAGCCCGGCCCAACTTGGGGATCCACGGTTCGAGGAGTTCGCTGGCGGGCACCTCCACCATGCGCGTCTTCGAATCGAAGACGGGCGGCAGCTGCGTCCAGTCGACGCCGACGCTGCCCTCGACACGGCCGGATCCGATCTCGCCGTGGATATCGCTCACATGAAGCCGCTGCTCCCGCAGACTGCCGGTCGCAGCGACATTGCGCACCGTGTAGCCGTTGCTCCTGAATTCGACCACGGTGGCCACGATCTCGGCACCCAGATCCGCCGGTGGCACGAACGGCTGCGCAACGCCCGCGGCGTGCGCGCTGGTCGAGAAGATGTTCAAAAGCCACGCTGTCTCCTCAGCCGGCCTGCTGGCCGCTTGAAGTTTCTCGACGTCGACGCCCTGCATCGCCGCGTCGAGTTCCATCTCCATGGCCTCCGGCCAACCCCAGGCGGCGCCCGAGACGGATCCGCTGAAACCCGGACCGCGGACGGCCAACGCCTCGTAGCTCAGTTCAGTGGGCTGGATCACGAGCGTGCCGTCCGTGATGTGAACGGCTTCGCTCCATCCCACCGGCGTCACCGCGAGGGGCCGCGGGCGCACGACGGCGCGCAAGGCGATCTGCGTCGGGTCGGTGGGCGAAGGCAGTGGTGAACGCAATGTCACCTCGATTTCGGCATTCCCGGAGAGCTGCGGCCATTCGTCGGGGCCCGGGAGTTCTTTGGTCTGCTCGTCCGACAGACGGGGCCAGACGCGCGCGGCTGCCGCGCGCGCCGCCGCCGCGTCCAGTTTTCCGGCGAAGCGCGCGACCATCTCGCCTTCCCCGAGCAGGGGGAGATTCGCAGTTCCCGAGAGATCGAAACCCGCGCCGCGGATGCCCTCGATACGAATGCCCCAGCCCCCGTCCTGCTGTTCCAGTTCGAGTCGCGCTGCGCTCAGCGTCTCGCCATGAAACGTGAGCGAGGGGGCGTCGAGCGTCGCCTGCACGCGCGCCTGGGCCAGCAGTTCCTCGGGCGACGCCCCGGCCGGGAGAACGCCCAGATAGCCGACCTTCGCGCTCAGCGAGCCGGCTTCCACAGTGAGCGCGTCGAGCAGTTCGGCGGGCACCGCTTCCTGCCGCTTCGCCAGTTCGAACAAATTCGAGAGTTCACCGGCGACGTCCAAAGTCAGGTCCAATTCCAAAGCAGCAGGAGTCCCCCCGAGAGCGATGGTCCCCTCGGCGCTGAGCCCTTCCGCCGTGAAGCGTTCGAGTTGAACAGTCGCGTCCAGCCGATCGGCGGCCGTGCTTCCCTCGACCCGCAGCGTGAACTCGACTCGCTCGATGCTGCGTCGCTCGCCCTCGCGCTGAAAATCGATGCGGCCGACCTCTGCCTTGCACTGCGCCGAGAAACGCCTCCCGTCGAGGCGCCCGCCCGCGCGTTGTGAGATCTCTGCGAACGCGACCACGGCGCCGTCCGCCAGGTGGACATTCAGCGAACCTTGGTCGATGGCAAGCAGGGTCAGGACCGCCGCGAGTTCGTCGGAGGTCGACGCGGTTGCGTCGGCGTGCGTGGCTCCCGGGGCTGGTGGCGCCGCGTCGATCGGCCCGTCCACGCGCGCTTCTTGGAGCCAGATCTCCACACGCGGCGCCCGCAGGCGAATCTCGTCGATCCGCGGCTTGCGTCTCAGAATCGACGCGAGATTCGCGCTGATCAGCACGGACTCCGCCTGGAGTTCGAGACGCTGGTAGGCCTGGTCGCCACGCACATCGTCGATCCGCAGCTCCGCCACCTGCAGGCCGAGCGGCCAGGGAAACTGAATCGAAGCCGGGCCGGCCGTCGCCTTCAGCCCCGTGCGCTCTTCGAGCTGCCGGAGCGCGATCTCCTTCCAGCGTTCGGCCGGCAGAAAGACGCGCAGCGCCACTGCGAGGAGGACGAATACGGTCGCCAGTGCCAGCGGCACGCGAAAACGGCGGCGGCGATGCCAAGAAGTACTCATTCTGCGCCCTCGCTCCATCGGACGGATGCCGTCAAGTCTCCCCCACCCACCACCACATCGTGGCGATAGAGCACCAGCGCCTGGCCGGGTGCCGGCGCGCGATCCCCAGCTCCGAGTTCGAGTTCCAAGTGTCCCGGTCGATGAATCAGCCGCTCGACCGCCACACCCGGGTGGCGCGCGCGCGTGCGCGCGACCAGTTGGTCCTGCCCGGCGGCGAAATCGTCGAGCCATACATTGCGCGCGACGATGCGAGTGCTGTGGAGGGAACTCGAAGGCCCCACCACGACCTCGTTGCGCTCCGGCCTGAGCTCGACGACATAGAGCGGCTCCGAGTGTGCAATTCCCAGGCCCTTCCGCTGGCCCGGCGTGTAGTACGCGACCCCGTCGTGACGGCCCAAAGTCCTTCCGGCCTGATCGACGATGGCGCCAGGGACCGCGCGAGTGGCCAGCAACCTGCGACGATTTCCGTCGGGGACGAAGCAGAGTTCCTGGCTGTCGGGAGTGCGCGCCGTGATCAGGCCCGCCTCCGCGGCGATGCTTCGCACCTCTGCCTTGTGCATCGAACCCAAGGGGAAGCTCAGGCGCGCCAGGAGTTCGCGCGGCAGACGCGACAGATAGTACGACTGGTCCTTGGTGGAATCCTCTCCGCGGCGCAGATAGAGTCTCGTCGCGACGGCGACGCGCCGAGCGTAGTGACCCGACGCCACCCAATGCGCCCCGACGCGCTCGGCGAACGCGAGAAGCCGCGGGAAGCGCACGAACTGATTGCAGCGCACACAGGGATTGGGCGTGAGCCCTTCAGCGTACCGATCGACATAGTCGGCGATCACGGCCTCGCCAAATTCTCTCGTGAGATCGAGAACGCTGTGGGAGATGTCGAGCTGGGCACAAAGGTCGCGCGCCGCGTCGATCGCGTCGGCGCTGCAACAGCTTCCCGTCAGGTCGAGGCCCGCGAATGGCGCTTCGTCGAAGCAGAAGTTCTTCGTCGTGACGGCGATGACGTCGCAACCACGCCGACGCAGTAGGAGGGCGGCGACGGCGCTGTCGACTCCGCCCGAGAGCCCGATGACGACACGATCGCCCCGGCCCGGTTCGGGAGCCGGACCGATCGATGAATCAGGAGCGAAGGTGGCCATGGACCCTGCCCTTCGACTTCGCGGGTCTGCGCCGATCTAGTGGTCGTGTCCGGAATGATCGTCGCCCAGATCGACCTCTTGCATCTGCTTGATGATCTCGATGTTGTCGGCGGAACGGCTGCCCAGATCGCTGGCGGCGTCGATGTCGACGACCTTCTGCCACTCCACGATGGCCTCGCCATAGATCTTGGAGTCCGCGAAGAGAATGGCCAGATTGTAGTGAGCCAACTGTGAGTCGGGGTGCTTTTCTATGGCCTTCTGAAAGCTCGTCATCGCCTGGGAGATCTGCCGCTTCTGAAAAAAGACGCCGCCGATGTTGCAGAGCGTCTTCTCCTCGTCAGGATCGATCTTGAGCGCGGCCCGGTAGGCGCCCAGCGCATCGTCCAGACGTCCGAGCTCGTCGTAGACGCTGCCGAGGTTGACGCTCGCCGCGAGATAGTCCGGCGCGAGACCGGTCGCGCGCTGAAAATGCTGCTCGGCCTTCTCGAACTGACTGAGGTCGAAATAGGCATTGCCAAGTTCGAAGTGATAGGCGGGATCGGCGTCGAGAGTGGCTGCCAACGGCTCCAGAAACTCCGCCTTGGTCCGCGCGTCCGGAAGTTGTTCGAGCTTGGCCTTCGTATCCGCGGGCAATTCGTAGCTCGCGGCAAAGCCAACGGACGTGGTGCCCGCAAGAATCAGCGTCGTGAGCAGGAACGCCGCCATGAACGAGGTCCGTCGGTGTGAATGAATGTGCTGCGCCATCTTCTGTCTTCTCCTGAAACTAGGTCGCATCGAGCGGGTGGATTCCGAAGGTCAATACCACTTCTCACCACCCGTTACACTGATCTGCAGACGAAAGATTCCCTCACTGACCCCGTTGCGCTCGAGATCGCCAATTCTACCATAGCCAAGAGCAAGGTCGGCGCGCGAGGCCCGGACCCGAAATTCGATACTGGTACCCAGACTCAGGCCCCATTCCTCGACGGGTTCGCCTGCCAATGCATAGTTCCACTCGCGCAGGTAGCCGCCAAAGCGCCAAGGCCGATCCCAGCTGCCGCGCCGGCGTCCCTGCTGAAGACGCTCCAACCCGAAGCTCCAGCGGCGCTCATCGCGGAGGCTCACCGGGATGCCGTTCTCGTCCTCGAACGAACGTCCCCGGTATTGGCTCCAATCCTCGCCTTCGTAGTCCACGGCCGCGCGCCAGCTGGCCGGCAGCTGCAGCTCGGCACCCACGCCCCAGCGTGCCGGCCGCCGATCGTCTCGAGTGAATTTCCTGCGCGCGTCCGCGGCAACGCCGCGGATGTTGATCGTCACTTCCGTGTCGTGCTCCGGCACGAAGTATCCTCCGACACTGAGCGGTCCCAGATCGTGCAGGGCCCCACCGAGCGAGAATGCGTAGCCCTGCTGAGTCTCCTCGCGCGTCTCCACGGGATCCACGACGGCGGTTGGTGCCCGGATCTCGTAGCGCATGCGAACCGTCCCACCTTCGTAGATGAACCCGCCCGTCAGGCGCAGCTTCTCGTGGGGTCGGATGGCAAATTCCATGGGGACGGCGAACTGCGTCCCCTCGCGGTCGCGGAGCTCGATGGCGCTCTCTCCGCCCGGCAATGCAAGCTCGCTCTTGCTGCTCCACTGCGTCGCCCTCATGGCCTGGAAGCCGATCCCCAGCGCGCCCCGGCGCCCGAGTGGCATGCCCACGCGAAAACTGGGTACCTGCAGGAAGTTGCGGCGAACCACGCCGAAGGCGTCCTCCGACTCAGTCGACTGGAAGTTGGCGACGACGCTGACAGTGACGAGTTCGAGATCGAGGAGCTGTGTCGCCAGCTTCGATGCCGCGCTCAAACTGTCGCGCTGCGCGATTCCGGCACCACCCTTGCCCTCGACGCGCGCGTCATAACTGCGGACGTCTCCCCCGAGATACGCGAATCCGAAGACCGAGTCCGCCACGGCAGGCTCGGCGACGCCGGCGAGCGCGAGCAGCAGGACGAGCGAGACGCGCCTGGTCATCGGCGCTTCCCCTGGAAATCGGCGGGCGGCGTGAAGATGACATCCAACTGTGGGCGCATCGCGCTGTCGGCGGCCGCCGTGCTGAAGAGTTCGAGATCGACGAGTTGCTGGAGCTCGCCGGGAGTAGAGATCGCCAGCATCACGCCCCGATCGCTGGGGATGACGCCGTTGACGAAGCGTTGGAAATACTCGGTGAGATCGATGCTGAGCGAGTCGTCCTCGACAGCGACGAAGTTGGTCAGAGCCCGCCGGATCGGCAGTGCCTTGCCGAGCGCTACGGTCGCCACGTCCGCAATGTCGGCCTCGTAGGCCCGCAGCGTGCCGAAGAACTCGCCGAAGGAATATTCGGTGTCCCCTCTCAACAAAAGCGTGGCGCGATTGACCGTGGCGTTGCCGGGGATCTCCGACGCGTCGAGATCGAACTGCAGCCAGATGCGTGACGGAAGATGCGTCCCGACGTGGAGTCGCTGCGCCGGCGGATCCTCCCGCTCCACATGCGTGAAGCCGTAGCTCGCCCGGAAGCGCGCATTGAAGTCCGGAGTCTCGGTCGGTCGCTTGAAGCGAATCTGCAGGCTCGGCCGATTCTTGTCGGTCATGAGCAGCTGATCGACCGTGGACGTGGATTCTTCGGGAACGGGACCGCTGGCATCGAGCACGGCGAGAGCGACCGTCTCCGCCGCGCGAATCCACTGCGCCACCGTCTGAAACGCCGCCTGATTCGTGTCGGCCGCGCTTGCGAACTGATAGAAGACCAGCTTGAACGGCGATGCGTTCAGGACATCGCCGATGAGCGCGGCATTCGCCACGGTATCCGCCACGACGGCGCCGAGCGGCTGGTCCATGAGCGCGAGAGAAAGCGTATCCGTGAGTGTCGCCAGAGCGAAGCGTCGCGCGACGTCGCGCTCGCCCGCCCCGGGCTGGCGCGGCAGCTCCAGCCAGATTTCCTTCCACTCTTCGACGTCGGCGATCAGGGAATCACGGTCGTTTGCGGAGAAGTCGATGTTCAGGAGAGGCGTGAGGCGCCACTCGCTCCGGTCGTGCATCGCGTCCCGCTCGCGCCTGCCGACGTAGAGGAGATCTCGTTCGTCGAACGGCTCGCCGAGATCGGGCTCGACGACCTGCACGTCGACGGGATAGATCGGCGCGGCCTGCACGGTCACGGAGTCCTGCGTGACTTCCGCAGGTAGGCTTCCACCCGTCGCATTGAACGGGTCGCTGGAACAGGCGGCGATCGCTGCCGAAAGCGCCAACACGGCGCAGAACGCCCCCCGAAACAACTTGTCGCCCTGCATGCGAGTCCCGCCTCCACGACTCCCGCCCGGCCCCGCCGAGCAGACGCATCACCTTATGTTCTAAGTCCTTGCGTGGCAAGGCGAGGAGAACCCCCCATCGCAGCGCACGCGTGCGCCCCCCAGAACCAACAGCGAATCACAGGGAAGAGTTCCCGCGCTCAGCGCCGGACGCGGGTGAGCGGCTGGACGGCCCGCCTGCCGCCGCTGCGCCACTCGGCGTAGTAACGGCCGGCGGCTACCGAAACACCATTCTCGTCCACGCCGAGCCAACGGGCCCCGTACGCGCCCGGTCCGAGACGGTGAATCGCCGGGCGCGCGACGATGCGGCCGCGCAGATCGTAGATGCTGAGCCTTCCGGCGTCCGGAAGGCCGTTGCTGAGACGAAACTCGAAGCTCGGCGCCGTCGGATCCGGCTCCACCAGAATCTCGATCGGCGGCAGCACTGCGCGCTGCCTGCCTCCGCGTTCGGTCGTGGGTCCGGGTTGCGCGCGCGCCGTGCCTTCTTCGGAGCGCGGGACGAAGACCATGATGGAGCCGAGTCCATCGAGGACGAGAAGATCTTCCCGACCGTCCCCGTTCGCGTCGACGGCGCAAATATCGGTGGGATAGGAGGAGCAACGAATTCGGCCGGGGAGCGAGAACCTCCCGGCGCCGCTGGCGATGTGGAACGCGATTCCCGTCGTGGCCGTGCTCGTCATGACCAGATCGTCGAGCCCGTCGCCGGTGATGTCCGAACGCGTGAGGACCTGCGTTCCCTCCGGGGAGAACTCCCCATCGACGGAGAGCCCGTAGAAGCGAGGCGCCAGGCTGCTGAAGACCGTGTAGCTGCTCTCGCCGGCGACGCCGACGGCGATGTCGGGATAGACATCTCCGTTGAAGTTGCCCAGCGTCAATCCGCGGGGATCGTCACCGACGCGGTGGGAGACGCGCAGGAACACGCCGCTGATGTCGTTGAAGAAGATGCAGACATTCTCGCGGTCTCCGACGGCGACCAGGTCTTCGCGACCATCGAGATCCAGATCGGCCGCGCGCAAGTTCCGTGGCGGATCGTCGCAGGCGAGGCTGTCGCTCAGCGTGAGACCACCATTCCCGTCGCCCTCGAGCAAGTAGATCCGGCGCGCGCCGACATCGCTGATGGCCAGGTCGATGGGCCCGGTCGGCTCGAGATGGATGGGCTCGAGGTCTTGAGGCGTGATGCCGATCGCGAAGTCCACGGGCGCCGCGAAACCGCTTCCGGCGCCGGCGTAGAAGCGCAGCACTCCTGTTTCGCCCAGGATCAGAAGATCCGGAATCGTATCCTCGTTCATGTCAGCCCAACGAAAGCTGCGGCTGTGTTCGGGCGCTTGCAGGATTCGCGACAACTGTGGAACGCCACTGCCCAACTGATAGATCCACAGCTCGTCGTCGATGACGCATAGCACGCCGACGCGGGGCGGCAGGCCGGCCGCCGCCTCCTGCGCGAGCACGCGCCACGGGAATCCACCGGTGATGATCGTCTGGTAGCCGCGAAGTCCGGCGCCATCTCTGGGGATGATGGCGATACGATCTTCCTCGGGCAGCGGGGCGATGAGTTCCTTGATGCCGTCGTTGTTGGTGTCTTCCCAAAGCACGCGCTCGACGCTCGCCCCCAGGAAGTAGGACGATTCGAGCGTCGCGGTCGCGCCCTGCTTCGCGTAGAGCGAGACGCGATTGTACGATGGCTCGAGGACCACGGCGCCGGGCGGATCGCTCGTCTCTTCGAATGCGAGAACCGCCGTCGCTCCCGGTTCGATCGCCCAACTGGCGACGCTCGCGAAGTTGCCGCTGTCACGGCCCTCGTAGACGCGTGCGAATCCGCCCGCATCGATGACCAGAAGATCGAGCGGCCCCGTGCCATTCCAGTCCAGCAGATCGAGCGCGACCGGGTTGCCGAGCGCCAGACGCTGCAGCGCGTTCCAGTCGGGGTCGAAGATGGCGACGTCGCGCGAGAGCACGCCTGCCTCGACGAGGATCTGACGCGGCCCGGCGCTGGAGTTCCACAACGCCAGTTCGCGCGGGCCGTCGCCCACGGGGTGGCGCTCGGGAAACTGAATCGTCCCCTGGATATTCCTGTAGAGCCCGATCTCGTCCGCTCCCTGATAGCTCACGATGATCTCGGGGAAGCGATCGCCGCTCAGCTCTGCCACGACGACGAAACCCGGCTCATCCTGACCGGGCAGCTTCGAGAGCCGGAATGGGATGGGCGAATTCCGAAACTGGTAGATCAGCACGAGGTCGCCTCGGTCGCCGTCGACGCCGATGATGTCGTTCTCCCCATTGTCGTCGAGATCCGCGATGGCCATCGCCGAGAGGCGAGCATCGACGAAGTAGGCGAACGGAAAGCTGTATTGGCCCTGACCGAGAGAGTAGTGAATCGCCACCTGGTCAATGGCCGCTGCCGACGCCAACAGATCCCGCTTGCCGTCACCATTCAGATCGCCGATGGCGATCGCCTCGGGGCGGCCGTTGCTGATGATCAGCGAAGGGCCGGGGAAGAACTGGGCGCGCGCAGCGCCCGATGCCACGACGAGGCCCATCCATAGGGCAATACCGGCCAGCAACGATGGTCTGGAGGTGGAACGCAAAGCTCTCGGTCGTGTTGCTGCGAGGGACGGCGGAAAGACGGCCATGCCCGAAATAAGCTGCTTCGGGACCGCCCGCGCAATGGGACACGCCCCATTTGACAAGGCCAGGGGCGTTGCAGTAATTACTATGGTTCGCCGACGACCTGTGGATGCCTGTACCCCACCCATTACGGGCCCCGGTTTCAGGTCCGGGTCCAGGTCGCTCCAGGGCGGAATCACTGGACTAGACCCATGTCCGGCCCAATCGTATCATCGTGGGCCGTTCGAACCACCGACCCCACTGCGAGTCTTCAGGAGTCAAATGAACGCCCCGACTTTGCGTCCAAAGCTCCGCGCGCTCCGTACTGCGCACTTTCCCTCGAAGAGCCGCGGATTCTGGCTGCTCCTGGGGGCCTGCTTCCTGCTTCGTGCGACACCCTCCATCGGCCAGGACGAACTCGATGAAGGCGTCGCAATGGAAGTGCCGTTCGAACCCGGCATCGAAGCGAACGTCTGGGAGATCTCGATTCACTTCGGATACTTCGACCTGGATCACAAACTCTTCGACGCGAAGGGACTGGTCGCGGACGTCGAAGCGCCGGATGACCTGATCTTCGCGGACACAGAGTTCGTCGGCGAGTTGAGCTTCAGCCCACAGCTCCGATTCTCGCGCACCTTTGGCCAGCACTTCGCGCTCGAGAACTCGTTCGGCACTTCGTTCGGCGACTTCCGGCAGCAGGTCGTCAGCGGAACGATCGAGAAGTGGACCGATCCGACCGACAGGAACACGAATGTGATCACGGAGGAAGAGATCGAGAAGGGCTCCTATTTCTCGATCCTCCACGACCACGCGCTCACCTACTACCCGCGCGGAGACGGCCGCGTGCAGCCGTATCTCACCGCCGGAATCGGATCTCAGTGGTTCGAAATCGACTCCAACTATCTCGACGGCATGGCAGGCGGACTGGCGTTCAGCTACGGCGGCGGGTTGCGCGTGGTCAGCGACGACCTCTACTCCTTCCGGGCGGAAGTGCGGAATTACCACACCACCGTCACATACGACGTGAACCCCACGTGGCGGATCGAGCAGAATCTCCAGGGCACGGCGCTGCTCGGGCTGCCGGTCGTGCGGCTCGTGGACGCCTACGACGCGCAGCGAAATCCGCGATTCACTCCCCAGGAACTCCAGGAGATCTTTGCGCGACTGGGAATGTCCGTGCCGGCGGAACTCCCCGAACGCGTGCCGATTCCCGTGAGTTCCTACGATTCGATCGACTACACGAATCTCTATATCTCGCTGGGGTTCACGGCCTCCTTCTAGGCCCTCATCAGTCGCCGATCCCCATGGGCGGCGGCCTGTAGGCGCACGCCTCGGCAAGATGCTCGGGGGCCGGCGCCTCGCTTCCCTCCAGCAAGGCGATCGTTCGCGCGACACGGAGCACGGAGTGCACGGCTCGGGCGCTCAACTGAAGTTTGTCCGCGGCCGCCACGAGATAGCGCTCGGTCGCGGCGGAGAGACTCACGGCGTCTTCGCGCCGGCGGGCGCCACGCGCCACGGCTGCTTCGACGCTGCGTCGTAGCTGCAGCACGTCGACGGACGGCTGCGAACCGAGAAGGACCTGCGCGGGCACCCTGTCGAGTTCGACCCAGAGTTCGAGTCGATCCCTGAGCGGCCCCGAGAGACGGTTCAGGTAGCGCCGCTTCGACCCCGGCGTGCACACGCAGTTTCGGACGCGGCTGTTTGCGTAGCCGCAGGGACAGGGATTCGCGGCCGCGACGAGCTGGAAGGCGCTGGGGAAACTGAGAGACTGCCCCTGCCGTGCGAGCCGTATGGACCCGGTTTCCATGGGCTCGCGCAGCATGTCGAGCTGTCGCTGCGCGAATTCCGTGAACTCGTCGAGGAAGAGTACGCCGCCGTGGGCCAGGGTGATTTCACCGGCGGCCAGGGGCCGTCCCCCGCCGACGAGGCCCCCCGTGCTCACCGAGTGATGGGGGGCGCGAAAGGGCGGGCGCCGCGCCGCCACCGGATCGAACGGCAAGCCGCAGCAACTCTCGATGCGCAGCCGGGCGCGCCAGGCCTCGTCGTCCAGGACCGGGAGGAGACTCCACAGCGCGCGGGCCAGGAGCGTCTTTCCGCAGCCCGGTGGCCCCAGCAAACTGACATGGTGGCCCCCCGCCGCCGCGACGGAGATGGCACGCAGGGCCCGCTCCTGTCCGCGCAGTTGCCGGAGGATCGAATCCGAAGCGGCCGATGGCTGATCGAAGAGCTCCGCCGCCGCCGTCGAACCGCGCCGCCCCAGCAACGCGGCGAGCTGGCGCAGATGCGGCAGGCCGAGCGTTTCCACTCCCGTCAGACTGCGCAACATTCCCGCCTGCGAGCGGGGAACGACCATGCGGCGCAGCCCCAGAGCGGCAGCGTCCATAGCCAGGGCGACCAGACCGCGCGGCGCCCGTATTACACCATCCAAGGCGAGTTCGGCGGCGAAGAGAGTCTCGCGCATCCAGTCGCCCCCGGGATGGCGAAGCTGCCCCGACGCCAGCAGGATCCCCGTCGCGATGGCAAGATCGAGCGCCGCGCCTTCCTTGCGTTCTTCCGTCGGCGCGAGATTCACGGTCACCCGCCCGTTCGGCCAACGAAAGCCGGCGTGACGCAGCGCAGCGCCGATCCTCTCGCGTGCCTCGCGGACGCCCGTGCTGGGCAGGCCGACCAGAGAGAATGCTGGGAGGTCGGGCGCCAGATCGACTTCGACGCGTACCGCAACCGCGTCGAGTCCGCGCAGACTCGCGCTCATGACACGGGCCACGCCCGCATCGCTCGATTTCGTCATGGAATGAAATCCCCGGGAGGCGCGACGGGGAGGCCTGCGAGACGATGCCGTGAGGGGAAGCGCTTTACCCGACGGCACGAATCCACTTTACTCCGCCAGTCCGTCCATTCGCAAATGAAGCGCTGATTCGAGGTGAAGACTTGTCCCGGCCTCTGCTCCGCGCCGCTCCACTCGAGCTCGAACTCGCGCGGCCATTCACGATCTCCCGCGGTAGCAAGGAGATCGCTCGCAACGTACTCGTCGAAATCGAGCACGAGGCTCTGACGGGCCGCGGCGAGGCCGCTCCGAATCCGCGCTACGGGCAGTCCCAAGAGTCGGTCCTGGTGGCCCTGGACGAGTTCGACCCGCCAGCGGAGGCGTTCGAACAGCTCGATCCAGTGCCGCTGCTCGAGGCATTCTCCCGGCAGTTCCCGCACGAAATTTCGGCGCGCGCCGCCCTGGAGATGGCCCTCTGGGACTGGGCAGGCAAACGCCTGGGGCGTCCCCTTTGCCGGCTCCTGGCGATCGATCCGGCCCGGATGCCACAGAGTTCGTACACCATCTCCATCGACACGCCTGAGCAGACGGCGGCCCGGGTCCGTGAGGCGGCCTCATGGCCCGTCTTCAAGCTGAAACTCGGCGGGGGAGACCTCGACTACCAGGCCGTCGAGGCCCTGCGGGAGGCCACCGACAAGCCTTTTCGCGTCGATGCGAACGAGGCCTGGGACGAGGAGGAAGCCGCCGGAAAAATCGCCTGGCTCGCGGGCAAGGGCTGCGAATTGGTCGAGCAGCCGCTGCCGGCTGGCCAGCTCGACGCGGTGCGCCGGCTGCGCGAGAAGAGCCCCATCCCCCTCGTCGCGGACGAGGACGCCCCGGATCTGATGGCACTGGACGCTCTGGCCGAGGCCTATGACGGAGTCAACGTGAAGCTGATGAAGTGCGGCGGTGTGCGTGACGCCGTGCAGATGATCCACGCCGCACGCTCACGCGGGCTCGATATCATGCTCGGATGCATGATCGAGAGCAGTCTCGGAATCAGCGCGGCCGTCCATCTCTCGCCGCTGGCGAGATGGGCGGATCTCGACGCGCCCGCCCTCCTGGCCGCCGACCCGTTCGTCGGACTCGAAATGGCGGACGGCCGGATCGAGATGCCGAAAGGCCCGGGGCTGGGCGTCGAGCCCCGCCACCGAGCCGATCCATAGCCCGAACCCTCTCCGCCTGGCGTCCAGGAGCGGCCTGCCAACGAGAATGGGGCTCCCAATGTGGGAAACCCCATTCCATATCGTCGTATCGTCGTGTGAGGCGTAGCGATCCAGCCGCGATGGAGGACGGACCGTTCAGGCTCTGCTGCCGAATCTACAGGTCGTGCGGCCGTAAGGTCTTGCGATTGTTCGCGAGGGCCCTCTTCTCGGCGGACGAGATCATCTCGCGCACCTTTCGATCCAGAGCATCGTAGAACTCGCCCGATACGTTGCATTCTTTGCTCGCGTTTTTCGTGCGGCTCTTCGAGATGATCATGTCTGACATGAGTTTCCCTCCGTTGAGGCGTTGAGGTCGTGGCCGCTGCTCTGCGACCGCTGCGCAGTGTCGGTCCGGTCCAGAAGCGCTGTCAAACGGAAAATTGAGGGGTCTGGGCCGGAATTTGCGCCCAGAACCGAAATTCGGACCGCGCCCGCCGCCGGGCGGTCACGCAGTGGTCGATTCTGACTTTCGTGTTTCTTGCGCACCATCCCGGTGGTGCAAAATGCCTCGCAACTCCTCCGACGCCGCCGTGCGACAGCGTTCGTCCCACCCGACGGGGCCCGGATGCGGGAAACTGTGGGCCCTTTTGGGGAATCCTGAGGACTTCTGACGCCGGGGTGCCGAGCTACGCCATGTGGCACATGGGTTGATGCTTGCGCGAACCATGGAAGGTACGCGCTTCAGACACTTCGAGATCAAGGGACTCCTCGGGCGCGGGGGCATGGGAGAGGTCTACCTGGCCATCGACCACACGCTCGAGCGCCAGGTTGCGCTCAAGTTCCTGCCCCGCGACCTCATGGGAGACGCTTCCGCCCAGGGCCGCCTCCTCGACGAGGCGCGCAGCTGCTCGCGGATCCAGCACCCCAACATCGCAATCATCCACTCGATCGAAGAAGACGGCGGCGTCCACGCCCTCGTGATGGAGTACGTCCAGGGCCGGACATTGCGCGAGGTCCTGGCAAAACAGCAGCTCAATCTCTCACGCGTCGTGCGGGTGGGCCGTGCCATCGCGGCAGGCCTGATCGCCGCGCACGAGCAGGGTGTCATCCACCGCGATCTGAAACCCGCCAACGTCATGCTCACCAATCGCGGCGAACTCAAGATCATGGATTTCGGTCTCGCCCTGAGGCCCGAGCGTATCGTGCAGACGGTAGGCAACAAGGCCTATGGCACGGTGAATTACATGTCGCCAGAGCAGGCACGCGGCGAGACCCCAACCGTGGCCAGCGACATCTTCTCCTACGGCACCTTGCTCTACGAACTGCTCACCGGCGAGTGCCCCTTCCGCGGCGAAAACGACCTGGCCGTGCTCCAGGCCATCATCCACGACGAGCCGACGTCGCTCCGCACGCTGCGCCGTGACACGCCACCGGCGCTGGAAGCGCTCATCCGGCGCTGCATGCAGAAGCACCCCGGACATCGCTATGGCTCCATGCACGAGGTCGCGGCCGAGCTGCAGTACGCCGAGCCCGAGGTCGAGAACGGGCCGAAGAATCTCATCAGCGAATTGGCCACCGGACTCAATGGAGAGGCGTCGGGCGGTCCAGCTGCTGCGTCGAACCGGCCGCGCCAGCGCGAACTCGGCGACGATCCAGGAGATGGGCTGCCGCGCATGGCCCCCGAACTGAACGTGCCCATCTCCGACGTGCTCGACGCACTCGATCACTCCTTCGCCCAACCGAAAGACACGCGCCCGTCCGGCTTCATCTTCCCACCCGACCTGAAGTCGCGGAAGAAGACCGACCCAAAGCTGATCGACGGCATCATCTTCGATTCGCGCAGCACGCGTTTCGATCCGGCGACGCAACGTCGCGCCGAGGAGGTGGCGCGCGAAATGCCGCGCCCGACCACGCGCGGCTCCGCGGGCGGCCAAGAGGACCGGACCGCCAGGGGGAGCCCGACGAATCGCAGCCGGCAGAAGAGTCGCCCCGATTCGCGGCGCTCGACGAATCGAGGCACTGCCGGCAGGGGGTCCCGCGACAAGCGACACGTCTTCCTCGGGGTCGAGCCCGACAGCATGGGCAGCGCCTCGCGCGTCAGCCCGAGTATCAGCGCGCCGCCGAAGCAGAACCCGTGGAAGAACATCATCGGACTGGTGATAGCACTCCTCATCGCAATCGCGGGATTTCTGGGCCTCCTGCACGCGGCTGGCGTCAGGAAGATTCCTGGTCAGCAACTCATCGAGCAGACGCGCCCAGGCGGCGAGGAACGCAAGACGGGGAATGCTGCGCTCGAGAAATCGGCCGTCAGCGGACCGGCGGCCGTCATCGGCCTGGCGCGTGAGGCGGTCGGTCGACTCGCGTCAACGCACGGCGATTCGGCAAACGGCCCTACGTCGCCGGGCGACTCGACGGCGGTCCCTCCGACCAACTCCCCGGAGTAGCCTTCCGGCTCTCGGCGAACAGCGCCAGCAGCTCCGCCAGGATCATCGCCGTGGCTCCCCACAGGGTTCCAGCATCGAGTTTCCAACAGGGTACCCGCGTCTCGCGCCCGGCGCGCGTCAGGACGAAGCTGCCACGGCTGGCATGGTCCTCGAGTTCTTCCACGCTGCAGCGGATGAGGGCGGCGACCTCGCGCTCGTCGAGCCTGAACTCGGGTTCACGTTCGGCCCACGCCACGACGGGGTGCACGAGATAGGAGCTGACGGGGATCCAGTGAGGACTCAGCTGACCGAGAACTCGTAGATCGCCTGAGCGGATGTGAAGCTCCTCCTCGGCCTCACGCAGCGCCGCCTCGATGGCACCCTCCCCCGCCTCGAGACGGCCACCGGGAAGCGAGATCTGCCCCGAGTGAGCGTCGCCATCGAAGTGCGTGCGTTCCATCAGCGGGAACGCGACTCTGCCCTCCCTCTCGTAGAGAAGAATGAGGACGGCCGCGCGCTCGAAGCGTTCACCCTCGGTTGGTGCCGCAGGGACGGCGCGCGGCCAGAACTCGTTCTTCGCCACGATTCCCGGCAGGGGCCCCGCGAGGGCCTGCTCGATGAGGCTGATGCGCGTCTCGAAATCCATGGCGCCAAGATAACAACGAAGCGATGCTCCGCGTGGAGAATCATGGACCCCGTCTACGCGTATCGTCTCGAGCCGCCGCCGCAGAAGGCCAGCTTCGTGGAGCGGCCGCACCGCTTCGCCGTCCGAGCCACGCTCGGCGACGGCGAGTCGAGGCGCATCTACCCGACCCTGGAAGGCTGCGCGAACTCCTGATTCCCGGCGCCGAGCTCTGGCTGCAGCCGGCATCTCACCGAGCTGGCCGAACTGCGGCGGGCCGGCCATGGGGCGAGCGTGCTCTTCGTCGTCCAACGGGGCGACGCCAGCCGTGTTCGCGCTGCCGCTCAGCGAGATCCCGCCTTCGCCGAGACCATGACCCAGGCCGCCCGGGCGGGCGTGGGATTCCACGCGCGCGCCTGCCGCTTCGATCGTACCGGCGCGTGCTGGCTGTGCGAGCTCCCGGTTGAGACTGGCGGCTGAGGCTTCTCCTGGCCGTCTCGCTGGGGCTGCCTTAGGCTGAGCCATGCCCTCAACGAACTTGGAAGGAAACTCCGACCATGAACGATCGACAGTTTGGCCAAGGGGAGATTCGGCAGCTCAATCTGCGCCGACTCCCCATCCGGACCATCACGAGCATCGCCATCGCGCTCCTGGTAGCGATAACGGTCCTCACCACCGTCTACACCGTCGGTCCCGAAGAGACCGGCGTCGTCCTGCGCTTCGGAAAGTTCGTCCGCACCGAAGACCCGGGACTCCATTTCCGCCTGCCGCTCGGCATCGAAAAGGTCAGCAAGGTGCCGATCCAGCGGCAGATGAAGGAAGAATTCGGTTTCGAGACCGTGCGCGCCGGCGTTCGCAGCCAATACAGCACCGGTGGCCGCCAGGGCGAGTCCAACATGCTCACCGGCGATCTGAATGCGGCCGTCGTCGAGTGGGTCGTCCAGTACCGCATCGTCGAGCCTCGACTCTTCCTCTTTCACGTGCGGAACGTGCAGGACACCTTCCGCGATCTGAGCGAAGCGGTCATGCGCCGAGTCGTCGGTGATCGCACGGTGAACGAAGTGCTCACGGTCGGCCGGCAGGAAGTCGCAGATCTCGTGGAGCAGGAACTCCAGGTTCTGTGTGAAAACTACGAGATGGGCGTCAAGGTCGAGCAGGTCGTCCTACAGGACGTCAACCCGCCCGATCCCGTCAAGCCCTCGTTCAACGAAGTCAACGAGGCTCAGCAAGAGCGCGAGAAACTCATCAACGAGGCGCAGTCCGAATACAACAAGGTCATCCCGCGCGCGAAGGGTGAGGCCGAGCAAGTCATCGCCCAGGCCGAGGGTTACCAACTGAAGCGCGTGAATCGAGCACAGGGTGAAGCCTCACGCTTCAATGCGCTCTATGCGGCATACACGCTGGCTCCAGAAGTTACACGCAAGCGGCTGTATCTCGAGGCCATGGCTTCTGTGCTCCCCAGGGTGGAGAACAAGATCATCCTCAACGGTGACATGAAGGGCGTGCTGCCCCTCCTGAACCTCGGCGGCGTCAACATCGGCAACGAAGGGGGAAAGTAAGATGCGCGTCATCATTCCCATCATCGTCATCCTTGCTTGGATCAGCCTTCGCGGCGCCGTGTTCGTGGTCAACGAGGCGGAGCAGGTCATCATCACTCAGTTCGGAAAGCCCGTCGGCGATCCGATCACGACGCCGGGCCTGAAGCTCAAGACGCCGTTCATTCAGAAGGCGCATCGTTTCGACAAACGCTTTCTCGAGTGGGACGGCGACGTGAACGAGGTACCCACCAAGGACAAGCGCTTCATCTGGGTCGATACTTACGCCCGTTGGCGGATCGCCGACCCCCTCCTGTACTTCCAGCGTCTTCGCGACGAGCGTGGGGCCCAGACACGCCTGGATGACATCCTCGACGGCGAGACGCGCAACGCCATCGCCAATCACGATGTCAGAGAGGTCATCCGAAGCACCAACCGTGTGCCGGAGTCAATGGATCTCGACACCGACGAGGGGACGACGATCCTCGCGCCGATCGAGACCGGACGCGAGGCGATCCGCGCGATCATCTTGGCGAAGGCCCAGTCACGAACCTCGGATCTGGGCATCGAGATCCTGGACGTACAATTCAAACGGATCAACTATGTCGAAGACGTCCGTCGCAAGGTCTACGAGCGCATGATCGCCGAGCGCCGGCGCATCGCCGATCGCTTTCGCAGTGAAGGCGAGGGCGAAGCTCTGCGCATTCGTGGTGAGAAGGAACGCGAGCTGAATCGGATCCAGTCGGAGGCCTACAAGAGCTCGCAGGAGATCGTCGGCCGCGCCGACGCCGAGGCCACGGCCATCTATGCCAGGGCCTACAACCAATCTCAACAGTCGCGCGACTTCTACGTCTTCCTCAAGACGATCGAAGCCTTCGAGACGACCGTCGACGCGAAGACGACCCTCGTCCTCACGACCGACGGAGAATTCTACCGCTTCTTGGAGAGTTCTTCGAATTGACCAGCCCGAGCCGCCTGAGCCATCTGGAGTGTTCGGCCTGCGAGGCGACGGCTGACATCGACGGGCTCCGCAATCTCTGTGATTGCGGAGCCCCATGGCTCGCACGCTATGACATCGATCCTGCGCCACGGAAGCCGCCGCCCGGCGGCAACAGCATGTGGCGCTACGGCGAATTGCTTCCCCATCGCGGCGCAGTCATCAGCCTCGGCGAAGGAATGACCCCCGTGTCGCGGTTGCCGCGCCTGGGCGCCTCACTGGGAATGGCCAACCTCTGGGCCAAGGACGAGTCGCAGAATCCAACGACATCGTTCAAGGCGCGTGGACTGTCGGCCGCGGTGACCATGGCGAAGGCCCTGGGCGCCAAGGCCCTTGCGCTCCCGACCGCCGGGAACGCCGGTGGCGCGCTGGCGGCCTACGGCGCACGGGCCGGCCTGCCTGTGCATGTGTTCATGCCCGCGGACACTCCCGAGCCCTTCGAGCTGGAGGCGCGTCTTCATGGCGCGGAGGTCACGCGTCTGGATGCTCTGATCGATGAGTGTGGCGCGCGTGTGAAAGAGGGCGCGAACGAAGGCCGCTGGTTCGATGTCTCGACGTTGAAGGAACCCTATCGACTCGAAGGCAAGAAGACGATGGGCTTCGAGATCGCAGAACAGCTCGACCCCCTCCCCGAGGTGGTCCTCTATCCCACCGGCGGCGGCACGGGGCTCATCGGCATCGCCAAGGCTTTCGAGGAGATGCGGGCGATGGGCTGGCTCGACGCCGCAACGCCGAAGCTCGTCGCCGTGCAGATGGACGGCTGCGCGCCCATGGTGCGGGCGTTCGAGTCCGGGGCAGAGCGCGCCGTACGGTGGGAAGGCGCCCAGACCCTGGCGTACGGGTTGCGCGTGCCGCAGGCCGTCGGCGATCGATTGATTCTCTCGAGTGTTCGGGACAGTGGCGGCCGCGCCGTGAGCGTGGCCGAAGGTGCGATGTTCGATGGCATGCGTTCGCTCGCCGGCCTTGAGGGCATCTCGGCTTCACCGGAGGCCGGCGCACTCGTGGCCGCGGCGATCCGACTGCGTGAAGAAGAATGGATCGATGCGTCGACGCGCGTCTTGCTGCTGTGTACCGGATCGTGGCACAAGTACCTGGATGCTGCGAGGGTTGCGGTCGGTCGCGTGTAGCCTTCGGACAATCGAAGTCTCACGGTCGCGGCAGATTTCGCCACGGCGCATGTTCCATCGGTGAACTTCAAACCAAACGACTACGTTCGCGGTGGCAATAGGTGGCTCTCGATCAAGTAACGCGCGAACAACTCCGCCTTCAGCAGTGATCCTTCCTCGTTCATGTGCCTGCCGTCGGTGTAATACCGCGGATCCTGAGGGAAGATCGCGGCGAAGTCGAAGAGACTCGCGCCGCTGTGTTCGGCAACGGCGCGTACCATTTCATTCATCTCCGCGTACGCGGCAACGTACTCCTCGCTCGCCACACGCGGCAGGTCCTTGAAGAGAGGCGAGTAGGCAAACGTGGCCAAGACGGCGGCAACGCCGTGGGCGTGGGCGATCGCGACCATGTTCTCGAGATTGCGCTGCGAATAGATCGGCTTGTTCTGCTCGAGCATTTCGCTGGCCTTCACCTCGAGAAAGATCCCCTGCGGGTAGCTCTTCGCGAGCCACTGTTCCTGGAAGAGATCCCCGTAGTAGGTCGGAGCCGTGACCGAGACCGTTCGTTGGAAGGCGGAATGAGGAAGGATCCTTCCGGATCGAACCAGCAGATAGCGAGCGATCGTGCTCTGCTCCAGCAGGCCCGGCAGCGGCTGCGTCTCCCCGCTCGGAGCCTTCGAACCCGAGTTGTCACCGCGATAAGCCTCGGGAGGCCACACGAAGCGTGCCTGGATGTCGTTGATCCCGTGATAGACGACGATCAGGTCGGGCTCGAGGTCGAGGACGCGGAACTCCAGATTCGCCAGTGACTCCCAGCTCGCCCAGCCCGCAGCGCCGGCGTTGATGACGCGGGCCGAAGGAAAGCCGGATCGGCGCAACTCCTGCTCCAGGAGAGCGGGGTACGCCAAGTGCCAATCCTCGAGTTCTGTCGTGTAGGTGGTCGAGCCGCCGAGGCAGACGATACGGAACTCGTTCGCGGGTTTGGGTACGGCGATCTCCGCTCCGCGGAAACCCAGCGCGTTGTGGCGGTTCGTTCCTCTGGTGTAATTCGGGGTCGGGGCGTAGCCCAGATAGCGATGCAGCGAATAGGCTGCGAGATAGGCTGGGTTCGTGATCTTCTCGACGCCCCGCTCGCCTGCCGGACCGAAGCGTGCCCGGAGCTGCGCGGACGAGGCGTACCTCAGGAATGTCCACTCGTCCGCCAGGTGCACGAGCGCCATCCGTGCGGCGATCTCGCTGGCCAGCAGGGTGAAGACGACCGTGGCCAGCGTCAGCAGCAGTTTTTTTGTCGTATCGCCCTTCACAGCCGGGTTCTTTCCCCGATCTCGGCTCAGCCGCAAGTCGCAGGCGTGGCCTGCAGTATGGGGACATGCTCGCCGCGGGTCAACCGGGTGCCAGCCGTCGCCGATCGAGCGGGCCGGGCGCGACCCCTGGGCGGCGCCAACGCCGCGGTATTCCCTAGGGCCGCAATTCCAAGCGATACCGAATCTCACCCGCCACGAAACGTGTCGCGCGACCGTCGACCCAATCTCGGTGCCCCGCGCGATAGAATGGCGAGAGAGGGTGACCGGAAACGCCCCCGGGCATGTGGAAGATCGCTACTTCCTCCTTCCCGGGCGAAACGACGAGGCGCTCCGAAGGTCCAAAGCCAGGCCCCTGCACCCGCGGCATGCGGCTGTCACCCGCAACGGACTCGGCCGGCATGTCGAGCCAGCGTGACAGCAACGGCAGAGCCCTCGAGAGCGGATGCCGCATCTGCAGGCGATTGCGTTCGCCCCAGAGTCCAGCGCCGCTGGCCTCACTCCACGCGTCCGCGAGAAGCGCATCCCAGCTCAGAAATCCCTGAGGCAACAGATGCGGTGGGCGCTGGTTCACGGCCTGCCAGACCGACTCCTCGACCTGCGGCAGGAGATAGCTGCGATCGAATCCTGCCAGCCCCGCGGCAGGCGCGACCCAGGCGTCCAGGACCCGCTCGTGCACCTCGAGCCTGAAGCGGCGCACGAGTCCGTAGCCCGTCGACACGGACGACGCGCGGTCGCTGTCGTCGCGGATACGCGCCACGACCTCCGGGGTGACTTCTTCGTCTGCCTCCAGCACACGCAGCAACAGATCACGCCAGCGCCGGAGAAAGAGCGCACGGTCGTCCAGCTGCAATCCCAGCATCTCGGCCTCCCCCACAGGCCCCATCTCCGCGAGGGCGTCGCGGATCTGCCCCGCCCGAGCGGCGAGGGAGTAGCCGCCGTCGCCCAGGAGTTCCAGTTCTGCACAACAGACGGCGCGATTGTTGGCTGACCAGACGAAACCGGATGCCGGATCGACGACGGCAGGGACCTGCGAAGAAGCGACGAGGCCCGACCAGCGTGCGCGCACATCGTCGCTGCGCACGGTGAATCGTCCGTCGAAGGCGCGGCGCGGCAGCCGCCCTGCGACTGTCCAGGCGATGCGACCGTCGGATGCGGCGAGAACGACGTTTTGCGCAGGAATTCCGCAGTCATGGAGAATCTCGAGACTCGCCTCGATGTCCACGGCGTCCTGCATGCGAACGAGATCCAAATTGACAGCGGCCAACTCGTGCGCGATCCACTGCACGGCACGCGGTGGATCTTCGCCGAGAACGGGACCGAACTCGCTCCAGCGCACGCTGAGCGCCACCGGCTGGCCACCTTTGACTTCGATCGTCTCGTCGAAGCGCCGGAAGGGCACGCGTCCCTCGACGCCCTTGTAACTGTCCGCGTCGGCGTCGACGAGTTCCACCAGATCCACTCCATCCACATAGGAGTTGGTGAAACCCCACGCGACGCTGCCATTGCTGCCCACCACGAGGGCTGGCGCGCCGGGCAGGGTCATTCCAATCGCGCGACGTCGCGCCCCTCCCTCTTCCCACTCCCAGTGGACGGGATACCAGACATTGGGCACGCCCAAATCAAGATGCATGTCGTTCGCGAGAATCGCGCCGCCATGCGAGCTGCGCGAGCCATCGATCGCCCAGGCATTGCTGCCCTGTTCGCGCACGGCATCCGCGCCGCCCGGGTCGATGATCTCTTCGGGGAGTCCAGGCGCGGACATCTCGTCTGCCGTCGGCAACGGTGGCGAGGGAAGCGCCCCGCCGACCAGAGGCGCATCCCATGGACTGCCCTCGGCCAAGAACAAGCGCGCCATCGACGGTGTGAGCCCTCGCCGGATGGCCTCACGCGTCGCGTCCGTCTGGTCGCGCTCTTCCTGCAGATCGAGGAACATCGCCAAGAGCACGAGGACGCTGTCCTCCTGCCGCCACGGCTCGGGACTCGCGCGCAGGATCCAGTACTCGAACGGCCTGGCCCGGAGGCTCTGCAGGCCGGCATTGACTCCGTCGACATAGACGGCAAGCAAGGCGGCGATCGACGGTTCGAGTTCGCCCACGATCGCCGCGGCCTGGGCACGGAAGCGGTGGATGCGGAGATATTCGTCGGCCGCCAGAGCGCTCCGGCCAAAGAGCGCCGCCAGCTCCCCGGCCGCGCTGCGTCGCAACAGATCCATCTGGAAGAAGCGATCCTGCGCGTGGAGATAACCCGTCGCGCGGGCGAGATCCGCCTTCGAGCTTGCGGAGAGATGCGGGATGCCGCGCACGTCGCGCTCGACGACGACGCGCGCATCCAGGCCCGCAAGCGATCCGTTTCCATCGAGTTGCGGAAGGCTGCCGCGCAGCAGAAGTGTCAGCGTGGCCCCAGTCAGCGCCACCAACGCCGACAGAAGAAGCAGTGCGAGACGAATTCGCCTGACGATGGACTCAACGCCCCTGTTCGAGAATCCTATCGATGCTCTTGGCAGCCAGGGGATGGTAGCGGGGCCGCGCGTGCGCGTAAATCTCTCTTGCGAACGCCAGGCCGCGGTCGGTCGATGCGAGGCGCGTGTACAGAGGGCTCAAGAACTTCCTGCGGCCCATGCCGAGGAGGAACTCCTGGAGACTCTCAAAGGCGGGTTCGTACCAAGCATCGATGGAGCGCAGGAGCCACACGTGGAGAATCTCGCTGTTCTTGCTCTGACTCAGTCCGAAACGCGCATCCAGGCGTCCGAGAGCGTCGGCCGTCGGCGTGCCGGGCAGGTCGCGTAGGAACTGCACCCAGTGATGGCTGCTCCAACCGTCGACCTGGAGCGCCGCGGCATCCTGCGTCGAACTCCACGCCGCGATGGCATCGCGCACCCTGTCGAAGCCGCCGTCTCGCGGGCGCGGCGTATTCTCGGGCATCCCGCGCCCGTCGATCCAGTCCGTGATCTTCAGGCGCCCGTAAGCCTCGTCCGTCAGCGTCGCGCGAAGCACGGTGACGAAGCCATCGGTGTCCATGCTGCCGAATGCGTTGTCCTCGAAATAGGTGCTCAGAAACGCGTCGAGCCGCACGCGGCCCATGTCGTTCTCGAGCAGACGGAAGAAGAAGTATCCCCTCTCATAGGCCACGTCGGTGAAGCCACTCTCGGGGTCGAGTCCGTCCAACTCCACGCGGAGGGCAGTATTGGGATGATCGGCCCCCAAGCTCTCGACATCGCGCAACCAATCCCCGAATCCAAGCTGCTCGAGCATCCCGGAATACTCCAAGCCGTGAAGCTCCTCCATCACGCGCCGTTCGAGGTAGACGGTGAGTCCCTCGTTCAGCCAGAAGTGCTCCCAACTCTTGTTGGTCACGAGATTCCCCGACCAACTGTGCGCGAGTTCGTGGGCGATGAGAGAGACCAACGAGCGGTCGCCGGCGAGCACGGTCGGAGTCGCGAACGTCAGTCGCGGGTTCTCCATCCCGCCGAACGGAAAGTACGGCGGCAACACGAGAATGTCGTAACGGCCCCATCGATACGGACCGAACAGCCGTTCCATGCTGGCCATCATCTCCGGTGTCTGCGCAAATTCCCACGCCGCGGCGTCGATCATCTCCGGCTCCGCATAGACGCCGGTGCGGTCGTCATACCCTCGAAACTCGAGATCTCCGACGGCGAGCGCCACCAGATAGGCCGGGACGGGGTCGCTCATCTCGAAATGATAGATGCCATCCTCGCGGCGCACGGTGGGATTCTGCGCGCTCATGACCGCCAGCAGCCCGGTCGGGACGTGCAGCGTGGCGTCGTAGGGGAAGCGCAGTCCGGGGCTGTCCTGGATCGGAATCCAACTGCGGGCGAAAACCGTCTGCGACTGACTGAAGACGAAGGGGCTGTGCCCACCGCGCGTCTGTTCTGGATCCACCCAGAGCAACGCCTCCGCGCCAGGACCGGTGCGATAGTCGATGTGGACGACGCTCGAGTCGCGATCGAGTTCGATCCGCATGGGTTGCCCAAGAAATGGCTCTTCTTCGAGGAACTCCCATTTCGCGAGGCTTCCATCTTCGAGAGTCACGGACTCGATACTGAGCCCTCGGGTATCGAGCCACAGCTCGCGTGCATCCGGCGCGCGCTCGAGGCGCAGCGTCGCGCGCCCGTACAGCTGCTTCGCCGTGAAATCCACGTCGAGGTCGAGACTCAGATGCTCGACCCGGCACTCCTCGGGCCGTGCCGCCGAGTGGGGATCGAATTCGCCGGCCAGGCTCGCGGGCGCACGAAGGCTGCCGAGCAGGGTGAAGGCAATCCCGACGGTAAGACGAACTCGGTATCGATGGAACACACGAACCCCGTTCCTATGCCTGCGGCCAGGTTGTGAGTTGACCGCCCGGGGGATACGGAGGCCATGCCTTCAGGAGCCAAAACCCCCTGGAGATAAGTACAAAAAGGGGGCCATCGGCCCCCTTTTTGGATCTGGGGATTTCCCCAATTCTAGCGCGATCTGCGGCGCTGACGCTACTTCGCGCGCCGGACGGTGATCCCCCAACTCATGGGATCGTCGGGGCGCCGGTCGTTCCAACCCTCGAAGCTGTGGGAGCCATCGGTCACATAGACCAGCTCGTAGCGGCCGGCAGGCAGCTCGATGCTGTCGCGAGCCGCGCGATTCTTGCGTGCGCCGCCGGCATGCTCGGTGGCGCGATACTCCATCTCCCAGAGCGTCTTGCCGGTGTCGCGATTGCGGATCCATCCGTAGTCGTACATCTCACCATCGGTCCCTTCGCCGAGCGCGTAGATTTCGACCCGGGTGTCCTGCTCGAGTTCGAAGCGGACGTTCTCGCGGTCGTGATCGCGCATGCGCACGAGGCTCGCGAGCACCCCATTGGCCCGATGAACCTCGCTGTCATCCAGCAGCTGCAACTTGCCGCCGGTGGCGGCGATGCGTATTCCCCAGGCCATTGGATCGAAGGGAGCGGCGGAGTTCCAATCCCCATAGGAGTGGCTGTCGTCGCTGACGTAGAACACGATGTAGTCGCCGGCCGGCAGACGCACGGAGCCATCGAACACGCGGTTCTTTTCGGCACCCCCCGCCGGGGTGCAGTTGCGGTCGTCCATCTCCCAGACCGTCTCGCCCGTCGTGGCGTCGGCGATCCAGCCGTAGTCGTAGAACTGCCAGCCGTCGCTGTCCATCTCCCCGAGCGCGTAGACGTGCAGTTCGGCATCGCCTTTCAGGCGGAAGGCCTGCTCGAAGAACTCGGAGTCCTGGGCCTGTGAAAAATCGATGTCGGCGTCGGCGCGGCCAGGCGCGTCGAAGAGTTCGAAGCTCGACGCCTTGAAGTCGCTGCCAGGCAGCAGGGTGATTCCCCAGTTCATCGGATCATACGGCGGGTTGGAGTTGAACTCGGCGTAGGAGTGTGAGTCGTCGCTGCCGTAGTGAAGGACATAGCGCCCCTCGTCGAGACGGACGCGGCTTTCGAATTTCCGGTTCTTCTTGCTGCCGCCGGCGTAACGGCCGCGGCGGGAGCTGCTGTCCCAGACCCACTCCCCGCTGTCCAGATTGACGATCCACGCGAAGTCCGCGGCGTCCATGTCGTCCACGGGATGCTCGACCAACGCGTAGGCCATCAGCTCTCCGCGCTCCTTCATCCGGAAACCCTGGGACCGCAGTTCGCTGTTGCCGACTCCGGCCATGCGCAGCAGGGCGTCCGGGCGTTCGCCCGTGGGCTCGAAGCCATGGATGTCGCCGCGACTCAGATCGTCCGAGCTGAGGCGGACATGGCACTTCGTCAGATCTTCCTTGATCTCATCCAATGCCTCGTCGAAGTCCCAATCGTCGTTCTTGTACCAGCGGGCGTCGTCGTCGCGGTCCCTTGCCTTCTCTTCGACGAGCTTCGCCTGCCAGGCGTGGCCCGAGTAGAAGTAGAGTTCGTACCGACCCGCGGCGAGTTCGACCTCTGCGGTGGCCTGCCGCAGCGTCCGGCTCCGCCCCACCCGCTCGGTGTCCTCGGCATCCATGAGCCAGACGGGCTCGCGGCTGTCACTGTCGAGGATCCAGGCGTAGACCGAGAGGCGCGTGTCGTCCTCGTCGCCCCAACCGAGCCGCTTGAACACATCGCCCAGCCCTCGCTGGCTCCCGCGCGGCCAGCGGCCGACGGCGTCGATCTCCACCTTGGCGTCGTGTGTGATCTCGAAGCCACGGACGGTCAGTTCATAGATCTCCGGCGAATCGAGCGCGATCAGCTCGGCGGCCCACACCCGATCCGGGGGAAGCACGATCGAGATTCCACCGATGAAAGCGGCCAGCGCCCAGATATTCCAGCTCTTCATGTCCAGCTCTCCAGTCGAGGTCCAGAGGGTCGATTCCGGGAGCCGTCGCCCCCTCCATGAAGATTCGACGCCTCGGAGCGCCGAAGGGTTGCAGCGACGCTTGCTCATCGGGCGATCTCGCGGAACAATGCTCGGCGTCCCGCCTCCGAGGAGTTCGCCATGTTGGAATCGACCGCCGATCGCCGCCAATTCCTGGGCCGAGTCGCCGCCTTCTGCGCCACGGGGGGGCTGCTCTCCAGTGCCGCCGCCCAGGAAGAAACGGCGGACGCCCCGAAACTGGCCGAAGCCACCCTCGCGTCCGCGGAGCGGCTGGCGGGCGTCGAGTTCAGCGAGGAAGAGCGTGCCCTCCTGCGCGCCTCCGCCGAGGGCCATCTAGAGAATCTGAAGGCCGTGCGCGCGCTGCATCTGCGCAATTCCTTGCCCCCCGCCTTCCGCTTCCGACCCGACGAGGGCCTGGGCACGCGCGCCCGCGCGAGCGGCGAGCAGCGCTCGGCCACCAAGCTCTACGGCGAGCCCTCGGAGAAGAGCCAGGAGATTCCGTTCAGCTCGATCCGGCAGCTGGCCCAACGTCTCCGCAAGCGCGAATTGAAGAGCGTGGACCTCACCCGAGATGTGCTGAGGCGCCTCGAAGAACTCAACGAGCGCCTCTCCTGTGTCATCAGCTTCTGCCCCGAGCGAGCCATGGAAGAGGCCGCGCGCGCCGACGCCGAGCTCGACGCGGGCACACAGAAGAGCGTCCTTCACGGAATCCCGTACGGGGCCAAGGATCTCCTCGCCGCCCGCGGCGCGCCGACGACCTGGGGGGCGCAGCCCTTCTCGCAACAGGAGATCGACGCCGATGCCGACGTCGTGCGACGCCTGCAGGCGGCCGGTGCGGTCCTGGCGGCCAAGACGAGCGTCGGCGCCCTGGCCTGGGGCGACGTCTGGTTCGGCGCCACGACCCGCAACCCGTGGAAGCTCTCGCAGGGAAGCAGCGGCAGTTCCGCGGGCTCGGCGAGCGCCGTGGGCGCGGGAGCGCTGCCATTCGCCCTCGGCACGGAGACTCTGGGCTCCTTGGTTTCGCCGTCCACACGCTGCGGCGTCACAGCCATCCGGCCCACCTTCGGCCGCGTCTCCCGTGGCGGTTGCATGGCCCTCAGTTGGACGATGGACAAGATCGGGCCCCTGGCGCGCAGCGCCGCGGACTGTGCCCTCGTCCTTCAGCAGATCGCGGGGGCGGAATCGAACGATCCCGACAGCGTCGATCGCCCGCTCCATTGGACCGACGAAGGAGAGCTCCGCAAGCTCCGCGTCGGCGTCGTCCGCAGCGCCTTCGACGAAGATGGCCCGCAGAAGGAGATCGATGCCGCCGTCCTGAAACTCCTCCAGTCGGCCGGCGTCAAGCTGGTCGACGTCGCGCTTCCAGAGTTCCCGGTGTGGGATCTCATGGTCATTCTCGAAGTCGAAGCGGCGGCGGCGTTCGAGGAACTCACGCTCAGCAACCGCGACGACGAACTCGTGCGGCAGGTCGAGCAGGCCTGGCCCAACGTGTTTCGCGCCGCACAGCTCGTGCCTGCGGTTCAGTACGTTCAAGCGCAGCGGGCCCGAACGATGCTCATGCGGGAATACGCCGATCTGTTCGAGAAGATCGACGTCTTCGCCTGCCCGAGTTTTGGGGCGAGCTCCCTGGGCGCGACGAACTTGACGGGACACCCGACCGTCGTCGTTCCCAATGGCTTCAGAGAGGATGGGACGCCGACGAGTATCTGTTTCACGTCCGGGCTCTATCGCGAAGGAGATGCAGTGGCGCTGGCCCATCTCTACCAGAGCAAGAGCGACTGGCACAAAGCGCGCCCGACGCTGTAGACCATGTGCACCCTCGGACTCATCCTGGGCCAGAGCTCTCGCTTCCCGGCCATCGTCGCGGCCAACCGCGATGAAGCCGAAGACCGCCCCTCGCGCGCGCCGCATCTCTGGAGCGAACGTAGCCCTCTGGTGGTCGCCGGGAGCGACGAACGCGCCGGAGGGACCTGGTTGGGCGTGAACGAAAACGGCCTCGTCGTGGGCCTGACGAATCTCTGGCAGGGCCAGCCCGCCGACCCGGCTCTCGCCTCGCGCGGCGATATCGTGCTGGCCCTCTTGGGGACAGCCAGCCTCGAACAGGCAAGTCGCTTGCTGACGCGCCAGGATCCCCTGGCCACCAATGCTTTCCTCTGTGTCGTGCTGGATGCCGCGGGCCGCGCCTTCTACGCCCACAGCGAAGACGCGCTGGAGCAGCACCGCATCGATGCGGGGATCCACGCCTTCGGAAATCGGCCGCCCGTCGAACGCCCGGCCAAGCTCGGCGCGGCGCAGCAGCGGATGCAGGAGGCCTGGTCAAACCGCGGCGGCGATGGAGGCGGCGAGATCCTGGAGGCTCTGCGGCCGCCGCTCGCCCACCACACGGGCGATCGCGGCCCTCGAGAGAGCGTCTGCGTACACGGACGTCAGGGGTTTGGCACCGTCAGCAGCACGCTTCTGTTGCTCGGCGTGAACGGCGAGAGATCCCGCCTCTATCACGTAGAAGGCCCGCCGTGTCAGGCCGCCTTCACCGATCTCTCCTCCGAACTCGACTCGCTCTTCTCGGCGACCATGAGCTAATCGCCGACCCTTCCGTCGCGATCGAAGGCCAAGAGGACCGAGACGATCATCGAGCTGATGACCGAGACGGCGAAGACGAAAAGACCCGGTTTCGCCGCGACATGCAGAGTCGTCGCCGCCGTGTTGATGCGGAGAATGACGACCAGGAGAGCGACCACGAACACATCGCCCATACTCCACTGTCCCAGATTCTTGATCCAGCGCAGCGCCGCACGGCGTCCGGTCTCACTGCGCCCCCACAACACATAGCCCAAGCCAAGATACTTGCCGACCGGAAAGACGATGGTGAAGGCCGTGATCGCGATGGCGAGGATCATTTCGCCACTCTCGTAGAGCGTGCGAATCGTGCTCAGGAGCCGATAGCCATCCTCGGTCGACTTCGAGACTCCGAAGACCGAGATCGTGCTGATCGAAGCTGCAACGTCCATCCTCAGGCTGACCACATAGAGGG